>Ga0302186_10001733_pt1 | contig 17617 bp, 16 predicted proteins | sample II_Bog_E1_2_FD_198782 | JGI IMG/M metagenome (GOLD analysis project Ga0302186, IMG submission 198782) | Peat permafrost microbial communities from Stordalen Mire near Abisko, Sweden - II_Bog_E1_1 | ecosystem: Environmental > Terrestrial > Soil > Wetlands > Peat | place: Sweden: Abisko...
TACTGGCGCTGCGGGATCGGTGCTATTGGGTTTGAGTCCATTGTCAGGTCTGCTTACTTTTACTGTCGGTGGCGGAATATTCATGGCAACGCTTGATCGCGAATCGGAAAATCGCGATGTGCAGGTCGGCACGGTGCTTGCATTTCTGCTTGGACTCGGCGTTCTTTTTATTAGTTTGTATTCAGGATATGCAACCGAAGCTTATTCATTGCTTTTTGGAGAAATTCTCGGAATTAGTTCTCAAAATGTTTTTATTACATTGATCGCCGGTATTCTCATTCTTTGTGTGACGGCAATTATTTATCGTCCGCTTCTTTTTACCTCGCTTGATCAGGATGTTGCTGAGGCGCGCGGTGTGCCGGTGCGAATGATAAATATTATTTTTATGATTTTACTCGCTGCTGCCGTATCTATTTCTGTTCAGGTTGTTGGAGTGCTTTTGATTTTTGCGCTTTTGGTGACTCCGGCAGCAATTGCACAATATATCGCTCGATCACCAATGCAGGGAATTGGTCTTTCTGTTGCCATTTCTCTTTTGGTAACATGGTTTGGACTTTTCATTTCTTTTTATCAGCCATATCCCGTAAGTTTTTTTATTACCGCTGCGGTATTTGCACTCTATATTTTTGTGAGAATAATACATGCAATAAAAGCCTAAAAAATGAACACGAAACAAGCGAAACAAAATATTCAGTGCAAAAAAATATTACATGATGCGAAATTGAAATGCACACCATCGCGACTCACCATTTTGACATTGCTTGTTAGCAAACATGTGCCATTTTCCGCACAAGAAATTTTTGAAAATTGCTTGGGTAAAAAGATAGATTTGGTAACGATTTATCGAACGCTCGCATCGCTTGAGAAGGCTCGCATTATCCGACGACTTGATCTTCGAAAAGATGCAGTTTTGTATGAGTTTGTTGTTACGCATCATCATCATATCGTATGTACCGAGTGTGGCATCGTTGAGGATTTTCAATTATGTGACATTGATAATCTCGTCAAAAAAATCGCTGTGCAAGCGAAGAAATTTACGGTCATTCAAGAACATACATTTGAACTTTTTGGTATATGCAGAAATTGTTTGAAAAAATAAATAACCAGTAACCAGTTTTTTATTTTGTATTACAGTCGAGCTGTTGATTGTACGATTCTCGCTAAAAAATCACCGTCTGGTATACTTATGACAGTAAAATCCATATAAGAATTTTTGAAACCCGAATGCTTTCAATAGGATTTTTGCTTAAACATAATTATGGTATCTTTTCATCAATATAAAAAATATGTTTTTGCAGGTATGTTTTTTCTCATGTCACTGCAGTATGCTTTTGCACAAGGAAGCGGGAGTGCACAAATGTCCACCATTTCTTTTTCTCCATTACAGCAGACGGTGACGCAAAATTCAACATTCGATGTTTCTCTGTATATAAACACGCATAATCAAGATATCAATACGATAGATTTAAAATTGCTTTTTGATCCGCATAAGCTTGCTCTTGTTCAGCCATCAAGTGGAAAGTCTCTAATTTCATCTTGGACTGAACCTTTTTCGTATTCGAATATTGATGGAACCATAAATATTTCCGGTATTGTTCAGAATGGTTTTAATGCTCAAAGTGGTTTGATTAGCACGATTACATTCAAAGCGCTTGCCCCGGGAATGACCGCAGTAACCATCGATCCTTCCTCAGAAATTTTGGCAAATGATGCACTCGGAACAAAAACGCAGACGGAATTTGGACAGGGAGTATATACGATTGTTCAAGCATCACCTTTGGGAGTGAAAGTTTTTTCTGACACACATCAATTTGAATCCCAGTTTTACAATAATAAAAATCCCGTGGTGGAATGGTCCGAAGATCCCGATGCCGATGGATTTAGTATTCTTCTTGATAATAAACCGTTTACGGTGCCGGACAATAAGATTAACGCAACCACCACTTCGATGTCGTATTCAAACCTTGAAGATGGCGTTTGGTATTTTCATATTAAAGAAGAAAGAAATGGGGTGTGGGGCGCTACGACGAATTTTACGATACGCATTGATACGACTCCGCCAGATCCGTTTCAGCCAACAGTTGATATCGTGCAAAATGGAGAAAATACTCGTGCACTTGTCAGCTTTGCTACAACGGATTTTGTTTCCGGAATAGATCATTATGAAGTTGCGGTGATTAATGAAACGACATCTCCCAATATCTCACCCGTTTTCGTCGAGGCAGCGAACCCATATCAGCTCGCCGTTTCACCAGGTTCATCACTCAAAATTTTTGTCCGCGCTATTGATACTGCCGGAAATGTGCGCGATGAATCAATAAGTGTGTACGTACCACCACTTTTTGTTTCCTTTGTTACACGTCATAGCGTACCGCTTTTGTGTATCGTTACGCTTCTTTTACTCGCGTTTATTCTTTTTCATTTTTTGGTTGGACACAAGGTTGCAACGCATATCAAAGAGGTGGTGTATCTTTTGGAACATGGAGAAGAAATGGAAGAAGTTGAAAAAGAATTACATGATGAAGAATTAAAAAAGACTTCATCTTCTGACTCATAAATAAAATAATAATTAAAAAACTGCCCATTAGGGATTGTGATAGAATAGAGTTATTATAAAAGCGTTAATAGTAAAACTATGGCAAAAGATACAAATAGAGAATATGTCGATGATTGTGAACTTTGTGATTTGGAGGATGGAGTTAAGGTCGGACAAGTCGTTCCAGATTTTGAAGCTGATGCATTTCAGGCAGAGAAAATTAAAAAAATAAAATTATCAGATTATACAAATAAATGGGTCGTTGTATTTTTCTATCCAGGAGATTTTACTTTTGTGTGTCCCACAGAACTTGAAGAAATGGCAGGGTATTATGATAAATTTAAAAAAATAAATACAGAGATCTTGTCAGTCAGTGTTGATTCTGTTTTTGTACACAAAGCATGGCACGATGAAAGCGAAGCGATTAAAAAAGTTTCATTCCCGATGCTTGCCGATGGCAACCACGCGCTCTCTGAAATGTTTGGTGTGTATCTTCCTGAGGATGGTGTCGCACTTCGCGGCACATTTATCATTGGTCCAGACAAAGTTTTGAAATCAATTGAGATCAATGACAACTCGATCGGCCGATCTGCAAAAGAATTGTATCGAAAAGTGCAGGCTGCGCAATTTGTCGCAACTCACAATGGCAAAGTTTGTCCTGCAAGTTGGGAGCCGGGAGATGATACGCTCACTCCGGGGTTGAATTTGGTGGGGAAGATATAAATAACAAAAAACCGCGAAGGCGGTTTTTTGTTATAGGGAAATTAGTATGAGACGTTAAGAACTTATTTTGTGTTATAATTTTTGCATGAAAACAATTTTAATTACCGGTTCTCGCGGGGGAATTGGTCGGGATACAGCTATTAGGTTGGCTAGATTGGGATATCATGTTATCGCGACCGTACACCGAGAAGAATCGATTGAAGATTTAAAATTATATGCAAAAGAAAAAGGCGTGAACCTCGATGTTTTTAAATTAGACATCACTGATTCCGAAGATCAGAAAAAAATATTGGATTTGGATATTGATGTTTTGATTAATAATGCCGGCATCGGAGAGTCTGGATCATTGTCTGAAGTGCCACTTTCAAGAGTGAGAAAAAATTTTGAGACAAATTTGTTTGGAACTTTGGAATTGACGCAACTGGCTTTAAAAAAGATGATGAAAAAAGATTCAGGCCGTATTATTTTTATTAGCTCAATCGCTGGCCGTTTGCCGATGTCATTTTGGGGTCCGTACTGCATGACCAAATTTTCTTTATCAGCCGCAGCTGATATTATGAGAAAAGAGTTAAAAATGATTACTCGAAATGTTCACATTTCTGTAGTTGAGCCTGGAACATATCACACCGGTTTTAATCAAAAAGTAATGGCGACAAAATATATTTGGATGAATGAATCCTCATATTTTTATAAAATAATAAATAAAATTAAAAAACAGGAAGAAACGACTTTTGGATTGTTGGAAAGAAAAACCAATAAATCAATTGTGAATAAAATTGTTAAAGCAGTTGAATCAAACAATCCTAAACTTCATTATTCTGCTCCTTGGTGGCAGGCATTATTTGTGCAGATGAGCAGGATTTTTGGTATATAAATTCGAGTTATCGTTAATATAAAAACCATCAGGATTACCGGTGATTTTTATATTAACTAAGTGTACGTAAATAGTACACTTTTGGTCTAGTGGACATAGTGCTCAAAAGTTGGAACCAACTACACACTTGGGTTTTTGAAGCGTCTCAGGCGATTGTAGTGTGTCGGGAAAGTGAAAATACCTTTGTTTCTGCTTAGTAAAAGTTTTTATTGATATCACAAGGTGAGAATTGAATATATAATATTATGGCAACAGATAAACAAGAAAAAGCATTAGATAATATGGTGGAAAATGGTGGAAATGTAGGAAAAGCTATGATAGATGCAGGATATACAAAAGCAACGGCTAAAACACCCCAAAAACTAACCGAGAGTAAGGGTTTTAAAGAGCTGTGTGAAGAGAATGGCTTAACTGATAACTTACTACTCAGTGCTTTGGTTAGTGATATAAAAAAGAAAGTAGGAAACAGAAAAGCTGAACTAGAATTGGGTTTTAAAATAAAAGGTAGGCTAAATATTAAATTAGATAATTTTGATAGTGAAAAAATTGAATTTGTTTATATTCCGCCTGTAATAGCTAAAAAAAATAGCTTAATATAACAATATTTTAGCAAAAAAGCAGATAAAGAATTATTAGAAACTCTTGGAAAGTATAGGAAAGTATTGGATTTTGATTATTGATTTTTGTGGATAAACGGCGTATGATTTAAACACAACTGAATATTAAGAAGTAGCCTAAACCAGCAAGAAATTACTGGCATGGTGAAAAAACTGATTAGAGACAAAGAACCCATCATATGGGGTTACTCTAATCAGTCATATCGGGAAACTGGTATGGAAGACGCAAGTCTTCACCTATGTGGTGGGCTTTTTGTATATAAAAATATGAAAAATTACTTAACTTTTTATTAGTGAATAGTGACGGCTTTTGCAGTATTGGTATAATGGAAGCAGTAAGTAAGAGGTATATAATAATTAAACATAATAAATTATGAACGGAGAAACAAAAGCATGGGCATTTATAATAATAGCTACCGTAATATCCTTTTTAAACGATGTCTTTAATTTTTTACCGACAAAGCCAGATTACCCGCACGGCTGGGACAATTTATATTTTGTAGTAGTAGGCGGGGCTGTTATTTACTTGCTTGTTAAGCATGCCGTAAAAGAAGCGTTAGACGAAAAAGATATAAAATAATAATTATAATTATATGGAAAAAATATATGGATATTGCGATAGGTGTGAAGAAAACAATGAGATAAAAAACGCCAAGTTTGAGGTTTTTACACCAATTGGAGAAAGTGATAAAAATGAACTTGCTATATCTGGTGATTGTGAGATATGTAGGGAAAATATATTTATGACTTTTAAACTAAAACACGGAGAAAACCCGCAGACTTTAATGGAAGCTACTGTAATAAAGCAAAGAGATGAGCAAGCAGTAAAAGAGGCGAGGGAGTTATGGAGAAAGCAAGAGCAGGCACGAGATAAAATAGTGAATTTTATAGGTTGGATAGTAGGAATTATAATTTGTTTTGTAATTATTGTGGTTATTATTGCGGTTTTAAAATGGGCTTTTGGTATGGTGTTTTAATTAAAAATAAAAATATGAAAAAAATAATTTATACAATTTGTACACTAGCTCTAATCTTATCCTTTGGTGTAGCGGAAGCTCGAACTATTAAAGTAAAAAGCTATTACAAACCTTCCACTGGCAGGTATGTTAATTCCTATTACAAAACTTCACCCAACAAGACCAAAATAGATAATTATTCATCAAAATATAATTACAATCCCTATACAAGCAAAAAGGGTTACGTAAATCCTTTTAAGTATTAAAATTTATGGAAAATCATGGAATATTTGGGATAGGAATAGTGGGAATAATTATAATAATTTTTCTTTGGGTTCACGTAAATACTCTTAATAAAAAAATCGAAGTACGAGAACAAATGATTAGTTCTTGTAGTTCTCAGATTGATGATGCTAATCAAAACATTGATGAAGTTAACAGCCAAATAGAAGACGCCCAAGGTAATGCTTGGTCTAACCACGATACTATGGGCAATGCACTAGACGGTATGTCGAGTGTCGAAAACATCACCAATGATTGCCATGTTCCACTTGATTAATAATTTATGAAAAAATATTTATACATTTTAATTTTCGCTTATCTCATTGCTCCAACAGTTTCTTTTGCTATTTCAGGAGCTTGCTCAGACCATGGCGGTGTTGATTGCTCTATTAAATCTTCGGCATTTGCTATTTGTAATGATGGAACTGAAAGTTCTGTATTTTATGTGAGTGTGAATGAATGTCAAAATGACACTTCCTATACTCCATATTGTGCAGCTCCTTATCTATCTGGCTGTACAACCCAAGCAGATTATAATCAATTACAAACAAGTTACGGGCGCATGGGAGATGGTGCTCCTAATAATGTGAATGCACAACTTGCTCAGTGCCAGCAACAAATACAAAATAATGTTCAAAAAGAGCAAACATATCAGACATGTCTTTCAGCGATAAATAATCCACAACCGAATCCTTTGGTAACTCAGTTTCAGCAAGAAACAATTGAAACCGAAAAAGAAACAGCCCAACTTAAGGCACAAGGTGATGAGACCGTGAATGCAACAATGCAAGCGTGGTGTAATGATAATTATAGTGTAAATAGTTTTTATGATGCAACAAATACAAAAGGTTGCGATTGTAATAATGGCTATCAATATAGTTTATCAAACGACCACTGTGTGATTACTCCACCAATAATACAAGCGACCTCTTCTAACGTTTCAGTTTCTGTTAAAACGGCGACCACAATTTCACTTAAGAAAAGTTTATACAGTGATTTAATACCGAAGAAAAATGTTATTCAAAAACTCGCAACTACTACCAGTAGTATTTTTGATAATTTAGCTAGCACAACACAAATTTCATCTTCTACAATTCCAGAACAAAAATCTCAGAAATGGTATCAAAAGATTTCCTCTTTTATAGCAAGATTATTTGGTAGATAAATTGATATAAAACTTGAAAACAGTCAAATAAATCAAGATTCAAAAAATTGTTGCACTTATTTGAAGATATGATAAAATTAGAATACAACTAAATAGGGCAAGAGACAGGGGAATTAATTTACCCCTGTTTTTTTGTCTCAAATTGATAGGACTAGAAGAGTGTAAAAAATATCTCGGGAAACACCTTACAGACAAACAAATTCAAAATTTGCGAGATGCTCTTTATGTATTGATTGAAAATGTGATTGACGAATATATTTCAACTTGTGATAAGATGTAAAAATTATGATTACACAAAAATCAATTATCTATTGCAGAGTATCTTCAGAACGCCAGAAAACGGAAGGACATGGACTTGATAGCCAAGAACATCGTTGTAGAGAATTGGCAGATAAAAAAGGATATGAAGTTGAAAGAGTTTTTAGAGATAGTTTTTCTGGTGGTGGTGATTATACCAAAAGACCAGCTATGTCAGAGATGCTTTTATATATGGATTCCAAACCTTACAATGGTTACATAGTTATTTTTGATGATTTAAAAAGACTTGCGAGAGATACGGAGCAATATCTTAAATTAAAAAGAGCATTAGAACTTCGCCGAGCAATAGTGGAATGTCCGAACTTTGTTTTTTCTAGTTCTCCAGAAGGACAATATGTTGAAACAATAATGGCGGCGACAGCACAACTTGAACGTGAACAGAATCGCAGACAGGTTATGCAAAAAATGAAAGCAAGATTAGAATTGGGATATTGGTGTTTTCCAGATGTTCCCGCTGGATATGAATTTAAAAAAGACCCAATACACGGCAAGCTACCAGTTCTTATTTCTAGTGAAGCCAAGATAATAAAAGAAGCTTTAGAGGGTTTTGCTTCAGGTAGATTTATGGAACAAAATGATGTTAGGAAGTTTTTAGAAGATAAAAAAATTAATAAAGGTAAACCTGTTTGTCTTGAATATGTGAAAAGAATGCTCACGAGGATATTTTATTCAGGATATATTGAGTATCCTAATTGGGAAGTAAGCAGAAGGAAAGCCAAACATGAAGCATTGATTGATTTAACTATATTTGAAAAAATACAGGAGAGATTAAGAATCAAGACAACTACACACGTAAAGAATTTTTTAAATGAGGATTTTCCACTAAGGGGTTTTGTAATTTGTAATTGCTGTAAACAACCAATAACAGCTAGTTGGAGCAAAGGGAGAAATGGTAAGTTTGCATATTACAGATGTAAAACAAACGGATGTTCAGAAAGAAATAAGAGTATTAGAAAAAAAGAAATTGAAAGTGAGTTTGAATTGATACTTAAAAAAATAAAACCTAGTATTGATGTGCTGAATTTGACTAAAGTTATCGTGGCGGATGTTTGGAAGAAAAAGGAATTGGAGAATATTGGCAAAAAGAATAACATAGAAAGAGAGATTGAGAGTATTGAGAGTGAGAAAGAAAAGTTTATGCAATTGATTTCTAGAGCGACAGATGAAAATATTATTTCAACTTATGAAGTAAGAATAGGTACTCTAATGGAAAAGGGTGTGGTTTTAAAAAACTCCTTGATGTCTTTTGATAAACATAAGCCTAATGTTGAAACCGCCTTAGATATTGTTTTTGATTTTCTTAAAAATCCTTTAGAACAATGGCGAAAAGGAGATATTCATACTAAAAAGCTAGTTCTTAAATTGGTTTTTGAACAGAATTTGGCATATAACAAAAATAGCGGGTTTGAAACCGCTATTCTGTCGCTACCCTTAAGGGTATTTACCTTACCAGAGGCTCAAAATGCCTCGCTAGTGGAGATGGTGAGAATCGAACTCACGTGCAAATGATTTTTCTCAATGCTTCTACAAAGTATAGTGTATTTAGTTTCACTCGAAAGTGAATTTAAAATTATAGACTGTAAATAAACAAAATATCTATAATTCGATTCTCTAATTTCGTTTTATCGCGAGACAAGATAAAATATATTCTGAAAATATTGCACCTCAGATCTACCGCTCAGACTCAGTAGGTGAGATGTCGCTTAGGCTAAAGCGTAAGCGAAAGTAGGTGTTGTTGCCATAAATGGTGAAACAATTGACGCTACTTTTGAAGAAATGCTGTTTGCATTTACAATTCCTTGATAGATTTAAGAGTTCACAAGGTTGCTCTACTTTGCGCAGGAGAGAAGTGGACCAAATGTCTAGGCCGATCATCCCCAGTTTTCACACCATGAAAACTGTGTCGGAAAGATTTTTCCCTGGTTACAGGGAACAAATTTTCTGACCGAATTTTTTGGTGCTACTTAGTTATTGATTTTTCAACGTTCTTCGTATTTCACGATCCGACTCGCGAGATTTTATCGATTCTCGTTTGTCTCTCGTCTTTTTTCCTTTTGCGAGACCAAGTTCTACCTTAATCTTGCGACCCATATTATACACTGAAAGTGGGATAATTGTCAAACCATTCTGATTTTCTGTTCCTGCAAGTCGTGCGATTTCTTTTTTCGTCAATAAGAGCTTGCGATTTCTCCGTTCGTCATAATCTGTCGGAGTGTTTTTGGGTTGGAGAGATGTGATACCGGCACCGATCAAAAATGCTTCATTGCCACGGATGGTGACATACGCACCATCGAGCGTCATGCGACCAGCCTTCACTGCTTTTACTTCAAAACCAAGCAGCTCAATACCCGCCGTAATTTTCTCAAGGATTTCATAGTTGAAATGTGCTTTTCTGTTTTCTGCGAAGTTCATGGTAATGATAATACTAACAGAATGGAGAAAAATAGGAAACGAAAAAGCGGGACGCGCATGGCGTGTCCCGCTTTGTATTACTTTGCCTCTGTGATGGGTCTTGCCATCCTTTCGACTTGGTGTTTATGCCAGAAACCCCAAACTGAAAGGGCGATTAAGACCGCCACGATCACACAGACGGCGATCTGCACAAACCGCTCTACTTGGTCGAGCGGACGTTCATTTTTTTTGCTCATGATAACCTCCTCTTTTTTAAATGAAGGAATGTGCTGCTTTGCACACATAGTATAATCTTTTCTAAAAAAGTCAAGTTATTCATGTGTAGAAAAAAGGGCGTGCTATGCACGCCCCTCCTCACTATCTTATCCGAGACATTTCATGGATGAGTGTCCACAGATTGGTTTTTGACCAATCAGTTTTGTATGCCATATAGACACACCAAACCATGAGACCAAACAGGATAATTATTGCTCCAAGAGCAAAGAAGCATCCGAGACGTTCTTTTCTATACTTCCTTTCTTTATCATTGTCTGGGAACATAACTTCCTCCAAGCAGTCTGTTAAATGAATCTTATTGTGTGGGCAGTTTTCTTCCGATATACAAATGTACTGCTTTTAAAAATAAAATCAAGTATTTATTCAAAAATAGAATCGTGATATAGTAGCTTCACTATGGATATAAAAAAATCTACGCAAAAAAAACAATCAGGAAATAAAAAGACTCGACTTCCACGTTTCGGAAAAGGCCCGATGTCTCTTTTTTCAAAAATATTGAATGCAATTTTTATTATTCTTGTGATTTCCGTTTTATATTCGATGATTTTTCCCGGTTCGACTCCAAGTCAGCAAATTCCGCTTTCTCAACTTGCTACCGATATCAATGCCGGACTCGTACAGAAAGTTGATGTGAAGGATGATGATTTGACGATAACGTATTTTTCAACAAGTACCGCAACGAGTACTGCGACAGGCACTCCAAGCACTATTGTTAGTTCAAGTTCCACGCCAATTATAAAAACTTCTAAAAAGGAAACTGGAGTTGCACTTACTCAAACCCTTGCAAATTATAAAGTTTCACCAGATCAACTTGCGAAAGTCACTATTGATATTAATGATGATTCAGGATTTTGGTATTGGTTTATGAATCTCGCGCCATTTATTATTCCTTTGATTTTTATCGGCATATTTATTTGGATGATTACGAAACAAATGAAAGGCGCGGGAATGCAGGCGATGTCATTTGGTCAATCAAAAGCACGAATCATTTTGCCAACAGATAAAAAACAGCGAGTAACCTTTGCTGATGTTGCTGGTGCAAAAGAAGCAAAAGAAGAGCTTGCTGAGGTTGTCGATTTTTTGAAGAATCCCAAAAAGTTTCTTGATATTGGAGCGAAGATTCCAAAAGGAATTCTTTTGATGGGCGCACCTGGCACCGGAAAAACACTTCTTGCTCGAGCTGTTGCCGGAGAGGCGGGTGTCGCATTCTTTTCAATTTCAGGTTCTGAATTTGTTGAAATGTTTGTTGGGGTTGGAGCAAGCAGAGTGCGCGATTTATTTAAAATGGCAAAGGCAGCTTCACCCTCAATTATTTTCGTTGATGAAATTGATGCCGTTGGACGAACACGAGGTGGTGGTGTCGGGGGAGGAAATGATGAGCGAGAGCAAACCCTCAATCAGATTCTTGTAGAGATGGATGGATTTGAACCAACAGAAAAAGTAATTGTGATGGCAGCAACAAATAGACCGGACGTTTTGGATCCTGCGCTCTTGCGACCGGGAAGATTTGATCGACGCGTTGTGATTGATTTGCCTGATCGAGCCGATCGAGAAGCGATTTTGAAAGTGCATGCAAAAGAAAAACCATTTGCAGAAGATGTAAATTTGAAAGTAATTGCAGAGCGAACCCCAGGATTTTCTGGTGCAGATTTGTACTCGCTCATGAATGAAGGAGCAATTCTTGCAGCACGAGAGGGAAGACAAAAAGTTGCGCAGTTTGATCTTGTTCGCTCGATTGAAAAAGTGATGATGGGTCCTGAGCGAAAAAGCCACATTCTTTCAAAAAAAGAAAAAGAAATCACCGCATATCATGAAGCGGGACACGCGCTTGTTTCCTCGGTGCTTGAATATGCTGATCCAGTTCATAAAATTTCTATTATTGCCCGAGGGCGAGCGGGTGGATATACGCTTCATTTACCATTTGAGGATCGACGATTACAATCAAAGAAAGAATTTTTGGATGATATCGCTGTGTCGCTTGGTGGATATGTTACCGAAAAAATGGTATTTCACGATTTGACCACAGGTCCATCAAACGATCTTCAGGTTTCAACCGCGCTCGCACGAGATATGGTTACAAAATATGGAATGTCAGAGAAAATGGGTCCTGTTGCACTCGAGGGCGAGGGCGGCAAAGCAATGTTTGGTCGCGGGGTTGGCGATAAAGAATATTCAGATAAAATAAATGCTGAGATTGATGCAGAGGTTTCTGAAATTATGAATAGTAATATGAAGCGTGCAGAAAAAATTATTACTGAGCATAGAAAAGCACTTGATATGATTGCCCAGAAACTGATTGAAACTGAAACAATTGAGCGAGAAGATTTTGAAAAACTTTTGGTAGCAAATGGAATTGTACCAAAACAAAAAGAGTTGATTGAACCTGCAGTCGCGTAAAAATACAATACAAAAAGGCGGTCAGGCAAAGCCTGACCGCCTTTTTGTATTGTATTTATCGAGCTATTTTTATTACACCACTCGCAATTTCAGCTTTTTCATCATCATTTGTAACGGCACTTTCTGACAAAGAATATAATATAGATTGCGTATCACTTACATTCATGAGAGAGGCTTGTTCCTCGGCAATTGAGAAGGGGAATAATTGATAATCCACGTCATTTTTCTCAAGCAAAATTTTTACTGCAAGACCTTGTGAAGTTGAGTGAGAGAAATTTTGATCAAAAATAAAATTTCCGATTGAATAAAAAATCGGTTTTCCATTATATATTTCTATTGGCTCAATAACATGCGGATGCATTCCTATAACTACGTCAGCTCCGGCATCGATGAATGCATGCGCCGTTGTTTGCTGCGATTGTGAAAAAGTCGGACTATATTCAACTCCCCAATGCGGATATACAATCAAAAATGAAACTTGGTTCCGGAGATCTTTAATAGTTGAGATGACATTGTCTAAACCTTGATGCGAAAATTCATTGTAAGCGACGAAACCAATTTTTTCCCCATGTATTTCTTGTACATATGGATGAATGTCAATATTTGAAGGATCGCCGAAATAATGTAATCCCGCAAGTGTGATTGAAGTTGTGGATTGTGCCAGTCCCACTTCGCCGAAGTTGAGCGAGTGATTGTTTGCTTGCCCAAGAAGCGTGAAGCCGAGATTTTTTAAAACGGAAAGCATTGCCGTATCGAAAGTGAATTCAAGCGGAGCATTTTTTACCCCGAGAGTTTTCGAATTGAAAAAAGAAAAAATTCCTTCGGCATTTGCAACGACGATATTATTGCCTGCAATAAAATTTTTTATATTTTCAAATGGATATTCTTGGCCGTTTGCGTTTATTTTAGCTCGCACCTCTCTGTCGAGCATCATATCGCCGAAAAGTAAAATTTTTGTTTGTTGTATTTGTGGGTTTGAAATTGAATATGCGTGAGTTATGGCCAGTTGATTTTGATTTCCTTGTATCACACAAAAACCAAGCATGAATACGAAGAGGAAACTAAATAAACTAAAAACAATAAATTGACTGTGTTTGATTGGCTCGTTCAATAATACAAAAGAGTTTGTTTTTTGAGGAATTTTGCACATTGAATAAGCGGTTTGAATTTGTTCTGCTTGCCAATTATGTTCTAGGAGCTCAGCTTTAATTGATTCAAATGAATATCCGCGTTTTAATTTTTCACTGATGTAAATTATAAGTTGTCTAGTATCCATGAAGTGGAAAATTAAATACTATTTGTAAGTTTATTTTACCATATTATATAAAAAGGCGGTCCGTAAGCAGGCCGCCTTTTATGCTTCTTTAAACCCGTTTTCCTTAAACCACTCCCTGATTTGTCCTTCTTTTGCTGCATCAAAGTATGCGCTATACTCTCCGACCTCGCCATTGCTTCTGACGGCGATTTCCGGGAACACTCCTCTTTGCTGTAGCTCAAAAAATTTCTGGAGAGTTCCCGTGTACTTTATGGTAATCATAATAATACTCGGGGGCATCGTTATTGGTGGTGAGATTTTAAAGACATTATCGGACACGGGACTCTCCTTTCAGAGAAAGTTGGTATTTGGGTTTTGTATGGTACTGCGGATTTATAATATAGTAGCATAGATATTTTGAAATGGTATAGGGTGAGACTCGCTATGTAATTGTAGTCATGCATATTTTTCTGCTGAAAAATTGCTCGAAGCTTTGCACTTGATTTTCTAATTCACTTCGTTCACAACAAAATCTACGCCCGCCTCCTTACAGGAGCAGTACACCTTTCGCTTTTTTGATTACAAAAATACTCAAGGTCTTTCGTTTGGATCCCTACCCAAACTCAACCTTCACCTTCGTTCAGTCTGGCTCGTACAGAGTAGTCACAGATAATTTTCTCGCCGTCGCTCGAAAATTTCCGCGACCCTACTTATGCGATTGTAGTCACAACTCTTTTTCTCACCGTCGTTCGAAAAAGGTCGCGACCCCGACTCGGGTAAATTTTTTACTAAAAATTTACCCTCCGTCTCGTACAGTGCAAAAGAAAAGTCACCCGAAAATTATAGGGTGACTTTTCAATTGTTTGCACTGTACGCCCGCCTGGACTCGAACCAGGGACCCCAAAGGTATAAGCTTTGTGCTCTAACCAGCTGAGCTACGGGCGTATATACACGTGATAGTATCGCAAAAAGACTCTTTTCGCAATTATTCAAAATGTATTTCTGCTGCTTTTCGTTCAAGAAGTTTTTTGTTGAGCAGGGGGAATTTTGCAAGCGTTTCATCTTGTTCTAAAAGATAGCTTGCTTCAGCGCGTGCCGCTTCAACCATTTTTAAATTACGAATCGCTTCCATACCGATATCGGAAATACCCCATTGCTTTCCGCCGGAAAGTTCACCTGCGCCACGTAGTTTCAAATCCATTTCGGCGAGTTCAAAACCATTTGAACAATTTTGAAACGCTTTCAAACGCAAAAGTGTTTTTTCTGTTTTTGTTTCGGCGAATACATAACAGTATGCTTGATGATTGCTTCGTATAACACGACCACGTAATTGGTGAAGTTGTGCGAGTCCAAATCGTTCAGCACCTTCGATGATAATAATTGTTGCATTGGGAACATTTACTCCAACTTCGACGACTGATGTTGCGACGAGAATATGAATTTTTCCCGCTTTGAAATTATTCATGATATCTTCTTTTTCACCTTGTAACATTTTGCTGTGCAGAATTCCGATTTCATATTTTTGAAATACATCTCGCTTGAGTCGCTCCGCTTCTTCTTTTACCGATTTTGCGATGACCGCCTGTTCTTTTGCGGGATCTGGCTCATCGATGCGTGGACAAATTACATAGAGCTGTCTGCCAAGTGCGAGTTCTTCTTTTATTTTTTCATAGGTTTTTTCACGATGTGTTGGCAAAACTATCTCGGTGATAATCGGTTTTCTTCCGGCTGGCATTTGGTCGAGTACAGTTAAATCAAGGTCACCATAGATGGTGAGTGCAAGTGTTCGGGGAATTGGCGTTGCTGTCATTGAAAGCAAGTGCGGATTCATTTCATCCTTGCGTGTAATTTTTTGTCGCTGCGCTGTTCCAAAGCGGTGTTGTTCATCGATGATCGAATATGCCAAGTGTTTAAATTTTACAGATTTTTGAATGAGTGCGTGCGTGCCGATGAGGATCGGAATTTCACCGTTTGCAACCCATTTCAAAAGTTGCGTGCGGGAAATCTTTGTCCAGCTTTTTGGATTTACTTTTGAAGGGAATTTTCTGCACTCTTTTCCGGTGATAAGACCGACACTGATTCCTAGATATGTGAAATATTCGATAAATGATTCAAAATGTTGCTTTGCAAGAATTTCAGTCGGTGCCATGTACGCGACTTGTAAGTTTCCAAAATCTTGTCCTTTGGGCCGTGAAGTAACGATTGCAAATGCAGTTGTTGCGGCGACCGCGGTTTTACCGCTCCCGACATCTCCCTCGAGAAGTCGCGCCATCGCATACCCTTTTTTAAAATCAGAAAGAATTTGCTCGATCGCTTTTTCTTGTGCGGCGGTTGCTTTGAAAGGAAAACGTTTTACGAATTCATGTATTTCTGTCGGCATTTTTGAAATGACATATGCGGGATTTTTGTTCCAAAGAATTCGATCACGCTTTTTCTGCAGTTGAATGAAAAAAACTTCTTCAAAGGCAAAACGTTTTCGTGCAGCGAGCGCATCACTTTGTTTTTGTGGCGAATGAATCCAAATGAGTGCAGTTTTTAAAGAGGGGAGATTGTAGGTATGTAAAATAAATTCTGGTATTGGATCGACCAGAGTTTCGAGAATCCCTGATGAGAAAATTTTCTGGATTTTATAGTACATCCAGTTTGAGCTGATACCGCGACTTTCTGGATAGACTGGATAAAGTGAATGGACCTCACCTTCTTCACCGAAAAGTGAATCTCCAACACCGAGGGGAAGTTTTGTGATCGATTCTGTTTTGGGATTTGAAAGATACAGTTCACCCTTCCTTTCTGATACAGTTCCTTCTGCCCGAACATACGCGCCATCATGAATCATCTTTGCAATATACGGTTGATGAAACCATACCACTTTTATTTTTCCTGATTCATCTTCAATAATTGCATCGGACATCGGAATATGACTTTTAAAACTTTTACTTGTTTTGAGATTTGAAATTCGTCCAAAGATAACAACTTTTTCTCCTTCCGCAAGAGTACCGATATTTCTTTTTTCTGAGGTGTCACCATAGCGAGTCGGGAAGTGATAGAGTAAATCACCGACAGTTTTTATACCAAGTTTTTTAAAAGCTTTTTTCTCATTTTCCTGAAGTTTGGCAATTGTTTCGATAGGGGAATCGATGGTCATTTGGCTATTATAACGAAAGCTGCGTTGAAAAGCGAAAAATGATATATAATATAGTCATATTTTTTATCTATAAAAATCCATTTGACATTCAGTGTTTAATGTACTACTGTGTAAACAGAATAACGACATCAAAAACGCGGGCCACGTCTTGGTCTCTTCTTTTTCTAGAAGATAGGAGGTTACGATGGCACAGGTCGCTGTTTTAAATCAAGAAAATGCTGAGGACCTGATCAGGGCAAGGATTGCTAGGATTTTGAGAATCAGCAGCCCTGCTCTCATTAGTTCAAGGGCGAGGCTCGTCGAGGATTTGCTCGCGACACCTGTGGATGTCGCAAGGATTATCATCTTTCTCGGGGAGCAGCTCGGCCTTCAAATATCGGATGCAGAAGCTGAAAACCTGAAGACCCTTGGTGACATCATCGACTTTGTCGAGTTGTTCGGACCTCACGGTACGATACCAGAGCTTCTTAAGCATCTCCCCGAATAAAATTTGGGGAGAACCCAATCGTGCTTTTATAGGCGGTTGGGGTTTTTGTTTGTAAAAAATTACTCATGGTATGTGACAAGATGCCGTTGATGTGTGATGTGGTTATTTTTTATATTGAAATAGAGTATAATATATGTGTTATATATTAATAATTTTAAAATTTATAATTGTGAT
>Ga0302186_10001734_pt1 | contig 17609 bp, 22 predicted proteins | sample II_Bog_E1_2_FD_198782 | JGI IMG/M metagenome (GOLD analysis project Ga0302186, IMG submission 198782) | Peat permafrost microbial communities from Stordalen Mire near Abisko, Sweden - II_Bog_E1_1 | ecosystem: Environmental > Terrestrial > Soil > Wetlands > Peat | place: Sweden: Abisko...
TTGTTTTTAATATAGACTGAATGAAAATGGCACTTTGGAAAAAAAATGATATTTTTTTTATAGAATAAATTAATTATTTTAAAGAATTTTATTCTTTCATATAGAATATTTTGTCATTTTTGATAAAAATTTATATAGAATTCTTTCATAGAGAATATTTTGTTTTTGTATATAGAATTCTGTCCAAGTAGAATTTTTATAGTAAATTATATATAAAATGAATGACTCTTATAATAAAATAATAAAAAAATTCATCTTAATAAATCATTTATGGAAAAAAAAGAATTTACAAAAGTAAGTCAGGATGATATAAGGAATCTGGCTTATGAAATATTTTTAAATACAAGTGAACATGATTCTATAAAAAATTATTATGAAGCTGAAAAAATTCTCAGAAAAAAACAAGAAGGAGCATTTACCACCATTAAGGAATCTCTTAAGATGAAGATATTATACATCGGATATTAGATTCTAATTCTTTAAGTGAAAATCAACAAAAAGACCTTAACAACATAATTGAAAATAATATTAAAACTCAAATAGACGTTCATAGAAAATATCAGATTGCTCTTGAAAATCCTCCTCAATTAGGGAAAATAACAGGAAAAGTAAATATTTTACTTAAGAACAGGCAGTCAACGGAGAGAGAACTTAATGCCCAAGAATTTGTATTTAAAAATCAAATCTCATACACAATAAATAAAGAAAAAAACTTGGATTGCGTTTATACATTAGCTGAAGATGGAAATATAATCAGAAATTCCAACCAAAAATGCGAGTTTATTAACTGCATTAAAAATCAGAAAGAATATGTGAAGGAAATGAATATGGAGCCAAAAGTATTAATAGCTTCATGTAACGGTTATGGATTCATAAAGGAAAATGAATTGGTAGATCCTGCATTAGCCTTAATCGGTGAAAAAGGTTTAATATTAAATTATGCGTCAGCAGAGCTTGATTTTGTTCAGGTTGGTAAGGCTTTAAATGAGAAAAAATTACAATATGAATATTTTACCATAACACCGAACCCAGAAAATCTCCGAAAATTATTAAATGAGACATCGCAATTATGGATAATATCTTATAACAAGAAAGGTAATTTAAACGATGAACATGTTAAAATAATTTCTGAATTTTACAATAATGGAGGATCTTTATATATTTTTGGCTCATTATTTTTAGAGGGATTGTGTGACACATAGAAAACAAATTTTTAAAAAGATCAAATACAATTTTTAAATTATTCAAAACCAATGAAAATCAGGTTTTTTTGGGTCGTCCCGAATTTTATTACCGTAAATATCGTTAATATTCGTATTCCCAAAATTTTTTTCAGGTCACAAAAATATAAAAATTAATATTTAAAAAAAAAAAAATCACCCAAAAGGGAATTTCATAAAAATAATAAATATTTTTTCCCATAAAACCCATAAAAGAAAAAATTAAGGAAACCTCTCTCAAAAATTCAAATGTTTTTTTCAACCAATATTCCACGTTGTTTTATAAAATCCACAATTATCTCTATAAAAATTTTTAATTCTGAAATTTCATTATATAAAAAACATTAAATTTTTTCAACTCAAAAATGGTTTTAGCAGAACTCGGAACCAAAATTTCCAACGCTCTTCAAAAGCTAAACAAGGCCGTGGTCATAGATGAAGCAGCTCTTGAGGAATGTCTCAAGGAGATTGCCACAGCTTTGTTGCAAGCTGACGTGAACGTGAAATATGTCGCGAAGCTTCGTGAAAACATCCGGATCCAATTCAAGATTCAGGCTGATTCCGGGACAAACCTGCGTAAGCTTATCCAAACCTCTGTAGTCAAAGAATTGACCAAAATGCTGGAAGCAGACAGGAAGCCATTCGTCCCAAAGAAAGGCAAATCAAACATAGTGATGTTTGTGGGATTGCAAGGATCTGGTAAAACTACGACCTGTGCAAAATATGCCTACTATTATAGAAAGAAGGGGTGGAAGACAGCTTTGGTATGTGCTGATACCTTCAGAGCCGGTGCGTTTGACCAGTTGAAGCAAAACGCAACAAAGATCCAGGTACCTTTTTACGGAAGTTACACCGAGACTGACCCTGTGCAAATTGCCGAGGAAGGAGTTCAACATTTCAAGGATGAAAGGTTCGAGATCATCATCGTTGATACCTCTGGAAGACATAAGCAAGAGCAGGACTTGTTCAACGAGATGAAACAAGTCGAAGCGCATGTTAAGCCTGATGAAATCATTTTTGTCATGGATAGTAGTATCGGTCAGGCATGTTACGACCAGGCATTGGCGTTTAGAAAGGCCGTGAACGTGGGATCGGTGATAATTACCAAATTGGACGGTCATGCTAAGGGAGGTGGGGCTTTGAGTGCAGTGGCTGCCACAGAAAGTCCCATAATTTTCATAGGGCTTGGAGAAAGATTTGATGACTTCGAAAGCTTCGAAGCGCAATCTTTCATTCAAAGAATCTTGGGGATGGGAGATATAAAGAAGTTGTTTGAAGTGGTGAAGGATGCAGTGAATTTGGAAGACCAACCTAAGATCCTTGAGGATATAAAGAGCGGGAAATTCACGCTGAGGGATCTACAAAGCCAATTCCATTCAATTTTGAAATTAGGCTCTTTGAATCAATTTATGTCGATGATCCCAGGTTTAGGAACCAGCATTTTGACCAAGGGGAATGAACAGGAGTCAATAACTAGAATCAAGAGATTTTTATGCATGTTGGATAGCATGACCTCAGATGAATTGGAAGGAAAAGCGATGTTGGTGCAACAAAGAATGGTAAGAATTGCTAAAGGATCAGGAACAAAACTGAGGGAAGTCAATGATCTAATAGAAGAACATAAGAGATTGGCGAAGATTGTGGAGAAGATGGGGAAAATGAACCTAGGGAAAGGAAATGATATCATGTCCATGACAAGGCATCCTGGACAAATGATGAAGAAGATGCAGAATGTAGTGGATCCCAAGATGTTGCAACAGATGGGTGGAATGGGGAATATCATGAACATGATGAAGGAAATGGGGAAGATGGAAGGGTTAGGAGACATGATGAAGCAGTTCAAGAAGAAATAACCGATGGTGTATTTGTGATTTAAGGTTTTTAAAAGAAAACAACTTTTTTTCTAAGAAATTCAGAATTTAATTAAAGAAGAAGATGAATTTTTTTTCAAAAGGCTCTTAACGGCACCTATGTTCTAGCGAATTAATTTTATTATTTTCCCTAACATAAAAAAAAATCTTGCCATGGGAGTTTTCTCATTCCTTTCGATTTTCTACACGCATTCGACTTTCTCGGAGAAGAAATTCATCCTCACCGTCAGCATAATGTATGGTCTCATCGCTCCCTCGCTCATTGGTTTCGGCATCTGGTTCATGCCATCACATATCCTATGCAAAACCTCCCAAACCGATGAATATCATGAATGTCTTGAAAAGGACATCTGTAATAATGTCTCGGACTATATCCTCAAATTTGCGGAGGACAGTCCTGGGAGTCTCGCAACATCCCTTGGCTTCATATGCGAAATGAAGAAGATCCTAATTCAGTCATATTTCTTCGGAGGTATTATGGGTTGTTTTGCAAACATCTTTCTCCCGATCCCCGCCAACAAAAGAAAACTGGCCTTGGTCTTTTTTGGGTTGGCCCATGCTGCAGCCAATTTCAGTATTGTGATACTTTATGAGAATAAGTCTCTATTGCAACTGTCGTTCGGAATGCTTGCTTTCAGTCTGATGATTCTACATGCCAATTGTCCTTTGATCATCAATGAGTCCTTTGTGGGAGAACTTGCAAAGGCTTCAATTTCGGTTTGCTTGATGTGTTGGGGAATCATGGGGTTGATTTTTGTGGGGTTCTCTTTTTTGAATAATTCTGATTTCTACCGAGGGTTCCTTTTCATGGGATTTTTACATTTCGTCAATAGTTTGCACTTGTATTTACAAGATGAGCCGGAGGTCCATGAGCATTTGAATGACAAAGTACCAGAAAAAAACATTTTTTAAAGATATTTTTTAATTTTCTTTAGAAACAATCTGTGCTGGCTCTCCTTTACCAGGTCAGAAAGGAAAAAAATATCCCCTTGAACCTAATAGCGTACGTTTTGGCATGGTCTGCTTTTTGTGTGACTTACAATCAAGTGAACTTGATGATCGGAGCGATCGGAGGTAGTGTTTACTTTAATTTGGCCTTCTTTTCGATCCTGGAGTTCGTCGCAACATTCATGGGAAGTTACATCGGAACCAAATTCCAAAGCAATTTGGGAGATGTGATAAGATACCTGATGATCGGGGAAACAGTGTTAAGTGCATTGTTCTTGCTTTTGCCCTTTGAAATAACCCCAGATTTCCCAAAAGTGGGCATTATTATCCTATTCTTTTTGACGGCCATTGTGAAGTTCGGCTCTGATGTTGTGAATAATGCCATAAGTCTTTTCGCACCCAAGATTTTCTCTATTCAATATGTGAGGCTGTTTTTGACGTTCTCGAGATTGAGTTCCAGAGTGATTTTGATCTTCGTGCCTGAAATTATCATATTGTTGAAGAAACGTGGAATTCATCCGTTTTTGTTCATGTCGATGTTTTGGCTGTTGTGCTCCTTTTTATCGGTGTATGTGAAACCTGTAGAGGAGGATCCAATTCATTCTCATGCAATTCAGAAGAGAAGAAGCTCTTCAAAGGATTTGAAAGTGATGGTTGAGGATCATGATGAGCTCCTTGAAGCATTTGAAAAGAAAAAGAAGAATTAAGGAAGGAACATTCTAAATTATTCTCGGAAAAAAAAAATGAATTAAGCCAAAACTTTATTTTTAAAAGAAAAAAAGAATTAAAATGATTAAGGAAGTTTATTTTAAAAAAAATTAAAAAAAAAAATTATTTTTTCGTTTCCTGATTTTTAAATAAAGAAACATATTTGGAATGATTTTGTCCTCCCATAAACAACTATTGAAAAAATTGCTTTATAAATAAATAAAAAATTTATAAAACTTGTATTTGTTTGCAAATTATTGATTTTTTTTTTCTCCAATAATGATTAACTCCTCGAAAAGAATGCATTTGCCTCATGTCAAAACAGACACTTTAATCTCTCCTCTTTCGAAGCCACTTGTTCAGAAAAAAGACTCGAGCCTGCCGACTTTAAACGAAATACAATCAAAATTCAAATCGAATGCTGAATATAATCTTTTTTCTGATGATCCATTGGACAGATCAAATAAGGCCAATCCCACAATGATTTCCCGGGCCTCAATAAAATACGCTGGATCGGAAATTTTGAAATCCTTTAATTTTGCTTTGAATCCAGTAAGAAAAAAATAGAGAAATACATTATTTTACAATTAACAAGAGTTTACACAGGAAAAGGCAATTCGAGAATAATTTGACTGTAGCCAATAACTTAAAAAAAACTGCGATAAACAACACTCTGATCACAAAAAATATATTAGAATTCGTATATTTTCATTTTTTCGATTTTTTTGTTGATTTTGTCTATTATAGCGTAAAAAAAATGTGTTGGCAGTCAGCAATTTGTCTTTACAGTCGAAACCCAAGCTCAAACAATCTCGAAGCGTATGCAAAGGCACTATTTCAATGCTGCAGAATACAGAAGACACCCGTGCAGCCTTAAGTAAGAAAACCAATGATTTTGTTCAGGCGGCGAAGGTGGACGTTTCTGAAAAGGCGAGAGATAAGATCAGAATTAGGATGATTAGTTGGTTGCTGGAGAACAAAAAAGGTTTTTTTTAATAATAAAAGCCTCAAAAACTAATAATTTTTAGAGGCAATCAATCTCATTAACGAAAACAAGCAGATTATCTTAAGTTGGATAAATTATGTAGTAAGTGAGAAGATAATAAAATTTCCTTTATTTTGATTTTAAGGGTGGGATTGAAAAAAACGAATTCGACCATTTGATGGTTTCCATCGGAGTGAAAAATGATAGGACTTTAAGTGACCGATTGTTTTGGTGAATGATTTACTCAATAATTATGAAAAAATCAAATATTTTAGGCTGTTTGATCTTAAAGGGGATGGAGTCATCGAGAGCACTGAGATATTGGTAGCCATTGATATGTTCAAGGAACATAGCATCGAGGAAAAAGTTAATGGTTTTGAAAAATTACAAAACATACTCTTAAAATAAAACGAAACTAGTGTTTTTCAACCTTTGTGATGATGATGAGGCTGGAGTGATCGATGAGGAGAAGTTGTATCGATTTTTAAAGAAGAATTTGAAGGATGATGAGGATAAAAATCTTCTAAAGGTCGTGGTGAAAGAATTTTCCGAGGAACTCAATTATAAAAACCCGAAGGCAATCACGAAGTAAAGTTGAAATAGTTCTTTTTTTGTTAATTATTATAGAGATGACGTTTTGCGAGCTTGCAACTTCAATCCAAATGTTAAGACAATCGTTGAGAAAAACGTGAAGGTTTTTAAATCAACGAAGAAAGATTTAAAGTTCAATTCAGCCAATTTGATTTCGAGCCAATTGTACTTTAATTCCTTGAAATTTTTTCTTTTATTTAATATAAAAAAAGTGAAAACCAGAGCGGAATATATTACCCTTATATGGAAAAACTGGTGAAGGTGGTTGAGGAAAAAGAAAAAGTAAAATTATTTGGAAACAGCCTAGAAAATTTAATGTTTTTTTAATAGCTCATAGACAACTTTTCTAAAGTCAAGACAAATTTCTTGAAGGTTTTGAAATTTTCCAAGGACATCAATAATGATGAAAGCGACAGTGAAGATCCCCTTGATTAGCTAATTTCCTTTTATGTTATAAAATGTGAATAAATCTAATATAATTGATGTTCTTTTAAATAAATGTGATTAAATTGGACATGAAAAATTCTTTACTTTAATTAAGAATTTGATTAAATAAAAATCTATTTTAATTTTATATATTTTTATAAAAAAAAGACAATTTATATAAAAAAATTAGATTTTTTTCTGAAAATTTTGATTTAAAAAATTTATTGAAAATTAATTGTTTTTTTGTTTTTTTAAAAAAAAAATGAAATTATTTTTCAAGATAAAAAGCATTCGAGATTTATTTTATTACCATCATTATGCCGATCCAAAATTTTCGTTTTTACTTTCTCCACAAATTCCAATGAAAGTCCTTCATTTTCCGCTTCTTGGACTGAATCATTCGAGAAAAACATCACCAAAATTCCATTCATAGCTAAAAGGTCAATAATATGAAAAATATCGAAAAATTCCTCTTCATCTCTTTCATAAAAGGTCAGGAAAATTACGACCCCAAATGGTAAAAAAGCCAAAATCTTCTTAATTTTCCAGGCAAAAAAGATAAAAAATGAACTCAAAATAATAAGGCCAGCCAAAATTTGATTTTGTTCTTGAAGTAGCAAATATTGACTCACAAAATCTAAGTTAAGAATTGGTTTCATATCAAACGCAATCGAATAAGCATAATACCATAGATATCCTATTGCTAATATATGAGAGAAGTGATAGAAAAAGAATGAGGGCATTTAAAATCAGACAAAAATCAAAAATTATAAAAATTTCTTTTTTTTCTACATAAAAACCAAATTTCCTATGGAAATCGATTGGTCCTCCTCCCTTATCATCTTCGCAATAATCGTCGTAATTTATATCATTTACGTCCTTTATATTGGCTGGAAAGACGATAAAGAGTTGCGTGAACTTCAAGCCAAAAAGCACGACCAACGTTTCTATTCCATTAATTAATCTTTTGTCAAATTTTTATTGATTTTAAGCTGAAGAAGTTATCATAGATATGACTTTGGATGAGCTCCATCAATTTGACGGGATAAAAAATCCCAAAGTATACATCGGTTGCAAAAACAAAGTTTTTGATGTGACAAATTCATGTAAAAATAATAACAAAATGGCATTTTTAAAAATCTAGAAAAAATAAAAAATACAGATTTTTATTCCCCAGAAGGACCCTATCACGCTTTCTCAGGTAATGAATGTTCAGTGGCATTTGCGAAATTTAACGAAGACCCCAAGAATTTCAATTGTTACAATGAAAAGATGGAGTTTTCTTTAAGCGAAAAAGACAACTTGGATTCTTGGTTCCAAAGACTTTATTTTAAATATAAAATGGTCGGCAAAATTGTGTCTAATTCGTCATAAATCTTCCCATTTCCTATGTAATTATTTGATAACCATAACTCTTATATGCATTTTTATATTGATAGTGAGATTTTTATTTTTTTAAAATTTTTTTCACACGCGAAAAATCAAAAAAAAAAAAAAATTATTTTAAATTATCCCAAAAAAAAATCATTAAAATTAAATGATCGACTTCATTTTTGCTGCAGAATTCGACATTTTAAAGGGAAGTCTCATCCGATCTTCATTTCCCTCATTGCCCAAGGAAAGCTTTGATGAGGCGTTTTTGTCTTCTTATATGATTCCTGATGGTTGTCATAAAAGGGAATATGACACCAATGTCTTTAAATATTCCTTTAAATCCAGCTACATTTTACCCGATTTGTGCCAAAAAATCAATGTCCGGAAGATCAAAACTAAGGTTTTCAGATATAATTCGAATTTGAAGAAATGGGAACCCTTTTTAAAAGAGAAATCATCCATAAATGCTTTGGAGTTCTATATAATGATCGAAAGAATTTCGCCTAAAACCTTGAAATTCGTCAAACATGATGGAAACGCTGTTTTTGAGCTTGAAATGCATGAGGACCTGCAATTTACTAGATTAGATGAGCATTTTTATAGTATATATTCGAAAGAGGGGGCTTCATTTGGCTTGAACTTCGAAAACAAGGACTCGGTTGTGGAGATTTCAGAGTATTTCTCATTTTTTGACATGCAAAACAATCAAAGTTCAATGAAAACCAACTTTTTTTTCTATAATCTAGTCAAAAATAAGAAGGATGATAACATAAAGAGAGGTTCTTTGATCAGGGCGATCGCTTTATGTTCTAAAGATTTGAATCGACTGCAGAGTTTTGAGCCAATTCTTAAGTATTACCTGAACGTTTATTCTAATTTAGATATAAGCAAGAATCTCAATAAATTGGAATATCTTCTCAATGAATTCTATCACGGTATCAATGATTTGATACCTTTGATATCCAAACAACATCTTACTTTGACTCCAAATGAATTATTGGAAATTCCGATGGATTTGGAGGAAAACCTTGAGAAAATGAGTTTGTTTTACAAAACTGGATCCACCAAGCCATTGAAACTTGATGTCGATACGAGCTACTTTAAAAATTACACAGAGCCTAGTCTTTTGGAGTTCATAAAGAAATTCGGAGACAAAACCATGTTAATTTATAATAGCATTCTCACCGAGGAGAAGATTTTATTCATAGGGTATGAATGTTCTATTGAGGAAACCTGTAATTTTGTGAATTCATGCATCACATTAATGAGTCCTATCAACATTTCAGAGAGAGTTTTCCCATATGAGCATCTTTTGAACCTTGATTTCTTACAAAAGGATGGCTATATTGCTGGTGTTTCAAACCCAATTTTCAATTCGAGGAAACAATGGTGGAGCTTATGTTGTAATCTAAGCACTGGATTGATTGTGGATAATCGTATGAAAGCCATAAAGACTAAGGGGGGTAAATATAATGAGGAAATGTGCGAACTGAAGGCGAATGCATTGGATGCTGAATTCATTGGCGAAATATTAAAAAAAGTGAAGGAGAATGAAATCACTGAGATGGAAGCCAGAATGTATTTCTATGAATATACGCGGAATTTCCTGGATCTTTGCAGCAATTCATCGAACCTCATCGATTTCGAAAAGGATGACAAAAATTCTTTGGAAATGATTGAATGGAAATTTCATAATTTCAGGAAAACCAAAATTTATGAGAGAATTTTGGTCGCGAAGGAACTTGAAAGACAAAATACAAGCAAAATTTTCGGCGATCGGTTTTTGAATGTTATTAAAACGATCAATATGTTTGCTGAGATAAAATCATGGAATGATTATGAGTTGCTTCTGATTTATTCAACTTTAATAGATTGTTTCAATAATTGTAATGAAGATGCAATAGGGGTGTTACTTAAAATGATGTTTTCGAAAAAATATGCGTTGGAAGCATTGGCTGCAGGCTTTTTCAGCTCATCGGAGGATGTTTTGAAGACAGCGTTGCAATGCTTTGAAAAAATTGAAAGTTTGAAGGAAGGAGGGAAAATTTTAAAAAAGTTCAGTTATTATATTTTATTTGTATATCAAAACTTGAAGAACAAATATATGAATTTAAAATTTTAGATGATCTTTTTCTTTAAGAAAGTAAGTGAACTGCCCAAAAAAATATAGAAAAAATGAAAAAAAAAAAAAAAAAAAATTTAAATTAAAGAAGCAAATTAAAAACATATTACATAATCTACCTAATTAAAAATCGCGATGAGCCTAATGGAAATTATGAGAGAAAAAAACAAAAACAGTTCGCTATTTTTTTTCATTATTTAAAAGTTCAAGTACAGCAAGGTATGCGTATGCCGCGAACGTTCCTCACAAAGCCAAGGAGAAGTTGAACATAAATCCAAACAATGCTGTTAAGGTTGAGAAAAAAAACGCAAACGCCTCTCAAAATCCGAATTCTTTGAATTTCAACGGTTGGAATGACGATGAGCCTGCGAAAAATGAAAAAGGTTGGTTGGGTTTTTTTTTTTTTAAATTAAGCGTCTGCATAAATAAGAGGTGCATATTGAAAAGAAAGCGAAAGAAGATCAAGATTTAAAAAAAAACGTTGAACAAAAAGAAAAAGCACCGAAAGAAATTAAAGAAAAAGACTATGAAGAGGACCAATGGGAAGAGCCGCAAGACAATTATTACAAGAAGAAGAACAAACCAAATTATAACACTTCTTCCCATACTAGACCACATGCCAAAGCGGAGTTATTATCAGATCATTAATTTATTTTTTAAAATGATGATGTTTAGTTTATTCACAATGTATGTCCCCAAATCAAAGGAGAATGAAGGAAAGGAAGATTATGAATATGAGCCGAAGCAAAGATATGTCAGTTACCATTTTTTTCCTTTTTTTTTCTATTTTTTTTTTAATGAAAATTTGAATTTTTTTTAAATTTTATTAAATTTTTAGGAAGAAAAGAACATGGAATACACGGATAGTCAGAATAAATACCCCAAAAACAACAACTTTGCGAAAAATTACAAAGCTCCCAAAAACTATTATGAAAAACCAGGTAATGTTAACTTCATTGATTTTTCGAAAAAAAAGGAAGGTTACAAACAAGAAGTCATTTATGTTCCAAAATCAGAAAATAAATAAGCCAAGACCCAAAAACCATGCTATAATTTAAATGAATTAAAAATTAGAAAAATATTCATTAGTAAACAATCAAAAATTAATGCTTTTTTTTTTGAATTTTACAAATATATGAACAAAAAAGTAAAAATATTAAATATTTTCTTTTTTATAGAGTTTTAAAAACTGTTTGAACTCATCCTTGGTCAAAGGCTTTAAAATGGAATCTTCTTTCGTTGTGATACTTGTATAATTTTGGCTTTTTGGATGTTTGTGTCTGTGATCCGCAACAATTTTTGGTAATTTTAGAATTTTGCCTTGATGCATGCTTATGAATTTTGTCTTCTTTATGTCATCCATCTTTGTCCTTATCTAAAATTTTTATTTTTTTTAAACAGGTACTTTTTGGTTTTTTCTAACTTCGTTTTCTGATGGTTTCATTAACAAAGAGTATTCTTTCTCTGAATAATATTGTCCTTTTTCATCGATCTTTTTAGAAATCATTTTCTGTTAAAATCAAACTATTTATGGTACCATTCCCATTTTTGTGAGATGTTTTTTTATGACAATGTTCTGCAAAAAGGAATAAAGGTTTTTATCATGTAAGGCATTATATTGTGGCAGTTTAACATTGAGAGAATTCCCATCTAAAATAAAATCTCTTGATTTTTTGGCTTCTTTTTCTTTTTCCCTTAAAATTGTCGTTTTTTAAAACAAATTAAAAAATTAGGATTTTTTTATTTTACTTCTTTAATAAATAAGCCAATTGAATTTTTTTTTCAAGGAACATATTTTAAAGGGAGCACTATGGTTTGCAAGTCTTTAAAATTATAATAAAAAATTTAATAAAAATTATTAAACTTAGCTGAATGTATTGCGAATTTCGAGATTTGGGAAAATACAAATTAATTTTTAGTTTTATTAAGGAAAACATACATCGCTAAGATTTTTCCATTTATTTCCAGGCTCCTAAACTTTTATAATTCACTTAGATTCTTCCAAATTTTTAAACCTGAAGGAAAAAACTTTTTGAAATTTTAAAGTTTATGAAACAAAATCCCAACAAATTAGCCGATTTACTTGAGAAGCAAAATGAGGGCTGTCCTCCAGCTGACTCCCAAATGAATTTCCCTTATCAGTTAAAGAAAAGGAATGAGCCTGAACCAATTTCCTCGAAAGATATCGCGAAACAACAGAAAACAGGGAACAAATTGGAAGAAGAAAAGAACAAAAAAACAATGAATAGTTTCAGATTTCTGCCTTTTAAAGATTTCTTTTTTTTATTTAGGCATCAAATCAAATCAAAACTTAGAGCCTCTCACTCAAAATCCTTCTAAAGATCCCATCAAGAACATTTTGAATTCGAACATGGCATCCAACAACCAACTGAACCAAAATATGCCTTCCTATTTGACTATTAACAACTGTAAAAACATGATGAATGAGCCCCCAATTTTCAAAAATTACTCAAATCCCATATTCAATAATATGGCCACACAAATCAATGCAACCCCTATGGCACCAATGAACACGTTCCTAGCCAACACAAGCAATATGATCATTCAGCCCAATTTGTCTTTGGTCGCTGCCAACCAAATGAATCCTTTAGGCAATCCTTTAGGAAATCCCTTAGGAAATTCTTTAGGTGCTCCATTAGGCAATCCTTTAGGTAATCCTTTAGGCAATCCTTTAAGTAATCCTTTAGGTAATCCTTTAGGTAATTCTATAGGAAATCCTTTAGGAAATACATTAGGGAACTATGTCCAAATACCAGTGATGATAGCTAATCGACCTCCTGCAGGAAATTGGGCTGTAATTGATAATTTGGGCAATGTCAATGACAACATGAACTTAAATAACTTGTCATCAAATGATGCAGCTTTTCTTCAAGGGTCTGCCTCGAATATGCAAAAGATTTTCGATAACAACATTTTCATTCAACAGGGAAACGGTAGCAACAACAACCCTCTGTACAAACCAAATAACCAAAATATCACGAATATCAACAATCAAAGCAACAACAATTTCGTCAACACTTATTTGAATTCGTTCCAAGAATTCGAGACCAGAATGTTCAACATTATCCAAAACCAAAACCGGACATTACAAATTATTAAAGACGATAACGATAAAACACAGGAAACACTCAATAAAATCAAACAAGAATTGAATCTTTTGAAGTATTTTTCAAATTTTTTTATCTCTTTGCAAACATTTTTTTTAGGGATAGTTTGAAAGTCATCAATGACATCAATTCCAATGCAAATAACATTATGATCAGACAAAACGGAAATGAAGTCAAAGAAGATGTCACCTCTGATTTCTTGATCAAATACATCTACAATCAAAACTCCACCAATTTCAAATATGAGCTTCATATCAAGACCACCTTTCCGAAAATAATTTACAAAGAGAGATATTTCAAGTAAATTCTTTCTTTCCTTTTTTTCTAATTTTTATAGTTTTGATGTGATACTTGTGGACATCAACACCAAGGAAAAAATCAAGAATTCCAATAGAATTCCTTTAGATTTAGTCATCTATACTTCAGAAAACCCACCAAAGATCATTAAAAACAATACTTTAGGTTTGATGGAGAATGTTTAACTATTAATTTTTAAATAGGCAACAAGATGATTAATTGGAATCCAGAGAAAACACTGTTTGATGGAGAAATGCTATTCGACAAAGTGCAAATCAGGGACGTTTCCTCTCATTATAGAAACGGAAGCCTGTTTTTAATTGTGTTTGCCAAGGCTTCTCAAAACAATACCTTTCAAAAAGAGGAAGACAATGAAAAAACAATCATAAACTACCAAGATATCAAACCTTTGATCGTCGAAAAAATGATAATCCGAGCTAAAAAACTGAAGTTGAAAATGAAAAAGAAAATCAAAACGAAGAATGAAGAAAATGATAGTGAGGATAGCATTTAATAATAATGTCTTTAACTAATATTTTTTTAAGAAAAATAAATTATTAAATTGATAAGGCCAAAATTTATTTGTTTATGTTTATTGACTCCTAGTTGTTTTATGACTTCTTCTTTCAGTTTTAGGTTTAGATCTTGTTTTCTTACTTTCCAAACAATCATGAATTTATCTAAAAAACCTAATTTCTGAACAGGATTTTCCTTTTTTATCTTTTTTAAAGTCAGATGAAAGGAAAAATATAATTTTAAATTAAATCAAGAAAAACAGAAAAACTTTTAAAAATGCTTCAGAACTGTGCGTATGTTAAATTCCGCATATTTTCGAAGTCGGATACAAAAAAATTGTGTCTGGCTGGAAATATTGAAGAGTTTGGAGAGTGGAAGCAACCATTGAGCTTGTTTTATATAAGCACTGTTGCTGGTCCATCAAAATGGGAATCTTCTTATTTAAAAATAAAAACGTATCCCTTTGACCTCGAATTTAAGGCTTTGTTCATGACAAATAATTCCAAGTTAGAATGGGAATCTATTGATAATCGGAAAATTAAACTCGAGCCAAGCGCTGCATTGAAATACCTTCTCATATCATTTTATTTTAATGAAAATGGTGTTGAAATTTCGGAAGAAAAAGTCGATTCAAGTAACAAATTTTTATCTTTATTTTGTCACATTGTATATCATGATCATAAGGTGAAGAAGAAAACATTTTATTTTTCCTTGAAAATTTGCTAAAAAAAAACGATTTGTTGGTTCCAAAATTTTTGAACAAATGTTTAATTTCAATCAGATGGGAACAAACAGAAGAAATTCCTGCAAAAGAAGATAGTGCAAAGATCCAACAAGCATTTACAGAAAAGGGTTTCCAGACGTTCGAACTCATCCTCAAAAATCATTTTTTGAAAAAGGAATATCATTCAAATAAAAATCAGATGTTTCTAGTTGATTTGATTGATTATTCTTCCCTTTTATCGGATCTTAGAAAAAATTTCTAAGAAAGATCTAATTGTTGTATATTATACTGGTCATGGAATGGTGAATGCGGATAAACTCCTCGTGTTATTTCCAGGCTCCAAATTAGTGGAAAAAAGTCAATTTTCAGGTATTGAATTCAAATATATCCGAGAACAGTTCGATGATTATGAAGGACCCATGTTGTTTTTATTAGATTGTTGTTATGCTGGAGCCGCCTACAGAGCACCTAAAAGACCAACCGAATTTATTTTGGCAGCAGCAGGACAAGAACAACAGAGTCAAGCAATCAGTTCGTTCACGTACGAATTAGTTGACATAATAAAAAAACATAACGAATTCGGATTACTCCAGACTTATGATTGTTTGACAAAAGGCAAGCTTAAAACCGGCAATTGGTTTCTTTTTATCAATTTGTTTTCTATATGTCACACAATCCCTCTATATTTTATGAATTTTATAATTTTTGACTTTATAAAATTGAAAAAAATAAGGTTATTTGAAAAAATTCTAGTTAATTGCCGAATGAAAAAAACATTATTTTCCAATTTCTCAAATTTTAAAATTCAAATACTACTACTTCCTTATTATAAATCACTTCTCGTTTTACTACCACCAACGAGCGATACTCAATGAGAGCAAGAATGATATGAAAAGTAACGCTAAAATAACTGCTTCTACAATTCCAAATTCTTTGAATTTAACATTATAGCTGCCTACAACCGATAGTGCTAACAAAACAAACCCCAACAACCAATAAGCTGTTGACTTTGTTATTTCATCATTTTTCTTAATTTTTTCTAAGTATTTCACAATTTCATCCGAATCAGGCATTTTATTTTTTTGTATTTCGAGTTGATATTTATTATATTCTTTTTCAAGCCTAATGTTCTCTTGCTCAATTCCACGTTTTTTTCCTTCAATATAGATGTTTTTCTTTTCCAATTGGACAATCTCTTCTCGAATGTAATTGATATTATTAATTTCTCTTTCAATCTCACACCTACAGGCATTTATCTGCTCATTATTGGTTTTTATAGAAAAGTTGCAATTCTCAATGGAAATACTGTTGTTTTTTATTTTCTTTGTGTTTTCTTGAACTGCTTTCACCATTTCAATTTTTTTCTTGAGCTCATTATCATAAGAATTTATCATTTTCTCTCCAGGATTTTCAACATTTTCTTCAGACATCCTCAGATCGAATGAAAGTTCTTTGAATGTTTTTTTATTAATATTTTTGTAAAATTTTTGAATTTATAAAGGTCTGATCGACCTCTAAAATTGAGTTATTCTAATTTAAAAAACAATTGACTAATTGAACGAAGTAATAAAGTAATAAAACAAATCTCATTAATTAAAAATAATATAAAGACAAAAAAAAAAAAAATTAAAAAAAAACGAATAAGTCATTAATTTGATTAGTTTTTAAAATTAAAATACTTCTTATTTATTGCCTTCATTCACTATAAATCACCTCAGCAGCAGACGATCTTCATGGAGAACAAGATGGAGATAATAAGTATCACTGTAAGAATCGCTTCATAAAGGTCAAAATGCTGCTGGTATGCAACGCATGGTATTAAAACGAGGACAAGTGCTGCAAAAACCAATCCCAATGTCCAGCCAGCTCTAATTTGCATTACTTCATCATCTTCATTTGAATTTTCGAGATATTCCAGAATTGTGGACGAATCAAACATTTCCTTTATTTGGATTTGATAGTTCTGATATTCTTTTTCAAGTTTAATATTCTCTTCCTCTATCCTCCTTTTTTTTCCTTCTATCTCTAGGTTTTTCTTTTTTAATTGAACAATTTCTTTTTGGATTTCATGGATATCAATTTCATTCATTTCTGAGCACCTTTCAATTTCAAGCTTTTGGGCATTGATAAGGTCATTATTTGATTTGATGGAAAAGTTCCAATGATCCAAAGCAATGTTGTTGCTTTTTATTTGCTTTGTGTTATCTTGAAGTGATTTGACAATTTCAACTTTTTTCTTGTACTCTTTCTCATAATTTTTTATCGTATCCATAAATATGGAGAATGGATCCTTTTTGATGTTTTTTTATTAATGATAATTGTAATATGATTTTGAAATTTATATTGCCATGATGCCCTCTAAAAATTGAAGTATCCTAATTAAAAAAACCCATTGACAAATAAGCGAATTTAAAAAATAAAAAAAAATTTTGGGACTCATTTAGTACTATTTAGTGCTGGATGATGGAGGATAGAAGCTGGATTGCCAATTATACTAAGGGCAATTTTACCAATGAATTGGGTTGCCTTTATTTATACAAAAATAAGAAATCTTTTCATTGAGTTTTAAATTTTAAAAATTCCAATTTTGTAAATATAAAACAAAAATATATATATTAAGGAAAATTGCAAAAATAAATTCAATTAATGAAGATTCTTATTATTTATTAGAGTTATTTCCCTCAGAGGAATAATGATTT
>Ga0302186_10001736_pt1 | contig 17589 bp, 9 predicted proteins | sample II_Bog_E1_2_FD_198782 | JGI IMG/M metagenome (GOLD analysis project Ga0302186, IMG submission 198782) | Peat permafrost microbial communities from Stordalen Mire near Abisko, Sweden - II_Bog_E1_1 | ecosystem: Environmental > Terrestrial > Soil > Wetlands > Peat | place: Sweden: Abisko, Stordalen...
CCCAACCCCAACCCCAACCCCAACCCCAACCCCAACCCCAACCCCAACCCCAACCCCAACCCCAACCCCAACCCCAACCCCAACCCCCATATATTTTAAACACAAATACTCATTTATACACCTTCCAATATTATGGAGTTGCTTGCACCATTTTAAGAATATTTCATTTATGTGCACAAGTGTTCGAAAAATAACAAAAACAATATCATGAGTATTGAAAAATTTCTTTCTTCTTATGGGATGTTGCTCAATGTCTTCGAAGAGATTGTTTTCTCTTTCCATGATCTCTTCAGTATTAACGATTGACCGGTGCTTAGTATTGACCCTATCAATTTCTCAAATTATAAATTAAAATTATTGTTTTGAAGACAATAGGCAATATAGCGGGATCTGTATTACTTTGGGCATGCCTGATTTATGAATTTAAATTAAATTGGTAATAATGAAGAAAATATATTCAATCTTGATGGAAGCTAAGTCAAATCGGACAATAACAGCCATCTAAATAATAATTATTTACTAATTCAAATTGAACTTAAGAATTCTCTACTTTTCATAAAAATACATTGATGCAATAACTCAATAATTTTCAGACTTTCGTATTAATTTTGAATTTAAATTTAATTGGAATTAAAATCGTAAAGATAGAATCCTTTATTATACTCTATGCACTATAATAAATGGCTATAATAGGCTAAAAAATAAATACCACCTCTATGAGAGGTTGGGCGTCATAATACTGCATCCAGACTGCTGATTAATATTAATTTTCATTTGGTCTTTTACAAATATTTGAACTAGAAATTGGCCGTTACATAAAAAATCTAATCTGATCAATAGATAAGGCATATCATTGCTTCCAATTTTGGTCTACCAGAGCATGCCATCCAGTATAGCCACAGAGGGAAACGCGTACTGGGCCGCTAACTTTTTTTAGAGCGGGCCAAGTCCATCCTCCGAAAGGCTGATAATCGGTGTATGTTTGTGTCGGGTCCAATACTCCGGTCGAGCTATAGTCAGCATACCAAAGTTTTGGAGCGGGATTCAACAGGCCGATTGAATGACAGTTAGTTCCCATTAGATTTTGCCAAGTATAAGCAGTTGAATAAACACCTGATTTTTTGTTATGGCCGATGATTGCATTGATAGCTTGAGTCACAAAAGCGCAGTTGTCTGTTTGACTGTATCCGGCCCATGAGCATCCTGCGACATTGTTTCCCTAAATTTTAACCCAGATAGTCTTGTAGTTGGTTGCAGTGATGCTGGAGATCAGATTGGTCACTTGGGTAAGTGCGCCGACTCCACGGCAAACATTCATGTAAATGTCGGCTGGGAGGCCAGCCGACCTAACGTTAAGAAGGGTTTGAATAACATAAGGGTGCATAATTGAATTTGAGTTTTGAAGAGTATTTCCGCGAACAATGACGCAGGTATAACCTGCAGAGGCCAAGCACGTAAACGCAGACACTGTCAAAGGTCCAGAAATGTCAATAACGTTTGAAGCCAAGAGTTGAGTACTTAGGAGTAGCAAGACCAATGGAGTTAGATTTGCCATTAAAATTATATATGCCCACAACACTCAAGAAATAAATACGGATACGATAGTTGTTGAGGCTGATTGTCTTTTCACCCTAAGTGGTCATTTTTACCAGTCGTGGCCTCTCCTTTGCATTAATCTATCATCAAATTTGAGCTGATTTCAATGCTTTAAAATTCAAAATATTCTTATGGTCAATTTAATCATGGACATTTTATCAATTCGAAGCAAATACCTTTTGATAAGGACTAACGATAATTTGATCAAAATGCAAAGGGATTCATTCATTTCTTTTGTGTTGCTGCTAATTTTTCTCTGTTGCTTTTGCAAATAGTAGTTTTTGTCATCAATTCTTATGTGTGATAAAATATTTTAATTGGAATACGGTGAATGTGGAGGCCATGCTTTAAAAATGATGACATCTTTCAATTTCAACTCACCAATCACCCGTTATTTCATAAAGTAAAAAAAGATAATCATTTTTATTTAGAATGCAAATTTTTACCAATAAAGGGATATTAAATTTATAGGCACCAAGGCTAAACACCACCTGCTATACATTATTAAGTTATATTGTCCTTGAACTTACAGCAATCTCTTCCAAATTGCTTTGTGTGTCAATGCTATTTAAAATAAGAAATTAATCAGCAAAAATATTCAAGGTTTCTTTCTTTCAGCAGAAGTACATCAGATATCATAATTAATTCTGTCAATTAATTTAAATAGCATCAATTTGACTTTGATGAAGCCCCTGTCAATTATCGAATAATCGCTTCAGCTGTCCACTTAAAGTTCTTTTCGTAGGCATTACGGCAGGACTGGTTTGCTATAACATAGTTAATGTGATTCTTTTAGCATTATTTGAGACATTGTTAATAGTTCATTGAGTGCTGAGTTAGCTTTGGAAGAATATTAATTAGTTTATGCTCAAATGCTTTACTACTAGTGCGCAAGCATAATTTTTAATCTATTTAATCGAGAACACCATTATTTGTAGCCTTCTTTTCACAGTCAACGATGAACTGACGAGCCGCAGACAGTCTGATATTGATTAAGAATTATTCAAGTTCCTTGATGAGACTTTTTTCTCTTGAGTCTTTAAGTTATTCGTACTCAGTTAAGTTTTTCTTCTTTTCCTTGTAATCGGTCATTATTAATCAAACTAATTTAAAAAATGTATTTGTTAAGTGATATATTGAAATGTCCTTAGTAAATTAATCGGCAAGGAACAGTAAAATTGAAAGACAAAAATCCAACCTAATAGAAAAGGAGTCATTAAAATCTATGAAAATTGTAAAAACTAATCCATCAAAAACTGTTATGGAACCATCATCCATATTTTGGGCAACATTTTTTAAGGAATAACACCAACACCACAATATATCAATTATTTCAGCTTTTATTGATTTGATTTTAAAAGAGATTTAACAGGAGCAACATAAGGATGAGAAGGATATGTTATTCGAAGATTAAATGTTAATCCCTGAATTAATGGATAAATTAGAATAAATCAAATTGTAAAACATTTTATTAGCTATAAGAAGAGCTTTATAATGTGAAAGATGCTCGAATGAAATAGGTAAGACAATAAAAAATCAATATAAAACTTTCATTTAATGGTTTTGTCTGTTCTAAGATAGAAATATGATTAGTTTTGAAATTTACTCACTTTACTATGATATTATGGATAAAATATATACAATGTATGTCCTTAACGTCAAAAACTATCATGTATGGAATACAATTGAGGAAGAAACTCTCAGAATTCATCATAGAGAGTCCAATAAACTTGACAAATGCCCAATACGATTACTATTAATTATTTTGCTGATTTAAATCGCTAAAAAGTATGCAAAAAATGGCAATAAAAAGGCATTGGATAGATTTTTTCGAATATATAACTAAAACAATGAAAATAATGGTTTATCCAAATTTCTTGTTGAATTAATCACGAAAAAGAAGTTGACTATAATTCTTGGAGAATATTTTTATGATACCATCACTACATAGTTAATAAATTTTGTAAAATGCTAGAGTTATTATAACAACAAAAAACATTAAATAATTTCTTGTTTAAGAATGCCAGCTAAAGAAATTAAGACTGATCATTAGCCTAGCGATAAAAAATAAGATTTTACAAGCAATAATGATAGCAATCAAGTCATTTCTTTGCCAAAGACACAATCCTTATAATAATTCAGTGAAAGTAAATAAATTGCCCCTATTCTGTAAAAATAATTGTTGCCTTTAAGTTTTAGAGAGCAACTCTAAATTGCACTGACCAGTTTGTAATCGTCTACAACCAAAGTCATGACTGATCCCATTTTGTATTAAAATTTATGTTTCCTGTCTACTCTGAGGATAAATTTTAAGATTAAATGTCGAGATGAAAGGATATATATACTCAAAAGACTGATTAATTTAAGTCAACATTATCCTAGTTTGGTAAAATCATCAATTCAAAACAGTCTTAGTATCTTGTAAATTTCTTAATTTATTGACATCATCAATGAAACACTTCGCTTTTGTTGTGAAGATTCTCGGTAAGCCTACAGATAAAACCTTAAATAGAATTTAAAAGCCTGTCTTGGCATCATAAAACAAATACATCTAGATCTTTGATAATCATTATCGACTATAGAGACTATCAATAATATAGAAAACATTATATTATATGAATTATCATTAAAGTATCAAACCTCATTCTCAAAATTTAGGATATCAATTTACTTTCCATTCAGCATAAATTTGTTCTCTCTCTCAGTTGAAAAAGGCAGGTCAGGACTCTCCCCTTTTTTCTAAAGTTCAAATATTTTATTTCGCCGACTTTGATCTCCTGTTGCTCCGCGACTACTCTTCCTGATAGTGCTAATCTCCTAAAAATCAGCTAATTGTGAATGTGGGGTAGCTGAACCCCTAGGAGTGGTGGTTGTATTTGCTGTCAAACATTCCTGATAAAGATCTTCACTTTTCCTGTTTAAATCTTTTGCAAAGCTAGAGCAAATATGCAACTCTCCTTTCAGTTTATCCAAATACTGTTTATTATCTTTAAGTTCAGAACTTGTATCTCTTCTCATTACTGATAAATTGCTATAGCACTTACTGAGGGCTGCCTGAAAATCACTCTAAAAATCTTACAGATTATTGAAAGTTGCATTATTTAACCAATTGAGCTGAATTTTAGTTTCGCTGATGATACTGTAAGACTCTTCTAAGTTTTTGAATAAAAGACTTACTTAAGAGATGCTATTTTACAACTTATTTTTTATACTTTCAGCTTCCTCAAGATCAACGATATTATTATTTGATCGACGACTGCTTTCGTATGGGAAATTAGAGTAATTCACCACTGACATTCCTACTTTTGGTTTATTAAATGAGTTCTACAAAAAATCAAAATCTTTAAAGTCTACCTTTATCCTAGATTTTGATTGTTCTCCTCGTTTGCTGTTTTATTTATGGAGAATAGACTTAATCTTGATTGATTGTGTGCTTATTGACCTCGGACGATTGTTATTGAGTGATAGGTAATGATGCTATCCGGGCGCATATCCTGCCTTGGAAGGCATGTGCTTTTCTGTTGAGTAGCTACTAAGATGCAGAGAGAAAGGGCCTCCCTGTTTCTGTACCCTGATGCAGGTAGTATTAGCTCTTTCAAAAATATCAGGCAGAGAGCTGCTAATCATGATCTATATAACTTATAAAATAAAATTATAAGCAAACAATGAAACTAATATATAATCCGAATACAAATTAATTTTCTAATAGAATCATTAGCCGTTTCAATTACCCTCCCTTAATCTTTAAAGTTTTACAATAAATAACATTATCTTTAAAATTGGTTAAATTATTAATCAGTATCGAAAATTATTAATAAAAAGTAAACTAATCAACAATTACAGGTTGTTGCAACCATTACATTAATGTTTCCTGTCGATCCTTGAGTACCTTTCCAGAATATTTTAGCTCCAATTTGAGGGAGAGCGGTCTGACCCTATAAGTGAGAACAAGGAGAGACTTGAAGATGGTAGTTACCTCCTGAGTTATCAGTGCATTGTATGACTTTACCACAGATTGACTGAATAGTGCAATAATTATTGGTCAAATAACTTTGACTGTATCCACTACAAGAGAAGTCTAATTCTCCAGATTGACCGAAATACTGCATCCATTAACTGGAACTGCTGCTATATTGGCTGATGGTCAAGTACTCATTATTTTGGACATTTTGGACGGCAGCACCTGAACATTGATAGAGATTATTCAAATAGCTATTAAAACTATTAGCAGTCATGCTGATTGAGTTTGTTATTGCCTGATTTATGTTGGATATGGAAGTTGAGACCTGATTATTAGCATTATTTATAGCTAGGTTTGTATTGGATATCACTTGACTATTTCCAACCACACTGCTCATATAGAGAACGAGAGAAGAATATTGTTCTTGAGATATGGTAATAATTTGGGTGTAACGCTGGTTTGAATCAGAATCTAGTTCGATACATTATCCTATAGTCCAATGACTATTATAGAGTCTGCAGTCGCCTACTTATGCTTTATAAGCAACCCATCCCGGAACGCCTCCATTGATATAAGTGTATGTATATGCATTGAGAGGAGTCTGTAAAAATTGACCATTAACAATCAGATTGGTATTATTGTATATAGAATAAAGATGTACATTTGTAATACTGATACCATAACTGTCACTCAAAGAGGTACCATCAATTTGGAAAATGTTTGTCCCTGCATTAAGGACCACATTATAGGATGCATGATTGATTGCTGAATTAGTAGTGGTGGAAACAAGACTACCTATTACTACATTATTCCAGATTATGTTAGCCATTGAGCTGTTAAGGTTAGAAAATCCGACAGTTCTAGGTGCCCAATCAAATTCAAGGATATATGTAAGGGTTTGCCCAGGATAGGGGTTATTACAAGCAGATGCACCAGTGCTGATCATTAAATTGAAGTTGACGTCGAAGTTGAAGGATTGACTGATCTGGTAATTTGAATTTCCATCAAGCTCGCAGATTTGACTAGACCATCCACTGTTGTAGATAGTTCCTTGTCCGACTTCAATACCAATTCCAGTCCAGCCATTGATGTCATTTTGTATACTCCATGAGCCGTATTCGTTCGGGGCTGAGAAATCTCCATTAACCACAATGTTGGTGGTGGTACCCTGTCTCACAAGTTGAATTTTATCAATGCCCAAACCATAAGAATCGGAAATACCAGCTCCTATGAACTGAAGGACATTTAATCCTGTAAGGACTGTGATATTAATAGTAACTTGATGGATACTGTAATCAGCAGGAGCTACTGAATAGATTATGTTATTGTTCCATATTACCTATCCCATACAACTGAGGAAAGAAATGGATTGTCTGCAAGCATATTGGAAACTGAGAGTAAAACTGCTTGACTGAGCATAGCTAGAGGAAACTGGCTGTGGGGCAGGGGGAAGGATTATTATTGGTGGGATAGGGATGATCGGCTTTATTGGAGCTGTTACAGGTGGAGGTGGGGGAGCAGTAATGTTTGGAGTCTGAATTACGGGAATTAAAGGAGTTGGAGGAGTTACTGTTGGAGGAGCCACAACGGAAGGAGCAGTAATGGTCGGTACATTTACAGTCGGGATGTTAATAATTGGAGTTGATATGATTGGTGCTGATATGGTCGGGGCAGTAATAGTTTCAATAGCGCATGGAGGAGGCGCTATAGTGGCTGGAGTGGTAATGGTGATTTGTGAATTCACAGGAAGAGAACTAACGGGTCCAACTTCGTTTTCATTTTGACATGATGTATCTGTCGAAGTTGTTGTTGTGGTCTGAGTTAGAAGAGGGGCTGGATTTGGAATTATAGGTTGGGTAAGAGGTATGGCTCCTCCTCCATTTTGGCATGAGGAATCTGTGCACTGCGACAGGACGAATCCAACGAGTAAAATCAAGATTAGAGTTTTGTTCATTTTGTAATTATAAATTCTATAATAAACCTTCCATTTTAATATGTTCTTTAACTTAATTTTGGAAATCTATTATAGTTGGTTTTCCATTTCTACACCTCCCCAATTAAATCAAAATAAAAGCCGTGAATAGAGAAATAGAGAAATATCATAATTTAGGGTTGAATGTAACGAAAATTGAATTATGATCGTGATCTTTTTGATAAATTTAATTTTTAGATAAAGTGTATCTACAGAAATTCATAGTCATTGGAAACAAAATCAGACCAAAGTCTAGATAGAGAAAAAAAAATCCTTCACAATTAATTGTTTGTTTATAAAATAATCTTATAAAGACTAATTATGGATGATGGATGATGGTCACAGAAATAAAATTTATGGAACATCACAAATTAACTTCAAATATAAAAAAATTCATGTATGACAATCATCTTTTTTTTAATCTAATTTTCTTTAATAGTCTCATAAAATCATATTACAGTTAACTCTATGATTATCTTTTATAATATTGACTTCAATATAAAGGAAAAGAAAATTAGGGAAAAAATAAAAAAATGGGAGAAAGACACCATATTTGAAAAATAAAAATCAGGATGAATTTTAGAGTTATGAATTTAATAGTTTTTGAATTTATAACATTCTATTGTTTAAGTCAATTTATATATTAGCAACATCTAGAGGGTGGTAGCAACGAAAAATACAGATATATCAAAGATCTTTCTTATCGAAGAGCAGTGAACCCATTGATTCATTGCTTATTTTTAGAGAGATAGAAGATCTGAAACATCTTAGGAATGATCTTTGAAGCAATCTACAAATAAGTTCCAGAAAGATGTCATCTTTAGTTCAAGATACTCAGAAAATATTACAGTAAATATGAAATATTATAATAAAGAATGAATGATTCATAAATCAATCACCTGAATATAGCGAGTGTTGGATGAGGAATCAAGCTCAATACATTGACCTTTAGTCCAAGCACTGTTGTAGATAGGGCAGTATCCAACTTATCCTACCGCAGCAGTCCATCCCGGAATACCTCCGTTGACATATTCCCAAGTGCCAAATGCAAGAATAGGCTGAGTAAAATCACCGTTGGTAATAGCGTTAGTACTATTAACAGCAGAGTATAACTTAACATTAGAAATTGATATTCCAAAACTGTCACTAAGCCCTGTGCCATCAATCTGGAGCACATTATCACATTCAAGAAGCGTAACTGATCTAGAAAAGTGATTAACGCCTGTATTTGCTACGACCGAGACAAGATTGGCCACAAGAGCACCATTCAAGAAAATATTGGCTTGAGAGCTTTCCAAGTTAGAGATACCGTTAGTTCTAGGAGCCCAGTCAAACTCAAGAGTATAATTTAAAGTGGGGGCTACATTAGCAATCTGATTATAGCTGCTATCAAAGGTGAAGGTTTGGCTAATCTCATCATTGACATTACCGTCAAGTTCACAAACTTGACCAGGCCAGGCACTGTTATAGATGGTTCCTCTTCCAATTTATATTTCAGATCCAGTCCAACCAGCAATATTAATAAAAATTCCCCATCCACTACCTAAATTGGGCTGAGAAAAATCTCCGTTCACAAGAATGTTGGTGGTAGTGCCTTGCCTTGTAAGGCTGATTGAGCTGATTCCTGCACCTAATCCATCAGCTTTGCCTGCACCTGCAAAAGTCAGCACATTTGCTCCAACATTAACATTAACATTCAAAGTAACAGTATTCAAGTTGTAATCTGTGGGAACCACTGTAGAAATGATGTTATTGTTCCAAAGAACTGAAATTTGTGAAGTATCGAAAGGAAGACTTTATCTGGCAGCATATTGAAAGGTAAGAGTGAAGCTGCTTGGGAGAATGCTGGATGAGACAAAAGCTATGAGTAAGAAACAAATAATGATTGCTTTCATTTATTTTAATATTATAACTGGTTAAAATATCTTTGATTTATACACAAACCTCAACATAACTGTGACTGATTTCAAAATTTTATAAATTTCTCACTCCCATTATTACATAAAAATCTATATCAAGACAAATATGATATTTTAACATGGATTGATTTTAGCCTCTTGAGAATTTTTTGATTAACTGTTATTGAGTTGTTTTTTGTTATTCTTTTTTTGTGATAAAATTAAAGTTTTTTGGTTCTAAGTGATTTATTTCTTGTTTTAAACTTAAGAAATAATAAAAAAAGGTAAAATAATAATGGCTATGATTTTTTTGACAAAATTTGCAATCATTTTTTTGAAAAATGGCCTTTTGTAATATGTAAAATTTAACATTTAAATATACATAAACAAAACATATTTGAAATCTTATTTCTGTTTTTTACCTATTCTTCATTAACTCTGTATATTTTATTTGTTCATGAGTAGTTATACAATACGGCTAATCATATAAAATTTAATAACCCTGTCCTCATCTAGCGCCGATACATGTAATTTTTGATGATTTTCTTGAATTTAATTGTAGATTAAAAATATTATACTTTTGGTGGAGAGTCTTTTGAAATGACATCTATTTATTAGAGAAATAATAAAACCTTAATTAAATTAAAGATCATTAATAAGTAACTCAATTTGATTTGTTGCTATTAAATAAATAATTTTCTATAATCTTACATATTCTTTGATCAAACTTGGTTCATTGAAATTTCGTGTTAGTTTGACATTTTATTTTATGGGAGAAATTGAGGACTTGAATATTCGATACTCTCCTCATAAGATTATTCATAATTGAGAAAATTGTATCCAGCCAATAATTTGATTCAAGATATGAAATATAAAGCCCTTTTACTATAATTTATCGTGTAGTCTGGCCAAAATAATGAATGAATGAAGATCACTTTTTTACCTGTCCTACTAAAGGTTCAGCGTTAATCCGCATGGGCGCAGCTGGCCCAAAGAGCCAGTCCTTGGTAACCAAACTTTGGAAAGCTAACCCAATTGGAAGGATTGCCAAAACAATACCATTTATAATAGGAATTGGTTAAATATTAATGATATTATTCCATTCATCCATAGTATGGAAGGAAAGCTACAATATGAATTGCAAGAATTTTACAAAATTAATAACACAAAAATACCTACAATTAAATAAGAAGATTAAATTGGTCTAATAAACCCATATATAGGATCAATTAGAAGGGTGGGCATACAGCAAGTGTCTGCGAATTGACTGATGAGAAGCTAAAGGACCTTTAATTGTCTGAGAATAGCGAGTGTTTGAATTGGCGTCCAACTCAACACATTGACCATCTGACCATGCGCTGTTGTAAATGGGACGATGTCCGATTTATGCTACGGCTGCTGTCCATCCCGGAATACCTCCACTGATAGATTTCCAGGTACCAGCGGCAAGAGCAGGAGTCGCAAAGTTACCATTAACGATAAGATTCGTGGTGCTGGAGGGAGCAAATAGCTGGACGTTGGAAATGGTTACTCCATAACTATCACTAAGTCCTGTTCCATCAAAAGAAAGAACATTACTGCAAGCACCAAATGCAACACTTCCAGAGAAATGCTAAACACCTGCATTGGCCGCAGTGGGGACCAGACTAGCAACTAAAATGTTGTTGAAGAAAACGTTAGCCTGAGAGCTTTCCAAGTTTGAAATACCGTTGGTCCTGGGAGCCCAGTCAAACTGAAGGTTGTATGGCGTAGTTGCCGTGTTACTGCAGGTTGCTGGAGCAACATTAGAAATTTGATTATATTTGGCATCAAAAGTGAGAGTTTGACTAATAAGATCATTATGATTACCGTCAAGTTCACAAATTTGACCTTTTCCTGACCAAGCTGCGTTATAGATAGTACCCTGTCCAACTTATATTTAAGGTCCAGCCCATCCTGGTATGTTATTATTGATATTCCAGTTACCATTTTAGGCAGGCTGTGAGAAATCTCCATTAACTGCAATGTTGGCGGTAGTTCCCTGTTGGATTATTACAACGTTTCCGATATCGGAGCCAAGCCCGTCTGATAGACCGGCGCCTGCAAAAGAAAGTACGTTGGCTCCGACATTAATAGTAAGAGGCAAGATGACTGTATGCAAGCTATAATCAGTGGGGACGACTGTATTGACAATGTTATTGTTCCAAAGAACTTCAATTTGAGAGCTATCTAAAGGAACGTTAGATCTGGCAGCATAGCTGAAGGTAAGTCCTAAGGTGCTTGATCTAATCTACTAGAGGGCAATCACTTGAGTGTATCGAGTGTTAACTGATGTGTCCAGCTCAATACATTGACCTTCTGTCCATTTGCTGTTGTAGATGGGGCGATGTCCAACTTATGCTAACGTCGCAGTCCATCCTGGAATACCCCCACTGATAGATTTCCAAGTACCAGCAGCGAGAGCAGGACTAGAAAAATCACCGTTAACAATAATGTTGGTGCTGTCTGTAGCAGAATATAATTTAACATTGGAAATAGTCACTCCGTAGCCATCACTGAGCCCAGTTCCATCAAACTGAAGCCAATTGTTGCATTCAGTCAGTTGAACTGTTCCAGAAAAGTGATTAACACCTTCATTAGCTGTAGTGGAAACAAGATTGGCGACCAGAAGGCTGTTGAAAAAAACGTTGGCCTGAGAGCTTTACAAGTTGGAGATACCGTTAGTTCTAGGAGCCCAGTCAAACTCAAGGGTGTATGCTACAGTAGCGGGGTTGCTACATGCTGGAGTCGGAGTATTAGAGACTAAGTTAAAGTTGATATCAAAAGTGAATGTTTGACTGATAACATCATTATGATTACCGTCAAGCTCACAGATTTGACCTAACCCCGACCAAGCTCCGTTGTAGATAGTTCCCTGTCCAACTTCAATTTATAATCCAGTCCAACCATTAATGCCATTATGAATTCCCCATCCACCATTTTGATTGGGTGAGGCAAAATTTCCGTTTACCACAAGATTGTTGGTTGTTCCTTGCCTGATGAGTTGAATATTTCCGATATCTGCGCCAAGTCCATCTGATAAACCGGCTGCGGCAAATTCGAGAACGTTTTGTCCTCGGCTTGCAGTGATTTGGAGAGTAACTGTATGAAGGAGATAGTCATTGGGAAGAACTGAACTGATGATGTTATCATTCCAGAGAACTTCAATTTGTGAACTATCAAAAGGAACGTTGGACCTTGCAGCATATGAGAAGGAAAGGGTGAAAGTAGATGAGGAGGTTTGTGATGTGATCAACACAATGAGTAGGAAACCAATAAGAGCTGTCTTCATTAATATAGGATTACAAATCTTAAAATAGCATCTGATTTAAATCACAATTCAACGACGTTCTCATAATTATAGTTTTTATTTTTATTTTTTGCTTATCTTGTGAAATCAGCAACTTCTTAAAGTCCACTACAACATTTTCTTCCTCATCAACGAAAGTTATCGTAGATTTTTATTATTTACTTGTAGTTTGGAACTTAGCTCAAAATGTTACTTTTCTAATCTGCGGCCAAATGTATTCTGATTTTCCCGAGCATGCATTTTTAATTTGGGGAGTCAGAAAATATAGGTTTAAATGGGAGATGACAATATTCGTGTCATGGTCTTTATCAATGAATATGCCCGAAAATAGCATAGAAGATATTTATGGCTCTAATAGCTTCAAATAGTACGCCCTAAATCATCTCAAAAGAATTGTCATCTATAAAGCTTTATTTTTGTTTGGTGAGTTTTTTTCAGGTTGTTTAAAATCTCAGATCTTCATCTCAAATGTTCAAAATTCAATAAAGTAACAAAAATTTAGATTTCTCTTACTTATAAGTTTGAATATTTATCTTATGAATAAGTTGCTTGATTAAAAAAAACATATTTTTGTTCAAGATTTTTTTTGAAAAGCTCTCTCATGGCAATGAGATTTAAAAAACGAGAGGAGTTGATTTTGGCTAATCTAAATACTGTAATCCTCGAGATAAATTTAAATAGTTTAGTGTGATAACGGGAACATCTATATCTTTGATAAGATTTGTTAGATGCTATATCAAATCAATTAAGGAGCATAGCAAATCACAAAATAAAGCGTTATATGAGTAATTATTTTTATGATAATTTTTAAGACTCGCCACATCATTGCTTACATATCTCCGTTAAAGGTTTCTTACTTTTCAACTTAAATAAATGTTGGGATTGTCCGATTTTGGCAATATTAAAATTAATCATTTTTCCTCAATATATTGAAGTTGCTATTATATAGTATTTAATAGGATTCTCATAACCATCATCATTTCAACTGTTGCCGAAGCACAAAGGGCAGAACACCACCGTTGCGGTAGTAGGTGATCTACACCTCTGTTTTAAGGTTGCTTCTGACGATAAAAGTCTTGCCAGAAGAAAGCACGATTTATACATCCTGATTGGCGACGATATTTGTAGGATCGAACATAATTTTAACTTTTTCCAGTCCTGTAATGCCTAAGGAAGAGGCAGATTCACCGTTAAGAAAAGTTAGAGGAAGAATGCCCATTCCTACAAGATTGCTACGGTGAATTCTCTCAAAACTTTCCGCTATAACTGCTCTAACTCCAAGCAGATAAGGGCCTTTCGCAGCCCAGTCACGACTTGAACCGCTACCATATTATTTTCCTCCAAAAATTACTGTTTGCTGGTTGGCAGCCTTATATTTCTCTGCTGCGTCAAAAATGTCAAGGATTTCTCCAGATGGCACATGAAGGGTCTGTGGGCCAACTTTAGGCACCATTTTGTTGACGATCCGGATATTAGCGAATGTTCCCCTAGCCATTATCAGGTCATTTCCTCTTCTCGCGCCGTAGGTGTTGAAATCTTTCTTTTAGATACCTTTTCCCTTGAGGAAACGGGCAGCTGGCGATGAGATGGCAATGTTTCCAGCCGGAGAGATATGATCTGTTGTGATTGAATCCCCAAAAACTGCCAGAATGTAAGCATCAGCGATGGGCTATATCTTTGGCAATTCTCTTTCAGCATGTTTAAAGAAAGGAGGATCATGAATATAAGTAGATTCTTCCTTCCATCCAAAGTGCACTGATTTCGCAGTATTTAAAGCATTCCATTTTTCTGTCCCTTAGCTAACCTTGCTATAAGTATTGATGAATATTTCTGGCTTTATTATTGTGTCTTCTAGGTGTTGAACTTCCTAATGGGAAGGCCATAATTCTCTCAGATAGACTGCCTTACCTTCTTTGTCAATGGCAATGGGCTCAGTCTCGAAATCAATATCTACTGTGCCTGCAATAGCAAAGGCTACAACCAATGGAGGTGAGGCGAGGAAATTTGCTTTTGTAAAAGGATGAACTCTTCCTTAGAAGTTTCTATTGCCACTAAGAACGGAGGCTGCGCATATATCCTTGGCTTTGATGGCCTCTTCAACTTCCTTAGCTATTTATCCTGAATTACCAATGCAGGTCATGCATCCGTAACCAGTATGATAAAATCCCATTTAATTTAGATATTTTGTGAGTCCTGATAGCTCATAATAACGAGATACAGCTTGTGAACCTGGCGAGAGAGATGTTTTGATATAAGGCTTGATCTTAATTCCACGCTAAACAGCATTTCGGCAAATAAGGGCAGCTGCTAGCATTACTCCTGGATTGGAAGTATTAGTGCATGAAGTTATGGCAGCAATTACAACAGAACCATGAGATAGTTCAAATTACTATCCATTAAATGAGAATTTAGATGAGTCATCAACAGTATTTTCCTTTAATCCAAAACCTTTAAATCCCACTGGGTTTGTAAGAGTGGCTTTCCAATCCTTTTTGAGATCACTGAGAGCAACATAATCATGGGGTCTTTTAGGTCCAGAAACACAGGGTTCTACCGTCGTAAGATCAAGCTCAAGGATGCTTGAATAGTGGAGATCTGGATCGGTTTAGTAATTTTTAAGCATGCCCTGGGATCCCAAGTAGGCAGCGATGATTTTTATTTTTTATTCACTTCTACCAGTTTGTCGCAGGTAACGTAAGGTTATCTCATCAACAGGGAAAAGTCCAATAGTAGCTCCATATTCAGGAGCCATGTTGCTAATGGTGGCTCTGTCAGCTAGGGAGAGACTCTTCACACCAGGTCCGTAGAATTCAACAAATTTATCCACAACTCCTTTTTTCCTGAGCATTTTTGTGCAAAGCAATACCAAATCTGTTGCAGTGGCATGTTTCTTGAGCTCACCTGTCAGCTTAAATCCGATAACTTCAGGCAAGACCATTGATGTGCATTGCCCTAGCATTACAGCTTCGGCTTAAATTCCTCCTACTCCCCAACCTACGACTCCCAATCCATTAATCATAGTAGTATGTGAATCAGTGCCCACGACACTATCGGGATATAGAAGTCCATTAGAATCAAAGACAACTCTTGCAAGATACTCAAGATTGATCTGATGCACAATACCAAATCTAAATAGTTCAAGCAATACCCTGGAGGAACGATAGAAAAGTTTTAAAAAGCAGATTGACCCCACTTAAGAAATTAAAATCGCTCCTTATTTCTTTGAAATTCCTTCTACTCGTTAGCTGCTAAAGAGTTTTCATTTCTTGCAAAATCAACTTGCACCGAGTGATCAATCACTAAATCAACTGGGCAAAGAGGGTTCACTTTTGACGAGTCACCCTTTAGTCTAGCGACTGCATCTCGCATAGCTGCGAGATCAACCACTAATGGTACTCCTGTCAGATCCTGCAAGATTACTCTCGATGGCTTGAAGGGTATTTCAGTCTAAATAAAGCAATGATTACGGTGAGTGTAGAAGAGTTCTTCCAATTGATGATATTTTAGACATCTTCCTTTGTGACATTGTATCCATCACAGTTTCTGATGGCGCATTAGAGTAGTACTTTAATTGCGATGGGAAGAGCTGCAATTCTAGCATCATTTAGTTTCTTGAGGTCGTAAAAGCTGTAAGTTTTTCCATCAATATCAATGTGGGAAAGGCAGTAATGATAGGGATTAGAATTGACTTACATATCTTCTGAATATAATATTAAGATATGTAAGTTCATTTATGCCATCAGGAAATCAACATCAGCAATCATAACATTCTGATAGAGATTCTTAATAATCTTCAATTCGTCTTCACTTTTATGAATTCCTTAAATGCTAAAATTGATAAGAGTATTCCTATTAATTTTTATATATTGTTAGAAAATTATTGTCATTCATCTTTATTCATTTATTTCTAATAATTATCTTAATGGAATACGCCGAATTGACCAAATCAATTATAAATGATAACACCTCCTTCCTCGATAATTGCGTTACGAGATTAGGGGAAAGCTGCGATAAATTTTCCTTTCATGATTCAGTTGGCAATTTTGATATGCAGTACATTTTCATTCATCTAGACTCTATGACTATTACGCAGGTCGCAACTACGCATCAAATTAGATCAGCAAAGAACTATATGAATAGTGCAACAAATCTGCGATAAAATTAACAGTACCCAAAGAGAATTCTCTGATAGATTCGATGCTGAGAACAACTCTGGGTTGCGAATAAAAGTATTCTAGTAATAATTTAGATTGGCTCAATCGTATTTGCAAATAGTTGACAAAACGGATCAAATACAAGCAGAGCTAAAACAGAAAAGAATTGATGAAGCTAAGAAGAAGTTTGCACTTTCAAATAGCTACTCTAATTTTTATGCTAACTCCAAATTATTTATGAATCCCACCAAATTTGCTCAAGAAAGACCCGTCATCGATAACTAACATGATTCTTATTTAAAGACTCATCTTACATTTCTAGGGCAGCCAAAGGCAAAAGCAAATGGAAAAAATTAAAGCTTTGATAAAAGTTCTGAGGTGATTGCCAGGAAAATTTTTGAAATAGGAGGCATCTAAGATACTATTGGACCTATGGAAAATAGTTTAAATCGTAATGAAATACAAAATGTTAAAAACCATTCAACTTTATCGAGTAAAAGCCAGGAAAAATCGCGATTATTGACCCCAACTAAATCAACAAAAGTAAACTATGGCAATACATCTCGAGTTCAGCCTTAAAACTGGCTAACCAAATCCAAATAGATGCGTTAAAGTCTAATGCAAAGGTTAAACTACTCCAAGCCTTGATTTATTGAAGAATTAATAACATAATTATAGGT
>Ga0302186_10001738_pt1 | contig 17575 bp, 12 predicted proteins | sample II_Bog_E1_2_FD_198782 | JGI IMG/M metagenome (GOLD analysis project Ga0302186, IMG submission 198782) | Peat permafrost microbial communities from Stordalen Mire near Abisko, Sweden - II_Bog_E1_1 | ecosystem: Environmental > Terrestrial > Soil > Wetlands > Peat | place: Sweden: Abisko...
CTTTAGCATATTTTAACAATCAAAACATCCACATTTTGGTGTACATTTCAGTTTATTTGCGTAGCATTCACAGTATTTCTTCAAACAATGGCTTTTTTGACAGGCGCAACCGCGCCCTCCAACTGACACTGACACAGCCAATTATTTAACGCGATTAGTGCTGTGTTCATGATTTTCACAAAGCTCACATCTACACATAACTCCACAATAAACTCCCTTTGATAGGCATTCACAATAAAGTTTCAAGCATTTAGTCTTTTTACACGAACACATATTTGTGATCTTATGAGGTAAATTACTTCTTAGACTAAGGCAATTTGGGCAGCATTCAGGAGCACAAGGAAAAGGGGAGAGAAAGCAATTGCAATTATAAGAGAGACACTAGCCGGCCACAAAGCACACACAGTTATGAATTTTTGGTGCCATCATGTGAGCTTATATCTTGGAGGATTGCTTCTCGATTTGCCCTGCAGATTTTTAAGAGGTTCCTGAATTGGAATTAGATGATCCTGTTTAATTTCTCTTTTTAATTGCTTCAATATTATTTTAGCTCGCATTTCTACTCAGGGACTTGCTACTTGAAGGCTTAGAAGATTCCTTGGCAAACCGATTCAATAAATCTGAGTCTCTTGACTATCGACTTTTGCCTGAGCCGATACTGTTGCTAAATTGAAAGATAGTTACAGGTCAAACTTGGAGCGATACGGAGTGTAATCAAAATTCTCGCCAATCAAGGCTATAAGATTACGGGAGTGCTTAAATGAGTTTTTGGATGAATTTGACAAGTGGTTTCTCGACTTGTTGGAACTATCCGATTCGATATCCATTCACTATTTATATTGTCAGAAATGATGAAATCATTTAATTGGTTTTCTGCCAATATATTCATACTTAATCTGTACTTAAAATGTATATATTTGGATTTATCCTTTTTTTGCTGGCAATATTAACGGTTTATGTTATAGAAGACATTGATTTCCATTATAATCTTAATCAAAATGCCGGAAAAGAAAATATACAAATTTACTTTTACTGCTTTTTTGCAAACTGTCACACTTGCTCTCAAATTCCCATGTGTTGTCTCAGTCATGTGGAAAAGAGGTAGATTTCTTGTTATTCAGGATAAAAAATAGCTTAAGTTAAGGAACGCAGATCAATTGATAGGGGCGTTGTAACATTTAATGAATCACTAGACCTCGAATGCAACATGACTTTTGACGAAGGTAGTCGTCGTTTCTAATAAAAAAAGGTATGGCTGTGTCAATATAGACTCGCTTTACAATCATAATATTTAGTGATAAGGGCAATAAGCAAGCTGGAGAAATAACCTATGATGTTGCAGAATTACTCAACACTAAACAAAAAGAAATGAAGGTAGAGCAATTATTGTAAAAATGCCCTGATAAAACCGCGAAGTTAACTTTCAAACTTACAGGATACATGAAAGAAGAAATACAGCAAGATGATATTAGTCAAAAATCAAGTGCAACCTTGTCATTACAACCTTTGTAAACAAATAATTCAGATTTTTTGCAGCCTAATTTCAAAAAGAAGAAGCCGGACTCTGGAGTTTTGCCCTTAATGTCTCAACGATAAATTCCTCAAAAAGGATAAAATTTTGATAAAATTAAAAATGAGCGCCCTCCGATATTAAAGAAGGACAACAAATAAAAACTGAAGCTAGAGTTATAAAATACGAGTCTAAAATAGTAGTTACGCTAACTGAGAGAGCTTTAAGTGTAGAACACCAGTCTTAAACGTCAATACGAAGAAGGAAAAAAGAAAACTATGTCTTATTACTCCAAAAAATTTGAAGAGATGAAGAAAGAATATGATGAAGCCAAAGCAAAGTCCGAAAAGATATAAGAACAGTTAAGCATCAAATAGGATCTATAAAAATAAATGTGCAAATGCAAATAACAGATGGGAAGAATTCTCAATTTCACCATTATGACAGGCAACCACAAAATGATAGAGGATATATCGAACATCTACCAGAGCGGAAAACTTTGATCTGTTTACGCTATTTATTAACGTTTTCTATTACCAACAAATATACTGTTATCATTCCTCTTTATCCTTCAGCAGGGGGAAGATAATCACGTCTTGAATGCGCTCACATTCGCCTAATAGCATTATTAGCCTATCAATCCCAATACCCCATCCTGCGCATGGCATCAGCCCATATTACAATGCTTAGACAAATTCTTCGTCTTCTGGAGTATTTGCTCTCTGGATTTTAGGATCGTTAAGCTCAGTGTAACTATTTACGAATTCCCACCCTCTGATGAATAGTTAAAATCGGGCAGTAAGATGAGGTCTATCAGGTAGAGGTTTTGCAAGTGGGGAAAGGATACGTGGATGATGCATTAGTAAAACAGGAACATCAAAACTTTATGACTCAAGAAAATGTCCAGCTAACTTATCTAGCATTCTAAATATGATTTAAATTACCTTTCTGCGGTTTTCGGTTCATCACAAGCAACTTCATATTTAGCGCAAAGCTAACTTAAGAATACTTGTGACTCTGCGCTTGAAAACTATAAGGGAAATTTGACTCCAGTCTTTTCCTAAAGCCCTCCAATAAAATCAACCTCTTTCCACTCTCCGGCAAGATCTATTTATTTTCCATAAGCCTTAATTCTGCAATGATCTTGTCCTAATGCTTTTTTTACTATAGAACAAATCAATTCCTTTGTAAGTTTGATCATTTCTCTATAATCTGAGTACGCACAATAAAGTTAACAAGATGTAAACTCTGGGTTATGAGTTTGATCAATACTTTAATTTCTGAAATTTTTACCTATCTAAAACACCTTGGGAATTCCACCTATCAATAATCTTTTAAGAAATAGCTCAGGAGCGATCCTCATAAAGAGGGACATCTTATGATCATTATGATAAGTTTGGAAAGGCTTCTAAATAATACATTTATTACAGCAATGGCCCCTCCACAAGAAGGAGAAAGAGTTGGCGTTTCCACTTCAATGTATTCCTTATTTAAAAGCCATTATCTCAGTGAATTTATTATCTTTGAACGTAGTTTAACCATTCGCAAGGATTATTGATTTATTATCAAATCTATGTGCTTGTTTCGATATCTTATCTCGTTATCTTTGAGAGAGCCATACTCAGGCAACATCCAGAGGCAGGGACTGACGACCCAAACATCTTCTTGCTTTTATAAAAGTAAAGATAATTCTCCTTTCTTTGTGATAAAAGGTTGTCCTCTGGCTGCTACAACATCTCCTCTCCTAAAGGGAACGTCTTCGCTGGCTGTTTTTACTGCGACTTGTAATTTTAAATGTTAATCTCGCAGATCGATGAACGTAGTTTTTCCATGTTTACGAATTGAAGATATTCGACCTGATATGAGTTCAACTGGGGAGCCTGATCCCTCATCAATTTATTTATTTGTATATTTACTAATGAAGTTGGCTATTGTAATTGTTGGTTTAACTGGTTGATATGCTTGATAATGACAGAGTTACTAAATCCAGGTAATGATTAGAGGCGATGATTATAGTAAGCAAGTTGTTCACTTGATTTTTTTGTAGAAAAAGTAGAAACCGAATGCTTATTGAAGATTAATGATAATCTGCTAAGATTTTTAATCAACTGCATTATAATTATAATAAAACATATAAATATTATATTAATCGAGGATGGTTTAATTGGAATGGCCTTAATTAAAACTAATAGCAATTCGATAAAAATGATTTTTCTTTAAAATGGATACAGATCGTTGCTAAAATCAAAAATTGATGCTTATCATTCATAATAAATAGGGAGGGAACATTTTTAATCAACATATTTTTCATAATAGATAAAGATTGATCAGTAAAAATTATTTCATTATCTTTCTATTCATTGCTTTAATTTTAAAGATGTCAAAAATCGTAATGTTAAAATAATATACAAGATAACTATTTTGAAATTTTGTGACTAAATATACTAATAATGGCTTATTGATTCATAATATTTTCCAAGACAAAGATGAATTTTAACTGGTAGTTTGATGTTCCCAAGTACTACAACTTCTTTGATGACCATGAAAAGAAACAAACATATTAAATGAGTCAGACAGACCGGAACGATTGTTGGTTTATGAGACCTCATCCTGAGATGTATCCTCAGTCAGAATCACCTAAACAAAAAGACAAACTTGAAGAAGAAAAGGATGATGAAGACTTGTATTTTAAACCTATCAAAAGAAAAGAAAGATTACCTCCTATGTTTTAAGGATTAGCTCATCCTGCATCTGCACACTCAATTATGAAAAGATTGAATTCACCTACCAGCAGCGAAGAAAGAAATATAGGAAAGAAAAAATCTAGACTTAAATCTGGAGAAAGTTTCAAGAATTTTTTTGCCAGCAGATAGTCATAATAATTTAAACAAAAAATATCTCCCAATTTAGTGACTCACTAGAAGCATTAATAAAATTTATAGGAATTTAAAAGATAGGGCAATAAAGACTATAAAATCTAAAATAATAGCTTATAAAAGGAAAATAATAAAAATGGTGTCAATACTCATTTGATGGTCGAGTCTAAGGTCAAAAGGCTACAGCAAGAAAATAATTAACAAAGAATCCAAAATGAAATAAGACAGCAAAGAAGAACTGAAATGAATAACTAAAGTGCCAAAAATAAGAACTTTTAAAAAAATAACTCTTTGAAATAGAGTAAGTCGCAATAGAAGAGAGTATTTTCAATTTCACGAAGATTGTTTATCGCTAACGACAGGAAACCATGTCCTTATCCTCCTCGAATGCAAAGATAATGGGAGTTAAGACATAAAAAGGAATGGTATAGTCTCTCTCCCAAATCCAAGGAAACAGCTTAGTTGAGTATGGGCAAAAACAATTTGAAGAGAAGCAGGCCTAAGCAAAATAGCTCTTCTCTTTCCTTTAAGTTTTGAAGAGGATGATCAGCATTGCATTTACATGTTTAATATTAATCTAAATGTTTCATAAATATTTCCTTATCTAAAGGATAGATTTGTGCGTGAAAACAATGATTCATTTATTGGCTGAGAAACTAATAACTAATCTAAGGATACAAATTATGTCATTTCACCTTTAAGATAAATTATTAAATTTCTTCCATGAATAGAAGATATTCTCTAACATTGAATAAGAAAGATGCTTATCAGTTCGAATCTTCAAATAAAAACTTAAAATTATATCCAGCATAAAAAGATTGCTTTCAGGGGTCAAGTACTTCCATTAAGGAACAACCAAACAAAACTCTTTCCTCTGTAAAAACAGTATAAGAAGAAGCATTGATTGCAGAGTTTTCAAAAAAATTAACTTTAAACAAAAGTAACTCCACCCTTGAAAGCGAAAGATTTTTGAAGCCTGATCAAATCAAATCAGAATCTTAAATTTGCATAAAAACATCCAATTCAATAAAACAGTCAATTAGTAACATGATAATTGAATAATAACTGGAATTACCTTCACCAAGTGATTTCGGAGAAGAGATTCTAAGTGATGCATCGTTTCGAGGTATTCTACATTCGTTAATAATGGAAGAATAATGATTATTACTATTCTTATTCTTGAAATCGTTATCTTACTCGATTTGTAAAACGACAATGATCATTCCTCTTTAAATTTAATTATAGAATGATCTTTTGCAAAAACATCAAAATCACTTTTTTAATACTTTTAACGCTTACTCCTTTACTTAGCCCTTAAAAGGTAAGACTGACGGCTTCGGCTTTAACTTTTCAGATTTGTCCCCCACCTCAGACCTTGTAATTTCAGAGCTTTCCTTCTCAGGCGATTTATATAATTCTTCTTTTCGTGCATCTTTAACTTTCATCTTCTTCTGATATTTTAAAATTTGCTGAGCAGCAAATTCAAAAATATTAGCCTCTGGTAACCCATTTTTGCAAATGGCCCTAAGGAAATACTCATATGCATCTAAAATGCCCGACCTTTCCAAGACAATAACTATGTAACTTATGAATTTTACTTCGCTACTGCGCCTATAACCTTTCTTTTTATTTTCTGGCCTCTTCCTCTGCCATTTTTTCTTTCTCTTTATCTTTTTCCTTATCTTTTTTAGCTCCTTTCTTTTTATCCTCTTTTTTAGTGCTCATTCTAATTAATAAATTTATTATGAGGAATCACGAATCAATAAAATGAAGTCCATTATTTTTTCATTTTATTGATAGCAAAATGGTGAATTGATATTTTCTTTTGAATATTAATAATCGTTATAGTTATCTTTATTTATAAGCATTTTTCAGGTAAATTGTTTAATAAAATGATGATATTGTTATCCCTCTCCTTTAATATTGATCTTGTACAATTATATCAATGGCAATTTAAAAGTAGGTTAATAGTATAAAATATCTAATGTTGATTGTAAACAAGACCAAATAATAGGGGTACTTTGGTGATAAACAAGCCACCATCTCAAGGGTGGCATTCTTCTTTTATCAACTTTCTTTCTTTTTCTGTGTTGGCATCGCCTCTTATGCAGTCCTGACTCTTCATTTCTAAATTTTAATTGGTTTGGCGGTCATTATTCTCATTCAGCTTCCATTAAAACGCAATCAGAAATATATTGACTTTGTCAACAAGTATGTCCAACCCCTAAAGTACTTTAAACACTTTGAGATAATATACTAAGAGCTCATTCCCGAGGAAAACAAATGTATCTTTGGAGTACACCCACATAATGTATTTGGGCTTGGTTTGCTGGCAAGCATGAATTCAAGTAAAATGGGACAGCTTTCGAATATGGTTGGTCTATCCAGCCGGTTTATACTCAATTTTCCTATTGTTGGTATAGTTCTGAAGTTATGGGGGGTAAGATCAGTAAATCCCGCTAACGTGAAAAAGCTCATGAAATAAGGCAAGAACATTGGCCTCTTACCCGGGGGATTCTAAGAGGCGACCCTGACTTCTAAACACGAAATGCGTTGCTATATTTAAAACCGCAAGGGTTTCATTAAATATGCCATTGAAAATAATTATGTTGTATATCCAGTCTTAATGCTCAACGAACATCAGGCCTACTCAACCTTCGAACCTTGGCTTAAATTCAGACTCTTTCTTAATAAGCTTAAGTTTCCAGGAGTATTTTTTTGGAACTCAAGTACAGGTATATTCCTTCCTCCATGGCTGAATTTACACATAATTGTGGGAAGGGGCATTCAAACATCATAATTTTTTAAGTTAGAGACTTCACCCTCTCAAAATGAAATAGATTAGATCCATAAGAGATATGTAGCTTAAATATAGCGAATGTACAGCAAATATTCCCATCTTAATAGCAGCAAACCAATCAAAATATTTTGATCCTTATGAATCTTAAAACTTATTTGATCTTTAATCATATTCAATGCATTCGCTAATTTTGAAATATTTATAAGTCCATCAAAGGTAAAGACTGTCAAATGGATTCCGCAGTTGACAAAGAAGATTCAGCTTGGGATGCAGACTGCCTTTCTATCATATTGAAATTACTTAATAAAGTAAATTTGAAGCCATAAATGAGACATCGTGATTAAATAAGAAAGTGGATAGAGACGCGTAAAATTAAATATATGTTTTGTGTTAAAAAACTATCTGCAAAATGATGATTAATATCCCAAATAATTTTAAGTAAATAAATGCATTTATATGCGAAGACATTAGCCATGTGGTTGTCAGAAGAGATATGTTTTTACATACATGTAAATATGAAACGAAAAACAATGGCAAAGAAGAAAGTACCGCACTGCAGCTATCTCAGAGAAGATAAGTGAATGGCAATCAGTTAAACTTTGGAACTACCGTTCATAAATATTCAGATGTATCAATCAATACTCCAGCGCCAATTTTTAGGGCCAAAATATATCATAAAATGGCTGTGGCTCATAAAATACAAAAATCGATTTTATTAGTGAGGATTGTTTGTAGTTTTATTATAATCTAATATCCATAAGTTATATGATACGGCGATATTATCCAAAGTTATCATGATCCTAATGACCTTCAGAGGCACTATTCGTTGAAATTAGCACTCCAAATCATCCGCCTCTCCTTTCCTTTCCTCAGAATGAATTTTATTTTTAAAAATAGTTTATTTACAGCTTAAAAATAAAATTTGACGATTGCCTTGCATTTTATGTAATAATCCTCATATGTTATTTTCCTTTTCCTTCATTCGTTCATTTAAATAATGCTACTAATTCTTTTGGGAGAGCTCGATGCTAAGTGTTGAAAAATTCTGCGCGATTTTATTCATTTCATCATTTTTGCCAATGTGTCCAGAAGGTGGAGTTGCCTCGATACGCTAAGATTTTATTATTCGATACATATTTTTTAAATACTTGGTTTGCAATGTCAATAAAATAATGAGAATAAACGTATTCAAAGAATATAAATGGAGTTAACCAGTGAGCAGAAACCAACTTCTGCGAGCTAGAATTAATCGGGAATTGATTTTGAAACTTTAGGTATAAGACAAACTCATTTGAATCCTAAACTCATTTTCCGAGTTTATTTCGTGTGATAATTTTTTTAATTATAATTATTTGTTTATCTTCGAGCAATGGCCATGAGTCAAATCGTATTTTATATGTCAATGCTAAAAAAGAACGAAATACCGAATTTTGAATTTGTAGTGTTCTTTATATTTGAAAAATGCTGTTTTTATCCAAAACAATATATTTAGCTGTAAAAAATCTTAAAAGAGTTATCAAATAAGAAACTTCTCTTCCAAAAACCAAAAAACAGTTTTCAGAAGAAGATCTTTACTTGAACTTCAATACTAATGACTTTCATAGTTTTCTATAGCCTATAATAATAAAGTAAAAAAACAACATTGAATGCAGGAAGAAGATTATAATTGCTTTAGTAATGACTCCATTGAGGTCTTCATGATTGAACACTACTCTCTCTCTGTTGATTTGTTTTGCCAAAAGGAAGATAAAACAAAAAATGATTTATAGCGGAATCATAAGAAAGCAGGAAAAGCAGAAAAATTTAAAAGGAAATTTAATCAATCCTTGTGGACATTAAATGAAAACCTGAGGTATTGCGAGTTTGTTAGATAGAACATTGACTTATTTTAGTCGAGAGAGAACTGTCGACTACTCAAGATCAATAAACTAATTAGTAATTACGTAAAGACACGATCGCCAAATCAATGCCGGAGTCACCATCAAAAAATGCTGAAATTTCATGGCAGCCTTTCGGAAATTGTTTAACATATCTCTTATCTTCGGTCAACAGTCGAGAAGGGAAAAAAGGATTCCGATGTTCCCATTAGAATTAGAAAGAGAGTGCCCGAAGTTTCTGTTGAATCAGTGGCTCCCATGGCTCCAATAGCTTCAATGGTTCCAATTATACCTTTCGAAACACCAGACTTCATCTTCGAAGTTTTAGACTTAAAATCGTCATAATCCAATAAAAATTGATTAATATAATAAGTTATTATATTATATAATTATAAGGAATAGATCAGACTCCATCGATAAAACATCTCTAATTTAAGCCGCAAATATAAAATGTTTAAATAATATGGTCTTGAGGTGAACTCTTCATGTCATACAGCTATATTTTTTCAAAGCCATCTTTGGATGTTATACAAAATATAAAATACAATTTTCCAAAAAGATGGTGGAAATAGAAAGAACATCTTATTTTCACTCAATTTGGATAAAAATAAAGGTTTTAAATTATATATATTTATCAGTTGTTGTTAAAAATACAATTTTAAAGAAGAAGATTTAAAGTCAGCTGGCTTGAAGTTTTTCAACTGAAAATGCAATTGTTATAGAGACAAGCATTTTCTGTTTATTGATAGATATAAATATATTTGCATCTAAAAAGATTCAAGATAGACAGCTAGTTGCCTGCATCTCGTTCTCCGCAATCGGGATTATAACTGAAAGTAATTAATGATGGATATGCATTTATCTTAGATAATTTTAAATAAGTCATAAAATTGTAAATTATCACATCATCAGATCACTATGAGCGACTATTTAAAGCCAGATCTATCATTCATAGGTTTGTCATTGTTCAGATCAGTTTCACGCATTTCGTCTTTTTTTACGCCACAGACCCAAATGCCCTTTATTAATTCTTTATCAATTTGGTAACATCCGAAACCGTGCTGCAAATCATTTTACCACTATCCTTTCCATTCCCTTCCATCCTCAAAATAGTAAGTTCCTTGTCCTTCTCTGACTCCGTTTTTAAATGATCCCACATATCTTTCTCCACTTTCCCACTCCACTTCTCCCTCTCCTTCCAGCACTCCATTGCTCCATTTTCCTTTGGTAGTACGATCATTGTATAATATTAATATTCCTTCTCCATGAAACTGGTCATCTTAAAATTAACCTTCGTACATTCCCCCTTCAAACTATAATTTACCTTTCCCTGATTTTACTCCTGCTTTGAAAGTTCCTTCATATATACATTCATGAGACATTTGGTGTTTTCCAAAACCGTTAGGTATATCTTTATCCCACTCTCCTTCATAGAAAGTTCCATCATCCATTGTAAGTTTTCCCTTTCCATGAGCTTTACCGTCATGGATATATCCTTAGTAAACACAATTTTATTTTGTTCTAATCACTACTTTTTAATTATCGGCCAGTTGACCAAGAAAGAATTGACCGTTAAGAGTAGTTCCATCCTCCCATAAAACCTTTCCTTTCTCATGTGGCTGTCCCTCTAAAACTCCACCAATATACTTAACTCCATTCTTTAGCTAAACAGTCTTCATCATTGCGATTTCCATACTAAGTGGTTGATTAATGACATTAATTGGACTCCCATTAAACAGTTCTTTATCCTTTTTCAAAGTTGATTTCTCCAATTTTGGATGTTTTATATCGGACGACTCCATTTGACTCTTTGATACGACCATTGAGTTAATAATCTATTGATCCTGTTCTACTATCTTTTGCTTTCGAAGCGATTCTATTTTTTTTATGTGAGACAAATCCAAGTCGTCTCTATTTTTTGGCAGCTACTTGAAAACATCTCGCATTTTACAGTTTTCAGTGGGACTAGAACATTATGGGCATTCGTTACCCATTCTTTATAAATAATTATATGATAACAATTATGCTTGATACTCCAAAAACAGAATATACCATCAGATATAAAAGTTAAGAATGCTCACCTTTATTGGCACCTTATTATTTGCATTCATATAAGATGCACTTTCAATTTATGCTGGACGATACAGAACCACTGATTGCTTATTAGCTACTACAATATCCGTCTTTTGGAAATATTGATCACAAAGTGAATTTCTTTCATATTTTATCATAATTTTAGAATTAATAGTCGTCAAAAAAGTATCTAAGACTAGTCCCATCACTCTAAGGATCTGCCTCTTTACTACCAAACTCCCTTCTTTCAGCATTATTTATTCCGCATCATTTTTGTTTTGCAATTGGATAAAACTATAGGCTATTTTAATGGTAAATGAGTTGTACTCCTCTTTTAACCGAATTTCCATGTTTAAATCTCCATTCTTGCTGAGGACCTATCTCCCCTGAATCCAAATACAAAAGCTTTATTGATTTTCTTGTACTAATTCAAAAGATTATTAAATACCCTTTTCTATAGCCTCGATGACAATAGGACTGATATATACTTCATATTCCTCTGCATTGAGACCACAGTACATAAACTATCCACTGTTTATTATATCACTCTTAATAAAATGACTCTCTCTGCTCAAGAGGCAAATTCTAAATTGCTGATTTTCTGTCTCCGAACCTACTGAAATAAAATATTGTCCTTGACTACGAACAATTAAAGCAATCACAACAAAATGATTTTTAAGACAGGAGAGGGGCAGTTGCTTGACTGGCAGTTCTGCTTCATTGACTATTATAGCTCTCGCATAACGATGCAATAGTGATGCAAATCCTTTTAAATTTTTTGATTTAGGAGTGATAATATTGCACTATACACTCGAGGACGGTGTTTATTGAAAATAAACCTTGATTGTTTTTTCTGCTTAACTTTAACTGAAGGATTATTCTAATTATGCTAGGGTGTCTAAAAATTAGATCAGTTGCAAACTATCTCTTATCGCATAACTATGAATGGGAAAAAAGAATAACCTTTGCAAGACGCTAGGCATTTGGCAATTATTGGGTAAATCGACTAATCGTTTTAGAAGGAGACAGCTAATGTTGACAGTATCCTTCTGATTGTCTTAGACAAATATTAATTCATGCTATCCCTTTTGCAATTAATGCTAAGATAAATGTACTTATTCATATTTTCCTAATTTAAAGCGAGTTCCATAGTAATCTATTTGCTTATTGTTTTGACCACTTTCAGTAAACAACCCTTCTCCTAAATCCCACTCAGTTAGATAATTTATAATCTGTTTTATCCAATTTGCTGCATGACTAGATATGCAGTCCGTAAAATTAAAATTAAATGATTTACCTGGATATGCCTTTTCTAATGAGTGATAAAGATGCCCTGCTTCTTTATACTGCGGTTTTTCTATCAAATGGTACTCTGTTTTGAGACTAACAGTGGCTAGTAGATTAACATGACTGCTTAAGCCCTCAACTGATTCTTGAACTTGATTCAAATCTTCATCTTCAAGTCGACGGAGGACTTCAGAGAATTATCCCTGGTGAATTGATGATTTACTAATATCTTGGCGTGAATAGTTATAACTCAATAATTTCTTGATACGCTAATCGTGATCCTATCGTCGCTTTTTAAGACCTTGAATGACCTTACTGAGTTACTCTCGATTAATTCTTTTGTTCTGCAGTCTCTGTGGTTTTTAAAACTTTATCATGAATTCAAATATGAATAACAAATTAGTTACTTCATCAAATATAAAATATTTTTGAAGCAATAGTCAATTATAGTCATTATTTTTGATATTTAAGTGAAGGAAAGCATCTTGAAATCTTAATAATTTAAATATCAATCTGAGAACCAGCCTAAGAAAGCAGTGAATAGAGATTTGCCTCCTTCACACGCGTGGTGACTTTGACTCCATGTCTAGAGACATTTAAAACAAAAATTATACTTACATCGGAGGCATATCATATGTAAACACCCTCCATCTTGTTAAATACCTTATCCACATTGAGGGCATTGTCTAAGTTATAATAATTATACTTAGTATCTAATGGTAAGAGAAGAGACAACTCACAGGCTCCCAAATGTTCTCGTTTATAGCATTTTTCACAGAATATTGTCAGACAGATATTGCACGTTCCATTTTTGATAAATCCATAACAATCAGGAATGGTACATTTTTTATTATTTTTCATTTTCTTCTCTTTTATTGCCTTCCTGATGTCATCTCTCATTTGTACAGTAAATTGACTCATAATAAGTTAGTTTTAGTCCTTAAGAGTTCCTGCACAATTTGGCATCATACACTTGGGCATACTATTTTGGCACAAACAATTTTTGCTGTATAGCATCATGCATTCCAAGCATAGTTCCTTATGATTACACGTATAAAAACTTTTTTGATATATTTTGATAGTGATCTACTGGCATATTAGGCAAGTATCACTTTCTAGGTTGTTACTATTATCTGAATTCTTTTGAGCACGCCATAGGTTCTTATCTGTTTTCATACTTGCATTTTGCGAAGATAAATTATTAAAGGTTGGATACATTGACTATTCTGAAATCAATATTCTATAGTTTACCACTTAAATATTTAAGAATCTAATAAAAATAAAAAAATAGTGACAGCTCTTTCAGTAATTTAAATTTTGCTTTAACATCAACAAATTTAATAATCGCAATATGTCCCAAACAGAAATGACTATCAAAGTTAAGGAATCGTTTTATCCCAAAGAGTCATTAATATAATAATAGTATATATAGATTGGTCAGCTGATGTAAAGAATAGAGTAAAATTACAGATTTAAGTTGAACAATGAGGTAGGCTGGAGGCGTTGCCTAGAAGAAGAAGGATTTGTTGTGATCTCCTAATGGCTGAATAAAGAGGAGTGTGAAAACTATGTTGATTCATTGTGGGATATTATGGAGGTCTTGGCTGAGCACAAAGTGAATCGAAAAGATCCTTCAACTCAAGTGCTAAGCAAAAATTATCCCATTGTTCTTCATGGAGGGATGATTCAATATGTTGCTCATTCAAAGACACAATGGGAGTTGCGAAAAAAAGCGAAGCCTATTTTTGAAAGATTATGGAAGACATAAAAATTAAAAAGTTCATTTGATGGATTTTGCTTTATGAATGGGAGGAGAAATTATCAAAAAGCTCCAATAAATTCATTCCTTCATTGCGATCAATCCCCCACCAAGGATAAGATTTGGAGTTATCAAGGAGTTGCAACTTTAACTGATTCTGGTGATGAAGAAGGCGGTTTTGTTGTTATTCCGAAATCCAACCATTATCATCATCAATATTTTATTGATAAAGGATTAGCAGATTATAAGAAAAATTGGTATTTGATACCTTAAGAAGAGAAAGAAAAACTGCCCTTTAATCAACCTCTAAAGGTTAATACAATGGCTGGAGATTTTATCTTGTTTGATAGTCGCACTTTTCATTGCAATACAGTCCCAAGGAAAAAGGTATTGAGGGTATGTACCTACATCTGCATGCTCCCAGCTACTCATGTTCCTTAAAAAATTAAGATTTTAAGAGAGATTGCAGTTGCCAATAGGCGGACTTCGAATCATCATCCTGGAGATGGATTTAGAACATTTCCTGCATTGCCAAGATATCTCTAAAATCCAGCTAAATTTGAGAAATTATTAAAGCAAGTTAATGACTGTCCCATGGATGAATAGATCAAATAACTGATTTGAATCATTCAAAATCCACCCATATTTATATTACTATTAGCCTGTTATTGTACTAAATGATATTAATGATGCTAATTTATGCCAATTTAATAATTAATTGGCTGATAGTAATATAGGAAGATAAGAAAATATGTCGTCTTTATCATCTTAAGACGAGAATAATGCGAATATATTTGAAGAAAGTTAGCATAACGTATTTAATCATTAGGACGAGCTGCCTCAGAAGCGTTCTCTTTCCAACAGCTAATCTTCATGTGAGTCTGAGGAAGAAGAAATCAATACAAATGAGCAATAACATATGACAAGATCTCAAATACTTGACAACAAGGTATCATTAGATAGAAATACATAATTCTATATCTAGAAAGTGGAGACTTCATTCTAACATTATGATGATTACCAAAATGGAAGCACTAAACTTCTTGAATAAATTCAGCTATTGAATTATAAAGGGCGTTTGGAATAACTAGAGCAACATTTTAAGACAATTATAGATAAACATATAACATTTAATGATTGCCTACCATGCGCCTGCTCTTAGGTTGGTCAACTTTTAATATAAGATGGTAAATTTATCATAACACAGGTCTTTTTCATGAGCTTTGGGGTATGATATTGAAACGTAAGGGTAAGGAGGAATGTTTTTATGTTTATTACGATGCATTGTACTCTATAATAAAAGTGAATCATTCGAATTTCTAAAATATGTTCAATTCTGTCAGTTTTAGTAGTGATGTGGAGCCATATATCGCAAATGAGGAATAATCCAGTACAAGATTAACAAAAAAGAATCAAAAACAAAAAATTAAGAGTTCTCAATCAGCTATTAGCAGTAAGGAGGATAATTAAAACAGTTTAGAAAAAGGTAGAACTAACGATTATGATGATAATGGTGAAAAGATGCAATAGAATTTATCGCTAAACCTATCGTAAAAATGTCTACAACCAACTCAAGAGATTCAAATACTTCAATTGGATTCCTATGGCTGTGGTTAAAGAGTTAGATTGCTCAAGCAGCCTCAATCAAACTCTCGCAGAATCAAAATGGAGCAAGCCTGTTATTTCTTTGGAATCAATAAGGTCTATCTACTACAGTAAATACAAATAGCACATGTTTTATAATTTCAAACTGGATCTGATGCCTAGTTTGCAGTGGTACAGGCTCATATGGCATCATATTCTGAACAGTTTAAAAAAGTAGTTATTGATATTCGGCCTAAAACATTGTTATTGTTGAGTAATTTTATAAATTTTTCACAGTTATTGCGACTTAAGCTAACATATAATGTCTTCGATGGATTTGTCTATTACGAATAACTATTAGATTTGGGAAAATGGCTGAGGAGTAGCTAACTATTGGAGTATGGAATTGTCTCGAGAAAATGATCAATGTAGATCATATCTTAATTTATTTAATAATAAAACATATTTATAAATTGTTTTTAAATTGATTAAAAAATATAGGCACCATAACTTCTTAACTCATACACAGACAAAAAATGTATTATCATATTCCCTCAGACCATTTCTATAACAAATCGCATTTATCTTTGATTCAACCTTGCAGCCTAAAATTATTTACCGTAATGAGAAGCAGTGGCTACAGTTGTGCTTTCTATTATAGAGACTACGATCAATCTGACTATAAGATAGACTAAATAGTTGAAAGTTTGTCCAGATAAAAAAGAATAAAATTTACAAACATATAAATTTTGTGTTCTTTCATGAAAGCAATAAAATTCAATTATCTACTTACTTCAATAAAAGTTCATGATCCATTTATTACAACATTAAAAATTTCGTTTTGTCAGCTTACGGGCAACGAATTGCAAATGATAGAATAGGCAGATTTTAAATTTTTAAAGAATTTAGATTTGAGTGGAAATTTTATAGGGGGAGTTGACATTCAGTATTTAATCAAGGCTCATTGGCCTTTTCTAAAGAGAGTAGACTTTACATTTAATAAAATAGGGAATCGGGGCCTAGCTTATTTAATAAAATGCAAGTGGCTTAAGTGTGTGCAATTCCTAAACCTAAGCTAAACCTTCATCACTAACGACGGAATTCGGACTCTTTCGAGAGGAAACTGGGCAAAACTTGTTTGGTTAAATCTATCAAATAACAATCTCTCATTTATGGCTTCGCATTTACTTCCTCGAGTGAACTTCATAAGGATAGAAAAGCTGCTGCTCAATGAACCCAATAATTAAGAAAAGTTAACGCGCGAGGCATCGATAAACACCTTTTCCAAACTTGATAGTAAACTTCTTAAAGTAAATGTTCAACTGATTGACGGGGAAAGTACAACAATGGCTGAATTGCTTGCCTCAAAGATGGAATGTCAGTCAGCATCCCAGTCTCAATCTTCTTTGTCAGAAACTACGGAATCCATTTGATAGACTTTGGCTTTTTTATTAAATATAGATTTTCGAAATAAGTGAAGCATTGCTGATTACAATATTTCATAAAGGAATCAGACTGTGTCGGTGCCGTAACACTGCTTTGTCGATGAAATAAATAATTTATATATAAATGGGGCATCGGCATCAAATAAATATTAATTGTTTTTTTTTTAATATATATTTTATATGTTAACTCGAGTGTCTCCAAAAATTAAAAATGTTTTCCTTTCTAAAAAATGGCAATGGTAATCTTAATATTTTTATATATAATTTAATTCTTGCATTTCATTATTTCCGAAATATGTTAGGGGTTGGGGTTGGGGTTGGGGTTGGGGTTGGGGTTGGGGTTGGGGTTGGGGTTGGGGTTGGG
>Ga0302186_10001741_pt1 | contig 17568 bp, 19 predicted proteins | sample II_Bog_E1_2_FD_198782 | JGI IMG/M metagenome (GOLD analysis project Ga0302186, IMG submission 198782) | Peat permafrost microbial communities from Stordalen Mire near Abisko, Sweden - II_Bog_E1_1 | ecosystem: Environmental > Terrestrial > Soil > Wetlands > Peat | place: Sweden: Abisko...
AATGAAAATGGTATATTAATTCAGAATAATCTAAAATTCAAATTTTTAGAAAAAACAAAATTAAATAAAATAAAAATGCAGATTACATAAAAAAATAGCCAATATCTGCATATAGAAAATTAAAATAATTTTTTTTTCTCACTTAGATTGAAATAAATTAATATGGCCTATAATTTTTCGAAGGTGGCATATCAAAAGGATCTTCAAATTTCCAGGTTGTATCATTAACTTGCCCCTTATCAAAGAAATTGAAACTTTTTTCTTCCTTTTTATTATCCATAAGACCAAACACTTGATCTTTGATATTATCATAGCTATGATTGTTAAGATTCACAACTTTCCATTCTTCCTGCTCTTCATGTTTCAAAGGAGTCCCTTCATCAATTCCATGATGACCTCCTGCATTTATCATCGGATTGCTCATGACTCCTGGATTGTTTTGGAACCAGGTATTTTTGATATTAGCCCCTGAATTAATTGGATTATTATTAGTTGGTATATTCAAAGAATTATTATTGATTTGTCCTTTCGTTGAACTATTATTTAAAAGGCCATTTGGTGCAGAATTATTTAATGATGGGTGAGCGTTAGCATTCATTTGAAGTCCTAGACCAGGAGGTTGATTTCCAGGCTCTTCATTTTCGGAATCATCTTCTTCGTCCTTTTCTTCAACGTTTCCATTCATCGGATTATTGTAAAACTCAACTTTGGCATCTGGAGCATCTTCAACAAACTTCTCATTTTTTTTGTCATCAGGATTTTCTAAATCTTTTTCTCTATTTTTTTTATCATCGTCGTCAACGTCTTCTGAATTTTGGGAATTGGCTTGAGAGTCTTCTTCAGATTCTTCAGATTCTTCCTCGGATTCTTCCTCTGATTCGTCCTCTTCTTCCTCTTCCTCTTCCTCTTCATCTTTTTCTTTATTTTTAACTTTATCATTACTAGATTCCATGGACTCAGAAAGATCATTCTTATTGGAAGAATTAAGAGTTTGATCCTTTTTTTTCGAGGATTCAATAAATATTTTTTTTTGTGAGCTTTTGCTGAAAAAGTCCATGAATTGACGAATAAAATCTTCCGCATAACGTTGTTCTCCTACAAACATCTCAGAATCGATCAGGTAACATTGAATTATAGTTTTGCTGGTGATATCGAAAGAGCCTTGAATGAGCTAAATAATACAAAAATAAGTGAAAATTAATTCGCAATTTTATTTTTAGTTTACAGAAGAAAGAAAAAAGGCAATAAAGAAAACTAAGATAGTTGGTGCGAATGGAGTTTCTAAATCTTGGAGATTTTCTTTAAAAAGGTAGCTTACTGTAAAAAATTTCAAATAAGTATAAACACAAGCTGCTGAAATGAAACAAACGCACAACTAAGATAAAATAATAATGTTTTGAATCAATAAACTAAAATACCTTTGTTTGAGTAATCATAAAGGATTGCAAATAATCGAGATCTTTGGTGAGATTTGCGTTTCTAAACAATAAGAAATAGGCCTTTTTGGATGAATGATAATAATCGTCTCCCCAAAGAGATGTTTGCACAACTGAATTTTTCGAAATATATCTCAGCAATTTTTGATAAACATGAATACAAACCATGCATGTTGCACTAAGACATCGAATAGAATTGCTATGTTGTTTTGCTTTTCGAAGCCCTGCTGTCACAAAAGCCATAATTAATTTAGGTATGCCAAATACAGTGTTTGCCCATGACCCAAAAAATAAGGTTCCCAAATGATATTTGGTGATGTCTCGAAATGATCTTTTGACAGGTATATCTACAGTCTCCTTATTTTTCACAAAGAACCAAATGGCTAAAGCATAGGAAGTTACAAGATCTGAATAACACAAAATTGACAAAAGCCAATAACAAAGCATCAAAATATTATAGATTATAAGCCATTGTATGTAAGCAGACCAATAGATAACTTTGACTTGGCCTCCATCAATATCTTAATTTTATTTTAAATTATTTAAATAATGAATAAGGCAATGCTTACTTTGTGCTGGAATTACTTCAACCTCTCCACAACCAAATGATTTTAAAATACAAAAAATTGTTAAACTTCCAAACGCTAGTCCTAAAATCGTCATAACAACTGGAATTATACGCAATTGTGAAAGAACAGATGTAGTTTTGGAAGCTGCTTTCAGAATTCCTATGGCCAAATTAATCCGACCTAAAAGTCGCACAATGGAGATTAAGTAGAGCCCTCCCGATACGCAAATGACAATAAACATGGCCTAAAGAAAAATTATATTTTCAAGAATAATTCATTTTAGTACATAACAAAGCTTGGGTTTCCAACCAGCACACTCACTGTTTTCGCTAAATGGACAAGACAATGTTGCTTGCTAATTTTTTAAGTTTTTTTCAGAATATTTTTAAACATTTTACAGCTTGATATTCAGTATAAAACATGTAGGCCAAACCTCCGATTACGACAAAAGTGAAGAAGATACTTCCCCAAGAAACCACCGCGACAGTTTTTTGATGTTTAAGGAGTGTTAAAAACAATAAGGAAATAACAATGGCAAGTACAATTCCATATGCTATTATTTCTTTGGCCTAAAACATTATTAGTATAAAATGAATATAAAAAAAAATTTACTATTAAAAAATCTGTCACGGTTCTTCTCACACTATTATAAAATGAATTCAGAAACGTGTCAACAATTGCATGATTTATTGGTTCCACAGGATAGCAGTACCTCCCGTTATAAGTAGTTTGCATTTGAACATAACAAAAACTTGTTGGAGTGATCCCATCTTTTTTATAAAGACAAATAGTATCTCCTGTGGTGGAGGGGCAATTCTGAACGCAAATGCCGATATTAATGTCCGCCACTGGATCGATAAAATAAAGATATGGCTTGTCCGCATAATTACCTACTCCACAAAGAACTGTTCTAAAATCATAACCATTAATCAAACGATTCAAATCCCCATTTGTGATGGACAAATAAGCTGTCACAGCTAATCCCAAATTTAAAATAACAAATACAAATATCCACACCCGATCATTTGGTTTTCTATAAGCTAAAAAAACAAAAAATAAACACCCAGATAATATAAATAAAGGAAACGTGTTGGCCCTTTGAACTTCTCATCTGCGATGAATGCATTATTATCTGGATCTTTTGAATCTTCTAGATCATATTTCTCAAGTCGGGAGAGTTGGTCGTCTGTAGTAAAAAGGTTTTTCCTTTCCTCCACCTTGTGTTTTTCAAGCAAAATTTGCTTCATCGTTTTCTCCTTTTTCTTCACTGCTTTCTCTTTCAGTTTAGCTTTTTTTTCTTTCATTTTTTGTGACTTTTTAGCTTTAGCTTTTTTTTCAGGGGCTGGAGTTTCATTCTGGGTTTCCTCAGCCTTTTTTTCATTGTTCTCTGGAGTTTCACCATCTTCTTTTAGATTGTTCTCTGGAGTTTCCCCATTTTCATTTTCTTTTTCTTGCATTGCACTTGAAATTTTGTTTTATGGAAGTTTGAGTAAAACTATTTTAAGTATTTATTATTATTATTATTTTTTTAGAGTTTTTAAACATTTTTTTAAAAACATATAAGTCTTTTTTCAATTTCAAAACTTAAAAAAAAACATTGCAATTTTAGAGTTTTATTCATTCGGAAATTACAAGTGATTAAAATGATAAAAAGAAATTAACAACCCATTTCTGTCGAAATTATAAATAATTTCTCAGTTTTTTAAAAAAATCAATTATTATGGCTGACCTTGAAGATTTTGAGCCCCAAATCACAGGTTCCTTGGACAGATTGGAAAAACTAATCAAACAAGTGGACAAAAAAGATTATTCTGAAAAACAATCGACCTTAAGGAAATGCGATGCCTTAAAAAGAACCATAAAAGATTTAATAGAATCCTATGAACTCGAAGTCAATAATTTAGACAAAGATAAGCAATATGGCTTTTCAGAATCTTTAAGAGAAATGAACAAAAGACTAGATTATCTAAAGCAAGAATTAGAATTCAAAAAATCAGAGGGTTCCCAACAAAATCAACTATTTGGAGATCGGAAAAATAAGGAAATGAATACAGCTGAAATGAATGGTACATTTTTTTATAAAAAATTGATTTTATATTATGATGTTTAGCTGTTGAGCTTATTGAATTGGGAGATAGAACACAAGCACAAGGAAATCAAGCCTTAGACAATATAATATGTGTTGTAGAACAGGGTAATCAATTAGCTGATGAAATAAATTTGGAACTCGATAAGCAAATCGAACAGTTGGATCGAATGGAGCAAACAGTGAAGGATACTCAAAGCATTTTGAAAAGGGCCAATGTTTTAATTCGATATTTCTTCAGACAAATTTACACTGACAAAATTATAATGGGATTAATATGTTTAATTGTTGTGGCAATAGTAGCTATTATAATAGCTTCAGCGATGGGATATGGCAAAGGGAGTTTCAATGTTCCAGATTCAATTTAAAAAAAAGAAAAAAGATTAAACGCTTCTCTTTATATGTAAAAATAATCCCCAAATTCACATCTAAAAGGAAATTAAAAAAAGACTTTTGGTTTTATAATATTTTTTTTCTAAATAAAAATATTAAAAAAAATATTTTTTAATTTTTCTTTTGAGAGAGTTTTTTCCAAGAATTATATTTTGGAATAAGACTTCCTAAATCTCTTCTTTATTTTAAGAAAATATTTTTTTTATTCAATAATTAAAAAATTAATTATTTCTTTTCTCTATTTTAATAAAAAAATCATAAAATGGAAAGTAGTCAAATTTTATATCTCCATGGTCACCAACCCACTCAACATTTGCCCATTAAAATCATCCTTTCCAAATTAGATCCAAATGATGTAGAGAATTTCCAGAAAAGCCGTAACATTAACCCAAATTAATTTGAATATACACCATTTATTTAGTCAATGAAAAAAAAATTAATGGCATCTGGCAAGCATTTCGCGAAAGTGGAAATTCTCATGAGGGAAAAATAAACAAAACCATGTTCAAGAAAGTTTGCACGAATCAAATTCCGGAATTATTTGAAAAAGATTATTTGATCGAAGCAATTTTCGAACGTTTCAAATTAGAGAAAAATGTTTGAATTTTAAAAAATGACCAATTTTAAATTTGCAAAGACGGATAATCCCAGGGACAAGGAAGAGGACAAAATAGAATTGCAGGATTTATTAATTTCTCTTACTATCCTTTCAAGAATCAGTCAGGATAGCAAACTTCGCCGTTGCATAAAAATTTTTAAGCATCTAACTTCTATCTAAAAAAAATAGTGATCTTTACTTTGACGGATGTAGCTGAAGATGGTTGTTTATCAAAAAAGGCCATTCTTAAAATGATAAGCCGGATTGAAAAAAATTTCGCTAAAGAGTCTTGTCCAATAGAAATTAACAGTACAATAATTCTTCAAGAAATGGCAAATAAACGTGCCCAAAGAAAATACCATAGTTTAATGCAAAAACGAGACTCTGATAAAGATAAAGCTAATGCAGAAAATAAACAAGATAGTGATGAGGACTTCATTGATTTTACAGAATTTCTTGAAGCTTTGAAAAAAAGAACGGAATTATATAAGACTTTTTTACCTGATAATCAAGAAATGATCAAAGTTTTGGTAATTTCTAATTATGGAAAAAATTAAAAAACTATATTTGAACATATAGAATCATATGAGCTCTGAATTTACGGTCCAAGTGAGTGATCATTTTCTTGATGATATAGATGCTTTTCGAAAGGAACTGCACTCTTTATTAAGGAAAGATGATATTCAAGCATGCAATTATGTAGCAGAAATGAAAATGGTCAAGTATCCTGGGAAAATTGAAAGTTTAGGAATTTATCGTACTTTTTTCAAATTTCATATTTTGCAGTTAAAAATATTATTAGAACAAAAAGTTACCCTTCCGAACATTGATAAGCGGTCAGGAGCCAATACTGTTCTAAAAAAAGAAAATAATAATAATAAAACACTTCTCATGCCCAGCAAGCTACTTTTGCATCATGTGGTAAAATTTTGAAAAGAAAAAATAAAATAAAAGTTTTCATATTTGGTTTATATAAAAGAATAATACTTTGGACAAAGATAGACAAGATATGAAAGAAAAAGAAGGAATGAGTCTTTATGGAAATAAAAAAAGAAGCAAGCTTCCTCATTTCGTAAAATTATATCTCTACTATTTTCTATTTATTTTTTCCAATCTACCTAGACAAATATTCCATCAAATGACAGCAGAATTATCCCCGAAAAAATGACTCCTTCAGCTCTTATCAATAAAAATAGTTCTTCAAAACAAATACATTTTTCAGAAAAAAACGATAAAAATGAATACAAAGCTGAATCTGGAAATACAGCCGCTAATTTACACAATATAATTATAAATGAAAATCAACCAAATCTTGAAAAACATCGTAATTATTTCTTTAAACTAAAATTTGTTGGAATTTATTAATTACTTAGGAAAAAGACTCCTTGAAATGGTTCAAACTGGTGATACTCTAAACAACCAATATAAATTTATTAGCACTATAAGAAATTCTAATATACATCTAATTTAATTTAATCAACTATAATTATATATAAATGCTGTGTTTGAAAAATATAATAAAAAAATATTTTTTCCAATACTTATGTTTTTTACAATTTGGAAATTCCGAAATAAACTATTTGCTCAGAATTTTTTTTTTCCCCTTTGATAAAAACAATCATAAAAAACTCGATTTAAACAAGACTGATTAATTTAAATATTTAAAAAATTCTTTAACAAAAACCCTCCATCATCTCCTCACAACTAACATTTTGATGATAAAAAATCCTCCATCTCTCAAACTAAACTCTTTCCATTATCCAAATATTCCAAAATCGAAGCCTCTCCCTTCAAGTCCTTATGAAAAACATCTTCCGGATAATTTAACGGATGATAGTCTTTTAAAGACTCAAAACAAAGTTTCAGACATCAAAAGAAATCTTTCCGATGTTTTCAATAATATCAGCACCAAAACAAAAGGCGCTCGAGCTGAAAAATCCAGACCTGTCGATGAAATGGATGCTGATTATCTTTTTGAAAACTTTGAAGAGATTTTTGAAGTCCATCAAAACAATCAGACCAATGAAGAAATTCAAAGGCAAATTCAACAAGCTCAGAGCAACATGTTTATTATTAGGAATTTAGGCAGAACTTTTGAGGAAGCAGCCAGGGAAGATTTCATCAAAGTTCAAGAAATTGCAGCTGAAAACCAAAGAAAAAAAATACTCGAACAGAAAAAAATTGAGGAGGAAAATAAAAAGAACTTACTCAATTATAGTGTTTATGAAGCTCCAAAGGCCAAAATTATGGCAAGCAATGAATATTATAAGAACTTTTTGACCAAGTTGACAGAAAATCATTGTGAAGGATGCAGTTGTCTGAATTGTAAAGTTTTTGAGGTTGTTAGCCAAAACAAAAGACCCAAATACGGACATGAGGAATACCACAAAAGAATGAAAACGGAGATTTTCCAGTTCAAGGAACTGGATGTGAATGTGGATGAAGAAAAGGAATTTCAAAAGCCCACTACACATCATTTAGAAAGTGATACTTCCATTCTTATTAAGGAGAGTTTGAGACCCAAAAGTTCAAAAGATCAAATTAGAAAAGGAAATGAAAATGTGAAAGGAAGAACCAACACTGAAAATGAAAACAATTCATTCTATTCAAATGCCTGCAGCATCGATTTGGGGAACAAACAGGAAAATGACAGCTTCAACAAGAACAGAAATTGCAAAAACGGAGAAAAACGAATATTTTATAAAAGAAAAATGGGATTGCCACCTCTCAATAAGAAGAACCAAAGTATCCTATATCAACCAAATTTGTTTTTTAAACCGAGTGTGAGCAACAATAATAATATGAAAAGGTCCATAAGCACAGGGATACCAAAAAGAATGATATAAAAAACTTATGTTTTAAAATTAATTTCAAAAAAATAAATTTAATTTTGATTTTGAAAAATTTTAATTTAAAATTATTTTGCTTTCTTTAAAATTATTTAAAAATGCAATACTGTAACATGCTTTTTCCATTTTAATCGATAAACCGAGCATGTTGCAAAAAATTAGAAAAAAAAAAAATTAAAAAATATAATCAACCATTTTTTTGAAAAAAATTTATTGGGTTTACATTAAGTGCCTTTTATTATAAATATTTTATAAAATAAAACATTCATTATTTTCATGGAGATCACTTTTGGAGGGGCTCCTAAATTAAATTTTATTCAAGTCTCTCCGTTTAATTCAGAGCATGAAAAAAGCGATATTTCTTACCCAGATTCTTCCTTTTCTTTTAAAGATGATATACAACTAAATCCGAATGAAAATTCTATTTTTGAGACTGAAAGAAACAAAGTTAACTCAATGAAGGTAGAAGTAGAGAAATCTTCTAAGAATATTGAAAATAATGGGACTCTTAAAGTAACAAAATCTGAAAGCTTTAAAAATGAAACCAAAGGAAATGCAAAAATCATTCATTTTGTAGGGAAAATAATAGGGGAATTGGAAAACTCCAAGGAAATTTCGATTCTCAAAGAAAATAGGAACGAGAATAAAAAACAATTCCAAAATATAGAAAAAAATAAAAATCTTCAAAATGAGATAAAATTGGATCAAAACATTGAATTTCTTTATGAAAATAGAGATTATGTAAATAAACCAAAGCAAAAAATCAATCGGTTAAATACTTCCCTTTTTCAAATGATTTTCTCAAAAGATATAACTTTTTTTGCCAAATTCAAATATATTTTCATAAAATTGATTTTGGTTCATGGATTCGTCATTTTTTTGACAATTTCAAAAATTCTTTTTCAGGATTCGATTGCAAAGTTCTGTTGGATGGCAAAAATTTGCTTGTGTGGTGATGATTTCCAATTGAAGATTTTCTTCTCCTTATTTTACATTTTCACCTTTTGGAATCTAATTATCTTGACTTTGGGGAAATGTGCCGTTGAAATCGTTTTCCAAACTTCCCTAGGAAAAATTATAGTTTTTTCCTTGTATTACACGATAAGTTTTGTTTTTGTATTCTTTTATTTGCTAACAGTAGATGAAAACACATTTACAGCCTTGCCCTTGTTAATTGCTCTTACAGTTTTTTCCTCTTTTATTCAAATGAAAGGTTTATTTGATTTTGGAGTTATTTGCAAAACCTGGCTTGCTGAATTTGTAAAAATAAATGGATGTCTTTATCTGGACCTACTTCACTATGTTTTGTGTAAACGTCTATTTGCAACTTTCAATGAGTCTATTGTGAATTCATTTAGTTTAAAAACTGCGCGAAACTTGGTCAAAATTTACCAACTCTTGTACTTTACTGCTTATATTTTAATTTTTAAGAAGCTCAGTCAATTATATTATGATTTCATCGTTATTGAGAAAAAAAATGATTCTTCAAGTTCTATTATGATTTTTCGAATATCATTAATTTTTGTCATTTCCGTACCACTTTCGAGCTTAATTGATATGAAATCAGATGATTGGGGATGTTGGATAATGATGGTATCTTATATTCACTTTTTAATATCATTTTACACAAGAAAAAGTTTGTTCACCTTTATATTGAAGGGAATACAAAAAATTGCTAAATTTTTATTTTCTAAAAATAAAATCGAGGATAAGGAAAAAAATGTTGAACTTGAAAAAACCAATGAAAGTGAAACTGAATGTCAAGTTTTGATCTCCGGTTGTCTTTTGGATGTCATAATGATAGTTAATTCAAGACTTTTAATACTTTTTATTTCAAATAGATGGTTGACCAGTCCAAACGATATTAAATTCTACACAAATTGTAGTTTTGAGGTCGATGAAAATCAATTTCCTATGACTTTACTAGGGATAATTAGTATCTGTGTGATCAACGCTGCTACCACAATCATTGTTATTATTTATGCTTTTTTGAAAAAGACTATTATATTCGAGTATAAAAGTTTAAACAGCCATTCGATTAATATTTATTTTATTTTCTTGCTTCATGTAAAATTAGAATTAGTAATTCAAATGTTTTCTGAAATAAACTAAACTTGAAACAAGAAGTAAAAATCTCCAAAACAATGTTTATAAAAAAAAATTAACAATCGCGTAAAAGGTTTTTTTTTTTATATAAAAATCATAAAAAAAATTTAAAAATATTTTTTACTGTTTTTTTTTTTGCTTTATTTATAAAAACAAAATTCTTATTTAAGATCCTGAAAATATTAAATTTTTTTTTTTTTTTTTTTAAAAAGTGACTTTAGTCTCTGCTTAATTTGCATCAAAATGCTCAAATTTTCTATTTAAATATTCGCATCTCCACAATTTTGTCCAAAAGTTTCTTTAAATCCGATTAAGAAATATTTTTTGGTGACTCACATTTTCCGAAACTTATGGAGAAATTAGAATAGCTTTTGATTTTCTGTTTCTCTCAGGAACATGAAGAAAGCACAACAATAAAATCAATTGTTTATGTTCATGAAAATAAAGAAAATGTCGATAGCGACTTCATTTTAGAAATCTGGATAATCATACAAATAAAGAACTGCAAATTTCCATTTAAACTACCTAATCATATTAATTGATTTGGATTTTCTGAACATTTTTATTCAACTTGAAAGATACAACCCTGGCAAATGAAATAAAGATGTTTCTGAATATAACCGCTAAAACTCCAGATTTGATTCAGACGACATCTCCTTCTTATGATATCAATAACAATTTGAGGTCTTGGAAGCAGGTGATTCAGTGCTGAAATTCATTGCCTATTTTTTGTTCATTTCACAATGATGAGCTCAATAAATCAAAAACAAATACCCATCAAAGTTGTCATATGAAAATTTCTATTCAGATGATTTGATGATGTGGTCAGAGGGTTAACTAATATGTCAGTTCCTGTCACTCATAATCTGTTGAGCTGTTCACTTATGAACTGCAAAGGCAAATTTCTTATACCGAAAGATTCCATATCATTTGAAACAATGATTGATAATGAAAGTTAAAATATTGATTTCAGATGGAATATAAGGAAGATAAAAAAGTCTTTGTTATGAGTATTGGGAAAAATATTATTTGCAGGGCGAAGGGAAAGTCAAACAAGATATCAAGATAAAGGGTTGGAATTTTAAAAGCAAAATTTTGATTTTTTAAAAATATCTATCAAGTTGGGCTACTAATTTTTTAAAACATAAATTTTCACATATTAAAATGGTTTTTCTTATTTTTCAATTTTCAAGCTCCCACAAAAGTAATTTCCATAAAATGCTATGAATTTTTTATTTTAAACTAAAAATTTTAAAAAGTTGCTAACGAAAATTTATCTCAATTATCTATTTATTTTTTTTTTTTTTTTTAATTTTTAGAAAATATAACTCATTTTTTCAAAACAAGCAAAAAATTAATATGAGCAAAATCCTCGACAAACAGACTAAACCTCTAGATAAAACCAACAAATCTATTATGAGCATAAAAAAGGAAAACAAAGAAAGCATAGCTCAGCATTGGTAGGCATTTTTAGCTTAAAATATAAGATTTTTTTTTATAGGGAAAATATTGAAAAAATTAAAAAGGACAACACAATTCTCAAAGAGGAAATCGTACAATATTTTTTCTTTCATTATTAATTTCGAAATAAATTTTTCTTTCAGAACACAGAAATAAGAATAAGCGCTATAACCGATGCAGCCCAAAGTTACAAAATGGAACAATTACAAAAAGAAGGAAGTCAATATGCGAAGAAACTGGAGATCGAGAAGAAAAAAATGGTAACAATTCTTTAAAAATACTTATGTCAGAGTTTTAAATGACTTGGGGGAATGCCTTCTTTCTATTTTTCACAGAAAAATCTTTCTAATTAACAAATTTTTTAACTGAAATTAACAATTCAATGAAATTTTTCTCATAATTTTTTTAGGCTGACCTCCAAGATCAAATCAAGCAAACTCAGACTAATTTATTTGAAAAACGAAAACAATTGAACAGTTCTGATGGAACAGAAGTTCCTCATCTTCAGAAAAAAGTCAAAACCCTAGAATATCGTTTAGAAAAAACCAGACAAAGACATAATGAGTCCCTTGCCGAAATTAAAAGATTGAAAGAAGAAGTCAATGCTGCAAGAAGAGAAAGAGTCATTTTTGACAATGTATTCAAGAAATTGGAAACTGATTTGAAAATGAAAGAGGAAGAGTTCAAAAAGTTCCTATATGAAAATCTCCAAGTCGAGAAAGAAAAAAGCTTAGCAGAAGAGGAATTGAAGAAGATAAAATCAGAGTCTGAAAAGGAAGTCAAACATTTTAAGAAGGAATATGAAAACGCCTTCAAAATTGCTGAAGATGGAGATTTCCAATCTGACAACATTTTGCATGATGAAGAAAAACTTGAAAAGATCAGCCTGAATAAGGTTTTCTTTATTATTTTCAATTTTTTATATAAAAATAATTAAGGGTTGGTTCTTGATCATATTTTATTATTTTTTTATTCTCTTTAATTTCTTTGAAAAAATGATGATTTTAAATAAAGGAACCACCACTTCTTCCAAAACATTCTACTTCTTTAAAAAGACAATCCAGTGTTTCTCCACGTAAAAAGCAGGCAACACAAATGAATGATCAAGCAAAAAAAGATGTATTTTGAGGAAAATTTGCATTTATATTTTTGGTTTGTTTATTAGTTAGAACAATTTGAGTTGATTTTCGAAAAACTTAAACTTGAAGCTAATGTCAAAGACATTGAAGAGTTCATCGACTTATTCAATAGTCAAGATGAATCCAATAAAGATCTATTCGAACAAGCTGATGAATTAAGTGATGAGGTTATGATTTAATTTTAGAAAACATAAAAAAATAATACAAAAAAGGTGGAAAAATTGGAATATGAAATAAAAAATCTGAACAAAGAAATTGAGAAATTTTCTGAAAGCAAGCCGACAGATGATCTTGTAAATAACATTAACCAGAAAGAAATGGATCATTTGAAGGTCAAGATCTAATAAAACAAAAATATAAATTATTTTTTTTTAGAAAGATTTGAAGGAAAGTGATGAAAGAAATAAAAAAATGGATGAGAACAATAAACAAATTACGGACGAATTAAATAGCCTCATAGTTCTTTATTTATTTAGTCATTTAGAAATATTTTTGGTTTATTTGAAATAGACAAAGTTGCCTGATATTTTCACGCAATTGGGAGTTACAACAGATGATCAAAATATTCGAATTAGTCCAGACGTTGATAAATCCAAAAATTTCTTTGTTTTTTATTGAGGTTTTTAGAATATCAATGTTTGGAATGTACTGAATTTTTTGGCTTTATTGGAAAAGAGGACGAATCAAATTGTTGATTTACAAAAAAGCTTGGAAAATAAAGTCTGTCATTTTATTAATCTTAAAAATCGTATATCATTTTTTTTTTTCAAGGAATTCGAAAATAAATCATTCATGTACAGGGAAAAAAGTCCAGATAAAACCGAAAAGAAAATAAAGGAGAAAGAAAAAGAGATGATGGAATTGTTGGAAGGAGTTGATAAAGTCAAAGAATCAGAAAAAATCATGTCATCGAAAGATTTCCAAGAAACTGGAGAAAAAGTAAATTTAAAGTTATTTGAATCAAATTACATAAATCTTTTTAGGAAATCAGCAAATTCAGAAACAAATCGTTGTCTAAAATAAAAAAAAAATAAATCTTTAAAGGAAATTATAGCGAAACCTTTATAAATTATAATGAATATAAATAATTTTTTACTATTTTAATAAAATTCTCTAAAGTCTACTTTTGTTAGAGATTAAATCAGTCTGAATACTTTCTGATGAAAAAAAACAAATATAAATAAAAACTTCTTTTATTATATAAAATTATTTATAGAATAAAAAATTAAATTTTGATATTAATGAAACCAAAAACTGTCATAAAATCCAAAATCCTACTCCTAGGAGATTCTGGGGTTGGAAAAACCTGTATTTTCAACCGTTTTTTCTTTAACAAAATCTTTCTTCAAAACAATTCCACCCAAGGTCTCCTTTCTAGAAATTTATGCAAAATTCTATAAAATTTCGCAGGCGTCATCAGCAAAAAGAAGGATTTTGACCATTATGAAGATGCAAGCGTAACTTTGGAAGTATGGGATACTGCAGGTCAGGAAAGGTATCGTTCCCTGACTCGATTACATTACCAAAACACGAATGGAATCGTTTTTATCTTTGATTTAACGAATTTGGAAAGCTTCAAAAGAATCACTCTCTGGGTAAGAGAAGTCAAAAATATGGTTCATGGATATATCAAACTTCTTGTTGGAAATAAGTCGGATTTGGTTGATAGTCGAAAAGTCAGTGAAGATGAAATTAATGCGTTTGTTGATGAAACCAAGTTTTTTTATTTGGAAGCAAGTGCGAATAAAAATATCAACATTTCAGAAATTTTCACATATTTCGCAAATGAAACATATAGACAATTTAAAAACCAGCCAATTCCAATTAAGAACCAAGAAGAAGAAGAGAAGAAGTTGAAGAAGTTCAAATTAGAGGAGAAATATGGCTTAAGTCAAAAATATGATAAGTCGTGCAGCTGCTAAAGGGGTATTTAGAGGAATAGGAATGTCTATTCCTTTTTTAATTAATTCAATTAACAGATGTTTCTCAAAAACATTTTGTTTTTTAGTTTGAAATAATTCATTTTTAAAAATTTTTCAAGTTTATAAGAGTGATAAATGATAATGATGAACCATTTTGTTAAAATTATCCTTGTATTTAGAGTTAAATAACAAAAATTAGCAAAAACCATTTTTTTTTTTAATTAAAAATTATTCAATTTTTTATAAATGTAGAGTCAATAAAAACAATAATTTCTTCATAAAAATGAGATAATCTGAAATATTTATAATATATGATTAAATATGATATATAATGATTTATTTGTTCAATATGTTATAACTAATTTTCGTGATCTTATCATCTTTCATCTTATTTTCAAGCTTTAATCTGGAAGCAATCTCTTTAGTTCTTGATTTCTCTGTGGAAAATGGAGTGAATCTGAACTTCTCACTAATAAAAAACTAAATTTTTTAACTTTTTTCATTTCTACTCATCAGAATTATTGTAATCCTCTAATTTTTCTTCAATTTTCTTCTTATTTTCTATATTCCCTATAATCTTCTGTCTTTTCTCATTCTCCAAATTTAATCTTTTATCGATTTCTAATTAAAAAAAGTTATTTTTCCTTTATTTTTTCAAAAAGAAAACTCAACCTTCATCAATTTTTTTTCTTTTTTCCTGTTTTTCCAGATTTTCAAGTGAATTCTGTGACTTTTTCCTTTCTTTCTGAACTTCCTCCTCTGGACTTAAATAAAAAGAATGCGTCTTCGAATGTCTATTCACATTTTTAAAAGCAAAATCCTCATTATATTGAATGTTATTCGTATAGGTTCTTGAATTTTGTTTCTGTTCCCTTAAAACAGCGTTATTGCTTTGCCCATCAAATAAATAAGGCCTTTCGGTGTTTATTTTATTGAAGATTTGGGAATATTTGCTTTCATTTTTCAAGAAATCCTCACTTTCGAGAAAATTGCGATTTCTTTCAGTTTTTTCACTTTTTTCCATTTTTTCAGCATTTTTCTCATTTTTTTCTCTTTTTTCGCTTTTCTCCAATTTCTCACCTTTATCTCGTTTCTCAAGTCTTTCTTTCATTTCTTTCAGATCCCTTGACCCTTTAGAATCTCTTTCTTCCAATGGTTTTGTATATTCAATAAGACTTTTTTTCTTGGATTCAGAAACAGATTTTTCTTTGGGAATTTCTTCATATATGCGAGTATTAATTTTATATTCATTCAGGTCGTAGTCTTTTGCTTTGCTGTTGATTTTATATTCATAAGGCTCAAAATCTGTTCCTTTGGTATGAAATTTGGATCCATTAGATTCCAAATCTTTCCCTTTATTGCTAGATTTATTGTTGATTTTATATTCATTCGATTCCAAATTTTTTCCTTTGCTATTGAATTTCAATTCACTCAAATCAAAATCCTTTCCTTTGTTATTGAGTTTCAATCCATTGGTTTCAAAGTCTTTGCTTTTGAGTTTTTCGGGCACATTTATGATTTTTTCCAACTGTTTCTCAATATTTGCAAGTCTCCTTTCGAGATTATTGTTGCCATGAGAGGAATCCTGCATTTCATCGAGTCTTTTCGTCAAAAGACGGATCTTTTTTTCTTGTTCTTCCAATTTCTCATTTACGAAGTCCTTTAATAAAGAAACAAGAGTTTTTTTCAGAAAAATTCAGTGAGAACCTTATTATCAGAGAATCTTGTTTCTAACGCTCTAAATTTCGAGTTGTTTTCTGTTTCTGGCTTATACTTTTATCAAAAAATTGATTTAATTTAAAAGGAAAGGAATAATAAGCACATTTAATTCACGATCATAAAGGGTGTTTTCATTGAGGTTTTTCTTGGATTTTGATTCAAAAAGAGATATTTTATCATCAAGCTTTGATTTATTATTGATTAATTAAGGAAAAAATGGACTTTGCTGAGAATTTTTTCGAATTGTTCCATTTTACGAGAAAGTTTCTCGACATTTTGTTCTGTGAATTTGCTTCCGTTTTCGTATGAGGAGGGTTTTTCTGATTTCGAACTAGATTTATGCATTGGCAAACGTGATTATTAAAAAAGTGCTGTTGCTCTTTAGAACGTTAATTATTAATTTAAATAGGAAAAATAAAAATTTAACAAATTTTATTAATTTGAACAAATTTAAACAAAATTTCAGCTCTTTTCAGAGAAAAATAAACTAATGAAAAAAAAAACTATTATTTGAATAATTTTATGGACTTGTCTTATTTCTTATTTCGATAATTAATATTAAAAAAAAAAAAACAGAAAATTAAAGACAAATTATTTGACTAATTTTATTTGAATTCTTGTTATTTCAAAAATAATTCATTTAAAAAACAATATAATTAATTGTAAACAACCAAAAAAAAATCTTCTTAAAATAAAAAAGGCCTCTTATTTTTTCTTATGAGGATACGATTGGGTTTGCGACTTCTTCTTATTTTCTGCCTCTAACTGGTTAATCTTTTCACCGCCTATGATAAAATTTCAGCCAATTTTTAAATTTGTGAATTTACTTTCTCCCAATATGAACTTTCTTTCTTCTCTTTTCCCATTTTCTTCAACCACTTCATGAACAAATACTTCCCCATTTGGTTTTTTTTCGGTTGTTTTGGTGATCGTCTGTTTTTTCCCATTTCTAACAAAAAACCAATAAAAAAAAAACCTTAAAATGGAATAAATTACATTATCTGTGTTGTTTTTGTCACAGATTTGGAAGTTCCCACACCTCCAGATGAAGTGCTTGAACTGAAAACGCTAGATCCTCCTCCCATTCCCATGTCAAAACCATTAAATCCGCCAAATCCTTTTCCAACTCTACTGCCACCAAAGCCAGCTCCGAAGAAATCATCATCTCCATCATCGAAAAAGCCTCCTCCGAAGGGACTTTTCTTTTTGTTTTGGGTCGTTTTTGCTTTTTTTCTTCCACCGAAAAAATCACCCATAAAATCATCATCATCATCAAAACCAAAATTTTTG
>Ga0302186_10001742_pt1 | contig 17560 bp, 19 predicted proteins | sample II_Bog_E1_2_FD_198782 | JGI IMG/M metagenome (GOLD analysis project Ga0302186, IMG submission 198782) | Peat permafrost microbial communities from Stordalen Mire near Abisko, Sweden - II_Bog_E1_1 | ecosystem: Environmental > Terrestrial > Soil > Wetlands > Peat | place: Sweden: Abisko...
TAAAAAAATTTAATTTTTACAATTTATCAAAAAAAAAAAAAAAATATTTTTTAAACATTTTTTGTTGAAATTTCTAATTTTATGCTCCTTCTGAAAATAAAACAAATAAATTTGTGCAATCTCCTTTCAGCATTTTTTTCTTCCCTCCTGTATTATCAAAAACATTTTGGAAAGACACTTTGCATTTTTCCCCAACAAAATACAAGCTCCCCCCAGGCAAATCAAACTGATAAGTTTCATCCATTTCCTCATTAACCAAAGTCATGGAAACGTTTCCTCCGATATTCAAGAGAATTTTGAACTTGGTGTCAAATTCAAATGCCTTTTGTTTTTTGTTGATGTAAAAATGACCACATTTCATCGTCTTAATCTTTAAATTTTTCTTCTGACCAGCAAACAACTCAATCATCTGTTCATAAAAAGGGAATGATAGCTCGAAATTTATGATCGCGACATTTTTGTTGGTCATATTATTCATCTCCCAAGCCTTTTCCTCCAGATAATCCACAATTTCACGTAGATTTTCCTCATCGAAAAATTCGTGCACTGACAAACCGAATTTTTCTTTTTTTTTCTGGAAATTTTTATTTTTCCAGATTTTTGTCGTCATTTTTTCCTCGCGCACCTCGTTTTTTTCTTCCACGACGGTGCCTTTTCTTTCCTCTAAGCTTTCATTCGATTCTTGAACCACTTCTTCCTTTTTCACCACCTCATCTTTCTCATACATAACATTATTAAGTTTTTTTGCATAATATTCCCACCAATCAATTCTTACTTTCTTCAAGCATTTTAATGCCACCTTACGAATTTCAGGATGCAAATCATAAATATCCTTGCTTCCAGGCATTTTTATTGGATATAACAACTTCCTAGGATTCCTCACAACGAAAACATGCTCCGACATTGAATTTTCTCTAAATTCCTTCGGGATCACCTCATTATATGTATCTTTCTTCAAAACAGTCTGTAGATCCACTAGACCCAACAAAGACCCCAAAGGATATCTTTCTGGGAAATTAGGTTTTTTCTCAGCGTTTTTATAAAATTCCGCATATTCATTTTCCACAAATTTCAAGGTCTCTGGAGTAGGGGGGGTACTACCTGCATGTATCCATAAAGGTCCCCTATATTCAGTGTTCCAAAACCTCCCCTCAAAACGCTTAAAACCCTCAATTAATAAAGAAGCCCATGGTTGTAACATGCTGAGGCATTTGCCTTTATCCGCTGATAGCGAAAATAATTCTTCATCATAAAAAGTAGGATTTATTTCAGGAACGATATCTTCGATAATTGCGAGAAAATTGTCATAATTGTCATCTTGATTAAATGTCCGACGAAGAGTATCTATTTTTTCTTCAAGTTTCTTACGATGTTGTTCGGATTTGTTTTTTTCTTTTCGCTCAATATGAGCTTTATACTTTTCAGCGAATTCTTTCTTGACCCCATCGAAAATCTCCCTCGATTCATTACAAAGCTTCTCATCACCTTTTAATTCAGAATTTGTGATATTTTGACTCTTTTTCGAAATGGCTTTCTCCTGATTTTCTTTATCTTTCTGCTGATTATCAATATAAAATTGTTGCACTTCCTTCTTTGATTTGTCATAATCAAATGTCTTTTTCTCTTCGACGAAGCTGCTCCCATCGAAAGATATATATGTCGCTTTATTTATTTCATCTTTTTGTGCGGTTTCCTCTTCAATTTTCTTCGAAGCCAATTCCTTCGCTTGTTTCGAAGACCAGACGTTCTCATTTATTTCAAACCAATCCGTGCTTTCATCTATAATATTGGTTTCCGCAATTTGTGAAGCATCATATTGTAATAAACGATTCTTCAGATCTTCTGCTTTTTTGAAATCAGGGTCTTCGCTATTATCAACAAAGGCAGAATTCACGTTTTGTTGTTGGCCAGCTTTTGGACGACGAAAAACCAGGTTTCCGCAAAATAAACAAGGACCCTCATTTTCTTTTTCACAGACGATCTTGCCACAGGATGTGCAGTTATTGATTAGAGAATGAACTGAGGCTTGACAATTACAAAGCTGACGAATTGGATTTTTTGAAGGATTGGAAGGTTGTTTGGATTTGGTTTGTTTCATTACAGGAAAAATGATTTTTTTTATTATTTTTTTTTTGTTTTTTTTAAATGTCGGAAAAAAATTTTGAGGGAGGTTTTTAATTTCTTTTACAATTGAAAATTTGATTTTTTTAAAATAAAATCTCATTTTCCAAATTTGATATTTATTTCAAAGTTTTCTCTTTCCAACAATAATTAATTAAAGTTATTTTAAAATCCCTCAACCCATCAAACCCGACGACAACCAATGAACGTTGACGACTGTCTTCAAAAGTTGAAAAACAAGCAAATCCTAACTGAACGTGAGGTGCGTATTCTCTGTGAGAAGGCCAAAGAGTTGTTATCCGAGGAATCCAACGTGCAGCCAGTTATAGCTCCGGTCACAGTATGTGGTGACGTTCACGGACAATTCTTCGATGTTTTGGAGCTCTTTCGCAAAGGAGGTGAGATTCCCAATACGAATTATATCTTTATAGGTGATTTTGTGGATAGAGGCTACAATTCGGTTGAAACTTTTGAATATTTATTATGTTTGAAGGTCAGATATCCTGAGAACATAACTCTTTTGCGTGGAAATCATGAATCTCGACAGATTACAACGGTGTACGGTTTTTATGATGAGATCGTGAGGAAATATGGTAATGCCAACCCTTGGAAGTATTTTACGGATGTTTTCGATTATCTGCCTATTGGAGCGATAATTGAGGGTCAAGTGCTTTGTATACATGGTGGTTTATCACCAGATATCAAGACTATCGATCAAATGAGAACGATTGATCGTAAGGTGGAAATTCCTCACGAAGGAGCATTTTGTGATCTGATGTGGTCCGATCCAGAAGATATTGAAACCTGGGCTATCAGTACAAGAGGTGCTGGTTGGCTGTTTGGAGGTAGGGTCACCAAAGAATTCAATGCTTTGAATGGAATTGAATTGATTTGTAGGGCACATCAATTGGTACAGGAAGGATTACAATATTGGTTCAAAGAACAAAGCCTGGTGACAGTTTGGTCAGCACCAAATTATTGTTATAGATGCGGAAACATCGCAGCGATCATGAGCTTCAATGAACAAATGGAAAGATCCGTCACGACGTTTATGGCAGTACCTGAAAGCCAAAATAGCGTAAACCCGAGAAATGTGCTGCCATATTTCCTTTGAGAAAGTGAGGAAAGCTAAAAAACATCTAAAAAATTATCTAAAGCTTTAAAATTTTCATAGAAAAAATGATTTTTTTTTTGTTAAAAAAAAAGAAAATTTATAAAAAATAGCAAGAAAAATATAAAATATTTGTATGATTAATGAGTTTTAGAGAAAAATATAAAATGTTTGTATGAAAAATGAAAGTTTTTTTCATAAAATGTTTAAAAAGCAATATTTTACTAATGAACTTTCAAAAATAAATTTTTTCAGTGTTAATGAATGATTTTTGATATTTTCCTTCGATTATTTTTTGTTTGGATCTGACAATTATTTTTTTTTGATATCGTTTCCAATGATCATCAATCAAATCGCGAACCCTTTCGGCAAATTATTTTATCTGGCCACCAACCTAAACAAAGAAGGTCGTATAAACGATGAAGAAAAAGGCCGTTTAAAAGGTGTTTTCCCCCATCCCTTCATCCTTAATTTCGATTTTTTTTTTCTCTAGATCTAATCATCAAAGAAGATAAGCTCATCATGGACATGTTAAACACATATAATTGGTCCCAGAACCTTCAAGGCTTGGAAAATAACATCGTTGATTGCATTTTGAAAAAAAAAGACGAATTGGAAGAAATTGCCAGTCCACCCAATCGTTCCCCTCAATCACGAGGCAACTCCAAGAAACCTTCTCGAGTTGTAGTGCCCAGCAATAGACAATTGAGTTTTTATAATAACACGAATCAACCAGCTGCAGGCATTTATGCCCAATTACCCATAAAAAGTATGCCAGCGATTAATATGGAAGATGAGGCAAACTTTTCAAGGAAAGAAAATCATTCACCCAGCTTACAAGTGCTACCCACTTATAACCATTCAACCTCAATTATGAGAGGAATTAAGAGCGAATTGAATGATAAAAGAGAAGGAGGAATGGGGTTAAAGAAAATTCACACATTGGATGTTAATATAAATTCAACAGGTTTACTAATCTAACTGTTGGCAAATATTATTGTAAATTTATTGAAAAAGGGGTCGAAGAAAAACAAAGGGTCCATAATGTGCAAAAAGTTACCAAAGTAGAAAATGTTCAAAAAGTGACCAAAGTGGAAAATGTGCAAAAAGTGATTAACGTAGAAAAAGCAGAAAATTTGGTTAAAAAGGTGGAAAATGTGCAAAAAGTGGGAAATGTGGTAAAAAATGAGCCTAATGTCGAAACCAAAAAAAAAGAAGGCGGTTTCCAACTCATCATAACCGATGTTCGTGGCAGAAGCAAAACCGAACAAATCGAACAAAAAAGCTGCAGCTTGCTAAAACCAAGTAAATATATTAATGACTCTTAATCATTATTTTCTTAGCTCAATTAGACACAATTCAATCAGCGAGTCATGAAAATGATAGCTCCACCAAGCAAATTAACACCGCTTCCTTAGCATCAGGTAAAACTAGAGGGACTCCTTTGAACCCGGCTGTCGATTCCGAAAGAAGCAGAATCTCCAATAATACCTTGAAACCCCCTATGAAGAGTAACCATTCAGTGGAAAACACACCAGCTTCGCGACTTAAAGACTCTAGCGTGATCTCAGGAACTAATGGTAATAATCAAAATAATGATAATGGCAGTAGAAGAGAAAGGAGCCTGTCAGCATTTACTGATGAATCTTTCGAACCTTGTGGATTCCAAGACTATTACAAGGCATATAAAAAAGAAAACGATATCCCTCCTTCGGAAATGGGCGATAGAGATCGAGATAATGATAGTTCAGCTCATTTGAAGGCTCCAATATTTGGCATGGGATTGTTGAGAAGAAATACTGTGGAGGTGAATAATCATGGAATCACAGTGCTGCAAAAACCGAAGGAAATTCAAGAGATTACGGAACAAATGGATGAGGTAAGATTCATTTTTTTATAGAGAGTGATTAGAGAAATTTTGGGGGTATTTAGAATGCATCTCCACAAGATAAAAGGCAAAGCAGAAAGAAAATGAAGAAAGAAAGCTCTTTGGAATTGGCTGGGAATTAAGAATCTATTGAGTATTCTGCAGACGTGAATTAAGAATGGATATAAAGAGAAATGTTTTTAGTTTAGGTTTAAAAATAAGAGAAGGTTATAAATAGTTGCAATTCTTTGAAGTGAAATTTTTTTTTCTTTCTATTTTTTGAATGTTTAATGCAGCAATAAATATAAATATTTAATGAAATGATAAAGTTTCATATAATTCATTTAAAATTCGATTTGGATTTCATTAATTTATTATTTTTTTTTATAAATCAAAATATTTTTGCATGGATTTATAACTGTTAATTTTTCTTATTTTTCTCTATTTTTCAAAAACTTAATTATTTTTCCCAAGTTTTTTAAAATTTCGCATCCCTTCATTCAATAAATCGAGCTCATAATTAAAAACCCACCCCCAAAATCTATTATTTAAAATCCTTTTATAAAAGCAAAAGTTCTCTCACCATCATAATGCTTTCCCTCCCCCAGCCGATTCAAATAGAGATCCTCGACCTTACAACCGACTCTATCAAATTCGTGCTTAGCAACTGTGATCTTTCCATGGCGAATTCCCTGCGTCGAATCCTCATAGCGGAGGTTCCCACAATGGCGATAGATTTAGTCAACATAGAAGTGAACACAACAGCTTTACATGATGAATTCCTAGCTCATCGATTGGGTCTTATCCCATTGCTTTCGACCTCAGTAGATTCTTATATTTATTCGAAGGATTGTGAATGTCTCCCGAACCATCCCTGTGAACGATGCAAGGTTTTTTTTGAATTGAAGGTGCGTTGCGAGACAGATGAGATTTTGGAAGTGACTTCCAGAGATTTGAAGTCGATGTATTCTAAATTTGATGAAAAAGAAGAGGTGAAGCCAGTGAAAGTCTTTAATGTCAATGAAGAGGAAAATGGTATCACCATAGTGAAGCTTAGCAAGAACCAAGAGATCAAATTGACTTGTGAGGCAAGAAAAGGGATAGGCAAATATCATACCAAATGGTCGCCAGTTTGTGTCGCAAACTTCCAACACGAACCAGTAATCAAATTAAGAGACGAAAGTCTGAATGATTTGACTATGGAACAGAAAAAGGAATTTGTGAACTCATGTCCGGTGAAAGTTTATGCTTTGAATGAGAAGACTCAGAAGATAGAAGTGGTAAATAATGATAATTGCATGTTTTGTGATGAATGCGTGAGGAAAATTGAAAATTTCAAGCTGGAGGACCCTGAAAACGCCTTGAAAATCAGTATGAGGAAAGATAGGTTTCATTTTTCAGTGGAAAGCAATGGGGCATTGAAACCGGAAGAAATCGTGAGAAGCGCGTTGTCAGTGCTTCATTCGAAATTGAAGGACATTCAAGATAATTTGAACATTGGAACGAGATAAAGGAAATGTGTGTTTTTATTAAATCAAGGACGTTTTAGTTTTCTTCGAAATTATTTGATTTTTTAAAAATTTTAAGATTTTTTTTTTTCACATTAACTCAAGAAATATAAAGAGTTTCTTAATAGTCTTCATCGTCTTTGAATTCTATGTTACCCACAGCTGCTTGACTATTGTAAATATCTATTATCTAAAAAGAAAAAAAACGCAGTAAATTAATGTCTGTTAAAGAAAATCTATACAAATTTCGAATTGGTTGCCTCTTCGGGCTTCTTATCCGCTCGAACTTTTACTAATCTCGGGAACCGTAATCCGATACCCTAAAATATTTAAAATAATCATTATTACAATAAAAAATTTGATAACCCTTTTGGAATCAACCTCTCCTATTCCTGCAGTATATACAGGAGATATCTGCATATCAGCCCCTTTGATTTCCCATACACAACACGGTTCCAACCATACATCCACTTGGAACCCATTGATTTTATATTCTGGCAAGGGGTCTTTGAGTTTATGTTCTGATAAGAATTGATGGATTGTGTCCAGACGTTCTTCACTGAACCCAGTGCCAATCTATCATATTTTTATTTAGATTCATTAATAATAATTGGCAAATTACTTTGCATATGGTTTCATAACATTCCATGTCTTCATTATAACATGCAAGGAGAAAAGACCCAAAAAGACCTGTTCTTTTTCCCTATGAAAAATTAAGAGAATTAGAAAAAATTATTGGCAATACTGTTCCGAAGAAAGCACCGATAGGCACTAGATCTAATGTATCGCCTAAACCCTTATCTAAATAATCCTTCTTTAATTTCAACCATTTGAATGATCGTTTGGCTGGCTCATATGTGGAATTCACATCCAAAGTTTTTACCATCAACCCTTCACAACCCACTAATATGATAATTTAATTAGATTTTATATAAGAAAAACTCACTTTTGACTGATTCGTTCAGGAAATCTTGAATTTCCTCAAGGTTGTCGGAATCCAAATGTTGGGCGAATTGCAATTTTTGATCAATCTATTTAAAAAAGATGATAAATTTTTATATATTTTTAAATGTTTAAAGGTTTTTTTACTTGCTCGAAATGTTCTCTGATCAATTCTCTTCTCCTTTTTAAAGGCTCTTGAAGCAACGATTTATCATTGAGATAGATTAAATCGAACATGTAAAGACACACATTAATTTCAATATCATTTTTATCGACATTTTTCTTGGTTCTGGAAGTCAATTGTTGAAATGGTAATATTCTTTGCTAATTTTTGTTAAAGAAACGATAAATTTTCCAAAAAAAGAAAGAAAAAAAAAGAGCCAAAATTTTAAAAAAATCTACATTTTTATCAATGGCGACGATTTCTGAATCCAAGATGAAATTCTTTATATTCCCTTTCGTATGTTTCAACACAAAATCTATGATATCTGGATAGGTTTCGCTCATATTCATTAGATTCCTGCTGAAAATCTGGCATTGCCCATCAAAATAATGTATCTGTCCCCTCAAGCCATCATATTTATACTCACATGTGAACTTCATATTTTCAAATCTTTTGAAAATTATCGCTATTTCCTTTGTGGGCTTCGCAAGCATCGGCTTCACCGGCACACCAGGTGTAATCTTGCAAATTTCTAACAAAGAATCGATATTTTTCCCCACAGTGAGTAATCCATCTAGGATTTTATCATAATTGGGATATTCACACACACATCTCTTAATAACAGTTTCCACAGCTTCTTCATCATTGAGTCCATTTAATGAAGTAAAGGCTTTAGCTAAGGATGCCTGCATCGTGGCTTCAGCTACCCCAATTTTGAGGTTCTTATTGATCCAACGAACGATGAATTTAGTTTCATCACCTTTTGAATCAAAGAGCAATTTTATCAGGAAGGATTCTCTTTCCTTATCAGCGAGATTACCTTTGATGTTGGCCATTTTCTTAAAAGTGTCAAATACTTGTTTCACTGTGAGGATAGTGTCCTGTTTCTTTTTACTGAAGAAACTGCTTATAGTAGTCTGTGTGGCCTTGCTTTCAGCTGCAACTGTCCCAAGATCCCCGATCTATAAAAAAACAGCTTAAAATCTTATATTTTAAGAGGATTTTTACTTTATTGAGTGAATCTCTGATTTGTTTTTCTGATCTCCCTGTGATTTTAGAGATAGATTTCGTCAGGATCTCATTACCAATTCCTAATTCTGAAGGCACATAATCTGGCGCAATCTTCAAAATACATAGATAATAGGTCATGATGAGATGATCAGGACGTAGCAAAATGATAGTTTTGAAGACATTGGAAAGGATGTTCTTCTGAGCCTCTTTCGAGTTTTCGCCTTTGCATTTCGACACTTCCTCGAATCCAGACACCAGGAAACAAAAGGGCACAGGATCTCCTTTATTGAATATTGCGTCTTTGTTGGGGTTGTATCCTTTATGAGTGATTGGCTTGAGGTTCGTGCTATCATTCAATTTAGTCAAGGTTTCGGCTGAAAAGATCGAGAGAGCTTGTTTGGAAATCGAGGATTCTCCCTTAATTTTTGATTGGACTGGGGATTTCTCAAGAGGAGATTTCGATTCTTCCTTAATTTTTGAGTCAATAGGCGATTTCAATGGTGATTTGTTTTTGGAGAGGACTTTCTCATTAGATTCAGGGGATTTTGGAGGATCGATGGCTGGAGATTTAGATGGAGTTTGTTGAATTATAGGAGGAGTTATAGAAATTTCAGGTATGGGATGAAGGGATTGGGAGTGGGGTTGAGAGTCTTGAGTTTCATCATCTATGAGTAATTTTCTTTTCTTTGGGTTTCTCTCATTGAGGTCTATCTATAAGAGAAAAAATGATCAAAAAAGTTTTATAATAGGTTTTAAACAGGAGAAACGTTTTCTTTTGTGGTTTTCATGAAAGAACCTAAGGTCATTTGTTTTTGCTTCATGGTTTTATGAGGATTGGGAAGGTTTTTTAAGGTTTGAATTGAGTTAATTAATTAGAGTTTGCAAAAAAAAAAGTGGCGGGCAATGTTTTTATAATACATTTTTTAAAAATTCATAAAAAATTTTTTTTATTTAATATTTTAATCAATTTTTTTTTGGGGGGGGGGGGGAGTTCAGAAATCTTAAATAAAAATACTAAAGAAAAACTTTAATATCAATGAGTTCACCTGACCATGATTTCCTTTTTTTTATAAGAGAATTCGTTGCCGGATGTGTAGGAGGTCTCTTTCTTCATATCTAGAATAATTAATAACAGAAAATCTCTGGTTTTAGGATGGACTACAACAGTTGTCGGCCAACCATTTGATATCGTGAAAGTGAGATTACAAACCCAGCCTTATGATAATCGTTTATACACAGGAGGCTTTGATTGTTTGATGAAACTCTTGAAAAATGAAGGCATATTGGCTTTATATAAAGGTTCCTTTAATGAACTATCCTTAGAAAATCCATATATTAGGTACTTTGGCTCCTTTGCTTGGTTGTGGCCTTTGTCTTTCAATTCAATTTGGGATGGATGGAACCATGAAGAAAGTCTTTAAGGTAATTTTTACCCTATAATTTTTCATGAAAATTTGATGTATAAATTAAAGCATTTTACTAATCAACATGGCCATCTAACATTTCCTTATCTATACATCAGTGGATGTATTGGGGGAAGCACTCAAGCCTTGATATTAATCCCAACTGAACATGTGAGAATTCGAATGCAGGTTATGTCTTTTCATTAAAAAATTATACAAAATCTTTCATCAAAAGCTACAAACCGGACTCGGTTCTGATAATCTCTACCATGGTTCCATCGATTGTTTTCTTAAAATCTTAAAACAACATGGGGTTCGGGGGTTATTCAAAGGAAGCATGGCCACCTTTTGGCGTGAATGTCCTCCAGGAGGTATACAACTTTTTTTCTTTTTTTCATACAAATCTCCGAAAATTAATTCCATCAAAAGGCATTTATTTCACAACATATGAATACTCCTGCCGATATTTCACCCCGCCTGGGAAAAGGAGAAAGGATGTTTCTGCCTGGGCTATCGCCTTATCAGGAAGCTTGGCAGGCTATGTTTATTGGATCTCATGTTATCCTTTCGATATTTTAAAGACCAAAATGCAAGGCGATTGTTTCATAAAAAACAAATATAAGAACTTTAGAGATTGTTTCTGGCAGACGAAAAACTCGGGATGGAGAAGTTTATTTAATGGCTTGGCCACGTGTTTAGTTAGGGCAGGGCCTGCTAATGCAGCTGGATTTTCAGGGTTCGAATATGCGATGTATCATATGACACATAATGACCCCCATTATTAAAAAAAGACATTTTTTTTTGTTTTAATTAAATTTTCCTTATTTTACATAAACCATCACATCATCGATTGCGAAACTTGCTTCGCATGGGTTTTTATTGAGATTTGTGCCGAAAGTTAGGGTGAAATTAGTGGTGTTATGAGTGAAAACTTCATCTATTTTGCTATAGAAATATGAATGTTTTTCAGAAATCTTTTGAGAAATTACAGATTCATATGGGGGTCATCATAATCAAGATTCCCACATAAATTCATAGTCTTATGCTTTGGTTGGAACCCATTTTGTTTCCAAACTTTTTTGAATTTAATGAAAATATATTAAAAATTCAATAAAAATAAATAGAACCTTGTTCGTTGTTAATTTTCATATAACCATATTCCCCCTGCCAATTATCAAACATATGAAAAGTGGCTTGAATTCTGATTTTCTCATGATTTGGAAGATTCACAAAGAGTTTAGAAACCTCATCAGAGGCTAAATTGCAATGGCCTCCTAGAAAATAATTCTCATTAAAAGTTGAACATCTGCTCGTTTTATTATAATTCCATTCATGGGTACCCTAAATAACAGTTTTTTCAGTTGCATATTGAAAAGTCTCTTAATAAAAACCTGATCGAAATCATCATGTGATAACATGTTCCATTGTTTGATCCCGTTTATTATAAAACTGGTTGCTTTGAGTCCTTGTTTGAAATTGACTTTCCCAAGCGTGACATCTCCATGAATGAAAATCCCAGAATTCGGATTATATAAAACCCCCGCCTGCAAAGTTATTGTCTTCAAAGTGTCGGCGAAAAATTGGGTCGACTCTGTTTTCTTAAGCACCTTCAATTTTATTATTTATTATTGGTTATTTGTATTTTTCTATGAAATTTCATTTGCCTGCATTGTTCCTTCAATGATTCCATTTGTAATGAAACTTTTATTCCGAACGAAACTCTTTTCCTTTACAAAATAATGGGCATTAATTTTTGCGCAGCCTAGAATTTGAAAAAATTCAAGATGTTCCCCTATAAAATCATAACCTAAACGATTTCCTCTTGTGACATTTTGCGTGGTTTTATTCTCAGAAGCACCTATTTGTTTTCTTGCCTCTTCAATCGTCTGGTTATTATCTAAAGTCTTCGAAATATATTGTGCTATTGCAAGCAATTTCTCTGTGTTCGAAACAACTAGTTCAATCATCTTAAAGTTTTATAAATTATGAGCAAAAGGATATACTCGATTCGGGATTGAGAAGAAATTGGTTGATCAATTGCGAATTTTGATCATTTAAATAATCAACAGCTTTGGAAGCCGGGAAAAGACAAACGAGGAAAAATATGCTGAAAACAAAGGCACGCATATTAATTATTATAAATATTCGTTTTTTTCATTTGATTTTGTTTTTGGAGTTTTTTTTAACTCAAAATCAATGATTTTTTGTTAATTTTTTTTTTTCAAAAAAAAAAAATTAAGGATGAGTTTTTGATTTTTTATTTTAAAAACAAATTTAATTAATAAAAAAAAATCCAAATTCAAAAAATTGAAATAAAAATTATTTAAAAGCCAAAATAAAAATCTTCCCAAAAACCAAATTCAAAAAAAAATTTGAATTAACAACATTATCAAAAATTCTGAAAAAAAGCCTTTTCCCTCGAAAATTTGGGTTTATGAGTTTTTAAAACATTTAAAAAAAATATCCCATTTTTTATCATTTTATAAAAATTTTATATATTTTTTTCATAAATTTTCTATATATATTTTTACTACTCATAAAACAAGGAAAAAAGTTCTTAGTTATCATTCAATATAATATATAAAAAAACCCTTAAATAATGTTTAAAGATTATTCAGAGGGACTCGATCCGTCTAATATTTATTAAACGTCGTCGGGTTCAGCAGTTCCGGGTTCTTACACCCCTCAAAAAAGCATTTGATTTTCCGATAATAAACAGGCTTATATTCTTCTCTGATTTTGCCGAATTGTACATAAGTTCTTGCGAAACTTTTCCCAAAGAATTCTTGAGCTTTTTTCCTCAGCATCCTTCCAAATTCTTTATCTTTGAGAACGTCTTTCCACCCGGCAAAGCTCACAAACGAGTTTTGTCTGGATCTGAGGAAATTTAGCAATTTTTTGCATAAAACGATCTCTTTTTCGTCTTTTTGGAATTCGGCTAGATCCTTGCGGAATTCTAAAAATTGGACTAATCCAGTCCCGAAATTTGATTTGAGATTCCTCACGGCTAAACTGGTGAAATTCTTCTGGCTTTTTTCTCGAGGCAAAAAACAAAAGTCTAGTTGGAAAGTGGCTCGAAAATTTGGCTCTTCGCAATAACTTTCCTCTTGTTTTGGGATGGGGTCCATTTGGAAATTGTACAACTCATATTCTTCTATTTTCTGAAAGGATTCCCTCTGCCAATTCGGACATTCTAATTCCTTGATCTCTTCCTTCGCATCGAAATCCATTTGAGGAATCGTGTTAGCGAGCTCGTGATTCATATGCTGGAAATCTTCGAACTCATCCTCTGGATTGATGTTTTCTTGAGAAAAAGGGTCCTGGAGAGGATAAAAGGAGGGATTAGGGGTCTTGGCTGACATTAGATACCCCCCTTGTGTATAATAGGGGGAAAAAAAAGGATTTTCTGAGACATCTGGAACCTGGAAAGGGTCGAAATGGTCATAGGTGGACGTGTTCATGTTGAAAAGTGGGATTTGAATTAATTTTCGGAGATTAAAAAGAAATTGCAATTCGAAGCAAATCGGATCCTTTTTATAGTGGGATCGTCAGAAAATCATAGTCTCGTTAATCTATTATAATTTTGGATGATTAATATTAAAATTATTAAATATGGAAATTTTTCTTAGAAATTATTCTTTGAGGGTCAAAGGAACAGGGTTGCCCCTATATCAAAGGGGACCCATGTTCAAAACGGCCCGTTCTCTTAATATGAAAAGACTTGTTGGTTATTTTTTGTTAGAAAGAAAAAATAAAGGATTAATAAGTCTTGATGAAAGGAAATTAAAAGAAAAAATAAAAAATGGCTTTTTTTATAAAAAGAATGAAAAGAAAATTTGGTATGAGAGGGAAAAAAAAAAATTTGTTACTAAATTTGATACTTTAAGTATTTAAGTCATCATAAATGGGCTGTCGGCTTCATATAAAAGCGAAAAAACAATACAAAAATATACCCAATAATTAAATGGAATAGTCGTCTATTCGATAATTTGGGTCCTAGAAAAAAACAGAGGAAAAGTTTCATGGAATTAAGAGTCAAAAACTAAATACCTATTTTTGTATGAGAACAGCCATTATATGAAGAAAATTTTCAAATTTAAGCATTTTTAAAACAAAACAAATAATTAATTATATGTTTTAAGAATCTAATCAAGCTTTTTAAATCAGATTCAGAATTTCTAATTAATTAGAAAATTCTGATATTTAATAATAGACCAACAGTTTTTTTTAATCAAAAATCTGGTTTTGTCGTTCAATAAATGATCGAGAATTTTCTAATTTCGATAGAAAAGCTTTGTTTTGAGATCGAGCCGTTATTAAAAAACCCAAGTTTTGGCTTATTTTTATTAAAATTAATTCTTTTTTATTAGAAAATAAAAGGGTTTTTGTCAAAAGCCAGACTAAGGAAATCATAATAACTAATAATGTTGGTCATTTGTTGAGGAATCTTGAAATAAAAAACGTTTATATGGAGTTTATTAGGGGGAGGGTACTGTCTTTATATGAGAAAAACAAGGATGATGGTGGGAGTTTTCTCAATTTAATGCGGATTTTTATAGAGAAAGTAGGTTTTTCCTGGTTTATTTAGTAAATTAAAAAAAAAGTGTAGGAAGAATTTAAATAATGAGAAAGAATTGCTAATTATAAGAAGGAAATTCAAAGATTTGATGGCGAGGTTTAAATTGGGATTTTATAGGTATTTGGAGGAGAGTTGTTCTGAAATTTTGAAAGAATGGGTGCAAATTTATCGAATTATTCAGAAATTGTTGCATAAAATCGAGGAAAAAGAAAAAGTCATGCTTTTTATCTGCTGTTATTCACTCTTGACGGGAATTGAAAGCAAAATTGAGGATTTTCCTAATATTTTATCAAATGAGATTATAACCTTTGGGCCAATGAAGGAATTTTACAGAGGAATTGAAAAAAATGGGCTCCCAATATACTATGAAGAAACTGAGGAGGATTTTCACACTTTTATAATAAAAAAAGGTGTTGTTTTGGCAGGTGATTTTTTGACTTTTCCAAGGAAATATAAGAAGTATTTTATTTCACATTAAAGAAAGCATGATTTTTTTTAAGAGTCAAGGCCATTTGTTTTAAATTAATGCCAAATGCCAAGACAAATTATGAGCTGATCGGGTCGAATGAAGTAAAAACTTTAAAAATTACGCTCATTTAATTAAAATAAAAAAAGTCATATGAGAAAAACGCCAATTGGATCGAAACAATTCAAAAGGAATTTATCGAAAATCTGAAGAAATATAAAATAGATGGATTTTTAACTAGCAGTGTCCCTCCAAATTTCTTGAAATGTGCTTTGGAACAGGAGAAAAAATTTCTTGTGGTTATTTTCTCTAAAATCTCTATTCTTTAAGAGTTTCAAAGGTTATAAACTATGATGATTTAAAACAGTTTTGTAGAAAGAATAATATAAAATGTTATAATCTTTTGACTTTAAATTATATGGCAGAGGATTGGATAAATAATGTTATAATGTTTGACTCGTTGAACAGTTATATGGTCAATAAAAGAAGTATGATAAAAGCGAAAGTTAAACAGCAAAAGTATAATATATTTATAATTTTATATTTTTTAAAATATATTTTTGCAATTAGCGGAATTTTCATAGTTTTTAAGGTTTTGAATAACCAAAATAAGGAATATTTGGAAGAAAATATGAGGTCAATTTTTCGGAATTTGTCAAATGTCATCAATTATGAAGTAATTATAGATAAAATTTGAAGAAATAGATTTTTTTTAGATGAAATTAGTCGATCTGAACAAATTCAACCCTATTGATGCCAGTCATTTTGAAAAAGATAAAGAAAGCCTCACTTTTGAAGACGAAATATTCCTGAAAGTTTTAGAAAGTTTCAATTCAATTCTAATTTCTTATCAAAAAGAAAAAAAATCATCAAATTTGTTGATTCCTTTTGAAAACATGTAATTTTTTTTTTTTTACTAAAACTTACTTCATACAAATAGTCGAAATCTGGTTGAACATTCCGAAGAATGCATTCAAAAAATTTTGAGTATTGATTCTTTGATCCAAATAAAACGAAAATAAATCTAATTTCCTAAATTATTTCATCTTCTTTTTAAATAAGAAATTTTATAAAACTAAAAAAAAAAACAAATTATTTATTCATAGTGTTTCTAATTAAAAAAAAAATGTTTTTTTTAGAAAATCAGACATTTTTTCAAAGAAATTAAAAATTTCCCGAAATATCTGATTATGAATTCATCTAATGTCAATTGTTTTTTTTTTTTGAGAAAAATCGAAATTTTTTTTTTAAAATTTAAGAATATTAATGCTTTTAGAAAAAAACTGAAATTAATGAAAAAACATTAAAAAAAAATAAATTAAATTATAAAAAAAAGCGGAAGAGGGAAATTTTTGTAAAATAAAAAAGAGGAAACAAATCGAAAATTGGAAAACAAAAAAGAGAGAGAGAGAAAAAAAAATCACAAGAAAAAATATATATTTTCAAACATTTTTCAATGGATTTTTCTTTTTTCATGGATAACCGCACTAGAACAAAATAATTAAAAAAAGCCATATTCTAAAAACTTATAAAAATAAATAAAAATTAACTTTGTTTGAGAAGAACCGAAAATGCAATTGCCCAAGCTATGTTTCCCAGCGTTTTTTAAGTCTCTCAAATCAGCTTCTTTCTCCCCTCATCAACTTTCGACAGGTTTCTCTTTTCAACCATTCTTTTCTTTTTGCCAAAACATAAATAATCGAAAATCACAATCAAATTTCACTTCTGAGATTCATCACCAATCTCATCAAGATTTTCACCACCAACCGAAAGAACATTTAGATTTCCAAGCTTATTTATCAGAAAAGAAAATGAAAAGATTACCTGAGATGGCTCGACCCAAAGTACCATTTCCAGCTTTTTATTATGAAGGCATCCGAAAAATGCTTAATTGTTTTGAGAAATATGAAATGTATGTGAATGAAAATATTTTTGAAAGATTCCTTAATAAACAGCCTTTATTGCCCCATGAAAAGGAATTTGGAGCCGTTTCCCTATTTTTTAAAACGAATGAAATAACTCAAGGACATAGAAATATTGCACATGGCGGACTCATAGCAACAATTATGGATCATTTATTGGGAACTTTAAGTGCAATGGTTGGGGATGGTTCTCAAGTAGCCACTGTTAGTCTGAATTTGATTTATAAAAAGCCAGTCCATGTGGGGAAGGAATATTTATTGGAAGTTCATTTTGAGAAATTGGAAAAAGAAAAAAAGATTTTTATAAAAGGAAGAATACTAAATGACAAAAATGAAGATTGCATAGAAGCAAGCTCAGTGTTCTTAAAAGTGGACTGGAAAAATAAAAATTAAAAAAAAATCACCATTTATACAAAATTATGATTTTTTTATAAACAATTTATTTTTTGTTATTTGGTTTTTTATGA
>Ga0302186_10001743_pt1 | contig 17558 bp, 16 predicted proteins | sample II_Bog_E1_2_FD_198782 | JGI IMG/M metagenome (GOLD analysis project Ga0302186, IMG submission 198782) | Peat permafrost microbial communities from Stordalen Mire near Abisko, Sweden - II_Bog_E1_1 | ecosystem: Environmental > Terrestrial > Soil > Wetlands > Peat | place: Sweden: Abisko...
TTAATTTTAAAAATTTTTTTTAAGTATTTTTCTTAATAAAATTTGTTATTAATTTTTTTTTTATTTTAAAAATAAAATTTCATAAAAAGTTTTGAAAAATTAAAAAAACATTATTTAAACTTTGGGGACATACCCATTTAAAAAAAATTACCATAATAAATGAAAATATTAAAACAAAATTTAATGAGAAATTCTCTAAAAATATTTCTTTATAATTCAATTTTTAACTAATTATTGATCAATCGCAATGGCATAGGATAAGTTCTTTTCCAGCATTTCCCTGTAAAATCTTCTCGAATTATCATAATTACCCCAATGTTGTTGATGTAAATCAAAATGCTTATGGCAAATTTCGAGAATTATGATTCCACAATTATATGAGTCTGTTTGTTTAGGGAAATTAGTTTTGACCTCTTTTCTAAAATCTACGCGACCAAAGAAACGTTCCATGCTCATTATAAATTTAATTTCCTCTTCGCATTTGTCAGTTTGATAAGGATCATAAATTTCTATGATTCTCTGTTCTCTTAATAGTCTCAGCAAAATCCAATGGTAGTTGCCCTGGTTTAATGGAATGATTATTTCGGAGTTGTTTTGGTCTATATATTCGTTCGTCAGGTGAATTTGTGCCTCTTCAATTTCCAGCCTCATTAAAGACATAAATATCGTAGGAGGAATTATTACACCAGTTATTATGTTTATTGATTTCAAATAAGACAATAATCCGAGAATTGCATTATCCGAAACCCAATTTCCATCATTCAATGAGGATAAATCATTCCGATTAATTGTTACAGACGCAATGTATCCCAAAATTGCATTTTCTGGAAGGATCGAATCTAAATTTGATCTCTTCTTTGTGTTGATAGGAACCTTAGAATTTTCAATATCATCCTCTATTTTAATGCCATTCTCATTTGAAATCAAAAAAACAATTAATTCATTGATATTCATCCTTTTCTCAGGCGATTTTTCCAAACACCCCAATAAGATCCTTCTCAAAATAGGATTTTGAATTGAAGGGTGGATCTTCAAATCTTCATACATTATCGTTGGGATCAAATTCTCTTCAGTTGCGTTAAGGAATGGATGGACATTTTTTGTCAACATTTTATACAATATGATACCAAGAGACCAAATATCCGTCTTCTCATCAAAGTTAACATTTTTATTTTTGAAAATTTCGGGAGCCAAATATTCATATTTTCCCAAAGTTCCCAATCTCTTGTTATTCTTGATATTGATGCTGTCTTTGAATTTTCTCGTTTCCCCGAAATCAGATAATTTAATGATTTTTTCTTTGATGAGAATATTCTCCAATTTTAAATTTCCATGAATTATCTTGTAATCTTGATGTAAAGCTCGAACACCATTGCAAATCTGTTTAAAATATCCAAGGGCTGTTTTTTCATTCATTGGGTAGATGATATAAGTGTCCAGATTACCATCACACATATCCATAGCAAGACAAACTATTTCTTTTTCTGAAATCCAATTGCACCAATTATAAATGAGAATGTTTTCATGCTTGATTTGAGTCATTAATGTTATTTGTTTCTGGATAAGTTTTACTGATTCTTTATCAGCATCTTCGATTACCTTCAAAGCATAAATTTGATCGTCCCAAAAGCTTTGAACTCTGAAAACAGAACCAAAACTACCTTTACCAAGACATCTATCGAATTTGAAGTTGGAGAAGAGAGATTCGTTGATACATTCATAAAATGGATTCTTTAGGTTATGGCGTTTGTGAGTTGGAAGACAAGTGAGGCACATCAAGATCCCACAATATTGACAACAATAGTTTCTTTCTAAATTGTGTTTAGGGCATTCGTTTGAAAATGGTGGTTCCATAGGCCATTCAATATAATATGTTGGTTTCATGGATAGCATTGAAAGATTTTTTATATAAATTATTATAGGAAATGATGACACGAATTTATAAACTAAATAGTAGAAAAATAAATGAATTTAAAACAAAAAAATATACTGTCAGAGTCCTTTTTTAATTTTTTCTTTTTTAATAGGTTAATTTATGCGAGTCTCTTAACACCAATGTGTATTCTCTGAGCTAATGACTATCTATAATTATTTTGGTATTCAACAAATTCTGTATTATATGATTGAAAAAAAAAAAAATTCTTAAAAAAAAAATCAGATTTCTAATAAATTAACAAATTTCTTTCTTAAATAAATTCTCAAATTCCTCTACGAGATCTTTGACATTAATTCGATAGGATTCATCAGCTGAGCAACTGAAATGGAAATTCCCATGATAACTCAAAATGGTTGTTATCAAGCCAGCTTCATTCATCCCTCCAGTGAAGAAAAACATCTCCCCCACAGTTTTATTATATAGCTTGATTTTCTCCAAAGGACCGGGAACATTTGTGAAGACACATGAAATGTTCCTGGTCAATTGATTTATTATTTTGAGATTAAAAGCTTTCGGCATAACGGAATAACTAAATTCACCCGCAAATGCTCTATAATAAAAATCTAATGATGTTTTTAACAAATATTGAGTGTCCAAATGGATTTTCTTCAAAAATTCGGAAAATGTCAGTTCAGAAGCCGGAATTTGATCAAGAATGACAAAATTCGATTGATTTTCCATGGGTATGAATTCTAATTTATTAGAAACCGCGCGCAAAGAGCTTGAAATGAAAATTTTGAATTCATTAAGAGGCTCATTGAATTTTTTCTGGTGGTAATTTTGGAAACATCTGATAGTCAGACTCAACAACACCTCATTAATGCTGACTCCCTTTCCCTTTGAATATTCTTTACATTTCTTCAAATCCAAAGCGTTTGAGCAAAAAGCATGTCTTTTCCCAGTAATTTTCAATTCATTATATCTGTTCTTATCCCTTTTTGTCTTATTGACTAGTTTGTTGGCCCAAATAAAGGCCTTTATGATACCCAAAGGATAAAGCATATAAAGTAGCAACTTGTTAAATTTTGGCAATGTCACAAATTTCACATTTTCAGCCATGCCCATATTCAAATAAAAGCTTAATACTGATAACCCATCACCATAAATATGATCAATTTTCAGCACAATGGCACTTTTTTTATATTCAAATTTTTCAATTATAAATATCTTCCATTTAGGTTTTTTCGGATCCAATTCTATCTCCGAGGCATGTAGGCTCATAAAGGCACAAAGCTCATCCCTAGTCTTGATTTCCTCTATGATCTCAATATGATCCCTTACATCAAATGACTTATCTAAGCTCCAATAGTCGATTCCAAAACTGGTTTTGAGAACTTTTTGCAGTTTGATGTAATAAGGAGAGATGTTTATTCTGGAGATAATGGTGTTTTTTATGAGGGACGGGTCTATGGGCTCTTCAAGGATTGAACAACCGATCAAATAGGGACCATTATTGGTGGTTGAGTTTCCAGTGAATGCAACATCAACTGTGGCAATTTGGATTGAAAAGAATTTCAAAAGGATGGTGCAAATCAGGAAATAGAGAATTATGGTTTGAAAGAAAGTAGTCAAGAAGGTATAATTGAAAAGCCAGGAGATAAAAAGCGAAAAGATGAAAGAATAGATAAAAAGCATATTTATGGAGGATTTTATCCCCAGAAAAATTTTTTTTATTGGGAATTTAAAAATACTAAAATTTTGGGAATTTCAAATAAAAAAATAATTTAATTTAATCATAAAAGCAATATTAACTCTTAGATTTTCTCATTAGATCTCACCTTGGAAAATAAAGGGCCTAATGATTTTGGGTTTATTTGAGTGGTCTTGGATTTTTCAATCTCTTTCACGCATCGTCCGGCAATCGTTTTATTTATTGCAATATTTTTGGATAAAATTTTGACAGGATCTTTTTTATTTTTTAGAAAAATAATTTTACAATAATTAAAAATTACCGTTTCTTATCATTTTTTCAAGTTCTAAAGGAGTGTATATTTGCAAAAAGTCTTCAATGGAAATGAAACCTCCACCGACTCGAACTATTCAAGATTTCACAATAAAAATAACATTTTTTTTTTGAAATTTACGGAAGATTTTTTCTTGATCAATTTTCACATAAACCTTCTTAGTCCCAAATTGATAAACACCCTGTCCTTCTCTTATGAACATAACTTTGACTCTTGTTGGGTCATTCAAACTATTTATAAAATCAGCGAGTTTTTTATCAATAGGATCATCCTTTTTTGTCAAAATTAACAAATTAACATAAAAAATTTTAGATAATGAACCTTAAATGGAACGTAAGATCCCCCCTTTTCTCTCATTTCCAAAATGAGTTTTTTGAGGTTGATCACATACTAAAATTATTCTTGTTTTTAGAAAATTAAATAACTTTTGAGAATTTTTACTTCTTCCTTTTCATTTAATAGATCTTTCATATGATTAATGATATGCTGTAAATCATAGGTTTTGTTATCTTGGATGATGGTTTGGTCTGTCAAAAGGGTGATTTGGTTTTTATAATCTTGATTTTCTTTGGTGATCTTTTCAATCTTTTATATATATTATAAAACATTCAACATTATATATATGAAGTAATTTTAAATAAAAAACCCTATCCTTAGCAAAATCTAATTGATTATTGATGTCTTCTTTCAAACATAAAAGCTGTTCAAGGGTCGAGATGTTATTTTTGGCATCTGAATTGTTCTTTTGTAAGGCTAAGAAATTTTTTCATAATATATACTAATTAAAATAAAAATTATATACTTGCAATTAAATTGTTTTGCTCATTGAATTTCATTTCCAAAGCTTGATTTTTTTGTTCTAACAAATTGTTTTTATCATTGAATCGTTTGTCATTGTCCTCAATTTCACGCGATTTCCCAATCACATCCATTTTCAATTTCTCAATGAAACTATTAAGACTAAAAAAGATTTTTTTTTAGCAACAATAGTTTCTTGATTTTATATTCAACTTATCTATCAAATTTCTCGTGTCTTTGAGATCGTCTTCAACTTTTTTCTTTTCTTCTTGGGTTGTTTTTAACAGGGCTTCTGCGGTCTATAAAAATGCAATAATTAGATGAAAAATTGAGAAAAAAGTGATTTTTTAACCATCAAAAATTGATTTTTTCTCTTTAAAGCATCTGTTTCGTTTTGTTTTTCTCGCAATCTATTTTGCTCATATTCGAGCTTTTGTCTGGCATCATTGAGCTCACCGACCAATTTCACTTTTTCTTGGAAAATTTGATCTTTTTGTTGCTCGCATTCATTCAAAGTCTTTTGTAACTCCTTGATTTTCTACATATTTTAAACACACTTTGTTAATTTAATTTTTAAGGAAAAATCTTTTATCACATTGGAAAAATTATCATTGAGCTCAATTATTCTGCTTTCTTTCACTTGCAATTGATTTTTCGCATATCCCAATTGAATTTTTGTGTCGCTGAGTTAAAAAAAAAAATTAATATGAAAATTTAGAAAAATTATGATTTTTCAGAAAAAATGTTAAAAAAAATATAAAATTTATTAAAAAAAAAACAAATACTCAAAATTTTTCAAGGTGATTTTTGCCTCTTTCAATTCATTTTCATGATTTTTTGAGATATTCCTCACATTTTCGAAATTCTGCAATGCGGACTCTAGCTTTTTGCTCATTTCCTTCAACTTTTCATCCGCAAGAGTTTTATCCTGCATTAATTTGTTGAATGTCTTCTGCATATTGAAATTTTCATTTTTAAATTCCTGAGTGGTTTCCCTGATCGATTGTTGAAGGTCATTTCTGCTTTCTTCTGATTTTTTCAATTCTATCTTCAAAATTTCATTTTCTTTTCGAATATTATCACTCGCCTAAAAAAGCTATTAACATCATAAATTTCTAAGTAAATTTTGCCTTTAATTTCGACTCCAAAGCAAAAACCATCAGTTTCAAATAATCTATTTGATTCTTATATTCATTCGAATATTTCCAAAGTTCATTTTTAACAATTGAATAATCCAAATCCATGCTATTACCAGCAGGACTCATTGACCTTTGTCCTTTCTTCTTTCCATTGTCCACAGACTTTTCTAATTCTCTATATCTAGCCTTTAATTTATCTGGAGATAGGTCAAAGGTTTCTCTATAACTATCTAATTCCTTTCGGTTAGGAACCATATCTTTGAGATCTTCGTTGTTGAGTTTGTTAGTGCTGAGAAGTTTCGCTTCATTCGCTATTTCATCTATGTTGATATCTGTGTTATTTAGTTTGTTTAGATAGAGACATTCTGTGATTTCCTTATTGTCTTGGCTGAAGGCATCCGCCATTTGAGCTGCATTTCCAATGCTTCTGTTGATCGCATGACTCACATTGTCTTGTTTGGCAATACGGGCCTTGCTATTGATGCTGGTGTTCAGGGTATTGTGGCTTTTTTTTGATGAAGTGCTCAGATTTTTAGATTTTTGAGATTGTTTAGACTTGCTCATATCCATGGTCTTGCTCTTTTCAGGGGTTTTGCTATCACTTTTTTCAATTTTTTCTACTTTCGCTGATTTCTGAGAAGATAAAACTGGCTTGATGTTGTCTTGAGTGGTTTGAAGCGTGGTTTCTTGAAAGGAGTTCTCATTGCGTTGGTAAGAATCGACCAATTGGGCGAATTTACGGTTGAAAATTGCGAGGAAAAAATGCCCCTGGACGCTGCGTTGTTGGTTTTGGATGGAAAAGTCTTTGTCTAATTCATACTCTTCTTTTTCATATATATCGAAGGGAATTGCGATGTTCAAAGTGCCCAAATTTTTTTTTGAATCTAAAAAAGATGGAATTTAAATGTGAGGTCAAAAGCAAAAATACTTGAGTCAAAAAATGTTGCAATGATGCCAGCAGAAGGGGTGATTTGGTCAAGATCGAAGTTTATGACTTCTTTGATGGGGAGCTGGTGAAATAAATTTTGAAAAGTTAGAGGGAAATTGAAAAAAGTACTTTAAAATATTTGATGTTCTCACCAATCTCGATTTTTCCTTCAATGTTTTCTTTGGGAATGTCTGATGAAAGTAAAGGATGAAGATAAAGAAAAAAAAAACCTGAGATTGAGATGTCTTTGAATTTTAAAACGATTTTGAAGTTTGAGGACATTGTTAGCTACAATTTGAGTTTTTATTTTGATAAAAATTATTGTTTATTTTTATTTTCATCCTGATAAATGAAAAAAAACACCTTAATTTTCTAAAAAGAAAATATTAATAAAATTATTTTTTCTAGAAAAAAACAAACCTAATTTTAACAAAATTCTTCATAAAAAATAAAACATCTCTCAATTGAATTTTTAAAAAAATCCTTTATAAAAAATAAATAATACTGTGCTTTAAAAAACAGAAGAGAGAAAGAAAAAAAAATTAAAATTTTTAAAAGAGCAAAATGTCATTTTTCCCCAATGATTCCCTCTTGGCCCAAGTTCTTTTTTTCCAATGTCTTCCTCATAGTTTTTTTTCGCCCTTGCATGTCATTAAAATCCGTCTGCAATGCCAAAATGAGATGCTAACCACTCACACTCTTACTAAACTTTCTCATGGTCCATCATCTTGTATGTGGATGATTCGCATACATGAAGGCAACATAGCATTTTGGAAAGGGAACCTCTCAAATATTATCCTAAACTGCCTGAACCAGCTTACATCAAGCTTGTTTTTCCAGATTTTCAAGGAACAGTATGATACTTATGATGAAAATTTCGACGACCATTGGAAAAAAACCCTCATAGATTGGTTTTTGAGTGTAGCGACTTTGGTTTCTTCCCTGGGAATTACATATTCATTGGAATTTGCAAGGACACGACTAATCAATGATATTCAAAGCAAAAAATATAAAGGGATCTTGGATGTTTACTCAAAAACGATGAGATCTGATGGAATTTCGGGTCTTTATAGGGGGTTTTCAGCATTCTGTCTGCAAATTGCTTTATTCAGAGCTATATTATTCAGTTATCAGGATTTCATATATCCCAAACTTGAGAAGAAATATCTGCATTATAGCTCATTCATTGAAATGGGCATTCTGGGGTTGGCTATATATTGCTTTTACCCTTTGGAAACTATGAGCAGAAGAATGATGATGAGATCTGGAGAAAGGAATAAATATAAGGGACTGATGGATTGCTATCAGACTATTATGAAGAAGGAAGGATATAGGGCATTTTATAATGGAGCTGGGACTTATATATGCACTCAAGCAGCTATGGTGACCTTTGCTCTATCTTGGACTTGGATTTCAGGCTGTTTCTCTGTTAAATGGCTTTCAGAAATTATTAAAAAATTTGAATGAAAAGAGAAAATAAATTTTGATTTTTACAAGAAAAAATGTGTTATTATTTAAAGAAAAATGAAAATTAATTTTTCAAAAAATGAAAAAAATGATGAAATTAAAATAATTTTTAAATTTTCAAATTATTAATGTTAAAAAAAAAATTACTTTTTAAATATAAATTTTTTTTTTGAAATTTCCTTTGCAATAGTGAAAATCAATAACTCTGATGTCCAAAATAGCAGTACCCCCTCATTTCCTTTTTAATCCCAACAAAATGCTGAAATTTCCATTCAAATGAAATCTCATTTTGTAGATTCTAGCCAAAGCCTTTCTATCTTCCCTTCAGAAATAGCCTCCCTTCCATTTTATGATCTCTCCACCATCCACATTCAGATCCTCCAGGACAAAATTCATAAAACCACAGAATTCCTCCAAATAGTCACATCCATTGTCCATGACATGCCAAAATTTTCTGATTGGGTCCGATCACAAATTAAATCCAATAAAGACCTCGCGATATTTGAATTCAAGGTGGAAATTCGTTTGAGCGAGAATGACAATCCTATCAGGAACTTTAATGTATTGAAGCGCATAAAGGATTTTAAGAATTTCGAAAGGAACCTGAGGAATTTGTCTCAAACAAAGAACGTTGTTTTGAAGTTCGATAAGATCCCTAAGGAGAAAGCCAATGATTTGCAATTTGTTTATGATTTCTATTATATGACCCTCGTGTCTCTATTTTCAAATAAAATTGCCAGAAGTAATTTCAACTATCTTTATGAGTTTTTGGGAATTTCAACCTATTCATTATCGAATAAGTTGGCTCCAATACATGAAGGACCTATCAAAAAGAAAATGAATATGTTGCCTGATTTCTGTTCCAACCTCTTCAGGAGCAAGACTTATTATGAATATAAATGGCTTATAATTACCAATGAAGGGTTCGGGATATTAGATGATAATTTGTCTAAAGGTCTTTCAGATCACATTGTTTTTGATATGAACCATGAGCTTTTAGTAGGTAAATCATCTACCAGATCAACATTTGGCCTAAACATCTCTTCAAATTCCAGAACTATTAAGTTCAAAGCCTCCAATTATTTAGATTTTATCGTCTGGGTTCTCTCGAGTCAAGATGCCATGAAACAATGTCCCCATATTTCAATAAACCGCTTCATGTCAAGCTTCCCTGTGAGAAATAGATGTTATTGCCAATGTTTGTTTGAAGGGGAGGAGTATTTCTCTTCGTTGGAGCAAGCCTTTGGTAAAGCACAACAGGAGATCTTTATCGCCTCTGCTTTTCTCTCCCCACAAATTTACCTTTCAAAACCAGTGGCACAACTTCTCCCTTATCAAAAAGGCAGGCTTGATAATGTCTTAAAATCCATTGCCACCAAAGGAGTCAAAATTTACATAATAATTTACAATGAACCACCAAAATCCCATCAAAATTCGCAAAATGTTGTCACTTTTCTGACTGAGCTTCATCCAAACATCTCAGTGATCAGATGTCCTGGGTACAATCTGAATGTTTCCCTTTGGAGTTTCAATGAGAAACTCTGCATAATTGATAGAAAAATTGGTTTTCTAGGTGGCCCTGATCTCTGTTTCGGGCAATGGGATACAAAACGTCATCTTTTGACGGATCATGAATATTGTGATTCCCAACATGAAATGACCATATGGCCTGGGAAAGACTATACAAATCCCCGAATCCAGCAATTTTCAAATCTGCAAGAGTTTGATAAGACTTTATTGGATAGGGACTCGGAACCCAGACTACCTACGCATTCGATTGGGCTGAAAGTTGAGGGAACTATTGTTTTTGATATGTCGAGACATTTCATCCAAACGTGGAATTTTCTTAATTTCGGTAAACAACCGTTAAAAGTTCTCACGAAGAAATTCATCCATTATTCAAAGAAAAATCTAGGCAAAAATTTAGTGATTATCAATGAATATACTGAAAGTAAACATTTCCTATGTTCACCATTAACTGATAAGGATGTGCTTAGCAGAATGATAAAAAGAGCAGCTATCGCAGCAGAAGAAGATGCTAAAAAGATGAGTGTCTTCCCTGCGGATTTCCATCGAAAGAAATTAGAAAATACCAAAAAACCACCAAATAAATATTCAGATAAAATGTTTGAATTAACGTCTTTGAAACCAGATTTGAAAGAGCCAAATGAAGGAAAGGAGACAGCGCCTTTCAGATGCCAATTGTTGAGATCAGCGAGTAATTGGAGTCTTGGGTTGAATACCATAGATAACTCGATACATAACTGCTATTTGGAAGTTATAATGTCAGCCAGACATTTCATTTACATAGAAAACCGATTTTTAATCTCAAATAATGCCAATAAAAATATCAAAAACCTAATTATGGAAGCTTTGGTGATTCGGATTAAAAGAGCTGCAATTCATGCTGAACACTTTAAAGTGATGATAATTTTGCCTTTGGTTGCTGATTTACCAGGGAAATTAGATGAAAATAATGATTTGTTGTTATTGGAGCAAAATATTTACAAAACGATATGCCATGGAGTTAATTCATTGGTGGAAATATTGAAAAAAGACATCAATATCAAATATGTATCAGATTATGTGAGTTTTTATGGGTTGAGGACACATGATAAGATCAAAGGTGTCCCGAAAACTGAAGAAATCTATGTGAATTCAAATATCATGATCATAGATGATAATATTGTGGTGTTAGGGTCCGCAAATCTTAACGATAGGAGTCTCATGGGGTCGAGAGATGCTGAATTAGCATTGATTGTTGAGGATACAAAGAAAATCGAAAGCATGATGGCTGGGAATCCTGTGAAAGTCGGCCAGTTTTCTCATAATTTAAGGGTTAGACTCTTCATTGAACACTTTGATTTGGAACAAGACAAATGTAGAGATCCTCTAGACCCCATGTTACAGAAAATGATCATGGAAAATTGCAGGAAAAACACTGCTTATTATAGGGAAATTTTCAGAGTATGGCCAGATGATAATGTGACAAGATTAGATATGTGGGAATCTTTTGTGAAGGAAAAAAAAATCAGCTATTATGATATGCTCATACATAAAATCAAAGGACATGCAGTTGAGTTCCCTTTAAGCTGGATGATGGATGAATATCTGGAAAATGACAAGTCTTTGGTACCGGTGAAGATGTTTTTTTAGAGATTGTTTAGATTTTCTTTTGTTAATTTTAAATAAATTCTTTCTTTATAACTATAAAAGAAAATTTACAGGAAATAATATGATAAATTTTAATTAATTCCTTTGTTTGTAAGAAAAATTGGAAGAATTAAAAAAAATTTATCATTAAAAAATTGATTTTTTTTCAGTTGCAAAATTTGTTGACTTATTATAAAGGCAATTTTTAAATAATGCCAAATTAAAAAAACTAACTAAAAAACGAACCGAAAGTTCCAGAATATTTAAAAAAAACATAACTTCCTAACTTCTGATCAAATTTATAATTTAAATTTTCTTTTCAAAAATCCTCCAAAAAATCTATCCCATTCCTCCTCATGGCCGACAGAAAAGCCGTCGTCAAAAATGCTGACATGTCCGAAGAAATGCAACAGGACGCCATTGATTGCGCCAACCAAGCCTTGGAAAAATTCAACATCGAAAAAGATATCGCTGCTTTCATTAAAAAAGAGTTCGATAAGAAATATAACCCAACCTGGCATTGTGTTGTGGGTAGAAATTTCGGCTCATATGTCACCCATGAGACCAAGCATTTCATCTATTTCTACATGGGCCAAGTCGCTGTTTTGTTGTTTAAGTCTGGTTGAGGTCAAGGCAAGATGAATGGAAAATATATTTTAATGTTTTTTTTTAGATGATTTTTAAGAGGAATCAATAAATAAAAAATCTATGATAACGAAAATTTAAAAGAGGCTGTTTTTTTTGTCTAAATTTTTAACAAAAAACAATCATTTTTTGGTGGGGGTGTTGATTTTTTAAAGGGTGATTTTTTAAAATTCCAGATAAATAAAAAACTTAGTTTTTTGAAAATTTTATAAATAAAATAAATAAATTTCTATAGTATGGAAGTCGAGAAGGTGTTTGAGAAAATTCCGAAGCCAGTTAAACAATGGCGGAAAAAAGACGTGAAGAAATTTTTTGACGTCATAGATTTCGCAGATAAATTTGATTTGTTTGGTTTCCTTCTTTTTTTAAAAAAAAATGTGTATATTAACTTTTTGATGAACAACAGAAAAAGAAAAAGATCTTGATGTCATTAAAATTCGGAAAATGGTGAAAGATGATGTTGGCTTAAGGAAACGAAACAAATTTTATTTGTTGGAATGTAAGAAACAATTACCTTTTCATTTTTAACAGAAAATTGCAGGGATCGATAAACTGGAGGGCAGTGAACAACCAACAGTAGAAGAAAATGAAGAGAAAGAAGAAAATTTAGGTTTTTTTAAACATTTTTTCGATTTTTTATATTGAATATAGAGAATCTTTTGTTAAAATACCCTGACAATCCCAAATTATGGAAAGCTGCAGATGTTGCGAGTTTCATGAAGGAGATACAACTTGGTCAATATGCAGAGAAATTCAGTTGATTATCATATTTTTCGTTATTTAATAAAATTTTTTGTTTTTTTTTGGAAAAAATAGAGGAAAATTCAATCGATGGCTTAATGATCTTCGAATTGACAGATAAAGATATCCAAGAGATCATTCCAGATAAGAAAGGTTTCAAGAAATTCCAAGAATGTAAGTTTTTTTTCTCTTCTGAACTAATTTTCTTCCCAGGGAAAAACAAGCTGATGGAATTGGCTCTACGCAAGTCCAGAATAATGTTCGAGGAAACCAAAGAGCAGAAAAAGTCTTCTTCTAAAAAAAAAAACAAAGCTAACACAAATCGAATCTCAATGCATAAACATAGTCAAAGTTCAAGCGATGAAGAAAATTCTCAACCCAGAAGTCTTGAACAGTTGACAAATCAAAAGAACAGTCTCATAATAAGACAATTGAAGACCAATGCGAATTACGCGATAACTGAAAAAGGTGGAAAAATTGGCAGGGAGAAAAAATGCGAAATTTCGATACCAGATAAGGAAGTATCAAAATTTAACTCAGAAATCATCTTTGTAGAAGGAGGGTACTATTTAGCTGATAGAAAAAGTGCAAATGGAACATTTATCAAAATGGACACCATGATCAACAAATTAAAGATTGAAGCGAAAATGGTGATCGAATTGAATAACTATCAAATGAAAGTGCTTGACCTGGGACCATTTTCAATGATGGTTGAATTTGTATGTTTGGAAAAAAATGAAGTGAAAACAACTGAAAGAATTCAATTTTTTGAGGGGAAGTTTTTCTACTTGACGATGGATGATCAAAATCCGAAGGGGTATTGTTTGAGCTTCAAGGAAAAAATGGAGGGGAAATATGATTTGGAATTCAAAACCATCAACGATAACAAATATATGATATTGTCTCCCACCTTTTCATTTGAGTAAATTTTTTAATTTTTTTATTATTCATTTTTGGTGTAAGTTTTCCTTCTTTTTTTCTGAGGGAATTTTTTTTATTTTTATATAGTTTTTTTTTAGGTTCTTTTTATGTTTCATTTTTTTTTTTTGCAACAAAATTGTAATAATTTTTTTAGTGTTTGGTTCAAACTTCCTGATGATACTTGGTTCCCCATGGTCAAGCAGCTCAAATTTAAAATCAATGAATATTATTTTAAAGTAATTAATGGAGAGCTCGCCATTCCTCCAGGCAAATGCGAAGAATGCAAAAAGAGACGACCAGATGTTGTGATCACTGATTGTCATCATGTTTATTTATGTCATGAATGTATGACAGGGGACAAAAACAAAAAATGCCAGAAATGCGGCAAGAAGGGGATAAATTATGAGAAATTGTATTTGGACCCTTTTATAAATTGATAATAAAAAACTTCTCAATTTGAAAATTAACGAACAAGAATATTTTTAAAATTTATAGCTTAAATTTAAAATTTCGCTACAAAGTTACCAATTTTAAAGCTTGCAGGAATGAAAGACAAGCCGCAATCAGGCCAACAATTGTCAAAATAACACAAATAACACCAATCGTGAGATTTTCCCAAGTCAGCATTTTCTTATCATTGACTTTAATCCACATCAAAGCTAAAAAAATTTAAATTTATTTGAAAAAATTTAATTTTTCTAAAACCTGGAAAAGTTATGCTAATAATGACACTACATGCCCCTCCCAGAAAAGAAAACGCAGCCAGAATATCAGGAAATACCAAAGAAATAATCATTGAACCAAAGAGGAACGCAAAAGTTACCAAACAATGGATAAGTTTTGATTTTCCATCGTTTTTCATTAAGATGAAGAAATGAGTCCTGCCAGGATTTATATTGATAGGTATGGAAATAGATAAATTCAACACAATAGCTATCCTAGCAATCATTATTGCTACATCATTGGCTCCAGGCAACGCGGGCCTATCCAAAATAATATCCGGAGTCTCATTTAATAATGATAAATATCCTGTGACACCAATACTCAAATAAATGAGCATTTCAAACAAAACCGATCGATTGAATATTTTCATTATCCGATTTTCCACAGGGTTGATCAATTCGTTTTTTATGGGCAAAACCACTGTTGTGCAAGTATAAGAGAAGACAGCAGTGGAGAATCCAGTGAATAGCTTCCAATCCCAAACAAAATATTCAAATTTCTCATAGTTCCAAAATTCAGAAATGTAGCTCGGAGATTGACATATTATCACGAAGGATGCGTAGATCAGGGCTATCACTCCCATAAGACTGACATGACGCATGGAATAAAAACTAGTCTGAAGAGCAATAGGAGTTATGAGCAATGCTAAACTGATCGCCTGTATAATTTTGGTCCATTGGTTGTTAACTAAAGAAGAGTCCATTCCGAAATTGAGCAGGGTGGTCAAAGAAAATTGTGTAACTATTTAAATTGAAATAATACTTCCGTGGACGAAAATTTACTTATAATTTGATATCCTGTAATCGTTCCAAAGCTATAGATCACAAAAATTAGGTCGGTTAATTTTGCGTATTTCTTAATTTTTTTCAAAATTTAAAAAGTTTCCATTTAAAATGTACTTCGGAAAAACAATGCTTCACAAGCTCTGAATAATTCGCAATATTTGTCTTGATTGAGGTTTTCATCAGAAAATTCAAGCTGACTAATGTCACCACCGCTGTAAATATCAACAAGAACAACCCATTAATAATTCCGCAATTTTTAAACAATGCCTTGGGCAAAGCCAAGGCCCCCGCACCCAAAGCACAAGCCATCAAAGCAAAAATGCTTGCTCTTAAAGACCCAGGGTTCAGAGGTCCGAAATACCTCGTGCAACAGTTCTTTTCTAATGAAACAAAAAAATAAACAAATTTTTATTTAATCAAAAAAAATAAACCTGGGGGTTCGCTTTCCTCGTATTGAAATTTTTCAATTAAAATGTCGTTCTCGATGTCTTCTTGGCGAATGAAAAGAAGGTCGAGGTCTTCTTGGTTTTGCTTGGGGTAGAGGGATTGAGCAAAGGATTCTGAAATGTAATGGTCAAATGATTTAAAGTTCACGCCGCTTTTGGAAACCAAGGGGTTTTTTTTAAATGCCGATTGATGATTCATGAGCTTTTTAATAGGTTTCTTGGGGAGGGAATCATTATGATTGATTGATAGAGGTTCTTTGAGGGGGTTGAGTTCCATTAAAGAGTATAGTAAATTTGGATCTTTATTTTACGATGAAGAATTCTCGAAATTTTCAAATTTTTGTATTACTTTAATTATGCTAATTTCTTATGCAAATCTGATAAAAAACCATGAGGGGAAGTAAAATATAAGGTTTGTTTAAGACTTTAATGGGAAAAAACCTGAAATTTATCAAAAAAACATTAAAGATTAGGGTTGTTATTTAAAAAAGTTCTCATTTGTCTGATATTTATTCTATTTGGTCCAAATTGATTGCTTAGTACATTCACAATAGTGGTCCCCCGTTGATTAACTCTCACTACGAGGAGGTCGATTGCAGCATTCGTAGCGATAACCCCTACGCTAGCCATTTTTGCTCTCACAAATCTTTTGCATAATCTCACTGGTTGTTGGTTAGCAGGAAGAGGTTGAACTGGTGGTGGGGGTTGAACAGGTGGGGGCTGAATTATTGGAGCTTGAACAGGAGCTGGCGGCAATCGTTGAAGGATTGCTTGCAATGTTTGCTCCACATTTGTAAGACGTGTGTCAATAGCATTTACTGTAGCTCTTGTTGCGAATTGCATGTTTGAAAAAATTGGATTTTTTATTGAATTTAAATTTATGCGAATATTATTAATATTATTTTTAAAACTCAAATATTAAGACCTTTTTTCTATTCATTTTTCTTAACTAAATATTTTCTGAAATTAAAAATTTTCAAATTTTCGTTTAATTTAAATTGGGAAATGCTATAATTTTTTTATAATATGTTAATTTAAGGATAATAGAAGATGGAATTTCTAAAAAAAGAAAGTAAAGCAGCAAACAAGAATTTTTCAACACTTTTTCTAAAATTTTAGTTGAGGAGATAAAAAATTCTCAACAACTCGAAAAATCTCAAGAAGAACTCCCTTTAGAAACAAATAACATAAACAAAAATTTAACCCACTCTCAACCTAATTCCTCATGCAAATCTGATAAAAAACCGAAAAAATGTTCAGAGCCAGAAATTGAAACCCACGAGTCAAAGCCAGAGCCTCAAAAGGCTTCATTTATTTTAAATGATCCCATTGAGTCAAAGCCACAGCCTCAAAAGGCTTCATTTATTTTAAATGACCCTCAATGTTTGGGAATTTCTTCCGATGTTATATATCCAGAATCGATCACGGAGATGAAATTCTCAAAAATAGTATGTTCGAACGAGGGGATCATTGAAACAACATCTGAGAATAATCTGCCTGAAAATATGACCAATTAATTGATTATTTCTATAGTGATCTTTTTTTTTATATACAAATATTAAATACAATGGAAATTTTTTAATTTTTTAAATAATTTTTCAAAACAAGTTTAAAAAAACAGCAGGATTCTTTGCGCTTCTCCTTGAACACAATATAATTTTTATGTTTTTTTTTATAAATTTATTTTTTAAAATTTGTTTAATCATTTATTTATTATAATAAAAGTGTACTCAAAACCTTTTTGTTATAATTTCATTATAATTTCATAGAATTTTTTCTTTTATGGTAGAGATAAGTGATTATCACAAAAACATCTTGAACCAGATGCCCACAAGTCCCCCAAGGACCTGGTCCCAACAAAACTTCGATGATATATGGGACTCTATAGAGACTCCTTCCGAAGATCGATCCA
>Ga0302186_10001744_pt1 | contig 17557 bp, 14 predicted proteins | sample II_Bog_E1_2_FD_198782 | JGI IMG/M metagenome (GOLD analysis project Ga0302186, IMG submission 198782) | Peat permafrost microbial communities from Stordalen Mire near Abisko, Sweden - II_Bog_E1_1 | ecosystem: Environmental > Terrestrial > Soil > Wetlands > Peat | place: Sweden: Abisko...
AGACTAAATCATAGATAAGGAATGCAATAAAGAAAGGTTAACGATCCATTATCCAGAATTAGCGTGCAATCTAAAAATATACCTCCACACGATAAAAATGAATTTAAGGAAAGACAATAAGCCGAAAAGAAGGAAGAACAAAAGAGAAAATAGAAGGATAAACTGATTCAACATTTGCAAGCAGTTCTTGACATTCGCGAATAGAGTCTAAAAGAACTTAGTTTCGTGAATCGACAACTAAACTCACCGAAGAAATCAAGGACAGCGACCAAACAAAATCGAATTTAAGAGAGCAACGTTTCACCTAAAAAATAGCAAGTTTAATCATTGTCCAAAAAGCATTTACCTGATTTAAGTGCCCGACAAGGTCCTCCCATTCAGTAAAAGTCGATAGTTCACACAACTGAAACTTGCAAATGTGAAATAATGTGAAGTCCCATGATTGAAATTAAATTTTCGTGACAAATTTGGTAATTGACAGTATTTACGATCAATATGTTAGATAAATATATCTAATCTTTTTATTCACTTTTTTAAATCCGAGAGGAACTTGTCTCGAACGGCTGGTTATAGATTAAGCAAGTTGCAGAAGACCTTTATATAGTCCTATAACTATCGGTGGCGATCATCACGCCTTTTTGTTTTGGGCGCATCGCTGTCTATGGCGATCATAACTGTCATTATTTTAAGGTAGAGTTGCTTGATAGCCTACATTCTTTGGACAGACTGGCTTTCCTAATTTTTTTGCCTTTCGTGCTTGATTTAATCCTGGAATGTTTTAGCTTGCTCTTGATTCTGTTTGATCAGAGATTTAATTTAGTCTTTGTAGAGATCCTTCAACTTCATTAAACTGTTCTATTGCTCCTCAGCTTTGAGTAATTCATCTTATAGATTTTCAATCTAAATTAAATGGAAGTTACTTGATTGTTGAGGAGATTGTTCTCTTCAATTGTAAGTTTAGTTTCATGCTCTAGTTGTTTGTATCTATGTCTCTGAGAGTTGGTGTTTTACAATTGAACACTCATACATTCTTGGAAAAACTCTTCTTTATTGTCTTATATTTCATACTTGATATCATAAATGTCTTTGCGGACCAACTCTGAATTTCTGAGGGACTCTATCTTCTTTTAGAGCAGTTTTATCTTTTTATCTTTCTCATCTATTGCATTTTTTAGAGATTTTATATAGGCAGCAGTCTTTTCAAACAACCTTCTTTGCTCAACTCTTTTCAACTGCATTTTTTAATATGGAAACTCATCTCTAGCAAATACCTCAGAAACATTGGAAATCATGCTCTGATTACCCTAAAAAAATGATTATCCAACTTCAGATAACTAAATCTCCATGGTCTTATCTTTATTAATATAGTTGTTGCTAACCATCGAATAGCGAAGACTGCTCTGGGATTCCCTCATTTTTGATTTATGCATGGAACTGGAGATGTTGCTATTGAAGTTTATCTACTTTAATTAGATTATCTCTTATAACTATTGAATCTTACCCTCTTTACTGTGAATAAGTTTCATTAGGGATTAGTTCTCCTGCTATTTATCGGATATCTGCTGAAATAACTCTTGCTCCATTGATGTAAACCGGGAGTTTATCTCTTGAGCCTACTTCAGTTAATTCTACAACTCAATTATTCGCTGATTCGATTCCTATGCCTGTTGCTCTAGTCTGCTCCCAGCATTGGGTTTTTCTTTCAATTTGCTTTGAGTCTGTTCCATGGTTCTGATTTTTCTCCTATAAGTATCAATTTCTTCAGTCAACTGTTAGTTTTGCTTACTTTTGTCTCTCAACTCCAGCTTGATCTTTTCAATATTTTACCGATACTCATTAACTATCTTATTCTCCATCTCCTTCTGAACTTCAATCATCTTCTGCTGCTCCTTTAGCCTTTCATTTAACTGTTAATTTTGCACACTAATTGAATTGAATGTATTTTTATAGTTGGCATAAGATTCCTCTGAAAATCTGGAGTTTCTCATCTCATTTACATTTTGAGATTCATCAAGGCTGTTTTATTATTTGCTTCTCATCTATTGCTAGAATTCAAGCCACTGCGATTCTATATCCTTTATCTTCTCGTTATTTACTTGACGCTACACTTACAACTACTCTTGTTTTTATTACAAAGTTTTTTTTAATTGATTGACCTATATTCGGCCTTATTCGAACTCTCGTCGCAGCTTTTAATATTTGTCCTATCGTTAAGACAATAGTTATCGATAATAACTCACTTCACTGTTAAGCTTAATCACCTTAGTTGTGCAATCAAGACTCTCGTGCTTTTGAATTTTCAATGTTCTTTGAGTTTATTAATACTTCACTCTCAATTCATCTAGCTCCTATCTAATAGCATTATCATCCTCACCCTATGAAATGTTATCACTTTCGCTAAATAGTTTAGGCGGATGTATACGTACCTACGGCTGATCAAATTCTTTTTCGTGTAAGCTGGTCCTAATATTCTAATTCTAATTAATTAAAATTTAATGTTATTTCCTCATGTTTTAGATCATGGCAATAAACTCATTGCATTTGCCTTGATAAGCCTCGTTATTCCTTTTTAATAAAAAAATATCTTCTCGTTGACTCGCAAGCTACTATTAAAGCTTCTATTTGTCCTACTGCATTTTATGAATCTAATTAGGGTCAAATTTTTATAAATAAACACTCTTTTAGAGGAGATCTCCGATTTCATTTCCTGAATTGCTCTCAATAATCTTTTACAATTATTGGATCTTAGACTCTTTAACGTTCAGCAAATTTTCGATTTTGTTGATCTTGTTACTTAAAGTTAAATTTTCACATTAACGCTCTATTTTTTAGCTTTAGATCTTGCTGCACTTCTATCGGATTGAGTTCCATTATTTATCCTTAATCTGCAACTCATTTTACAGTTTTTTGATTCTATTCTGAGAGTCTGTTTAGGATTTACTGGATATTGATAGCCTTTTACTTTCTTCCCGCAGTCTGGATAACTCTCCTTCTAACTTTTTCGTCTTATTCTCATAGTCTGCTGTTTTCTTGGTTAATTTTTATGAGAAGGTTTACTTATCACGAAGTTCCATTGATTTGGTCTTTAATTTATCCTCAAGATCAAGTATCTTTTGATTCAAAGCTTTAATTTATTCCTACTTTTCTTAATCAAATTCAAAATTGGCTAAAAGATTTTCTTATTTTTATGAATATTTTCTCTGTCTAGTATCTTTAGGTATTTCTGCTAAGTCAACTATTTTAGTTTATAGTTTCGTACATTTATTCATGATTTCAGTCAACTCTTTATCTTTCTGCTTTAATTTCTTTTATAAAACTTCGATGTCCCTATTTTTCACCTTTATCATCTACTCATAACCACTAGCAATCACTGAGAATTATTGATTCGATTTGGATAGATCACTCTGCTTGGATTTTGATGTACTCTTTGCATTTGGAGGTGACCCCTGCTGAATAAGTGATTTTTTGGGCATTATCTTAGGTGCGCTAATTATACTATTATAATTTGCTTCCTTTGGTGATGGATTTCTCTTTGATTTTGATTGTATCCTCCTCATTCGATTCTCCTCAATATTCCTTTTGGACCTCTGCTATTCTTACTTATCCTTCAGTTTAAGTTGGATTCTCTTCAATTTATTTTCATTCTTCTTGACGTACTTGTCAATCTCGTAAATCTTTTTCTTGATGACATCCTCCATAAAAATTTACAACATCCCTTCAACTTATTCGCTGTAGGTGACAGATAGCATACCGTACTTTTTTTGCAGTCTTCGGAAAGCCGTAGTTTATTATTATTTGCTCTCTAACTACTTCTACAGCACTTTAACTTTTTATCTCTAACGGCGAAGATGATCTTAAAATTGATAGTTGTTGGGAGGTGGAGGATAACTTTGATTATATAAAGGCACTTGACCCATAGACATGTTTGGAAATGTCGCAGTGTATGCAGGAAACTGCATTGACATTTGATAGGGATTCAAACCATTAAATTGACTGATTTGAAATGACTCCGGAGATTGCTATCCAGACATCATGCTCAGATGAGAACTTGAATTTAATCCCATCTGATTATTAGAATTCATAGGGAGAGGCTGACGGATCATAGGATTGCTAATTTTACTACTTGCCATATCGGACTGCTCCCTTTCATCTGGTGCATACTATCTTTTCCTATTTTAAACATTTTGATGATAGGGAGATGGCATATTTTTCTTCATGTTACTATTCCTTCTATTTTGTGGTCTGGTCTCCCTGTCTTCGCTTTAGCTATTGTCCTATTGCCTCTCGGATTTATGTGCGGAGCGCTATGTAGCTTTCTCTTCTCGTTGTTGATAATAAACTATAGGAGCCGTGTCGACGGTATATTATACTCCTTGGGGTTTCTTTTTGAAGTCGTACTGTTTGTGAATGTTTTATATGATCTTTTCATTCTTATTTTATACATCTTTTATCTTTTTCTTCAGGTCCTCGAATTAGGAGTGGAGAGCTTTGATCTGCTGGGTGCGTCGGGCGTTGCGTACTTACCCCACAGGTTGGGTTACAGCTGAATTTGCTGAAGAATTGAGTTGAGCACTGACTCCTCGTCCTCTCTCTTTCATTTAATTATTTAATTTCAAATGAATTGACTAATAAAAAACTCTTTAAGAGTAAATAATAATAAGGAATCTAGTATTGAGAGTTGATATAATTTGATCAAAAACCATCTAATTGAATTTTATATTCTTTGAATTAGAGGAATTTATATTTTCGCCATCTCTTTCAGTAGGAGATTATCCTGTTTATAATCCTAACTGCTATTTGAAGAAGTTTATTTAATTTAAAGGAAGAAAAATGTCTATACTTTTCTTGTGAAACAGCCTTAGATTGACATATTTTCAGCTTCATCAGTGAGGATTTTTCCATTTTTAAATTCCTCATAAAATGTGGTTTAAGTCTATTTCTACCGCTTTATTTTAATGAGATTTATTCTCCTAAAAATAAATCAATTTTTGATTTTATCAAAGATTATTATTTTTAGACTACATTTTCCTCAAAAATTATAGTCATCATTAAAAACCATTTAATGATAGGAAAATGGCTGGGGTTGACTTCCTTCATTCATCTTTATACAATTTTTTCTTTGAGATATGTTAAAAAATAATTTTTGAAATAACGGCCGATTTACTTGTAATTTTCATTCAGAAAAAGGTCATTCACTTTATTAAAAATTCTCAACTCTTTGTTTATATGTTTACTTGTCAATATATTTTTCTTATCTTTTTGTCCACCTCCCTCCCATTAAAACTGATATTATAAGTGATCAGCAACGTTGTATTCCAAGAATAGAATGCCAAAATTCAAAGATGACACTTGAAAAGGAAAATTTGAAGTTATCCTAATTATTAAGGTTAACAAAACGGTAGTTGCAAAAGCCAAAACGCGTCTTGGAGGATCATCAATAAATATAAAACTGAATGGCTTGATAAGAAGGTCACTACAAGGAAAGAGCTTTGAAAATAAAACATCCAGCCTTGATTTTTAATTATGAGTTGTAGTGGCAGCGTATTAAACAGATAAATAAATAAGATATAAATCTTTTTAGTAAAGACTGCAATAGATTTTTTATCCTATTATTACAGATCCTTGAAGATTGACTTACAATAATATTGGGAAAGTTTCAACTTTTGATAATTTAAAGCCAATGCCTTCTTTAACTAAAAACTAAATTTCTTAAAATTAACCAACACTTTCAATGAATAAGACTTTCCCTCACAAGTCAGCGTCTTGTGGTGCTAATATAAACCTATAATCACTTTATTTCTCCTTAATATTGGTTTTTACTCAATTTATCTTCCATATAAAATTGCATTGATTTCAAATAGGACTTATAAGCCATAACTCTAATGTGTCAATACATAGTGCTGCTCATCCAAAAAGTAAGTTAATTTTCAAATTGAATTCGAGCTGACCAAAATATTTTTTGATGATGAATGATTATTAATATGATAAATGGCAGGCTTAATTAAAAAGCCAGCTAAGTCCGCATCAATAGGAGTGATACCTATGATAAAATCATGGTAATCTGCTTATTTAATGAGTCTTTAAGATTTCTCAAGAAAATTCCATTTATATTATGCTATAATTCATGTGTATATAATTATTAAGTTAAATAAAACACTTTTCCCAACAACTTCATCATGTGCTTCCTTAAACATATCCAAACTTCAGCCCCACTCAGGTCACTTCCCACTGAGTCTTATCACCATGAAAAAGTTGACTCAGATACTGAAATTAACCCAGATAGCTAACTGTTTTCGATTTTTACCAAAAAAGAGGAATTTTTCCCACAGCCTAAGCCAGACTTTTTCTTACTCAATTTCTTTAACCTGATGAACTTCAACTCACAGATGATGATTACTCTTGACCAGGTATTTTTTTATCTATTTTAGAAACTGGAAGAAAGTCAGCAAGCTCTCTCTCAAACCGAATAGATGCTTTCATGCCAAACGAGCAAAAACACTGAAAACCCTGTTTAGAATATGACCAAAATTGAATAGAAAATTCCTCAAAAAGTTGAATAAAAATAACATCAAACAAATGACTCTCTGACATCCAAACTCTTTGGAAATCACCATTACAGATATAGACTTGCCCTTTCTGAGACTTTTTCCGATACACTTTATAAGGAGAGAAATTTCGGCTTTGGTGTTAAACTCATTGATATTGCCTCAGGAAAGGAGAAAACAAATGGAAATTTGGTGAACATCTGTTTGGCAGTTTGTGATTCGCAGGGTGAATGGATCCACTAGACCAAAGAAGGGACTTCTTTCATCAAAGGAAAAGTAGAAACGGAATTATATCATGGAGAGGGAGAATTTATCAAGCTTTCTCCCAAAGATGTTAGTAGATCTTTTCCAAATAAAATGATCAATCTCGTGGTCTATCCAAAGCCTACACTTCTAAAATACTCTGGTGAATCATCTCTAGAGGAAAATATTGACTTCGAACAAATTGAGCCCTTAGTCATTCGGGATGTGAGCGTAAAAGCCAAGAAGAGAGAGTGACCCTTTTTTAAATGATAACATTTATTAACTATTTAATTCCTAAAGTTAATCTAATTGAATATTTTTAATATTGATTGAATCACAATCAATGGATTTAATTTGATTGAAGTTTAATTTACAAATGGAAATGTTAAATAACGCTTAATTACTGAACGATAATTCAAATTTAACGAAAAGATAATTTACTGATAGTTAATGCTGATTAATGGCTGTAGAATCATTCTCAAATGTGACCATCACGGATGTCATCAGCGCGACCACTGCGAAATTCAATCTCATTTCGATATTACTAAATAGAAGAATTATTACAGGAATTGCACGCTGCATTGCCTCGTAATTGTTGGTGATAAAGTGCTCAGTGAGGAAACTGGTGGAAATTCCTTCAGCAGCGGCACCATAGATTTCAACAAACCATATTATCATAGCATAGCTCACAGTTATGATTGTCGCAACGTACCACCAACTAATGTTGCTGACTCTGATGTTTGCGAAAATGTATCCGAAAAGAGAGGTCAAAGCAACAAGGAAAACATGAGCAATGAATCGATAGCTTCTGACAAGATTTTGACTGCCCACAAAAGAAGTGTTGTGATTGCATATTTTTGCACACTCCCGTGCTGAATTGCAAAAAGGCATTCCGGTGATGTGGGTATAAGCATATGCATCAGTTCTAACGAGATCAAAGATAAAACCAATGCATGAGCAGTCCTTAGAACAATGATTTCCGAGTTTAGAGAGGCAAGTTCCTGGATGACAGACGAATAATTCAATTATAAAGGTTGGAATTTCAAAGAAGGCATTTACAAATGAGCCGCCGACAACGCTTCCCCAATTCTTGGTTACGAGTCTCACTAAAGTGGAGTACCAATGATGATGATTTTATGATTTAGATTAAACGCTTGAGCCGGAAGGGTTCCAATACCAGTCAACTGAATTTCCAGAAACACAGTAGACAACTAAATATAGACATAATTACATGCATCCCTCAAGAATCTGAGACCCCAAATTAATTCAAGAATGTTTAAGACTCCCAAAAAGCCTGGATTGGAAAAATCAAAGAAATTGTTGTTGGAGTGATGGGAGGAGGAGAAGGCACAGTGTTGGAAAATGAATAACGCGAAGAGGCCGATTTTGAAGATGATAAAAATGGGAATGTAGAAAAGAGTAGAGGAGACTTCATGCAAGAATCTTCTAGAATAATCGAGGAAAATTCCTTGGAGACGAAGTTGGTTACTGTACACAAAACCCATGCAGGCGATGATGATGGCAAGCAGAAAAGCTAGGATTGCAACCACAATCTTCCAACCATTATGATTATTAAAGAAACTATATTAATTGATAAATTACCTCGAGCTGGTAGCGAGGGCTAAAATACCGATTATAAGCAAAGTAAGGACAGACAGGTAGACAACAGCATAAGGGGCCAATTTAGGGAAGAAAGTGACAAAAATAAACCAAAGAAGCCCCAAGGATAAGGCTAATAAGCTTGTCCAGATAAGTGAATTTTTAAATCCATTGTAGTCACCAAAAGCAGTTAAACTAGGATTTGCACTATACTTAGCAGCTAATGCTCCATCATTGGGCCAGCAAACTCCATTATGGTTGTAATATCCATCAGGACATGAGGAAACACATGCTCCTGTCTTTAATAAACAGTTAATTACCGAAGGGTCATTGAAGTCAGAATATGAGATAATGCTACATGCTTGTCCAGTTGAATCAGTTCCGTTGAAATAGGCGTTATTGAGGTTGGCTACATGAATAGTAGATTACCCTTGTTAAAGAGTACACAGGCAATGATAAAAAGCACGAGGGCAAAAACGGCAGTGAGGACAGTGCAACAAAAATCAGTGGATATCCTTTTTTTATCCTGAATGGGAAGTTCTTCTGGGGCAAGAATGGTTTAGTTAAACATTTTATTATATCTTGGTGATTTCAATATGATGAAATAAACTTCAATAAAATTACTACAATCATTTGGCTGTCGAAACTATTCTGAAAATCCTCTTCCCCATTCCAATGATAATTGGGAAAGGTTGTACGATTGTATAAATTAGATGACCATTTATAAATTGGCAAATATTGCATGTATAGAAATTCAATTAAAATGAAGGCTTTTCATGATCGAGAATCTTCTTCAAATTATTGGGTATGTAAATGCGGCTTCAGAATGAATTTATTCGGGAAATTTCGTTTTGACAGGATGCCTTTCTGAATTTTAATTTATATTACTAATATAATCAAGCAAAAACAGGGAGTTATCTATCCTATACTACTAAGAACTCTGATCTTAATGATCGCCCAAGAAATATAAACAACAAAAGACTTTGATATAAACGCTTTATTGCTTTATTCTCTGCTATTTATATTATTAATATGATGCTTATCTCAAGTTTTAAAATAAATACCGTTTCATGTTTTTTTCCCTCCAATTGAGCAATCGTCAGCTTGGGAAATTTTTGGTAACTGTTTTTCGCTGCAAATTATTTTTCCATATATGTTCTTGTATATTTAATTCGAGTTAAATCATTCGAAATAATTAAAATTTGAGAAGCCACCTTGAACAAACGAATTACTCAACTAATGATTGTCTTAATTTAATTGTTTTTTGTTGACTTTGCTTTGTTGATCAGTCTCAGAAAGTCAACTCAGAAAAGAAATAATCTGATGCCGTTCAGATATTCATTGATGTCAACAAAGATATATTCAATCAAAAAAATAATTAAATAGCAAATAAATGCATCATTATTCGTCTTTGTACAAACGAGCCAACAAATGTTTTTTTATTTTACTTTTTTATTTTTATAAATCTATAATTAATGTAAAAATACCGGAATTGTGAATGATAAACTCAGGTAAATTAGCCTGGAATTTAGGTCCAGTCAGTATCTCATTAGCATAGTCTCTCAAACGTGTAATCTTGAGCATTTCCTTTTCTCTTTTGGTGATATGATAAGGTTCCTTCATTGCTTTTATCTTTTTATTGATCCTCTCTGACAATATCACTCTTTTAATGACAGTATTTTCCGTTGATTGAGAATTATCCCTCGCAATATCTTTTTTAATGACTTTATCTTCTTTATAAATTTTATGAGTTTTGGGGATATTTCTCACTTCCTTTTATTTTACTTCAATTTTTTATTTAATAGGAATTTTTATTTATTCATCTTATTTATTAGTTACCGATTAAATTATTTTTGGAGGGATGGTTACTGGCAAAGAGTCAATCTTCTTGCAGGTAGGGGCAACCTTAACGTCAATAGGAGGTTTCTTATCAACAGCATCTTCGTCATCAGAAATTTATATAACTATAGCTTTCCTCTTCTCTTTTCCATATTGTTAATTTGTATAACCGGAAGTTTGTCTATATTATTCAGGTTTCAAACTTGGCCGAGACTGCAGACTTTCAAAAAAGGCTTTACTGAGACTTGAGTTGAAATTGGACGGTGGAGGCTGCAAAAACCAATTGTTGTAAGAAAAACTAAAAGGCAAGGAAAATTGAGGATGTAAGTGAGATGATGGAACATTCTGATTCCTCCTAGCCACCTCACTTCTAAACATAGACACATAAAGAGCGTCAAGTGACACCATCGATGAGTTAGGTCGATAGCTATAAGGTGTAGCCATATATTTTTATGGTAACAAATTATTATAAGGGAATAGACTCATGACAGTATTTCAAACGAATATCCAAATTTATTCTTGCAGTGAGTGCATGCCTGTAAACAAAAACCCCTCCATCCTGCATAAAAAAAGCGAATCATTTTTCTCCAAGAAGCACTTCAGATAATCCTATAATTAGATTTTAAATTTATTATATAAAATTCATTGATAATTATAAATACAGGCTTCTGTTGACAATATACAAAATAGACATCGAAGGAAAGCAAATATCCTTTAGTTAACATAAAAATCACATCTTTTTGTAATTAATTTGAGAATAAACTGCTTTGGAAAAAATATGATCATAAATCAATTTAGGCAACATCAACAAATTATTTTTACTACAGTTTTTATTATATTCAACGACATCCCTTCTTATTTAACTATCAAAACTATGGTCGGATCATCCATTATAAGAATAGTAAAAATTATGAATTTTAATCAAGACTTATTCATGCAATAAAATAGTTGAGAGTTAAAATAATTGTTTATCAATAGTCAATATTTTTATATACTCGACCTCCATTTTAATTTTATAAAATTGCCTTTTATTTATTATCGTTATGTAATTATAGAGACCAGTTCAATTTAATGAAGACGTCATCCTCATTGGACATTCTAAAGACGCGCATCAACTTCGTTTGCTCATTCATTTCTCAGCCATCATTGAAAATTAGCTGCCTCTGATGCCGTATTACCACATTACCAATTTATTATTTGACCAAAAACATCAGAATTTAATTGCTCTCAAAAATTAAGAAGTTATTGGAGGAGTATGCTTTATCGTTTGGCAATAGAAAATGCTGTGTGAACTGTCTTTAATGGCGTTGAACTGTAATCATCAAGAGAAAGGACATGGCACCGCCTTAGTCAATCATCTAAAAAGTAATTTTAATTTAAAACAGATCTTCTTCAAAAATTGAAGATTAATGCAATAGTCACAAATGCCGATAACAATGCCCTAGAATTCTATAAAAAGCAAGGATTTACTTAAAGTCAAATCTTATGTCCTTAAACCTACCAAAGCCCTATTAACTATTCAAACAGTACTTTAATGTCATTCAAAATTAATACTAACACTAACTATTTGCTCTATTCACTCGCAATGACTAATCAAGTTAAATTTGTGAAATAAAGGCTAAAAAGAGCGAGCAATTATAAAAAATACCAGCTTGACATTTCAAATATTTTGAAGTCGCATTCCTACAAAAAGAAAGGAAAATAGTATCAATACTAAATAAATCCTGTTTTCATTGAAGGACTGATCGAGAATGGATGGAGTCAAAAAGAACTTGAATAAATGAATGAAAGCAAGGAAATGGAACAATGCCAATTGAAAAAAAGACAGCGAACTGTTTTGAAGAGATTGCAGGATATAGCTTTACCATATGTGAAAGAATTTCCGAAAGAGCTAGAGTTGTCTCCGTTTTATCAACACCCAACAGATCTCAAGACAATCGAAATTAAACTCGAAGAAAATACATATTCTACTAATATGGAATTTTAAAATGACATTAAACTTGTGTTTTCAAATTGCAGTAAACTTTACTCGAGCAATAATGCTCTCGTAACCAATGTGTAAAAGCTAACATAACTATTGTCCGAAATTAAAAATTAAATTTAACAATGATTTTGTCTACATCTAAATCAACACTGATCAAAATAATTGTTGAAAGCTTATAATAATAGGTGATTTATGCAAGATTATCAATTGTCTTCTTCGAATAAATCCTCCTCATATTTGTGCTTCGATTTGCTGATGATCTGATCAATGTCAACGGGGTCCTATTTTGGCCGTACTTCTCTTTCCTTTTATCGTTCGCGATTGTCTCTCTTGCGCGGAACTTCAATAGGAGTGTAATCGTTTTAGATATTGTTGTTATCTTCTTCATCAAATTCATGAAAAATTAACATCTGGTCGTCAATAACTTGATCATCACTATAGTTAATTTGCTTTCTTGTCCGATTACCTCGACCGTACTCACGATTCTCATCCACATTTTTAGGCTGAGTTACAACAGATCTACCTTTTCAATAAACCAAGAGGGTATCTAGCTGTCTTTCATAAGCCGATAGTTATAGCTCTTTTTGGCATCAGCTGGAATGGTATAATATTCACGCTCTAGAGCGTATCTTTCCTCATCCATTTTAGTAAATTATTCATACTCCTCCTTCTTTAGATCATAAGTACGTCGCTGCGTTTGAGATATTGATTGATCATGTCATCATCTAATATCTAATCCTCCTCGTTCTATTCGTTATCCTTTCGTCTCTTCAGCAGAATATCTTCAATCTTCTTTCTCCTTTCAGCCTCACTACTATTGAGATTATACAGTCCACCTTGAATAAACAATTCGTTAAGGTTCATCTTAAAAGCAGTTCTTTCTAAAATGTGCTGAATTTCATCAATAATACCTCTTCAATTGAATTGTTAGTGACCAGACGTAATACTATCACCTCTTTTTATTGGCCAATTCGATGAACACGATCTTGAGCCTGCAAGTCCATCTGAGGATTCCAATCAGAATCAAAAATAATAACTGTATCTGCAGTTTGCAAATTTAGACCCAACCCTCCAGCTCGAGTACTCAATAGAAAGACATCATATTGACTATTAGGCGCGTTAAAAAGATTCATTCGCTACTCTCTGTCCTCAGCTTTAGTAGACCCATCCAGTCTTAAATGCCGAACTCCCCTGTAGTCGAAATATGCTTCCATAATATCCATCAAATGAGTCATTTGAGTGAAGATAAGAATACGATGTCCAAACCTCTTGAGTTTCGGCAGTATTCTGTCAATGAGTTCAAATTTTCCTGAAGAGCGAATGATCCACTCATTGTAACTGATATCATCATAATTTTTGAGAAAAAGATAGGGGTGGTTGCAACATTTCCTCAGCTGCATCACCAAATTAGTTAGAGTTGTTCTGCTGATTTTTCCTGAGTTGTTAGCGAACTAAATCGCAGTCTTCTTGGAGATGTTATCATAGATAAGCTTTTGCCAGGCAGACAGTTATACTTTCATTACATGCTCCTTTTTATCAGGCAATTAGGAATAAACCTACTTTTTAATTCGACGAAGCAGAAAAGGCCTCAATACCTGATGCAGTCTGTTAATAATTAGAAGCTGTTCTTCTTAATCCAAATGCACTGACTAATCGCCTGTGTTTTTGTAGATCGCCATTGAAAACCATTTCTAAAAGTCGTCGCAACTGTTGAAAACTTTAGGAAGTAAGAAATTAAGTAATGCCCACAGCTACCCCAAATTATTTTGCAGGGGTGTTCCTGTCAGTAACAGTCTATGATCGCTTTGATATTGCTGACCGAGTATATTTGAAAATTTACTCTTTGCATTTTTCATTTTATGACCTTCATCAATCACGATGTATTTCCAATCATACTTGTTTAACTTCAACCTATCTTTAAGGATGAAATCATAGGTTGTGATGCAGACATTCCATTTTGATGTTCGCATTATCCTCTGAATCTCTGTTCTGGTGTTGGGATTTCCCTTATATACTATTTTTCTTATCGAAGGAGCCCATTTCTAAAATTCAGCCATCCAATTTGGTATGGTGGATAGGGGTGCAACAATTAAAAATGGTCCAAAATTCTTTTTATATTCTATTAAGTAGCAAATTAAGGAAATAGTTTGAATTGTTTTGCCCAAACCCATTTCATCCGCCAGTATTCCATTAAGATTGTTATTGTATAGAGAAACCAACCACTGTAACCCATGCAATTGGTAATTTTTAAGCTCACCTCCCTCAAGTATTGTCGGTTGAACTGTCACTTCTTCCTTGATGGTGTGAGTTAAATTATAATAGACTGTGTTTGAACTTTGAAAGATGTCCTTCAGGTTTTCCTCTTTCTCATGCACTTCTTAGACATTGTTTTCCTGGTTTGCTCCCTTTTGAACAAGCACTTTTGCTCCTAATTCCTTCAAGAAACTATTTGTTTGATTGAGGAGCTCTTTAATCTTAGTCTTCTTTTATTCTTCAACCAATTCCAAATAACTTTCCATGTTTTGGGCTTTCAGCTCTTTCAGACGAATTATTTTTTTCTTCTCCTCATATTCCTCTTTTTCTTTACGCTTCGTTTAAATACTTGCCTTGACCTGCATCGCTAATTTTTTTCGGTCTTTTATCTTCTTTCTATGCCATTAGAAGAACTATTCTTTGTGTATCTTTAAATGCTGCATGCATTCCTTATGCATTATCCTTTTCCTTCTGTCATTGTCAGTTTTCATATGCCCAGTTTTTTAAGAGTTTCCCCCATTCTCTCCTTTGCTCAATCTTTCCCGACGAAGAAACGTGCGATCAAGTAAATTAGAGTTAAGCAAATATAGACTATTAGTCTCACGTCGCATTCCCTCACTAACTCTTTGAAAGATGTTTTTGTGCATCTCCCTCAAACTCAGAAACTTACTCTCAATGAGAAGTTTGTCTCGAGTAGCGGTTGAAAGGTCATCACCCTTTTCGAGAATATGCTCAATCTAATTTTTCCTTTTATCTATGTGGTATTTGAGTTGATCATTTTAAGTGATATCATCGCGGGCTGAATTTTTGAGGTTAGGGAAAATGATAAATTTGAGATCTTGCTCCTTCTCCACTTTGTCCTTGTAGTTAGAGACTAGATTATGATATGTCTACTTGCTCTGAGTCTCAGTTTTTCCTTTTCACCTTGCCACAAAGTTCCCTCCATGCTGAAATTCTCATGCGAGGGAGCGCTAATATTGCGGACAAGGTGCTTATAGGCCAGAATCTGGGAGCGAAAGGTGAATAATTGATTGGGAGTCAGTTTGAGTTAGGCCTGATTTGTGGATTATGGCTCATTGGTTTTCGAATGATAAGGATAGGTCATTTGCCCCCCGGGAAGCTGGTAACGGTCGGTAGACGATGGTGTCGCACTCTCCTGGATCTAAAGAGATAAATAAATATAATACTTTGACTAAATTGGAAAGTAGAGGTTCCATTTAATTAACACTGTTCAGAAAAGCTTAATAATAATGGTGAAGAAATAATAAATAAATATTAAAATATGCGCCAAACTCCCTCATTTCTACAGGCATCTCCTGCAAATTGCAATTCCCATCCACTCTCACCTGAATCATCAAAAATGGTCACTTGAACCCGCTTGTTTGCGGACGTTACCTTCTTATTTGAAGATAATAAAGTTGAACAAAATGTTAGTATTCCGCAAACAATTTGATTGGTGCGTTGATATCTTGGGCGTAAACATCATTTAATTTAACTTTTGACATTCATTAATCAAATAATCACCAATTATTATAATCGTGTTCTGTATAATGTAGTATAGACCATTACTAAAAAATTAATGCTCAACAAATTTAGTGGTAACAAATCAATATCTTTAATATACTTGAATTATTTCTGGAGATACGGGACACATATCCTCTAATCTTTACATAATTTTATTCGGCAAGAATATACTTAGCCTTTAATTTCCAGCCGAATTTCATAATTCCCAATTAGGAGAAGATACAAAATTAATTTATTATACAAAATTCGCGCAGTTATCTCTTTATTCGTATTTTTACAATCTTTTATTTTGTACGAATTCGTTTGTTGCAATTCTCTAGTAAGAAATATTTGAAAATAACAGTATTCAATAAAAAGGATATTACTGTTTAATAAAGTTAATGATATCATCTACGCGTAGGCTCACTACCCAGCACCTTGATAGTGCCATCTGGGTGGCGAATCTAAATATATTTTCCCGCATCGAAGTGAAACTCAACCTGATTATTCTAAAATCGATAGATCTATATCATATTAAACTTACATTAATCCCATTCGACAGGGTGATTTGATCCACCTCCTTCTCTTTAAAGAAATAAATGACGGTCTTATCCGACAGAGTCTGAATATTAACGTGTGTACCTGCTTTATATCTCCGTTTTTAAAATAAACGATTGAGTATCCATTAACCATAGATTATTTACGAGTACCATTATCGTAGATTATCTATTTACTACCATCACTATAAACATTGGAATTAAAACTATTCTTAGAGTTGCGAGTAGTGTTCACAATATTCCTTGAAGGATTGTTGGTAGATTGACGATAGGCTCTGTACTCCAGATTATTTTGATAACGAAAGAGATTGTTAATCATCTGGTCATTTACCATTTTTATGGATAGATCAATCCGCGTAAGGTCAGATAGTTTCATGGTCGGGCTCCATTAAACTTTGGCAGATTATTATTCCTATAATTCTTAAACTTCATTTGCTTCGTTATCCTTTTCAGATGCATCATCGTCATTTTCACTGTCGTTATTGAAATTAGAATTAACCCATTTATCGCTTGGGAATTAAATAGCCTTCTTCTAATTTTTGATGGAGTTCGACTTGTTTTTAGGGATAGGTTCTTCCTCATATTAGTATTTAATTTTAGTTGATGTCTTCTTTTATTTTTATTTAATTTATTTGCTATCCTGAACCTCCTTGATGTCCTTTTGATTTTTGTCCTTTTTGATGTCTCTATAATTAACTTCCTTCAAATCCTCCTCAGCTCGTTTCCGACCCACCACACTATTCTTTCCAGAAACTATTGCCTTTTAGCTAACATTATCTTCCACTGTTTTAATATTATTGGATGATCTTTTCGTCTCAGTTGCTTCTCGTTCTGACTCCAACCGCTCCAGCTTCGATTTTAATTCCTAGTTTTCTTTCTTATATTTATCCATAATTATCTTATTATTCTTCTCCTTCTTCTTAAATTCCTATCGCTACCTCTAAATCTATTTTTTTAAGTTGTCCAACTCTTCACGCTCCCTCTGCATGTTCTGTGACCCCCCATTCTTGACTTGACGCTACATTATCCTTTTC
>Ga0302186_10001747_pt1 | contig 17528 bp, 19 predicted proteins | sample II_Bog_E1_2_FD_198782 | JGI IMG/M metagenome (GOLD analysis project Ga0302186, IMG submission 198782) | Peat permafrost microbial communities from Stordalen Mire near Abisko, Sweden - II_Bog_E1_1 | ecosystem: Environmental > Terrestrial > Soil > Wetlands > Peat | place: Sweden: Abisko...
TCCTGTCACTAAATATAATATGAACGATAAAGTACTCATAATACAAGGTAATCCAATACATAATATTTTAAAAAAACAAAAAATTATTATTTCAAATATTCAAAACATTCAAACATTATATTCACCACATATAAGGTTTGCATGTGATTTTAATCAATCAATAGGGCATTTACAATTACCAAATCTCACACACTTAACTTTTGGGAGTAATTTTAAACAACCAATAGAGAATTTACACTTTCCAAATCTCACACACTTAACTTTTGGGTATCTTTTTAATAAACCAATAGAGAATTTACAAGTTCCAAATCTCACACACTTAACTTTTGGTATATGTTTTAATCAACCAATAGAGAATTTACAAGCACCAAATCTCACACATTTAACTTTTAAGTATCATTTTAATAAACCAATGGAGAATTTACAAGCACCAAATCTCACACATTTAACTTTTGGTAATAATTTTAATAAACCAATAGAGAATTTACAAGCACCAAATCTCACACACTTAACTTTTGGGTATCATTTTAATAAACCAATAGAGAATTTACAAGCACCAAATCTCACACACTTAACTTTTGGGAGATTTTTTGATCAACCAATAGAGAATTTACAAGCACCAAATCTCACACATTTAACTTTTGGGAGTTGTTTTGATCAACCAATAGAGAATTTACAAGCACCAAATCTCACACACTTAATTTTTGGGTATCATTTTAATAAACCAATAGAGAATTTACAAGTTCCAGATCTCACACACTTAACTTTTGGGTATCGTTTTGATTTGGACATAAATACATTTTTAAAAAAACTGACAAAATTAAATAGACTAAATTTGCCGGATAATTACAAATATCCAGTTTATGAAGAAAATATACCTATGTCATTAAAAAAATGAAATAATAATAGCTTGTGTGAAATATTATAATAAATTATACATAAATGGAATATTTAGATGATTTATTGAACACAATATCAAATATAAATGATAATCCAAATAATATGACATATCAACAAAATGAAACACATTATAAAATTATATGTTGGGATTCATTTCTTAAACATACCATAATTATTGACAAATCAACAAAATTTATAAAAACAATACAAGATGATTATTGTAAAGTATGCAAATTGACAACAATGAATCTATTGGTATTGAAAGATCATAATATATGTTATGATTGTAAATGCATTACAAAGACTTGTACTCTGCAAAAAGTAGGAAATTATGACTTATGTAAAGAGTGCAAGTGCCAAAATTTAAACTGTGGCGAAAAAAATACTTTAAGGTACTATTGCAGAAAATGTGTATGTAATGGTTATGATTGTAACAGAATGAAGTTTAATGATTTTAATTTTTGTAAAAATTGTAAGTGTATAAATGATTATTGCAATAATACTAGTTTGCTACATAGAAGTTTTTGTGAACAATGTTTATGTTTTTGTTGTGGTAATGCAAAATTTCCAGATGAAGAATATTGTGAAGATTGTCCTGAAAGGTACTTTTATAGTTCTGATCGTATACATAAATGTGAATATGATGATTGCAATAAAAAAATTAATATTTGCAAAACTTTTTGTAAAAATCATAAATGTGTCATGAGTAATTGTCAAAATCAAATAGATATGGAATCTGCATTATATATTCCAAAATTCTCACCAAGTAAATATGTGTGTGTATGTCATAATCGCAAGGATTGGACACCTGATGAACATTTTAAATATCCAATTGATTTCAAAATGCAAATAATGATTTTATTGTTAGTTTTGAAAAGATGTGAGGTAAAAACAAAAATAAGAATACCAAAATTTGTAAAGTTTTTGATATTTAAAGAAGCTCTTTGTCAATATATCAAATAATATACACAAGAGAATTTATTTTACAAAAAATTGAAATTGATAGTATTTCTAATATGCTTTTATGATCAAATATATCAATAATTCAATAAATGGAAGATAAACTCACAAATTGTATAGAATGTGAGTTATTTAAAACACATAATTTATCAATAATATGTTCAGATCATATATGTACTGTCAAGTTTTGTAAATCAAAAAGAGAACAAAATTCTGACAGATGTATCAAGTGTAAATGTGAAAATACAATTTGTACCAATTCCAAGAGAATAAGATATAGAAAGTATTGTATTGATTGTAAATGCAAAAATGACAAATGTGAATTCATAAAAGAAGAGAAATTTAAGTATTGTCAATATCATAAATGTATGAATGTTTCATGTAGTGCACCTAAAATAAAAGAATTTGGATTGTATTGTATTGATTGTAAATGCAAAAATGATGAATGTGAATATGGAGAAAAAGAAAGTGGATTTTCATATTGTGATGATTGCAAATGTGAAAATAATTTATGTGACAACAAAAAAGAAATATATATATATTGCAATAAATGTATGGTGAACTATAAATGCAAATCCATTGAATGTAATAAACCAAAGTTTTTTGAATTTGATTTTTGTTCAGATTGTAAGTGTTCTGCAGAGTATTGCAATAATCAAACAAAAAATATATACTGTGATAAATGTACATGTTCTGAATGTAGAGGTCATAAATTTCCAAATGACTCAATATGTGAAGATTGTGAAAGTGCAATGATTCGCAATAAAAAATGTTGCACAGAATTATCCAATATCCTTCAATATGAATCATCAATGAATTATTTATGTAATGCTATTGAAGGATGTTGGACAGAATTAACACCAGATAAATCATTTTGTAAATATCACAAATGTTGTATAATTGGATGTAATGAAAAAAATAATGCTAAAACAAGATTATGTACTAAATTTAATGAACCATACAAGAGAGTATGTGATATTCATGCAATTTGGACTCATGATAATCATATAAAATATCCCAAAAGTTTTCAAGATGAAATTATGACTTTATTATTGATTTTGAAAAGAAATGAATGTAATCTAAAAATTCCCAAATTTGTAAAGTATGAGATATTTAAAAGATCATTGATTATATTTTTACCATATATTCAATAAAAAAATGAAAATCAAATTATTTGTTTATCTCTAAAGAATATAACAATAAATATAATGATTGATAAATTATCAATAAATATTATTGGATTAATATGTGTATTTTTGGATGATTTGAGTGCAAAATCTCTGAATTTGGTCAATAAAAATGTATCAAGAAAAGTAACACATTATATGTTAAACAATTTAATATATAAATGCAATGAATCAATATTGAAAAATATAGGATATCAACACAATATTAAATATTCATTTTTGAATAGATTATTCAAGTGTTTTTCAATGCAAAGTTCCAAAAAAGAAGTACTTTTGGATAATTCAGATTCTGCAAATGAATTATTGAACAAAGAAACTCAAAAAGAAAAATTCAAAAGAGATTATTTCAAATATGTGAAACATATAAACATAGATGATATGAAATTATTGAAATTGTTTGACAATGATATAAAAACATTAATATGCACTGGTGTTCAATCATTCATACAACGTTCATTGAACCATTGCAATGATAAACTAAAAACCATAAAAAAATTAAAAATAATATACAAGAATACAATACTATTTCCTTCAAATATTGATTTGATATATTTTCAAAATTTGAAGGAATTGGAATTACATTATTTTGATGGAAAAATTGGTAGTTTGCCTTTTAATGGCAAATATATAACAAAAATAATTATGTATAGAGCATTTAATGATTCTATTGAACATTGGAATTTTGAAAATTTAAAATATTTGGACTTGGGTAGTTCTTTTAATAAACCAATTGAAAATTTGCAATGTGAAAAACTTGAATATCTGCATTTGGGAAATTCTTTTAGTATGCCAATAAAAAAATGTAAAGTACCAAATTTAAAACATTTGGTACTTGGTGATTCTTTTAATGAATTCATTGAACAATGTGTATTTCCAAATTTGGAATATTTGGAACTTGGTTATTCTTTTAACAGATCAATAGAACAATGTGTATTACCAAAACTAAAGAAATTGTACATTGGTAAATCATTTAATCAATCAATAAAATATATAAGTTTTGAGGAATTGGAATATTTGAAGATTGGTTATGAATTGAATGATTTCAATTGGATGCCCATTGGACATAGATTTGATTGTCCAAAATTAAAGATCATTGATTTTGGGATTTGGAGCATGGTGGTATGAAATCTAACAAAAAAAGATGAAATCCCAAATTCTTGTTTACTTCATAAAGAATCTCATTATTATCAAATATCACAATGACCACAATATTGCCAAGAGATATAATAGGATTTTTATGTTCACTTTTGGATATCAAAACCATAAAAGCATTAAATCAAACAAATAAAGATACATCATTGAAAGTGACATATTACATGTTGAATAATTTTATGTACAATTGTTCAAGAGATGTATTGGAACAGATTGAATTGAAATATGGAGCAATAAAAGATGATGAATTCAAAAAAGATTACAATAAGAATTTGAATGCAAAATTAATTAAACAATTTAATATTTGGAAATTATTGAAAGATAAAATAAAATCAGTAATACCAAATAAAACAGAAAATAAAACAAAAAGTGTGAATTTCAAAGATAAATTTTTTAAATATGTAAAACATGTGAAAACTGATGACGTGAGAGTATTAAAATTATTCAAAAATGATATCAAGACCTTAGTATATGACATAAAAGATATATTTATGGAAGAATTGTTCATTGAAGAATACGATGGTCAAACACTAAAAGACATATTAGATATTAGATTGAAAGACAAATTAGGAAAGGTTGAGAATTTACATGTAATATCCAATCTATATTTACGTATGAGAAATATTGATTTGAAGGTATTTTTGAGTTTGAAAAAGCTAAAATTGGAATATTTGAATGGATGCATGAAAAATGCCATAAATGAAGGAAAAGATTTGACAGAAATAATAATTGTAAGTACTTCAGGGATATATAACTTTAAAGGTATGAATTTTGAAAATTTGAAATATTTTAGTCCGGGTAATCAATTCAGAGAATCAATGGAGGATTTTAATTGTGAAAATATAGAGTATTTAGATTTGGGATACATAAATAATATGCCCATTGAAAAATGCAAATTCAAACAATTAAAATATTTAAAATTTGGTAAAATGTTTAATCAACCAATTGAGAATACATATTTTCCAGAATTGGAATATTTGGAATTCAGTGGTAGTTATCTAAACTTAATAAATAAATTGAAATGTTCAAAATTAAAATGTTTGACAATGATTCATTTTACCAATGAATTATATTTTGATAAATTCAAAGAGAATCATCCAAATTGTAAATATATTTTTTTATAAAAAAACTATACAAAAAGTATTATTTTGAGATATCCAAGTACTTTGTTTATGTTAACATTTTACAAACAATTAATAATTTCATAACTGTTGGCATATCACGATATTTTTTTATAATGCAAAATAATATAAATATTTGTTTTTTGAGATCATTTGTGAAATATATTGATTCATTTTTCACATCATACACATTTTTTGTATCAAATATATTTTTGCCATTATATTTGATCAATTGTGAATTAAATTTTATATTTTCAATGAAATTCAATGATTCAAATCTAGAAGAAGTTAATACAGTTTTATAATGATCTATTGATGAATTTTTATTGACAAAAAATATATCACTGGAAGAATCATCATTATTATTTGAATATATATCAATAATATCACTAATTTTATAATTTGTATTAATAATATTCCATTGAGAATCACAATGTGTTATACAGTTATTGTTCAAAAATAAATATGATGAACTAAAATCTAAAAATGTTGATGATATTTTTTGAATTGAATGTGGTTTGATTTTATCAATATCGTACTCAACAAAACTCCAATATCCAAACATGTACATTTCATTTGTATTCACATGAATCAAAAATGTTTTACATGAAATAATATAAAAATAATAATGATTGTCAATTATTTTAATAGCATCCTTATTGATGATACACATTGTTACTCTTGTATTACTACATTCATAAAATTTATCATCTTTATATACCATTAATATATTATCAAAAGTATCACATAAAAAATTATCATTGTATATTGTACTCATGTTATTTATATTATCTGCAATTTTTATATTATTTTTAAATAGTTCACCAGTATACTTTAAAACAATAGTTGAATCTTCATATTTATTTGATAATTTATTTATTTCTTGCAAATATAATTCTTTATAAAAAGAAGTATTCATATCAAGTATATATTCAGAGCCATCAATCAAAGTAAATTTTTTGACATGTGACATATGCATCTAAATGGAATATATAAACAATCAATATGTACAAATTTCAATTTTATTTTATTACTCAAAAAAATGAAATAATAAAATGGAATATTTTGATAATTTTTTGAAAATGATATCAAAACTAAATAAAAATACAAATAATATAAAATATACACAAAATGACACTCAATTTAAAGCCACATATTCAAATGTATCAGCAATGCATACAATAATAATAAATAAAGAAACAAAAGTAATAATAATGCGAAATGATTGTTGCAAAAAATACAAATCAACAACAAGACAACTATTTGTATCAGAAGATTCAAAAATATGCAAGAAATACAAATGTAAAAATGAAAATTATTGTTATTATCATAGATGTGCTATAGATGGTTGCAAAAAAAATAAATTTTATGATAATATGCATTGTGAAGCTCATAAATGTAAAAGTGAAAGACGTGATGAATAAAAATGGTTGATTTTGATATGTGCAAAAAATGTAATTGTAGTGTGATCTTTTGTAACAATAAACAGTTATTCAGTAAAAATTATTATATTGATTATCATTGTTTTGGTTATGATGGAGTAAAATTACCAAATGAAAACAAATACGAAGATTGTCATAGTAATATGTATATAAACAACAACTTGTACGTTTTATGCAAATACAATGGATGCAAGAAGAAACTATTTATTGGAAAATACTATTGTCGATCATACAAGTATATATTAAATAATTGTTATAATGAGATTTATTTGAATGCACAATTGATTACCAAAAAATTCTCTCAAAATAAATATTTATGTGTAAATCATAAAATTTGGAATTTTGAAGATCATTTGAAATATCATGTAAATTTCCAAATTGAAATTATGACTTTATTATTGGTTTCGAAAAGATATGAGATCGAAACAAAGATTGAAGTGAACAATAAGACTGGAAGTTTGAGAATACCAAAATTTGTGAAATTTGAGATATTTAAGAGAGCACTTTGTTTATGAAGAATAAAAAGTTGAAAAAGTAAGTACATGATATTTGTATTACAATAAAGTATAAAAACAAATGTCAACTTCAAGTGCATATTATGGTGATAACAAATTATATGTGTGTGGCAGCAATTATTATGGTCAATTGGGATTAGGTGATTTTGATAGCAGACATTCATTTGAATTGTTGATGGAAGATCCAAACATAGCATCGTTCGAATGTAAATATGAAAGATTAATGATAGTGAAGAAAAACAAAAATAATGCATTTGAATTATGGGCAAAACTCAAACATAATCGAGTATCGCACTCCTCAATTTATAATGAAACATGAAGGAATAAACAAAATATACTGTAGAAAATATTGTAGTATGATTTTAACAAAAAATAATGAAGTCTATGTATTTGGTTATGGCAATAGTGTTGGTTTTGGGAATACGAAAAGATATGAACCAACATTATTAAAAATTAATGAAAAAGTGGATATATTAATATCTGGGAAAAAATATTATTGGATATCACCCAAACAAAAATACTTATCATTCGAGTGTGATGAGAGAATAATGACTTTATTGTTAGTGCTAAAAAGAAAATTACATAAAATTCCAAAATTTGTTTTGTTTATTATTTTTGGATTTGCCATTTAATCTTTATGAATTTTTCATAATGAAAAAAATTGAAATAAAAATCATTTGTTGCATCTATTATATTTCAATCATAAAATACATTATATGAAGACTAGACCAATCATTCACAATTTAAAAGACTATCCAACCAAAATGACAAAGATAAATAATAAATTTTACAAGATCATTGAAATTCCAGAAAATATCATACATGGGAAAATGCATAAAATTGACATTAGAGTTCAAAAATTAGATCTTATTTTTAAACTATCAAACATAAGAGTTGATTACATTTTTTCTGAGAAATTTTCAACAATTGGTAAAGATATTATATTTGAGAAATCATCAATATCTCATAATAACATTTGTACATATATTGATGATGTTCTCATTTATTTGAAATATGGTATATTAATATATGCTTTTTATTTTAATTCTATGAATACAAATTGTGTTATTGTATGGATGTTAAGTGAATTAAAAAATAACTATATTCCTGAGAACACATATGGTTGTATTTGCCATGTTAATAATAAATTTGCATATTATGACATGTGTACTTTAGAAACTGTAATTTTTGATGTACCAACAAATACTAATTATGGTTTATTTCTCATTGAAGAACAATTGATAATAATGTGCATTGACGAAAATAACACTGGACAAGAATATTTAATGTTGGATAGATTTGAACATGAAATCGTTAATCTCTTATTATGCATTAAATCAACTTTGGATGAAAATATCAAACCTCCAAAATTTATTAAAAAAAAGATTATTAATGCATTCTATCAAGATTTAATTTATAAAAAAGATTGAAAAAATAATTGCATATATACCTTTTAATTTATACAATAAAAATAATATGATAGATGATTCATCTGAATAATTATTTTTTTATTAGCTTTAAATATTGTATTATTTCATGTTGTTGGCCACATTCCGCCATATTAAGTGCCCATTCTATATCAGATGCACCTTTGTCCAATAATAATTTTAGAACATTCAAATGGCCACCACCAGCAGCTTCTGATAATCCAAAATCAAATGCAGATTTCCTTGCATTATTTTTAATCATATATTTTACAAAATCATATTTGCCTTCTGTACATGCTATTTCCCATCCATCACCAAAATCAACCTCATCATCATTTTGATTTTTTGATTTGACAATAACATTATCTGCCATCATTTTGAATATTTCAAAATTATTGTTTCTCACAGATCCATCCAATCCTATCAAAAAATCAGTTGCTCCTTTATCGATCATCATTTTAACTATTTCCATATGTCCTTTTTTACATGCACCAAATAGACCACGATCAACATCGATTGCTCCATCATTTATAGCTAGATCAATATCATTAACATTTCCAATTTTACATGCTTTATATAATTTATCATCAGCAATTGCTATTTTTTCATATAATTCATTTTGTTCTTGTGACATATTATACTTATTGTTTGATAGATGATCGTGATTTTGCATTGTATTTTCAATATTTTTACATAAAAAATTGAAAATGAAAATGATTGACGCGCACTATATCATTCAATATATTTAAGATATAATGGGCCAATTTCATGAAAAACAAAAAATAAAAAAACAACAAAGTTTTGTTGACAATGAAGTTCAAATAAATAAAAGAATTCGCATAAAAATAAATAAAGATAATGCAATACCATTTCAAAAAGATCACAATCAATCAATATGCAATGAATGGGCGTATTATGGAGAACTAATAAATAATTTACCCGATGGACAAGGTACTGCATATTGTGTGGTATGTTCAAGTGAGTGTTATGTGGGTGGTTTTAAAAATGGGAAATTTGATGGAAAAGGCACACTGAAGAATCCTGATGATGAGATATACGTTGGAGAATTTAAAGATGGTAAATATTATGGAAAAGGCAAATTAGAATATTACAATGGAAATATGTATGAAGGTGAATGGGAAGAAGGTCTTAGACATGGTTATGGCAAAATGTATTATAATTATAAAAAAATACTTTTAACTATACCTCAGAATATTTATGAAGGGTATTTTGAAAATGGATTAATGCATGGAAAAGGTACTTATATTTCACAATTAGATACACTGAGAGATGTTAGGCAATATGAAATAGTAACAACAAAAGTATCAAAGAAAGATGCTCAAGAAAATATACAATACGTATTTTACCCAAAACACAGATTTATTACCATTGGAGAATGGGAGCACGGAATTACAAAGAATGTAACAAAGAAAATAGATGAGAATTATTACCTTTAATTTATACTCAATCTAAAATTCATTTGAAGTTGATTTCGCGAAAAAGTAAAAAAGCAATTAAATCATACATAAATAACTATTTATCCATTTCAATAAAACAAACACAAATAAAGATGCACATCCAATGCATGACAAAAAACATAATGCCACAACAAAATTTAATTTATCATTTTTGTCATCATTGTAATCATTCAAATATTTTCCCACAAAAAACATAGCAAATGATCCAACAACAATTAAACAACATAATGTGAACATCAATATATTTTTTATTTTTTTATTTTTATGGATATTGTGATTATCAAGAATTATTATTGTATCATTGATTAATAAATCAGTTGACATTATTATTTTGTGATTAAGAACAATGAATGTCACAAACAATAGTTATTTCAATTTTTTGATGATGATGAAAAATTGAAAAATCTATTGTTTGTAACACATATTATTAATAAATGTGTGTACGAATATATACATAAATATCATGAAAGAACAACTCAACAAATTATTTAACAATATAATAAATATTGATGTTAAAATGCCAGAACACAAACACATGAAAACAGTTTATGATTTGTTTTTCAATCATCAAATATACACAAATAATGCAAATAAAGAATTAACACATTATTTGGCCATTTATTATCAAATTAATGAAAATCTATTCAAAGCTAAATCTTATTATAAAATTTCAGCAAAACTAGGAAATATTATGGCATTGAATAATTTGGGAAAATTGTATAGTAATGTATTTAATGATTACAAAAAAGCTATTGAATTATATGATATTGGTGTTAAAAAAGGTGATTCAAATTCAATGTGTTATTTGGCTGAAGAATATATACTTAATTATGATTATTATGACGAGGGCGATGCGTGCGGGTTATATCAACAAGCTATTATAAAAGGTAATGTTTTGGCAGTGAGAGCATTAGCTTCTATTAATTTTTGTGATCAGTATGGAATGGCAAATAATGTAGATGAAGCTATCAAATTATATAGAATGGCAATTGAAAAAAATGATGTTCATGCTATGTGTAGACTTGCAAAAATTTGCTATAATAGAGATTATGATAATTGCGCAAATAAAGATGAAGCAATTCGATTATATAAAATGGCAATAAATCAAGGAAATTTATTTGCAATGTGTAAATTGGCAAATATTTATACAAATCATCTTGATAATATAAATAAAAATGAGAAATATGATGAAGGTATAAAGTTGTATAAACAAGCAATAGATGAAAATTATTCTTATGCAATGGTATCTCTGGCCAGTCTATATTTGCACCAAAATAACATTGATAAAAATTATGATGAAAGTATTAAATTATATAAAATGGCTATAAAGCATGGAAGAGTTGATGCCATGAAATCCCTAGCTTGGTTTTATTGCACAACTAATGATTATGATCTTGCCGCCAAATATTTTGCACAATATTGCCAAAATCATGTTCATAGAACAGAACACTATTGGAAAAAATATTTTGGTTATTCAAATTATATATCAAATGATGCAATGTATCATGAAAGTCAAGATATTAATTATAATTGTGTGTTTGATGATTGTGAATTAGTAAATGATGGTGAAAAACTCGAATTCTCTTATGATGATATATATTTACCTTTATACAAATGCAATAATATAAATACTTACATTAATCTTCAAGATGTTGATGTTTATTGGGAAGATTATTTGCATAAATATTGGCCAAATAAAGAATTTATTGGTGAACAAATTATAATGCTACTTTTAATCTCCAAGAGTAGAAATGAATATCATAATTTGAATTGGATGATCAAAGGAATAACTAAACTTATTATAAAATATTTGGCCACTTTTGAAAAAAAATTGAAAATGTAAACACTTGCAATGTCCTTTAATTTGACACATACTTCAAACCAATGGCAAATAAACAAACAGTATTAATTCTCATTGGTAAATCCAGAAATGGTAAAACAACTCTTTTGAATGTCTTGCAAGATCCTGAACATGTTCCTAAATCTTTATCACTTTTCTCTTCCACCAAAAGTATTGAAGAAAAGAATATGAATGGTATGATTATAATTGATACACCTGGTTTGTGTGATATTAACCATACATCAAGTAAAGAAAAAAGATTGACTGATAATGAAATTCTTAAACAAGTATCAAATAAGTTTCAAGAATATAGTGATCCAAAAAAGTACAAAATAGTAGTATTATATATATTTTCAATAAATGGTGGAATACTAACTCAAGATAAAGAATCACTCAAAAAATATCATGAAATATTGTACAAAAAACAAGATAATATCAAATATTCTTTTGTTTTAAGTCATTGTGAAAATTTTGATGAAGAACAAAGAAATGAACTCAAACAACAACTGTCTAATGATAGAGTTATTAAAGAGTATATAAATAAACATGAATATAAAGTTCATTTTTCTGGTGCAATGAATGAAGATTATTATACTCTTAAAAATAATGAAGATGCACTCTCATTTTATTTGGAAATGGTCAATGAATGTCGCGCTGATTTATTAAATTTCATGCAAAACTAAACAGATTTTTTTATCAATATCATTTTTGAATGTTTTGATAAAAAAGTAATAGAGAATACCATTTGGTTCACACACTAATTAACATACTTTAAGATAATTTTAAAAGAGTAGTTGATATGCAATACTAATAACAAAGTTAGTATATTTGCATATTTGTCACTCTTTATTTTTATTCTTAATTTTACCAATTATTATAAGTTGAACTATGTGAAACTTACGAATGTAATGAGCTGAGCGTAAATGAAACACGCCGTGTCATTTTAACAAAAAATTGAAAATATCAATGATTGGTATGTACTCTATTAATATAAAAATAATTATATGGATGAATTGGAAAAAGATATTATTGATGTTATAAAAAAACATCAATGCATCTATATAAAAATATCTAATAATCAAAATATCAAAAAAATACATAATTTAATAATTAACAATGTCATGATAGATGGTGATGATTTGGATATACAAGATAGTGAATTATTACATTACATTGGTTTTTATCATAAAATAAATAAAAATTATGATGAAGCAATAAAATTTTATAATATGGCTATCCAATTAAAAAATTTATATTCTATGAATAATTTGGCTCATATGTATACAAATGGAGATGGCATTGATAAAAATATTGATGAAGCCATAAGAATATATAAAATTGGCGTTGAAAATGGAAATGTGACTGCAATGGTTCGCCTTGGCAATATATATTGTGACGAAAATTACATTAATAAAAATATTGATGAAGCGATAAGAATATATAAAATGGCAATTGATTTGGGACATATTACATCAATATGTCACCTTGCCAATATATATTCTGATAAAAATAGTACTCACACAAATATAAACGAAGCAATAAGATTATTAAAAATTGGAGTTAACATGGAAAATTATACAGCAATGAATAATCTTGCAAATATATATTCTGATGAAACTGGAATTAATGTCAATTATAATGAGGCAATAAAACTATTTTGTAAAGCAATAAAAAATGGAAATTCCTATGCAATGTATGGTTTAGCAACTATGCATTTTTATGGTTATGGTGTTGATAAAAATTATGATGAGACAATAATATTATTAAAAATGGCAATAAAATATGATCATATTGAAGCAATAAAAAGTCTTGCAATAGTATATCTTGAATTGTACAAAAATCATGATTTAGCAGTAAAATATTATGCTAAATATTGCAAACATGTAAATGAACCATTGAATAACTATATAAAACTTGAAGATGTTGATGTCCACTGGACAGATTATCTACACAAATATTGGCCAAATAAAAAATTTATTGGTGAACAAATTATGATGTTACTTTTAATGTCAAAGAATAGAAGTAAATATACATTAAATTGGATGGTTAATGGTATTGCAAAAATTATCATCAAATATTTAGCTACTTTTGAAAAGAATATGATATGATTATTTTATTGAAAAAATTGAATAATATTTTATTTATGAGATTAAAACTGAGTAACATAATATAAAATGATTAAAAAAGTATGTATTTGTGCAAAAGATGATAATGATTTTGTGAAAAACAACGTGCAAAATTTAGTAAAAGAATTTCAGCCAGATTGTGCACATGAACTGAATGTGATGAAAATCGCAAACTCATTATTTACTTTTAAAAAAATACCAAAATCTACACCTGCAACCACATCTACATCTATTACAGGAATTATTTTTAAAAAAATATATGATGATTGTATTATATTGGCTTCATCAACACAACTTTGGATAGCATTAAAAAACATTGATGTAAAAGGATGGACAAAGCAATATAATATTATTTCAAAAGAAATTACAGAATCATCTAATTTTGTGAATTTTCGAGGAACAATTTTTCGTTCTAACAAACAAATACATGTAAAACTTGATCCAGAATCAATAAAACCAAAAAATTATGATTTATCCATTATTTGTTTTTTGAGAGCTATTGAAAATTAATGAAAAATTGAATAATATTTGATCTGTATAATATAAAATGATTTAAAAAGTATGTATTTATGAATCATTACAATTTGCAGAGTTTGGAGTGAGTTATATTGATTCCCACAAACAAGTAAATATTAAATTGGATCCAGAATCAAACAAACCAATAAATTTTAATCTTAATATCATTATTTTTTTTGGAAATCGAGAAAATGACTAAACTACAATTTATAAAAAAATTAATTATAATGATATTGGGCATTATATTTATTGTTATTACTTATCTTACAATGAGCATTTCTTCTTTTTTCCATTTTATCATATTCATGTTCTTGCGCAATTCTAGCTTGTTCTTCATGAATATTATCATTGATTTTTTGTTGCTTTTTGTAATCATTTTTGTTCTGAACAAAACAATTGTCATTTTTTGTGATTTTAATAATTTTTAACATTGGTGTTTCTTCAGTATTTTCGCTATTTCCATGAATATTAACAAATGTACTTGTACCAAAAGATGATTTACTGTGCATTTTTTCAGCTTCTTTTATTGCTTCTTTTATTGCTTCTTTAACTGTGTCAAATTTGATCTTGAATGAATAAATCTCATCATAAGGGAATTTTCCTTCATATTTCAATATTTGATTTCCATAAATGCATAATGGAACAACGCAAACTGAATCATGCAAACCATATTTAGATTTACATTGATATTCTTTTAGAAATTTAACAAAAATACACCAACAAGACAATATTTGCCATAATTCATCAGTTATTTTATTAAAGTATTTCACGGCTTTTTTGAAATCAATGTTTCTAAAATAATATCCATAATGAAAAAGTTCCCAATCAGTCAACTTATCATGTTTTTTCTGGTGAATCCATAAATCTTTGACTTTATTTTCATTTTCACAATTAGGATTTGGAATTATGTGTAATTTTTCTTTTTCTATTATTTTATTCCATTTTTTAAGCTCCACTTCTTTTTCAATTTGCATACTTTTCATTTTTAAACTGAGCAAATGCAATTGTTTTTCCAATGATAAAATTGTATTTTCCAAAATTTCAATAAAGACTTTATTGGTTGTATTTTTTAATAATGTTTCATGTTGAGTAATATTTTGTATTAAAGTATTTTTAATATTAGCAAATTCAATGTTTTCCATGTTAAATTTGCTCTGATATAATACCAAATTAAAGGATATGACAAACATTCAGAATTTCAATTTTTTTGCACAAAAAGATAAAAATAGATACTTAAAGAATGTCTTCATAAAAAAATCAAAATTGCACAAATTTTGGAATTTTTGTTTCTTTTTTTTGCAGTTTATTTATCGCCAAAAATGTTTTCACTTGTTCTTTGTGCGAATCATTGCAGTAAGTGAAATCTTCTGGCTTCCATTTGATAATTTTTGGAATACAATTTTTACATATTCCTTCACTTTGATTATGAATATATTAAATAAAATGACATATATTCATCTTTATATATGTCCTTTATCATTTCCAATATAAATATATTAGAATGATATTATTTGATTATTTTGTATTTCATTGCAAATAACATCATTTGAATTACATTTTGGATTTTTAATTTTATGTAGACATTTATCACACACATCTTCATAACTTTTTTTATATTTGTCATTTCCATAAAAATAACATTTATCATCCAAACACTCATGTTTTGTGCACCAAATCTCAGATTTGCACTCTTTATCACACTCGAGAAACTTGCACTTGTGTAAATAACAATAATTACTGTCATCATTCTTTTCCCATATACACTGCGGTTTTTGACATTTGCATCCTTTACAAAAATCACATTCTAAATTTTCATCAATGTATTTCATATTAAGGCAATCATCACTTGTACACAAATTTGGATCTTTTTCTTTGCACAATTCTTCAATAATAGTTCTATTGATATATTTATTTCTACATTGTATACACTTAAATTCACATTCATCAATCAATATTTCACATTCAATACAATGATAATATGTCACAGTTGATAAATTTCTTGTGTGAGTTTTTTTGAATCCCATATTTGCAAAATAGTTTGGAAGAGATCTTCTCACTTTTTCTTTTTTTGATTGTTTTTTCATGGTATTATCACTTTTTGAATGCTTTTATATGATTGTGATCTTGGTGATCAATTGAATTAAAGAGTACAATAAACAGTGTAAATTTCAATTTTTTTTCCAAAAAAATCAGTCAATAAATATTAGACAATTTTTTTCCAAAAAAATCAGTCAATAAATATTAGACAATTTTTTTCCAAAAAAATCAGTCAATAAATATTAGACAATTTTTTTATATAAAAAAAGTTGAAATTAATAATATTTCAAATATGCCTTATAGTTACATTCATATAAAATGGATATTTTTAAAGATATAACAAAGGAAGTAATATCAAAATTAAAAATCAAACCAATCAAAATAAAATTTGAAAGTGCAAGTAAAGGATTTATAATTGTATTATATGATTTATTCATCAAATATACTGTTTTTATAAATGCAGAAGATCAAACCATGGAGAGCATTGAAAATTTATATTATTGTTTTAATTGTGAATCCACCACTAATGAATTAATGAAATATGATACTAATGCAGTGTGTGAACAATGTAAATGTAAAAATGAAAAATGTGGTAAATCAAAAATACCAGATTTTGATTGGTGTTTGAAGTGTAAATGTGACCTTACTTACTGCAATCAAAAATGCACAAAAAGTAATTGGTATAATAAATATACACTAGAACCAACATACGGTACCATAAAAGATATAAAAAAGTATAATTATCATTCATTTATTTCTTATCTATCATATTCACCATCTTGGTCTTGTACTTTCTCAATCCATTCACCTTTGCCACATATACATTC
>Ga0302186_10001749_pt1 | contig 17517 bp, 28 predicted proteins | sample II_Bog_E1_2_FD_198782 | JGI IMG/M metagenome (GOLD analysis project Ga0302186, IMG submission 198782) | Peat permafrost microbial communities from Stordalen Mire near Abisko, Sweden - II_Bog_E1_1 | ecosystem: Environmental > Terrestrial > Soil > Wetlands > Peat | place: Sweden: Abisko...
TAACCGAGGCGAGAGTCTGCGGCGGATATGACGTCGAGTCCTTCAAGGATATTCCAGCCGGCAAGTTTGCCGAAGTGAAGCGAGCACTCAAGGCTTACAAGGCAAAGCATGGCTAAGTTCGGATCAAGTAGCAGGCTTGGCAAAAGTCGGACTCCGAACGAGTTTGTTGCGGACATACGCAACGCTCGATCGGCACCTGCGGTCAAGCCTGCCGAAATTGAAGTGTTCGACGAAATCGAACAAGGTTCGGAGGAATGGTGGAACGTCCGTCTTGGCATTCCAACAGCTTCAAACTTTCACACGGTTTTAGCGTCGGGAAAGGACGGCGGAGAAAGCAAAACTCGCCGCGATCTGATGTATCGCCTAGCCGGTGAAATCCTCTGCGGGAAACCTGCGGAGGAAAGCTACAAGTCAAAAGCAATGATCCGCGGCAACGAGATGGAAGCGGAGGCGCGCGACTATTACACTCGTACTAACTTTGTCGAGGTTCGACGTGTCGGCTTTATTCGGCGCAAACTTCCTAGCGGCGGATGGGTTGGAGCTTCGCCGGACGGATTGATAGGCGACAAAAAAGCCGTTGAGCTTAAAAGCTTGGCACCGCATCTGATGATTGAACGGCTGGTAAATGGTGCAGGTATCCCGCCAGAGCATAGAGCTCAATGCCAAGGTCTTTTATGGGTTGGCGATCTCGAAGAGGTTGATTTGTTGCTTTATTATTCGGGCATGCCGGTTGCGCCAAAATTCACGATACGGCGCGATGAAACTTACATAGCCGAACTCGCCAAAGCCGTCGAACGGTTCGAATACGAAACTCGTATGCTTGTCGAAAAGATCAGGAGGATGGCTTAGGTGACCCGCCCGCGCCCGGCTTTCCTACGATGGACTGGCGAAGTGTTCACGCCAGAGCCGGCATTTGTTGCCTACTGCAATCGGGAATTTCAGGCCGGCGAAGTCTACCCGATGATCGTAGACGAGCAACGGTCGCAGGCATCGCAAGGTCATTATTTCGCAGCCCTCAAAGAGGCGTTCAATAATTTGTCCGAGGAAAACGCAAGACAGTTTCCGAGTAGCGAGCATTTACGCGCTTGGGCTTTAGTTCAGACGGGTTACGCGTTTGAAACAAACTACGTCATGGCAAGCCCGGAAGAGGCGCGCAAGCTCGCATCTGGGATTAGGCTTCGCAGCCCCTACGCCGTGATCTCAGTCAAAGGCAACGTTGTTCAAGTTTGGGATGCCGAGTCGCAATCGAAGGCTGCAATGCGCAAAGATAGGTTCGAAAAATCAAAGCAAGACGTGCTCGATCTAGTCGCAAGCATGTCCCGCACTACCGCATCACAACTCAATCATGAGGCAAAACGACATGGCAGATGATTTCACGCCCGATGAAAAGCTCTCCGTCGTCGAAAATCAAATCGAAAATCTGCGCCGCGCGATGACATGGAGTTCAAATAAAAACATAATACGCGACTTAGAGGTTTTCAAACAAATCGCCAAGGACATAGCCGGGCAAAAGCCGTATGCGCCGAACCGCGCAAAAGACCGCCTTGAGCGCGCAATGAACCTGCACACTGACCAGCAACGGCTCGCAAAAATTGCGGAGGTTGTTCAAAGCGAATGGGCGACGATCCGCCAAGCTCTTGAACAGTTTAAAGGGGAAACGTAATGGCCAAAGAGATTGGACCAAAAGAGGCTTGGTTGCGTCAGCAACGAGAGAACCGCATCGACGAAGCGGCGCGTGATGCTGACTTGCCCGATAAGCTCCGGGCTAGGATTTCTCAGATCAAACCGAAGCCAAAGAAGGCCAAGAAAAAGGTAAAAAAATGAAGCTTTACCGGCCTCACATCCCCTTATCTGTCCGCGTGAAAGTCGCGGAACGGCAGTTCATGCAGCTATGCCCTGATAAGGCCGGACACCTAGTAGGCAAACCACATTCAAGCGGAAATAGGCTCAAGGCGTTGCTCCCGCTGTTGGCCGACGCGTTTGGTTGCGAAGTGTCCGAACTCCGGCTTGACCATGAACTAGCTCTTGCGCTGAGAAAGGTAGTGATTCGGAGACCTTACTTGCGCGGCGAAATATGGGTTTATGAGCCGGACGCCAACGATCCGGAATATCTAGTTTACCGGCCGCACGGCGCGCAACATGCCGCATCGCACGACGTAAAAACGCGTATCCGCGGCGAGCACGGGCAGTTCTCGGATATCGCCATGATCAAACGGCAACGGCGCCGGGAGAGGCCGGCGAAGCGCAAGGCCAAGATCCCGTCAAGGCCATTTCAAAAAAGGAAAAAGTGATGCCTGCAAAATCACCCGAAGCGATCAAGCGGAAAAGAGAGAACCGGCGAAAGGCTGCTCTTTTCAAGAAACTTGACGTTGCAATCAAGACTTCTGATTTTCCCGCTCAAAAGGTCATTAAGCGGCGGATGCTCGGACGCTGCACACTATCCAAAGCCGAGTTGAAAGAAATGCTCTCTAAAGCAGTGGAGAATACAAAATGAACGACTTTGAAAACCGCGCTATCGCGCCGCGCTTGCGATGGTCGCCGATTATGTCGCTAAGCGTCCTGGCGGTCGTATGCGTCATTGAGCTCGTAGTCGTATTGCTATGGCCAATTCCGCCGATCGAGAGAACTTGCGTTCAGATCGCCAACGCGATCGACATTGCCGGCGATTGCAGGAGGCAACCATGATGATCTTGTTAGCCGCGGCGATTGCGGTTCCAGTCGCTATTATCGCGTTCATAGTTTTCGCCTCCTGCATCATCGGCGGAAGGTATGACGACGATACGGACCAACTCTACGACGATTGCCCGTGGCCGCTGATCGACGGCCCTCTCGTGCCCCGCGGGAACAGCGTCCATCAAATTCACCCCAAGAACGAGGATATCTGATGCTCCGCTATACCCTGCCTCTGATTGCCGTCGCCATCGGCCTAGGAAGCCCGCCCGTGCGTTCGACGGAGCCGGGCAAGATAACCGTCAGGGAAGCCCTGAGCCTCGCTACGGCCCTCCGGAACCTTGACGGCCACATGATCGTCACCAAGCAGAACGGCGTCGAACAGACAATCATGATCCCCTGGGAGTTTTCGTCAGGTTCCCTCCGGCTGCGAATCGCCAATGATCTCGTCATTGCCGGCGCCGCCGAAGCGTCCCTTGAGAAGGCCCGGCAGGCCATGGTCAAGGAAATCCAGAAAGAGCACGGCGGAGCCGAGATCAAGCCGGGAACTCCGGAATACGACGTGTTCCTGAAACAGTATTCCGAAGCTCTCGATCAGCCGGCGGCGGGAACTCAGGATCTAGCCAAGATCAAAGCATCCGAACTTAAGCTTGATCGCAATGAGATTGCCGTGACGGTTCTTACCGCGCTGCGGCCGATCCTTGAAGTTGACCAATAGCCTCAGCGGACAACCCTGATCTTCTTGTGAGATTTGACTAGCAAGCCGTCGTCACCCGTGCCGACGGCTTTGCCTTTGGCAAGGATGGCGCTGCCGTCCAAGTGATCGTTAGTTTCTCGGAGATGCAGTGTGATCGCATTAACCGCTACAATGCAAAGAGCGCATACGATCAGGATCAGCATCGAGAGTTGCGACATGGCGTCGGCTACCGAATTTAGCCCGGCGAGCGCGGTCGCATAAAACGATCCTCGCCGAGCCCATCTGATCCAGAACCAGCAATAAAGCCCCTGGCACCATAATCGCGTTGTAAACGTCCGGAACCGTCATGACTTATTCCTTGCTGCCCTTGAAGCGCTCGACCCAGAATTTGCAGAGAGGCATTGCTACAACACCGACAAAAAATGCCGACGTGTTGTGTAAGGCGGGAACAACCCGCAAGGTTCCGACTAATCCGTCAGTTGCAGTCACAACATAATTTCCGAACAGTCCACCGACTACGATGGAACCGACTATATCCCAAGGGTTGCTTTTTTTGAAAGAGAAAGAAACGCATATTCCTCCGGCAAAACCTGCGATTAAACTCTGCAAATCAAAGCCTAATGCAGGCAGGAAGTCGAGCACTAGAACCCCTCCCAACGAAAAAAGCCACCACCCAAGGTAGGCGGTGGCCTTTCGATACCACACAATAGGACGTGTTCGATATAGCTCAGTATTTCAGACTGGTTCCGATACGAATCATGTTCCCCGGCTTCACGCATTGACGATCGCCGCCTAGGCAAACCGAATTTGTCGCGGTCATCTGCCACCCGGCCCAGGTATCGAGCACGACGTTATTTGACAATCGAGTCAAAATGCCCGTGCCGATAAGTGGGGATAAGATCCAGTTGTGACCCGTAGCCGAGGCAGTGAGGATGCCGAAATCTTGCTCAACGAGGCCGGCGAACAGGTACAGATTGCCGGGTGATGCTGTAATGCCTGCCGGCAACACCGGCAAAGTCGGGACGCTTGGGAAGTTGAACGACGGCAGAATGTTCAAAAGGTTATTGATCGGAGATCCGACGCCGACACGCTCGACAAAAACGCCGGGACCAGAAAGAGAAAACCCGTTGCTGCTGCCGTTCAGGTTGGAAAAGCCGCCTTGCATCTCGGCGAACCAAAACGCGTTGCCGGCGAACTTGCCCGTATAGCCAATGATTGCATCAATCTCGCCTTGAACAATCTGAGTGCCGATCGCTCCACCGCTGACGGCGCCCGCGTTGCCGCCCGTGCCGATGCCGTAATAGAAACCGTTCGTCGTTGGATAGCCAACATAGGCCGCGGCTTTCGTCGGCAGATCCGCAGCAAGTGCGGACGTGCAAAACAAAACCGCAAGGATGGAAAGGAAAATCTTCATTTTGAGCAAGCTCCTTGTTGAGGGAATTTTATCCCTACAGAGGAATGTTGCATTGAACAATCCTGAAGATTGTACGATTTCCGACTTTGCTATAAGTTGTGCTTTGAGGGCAACACAATGGCAGAGGCATCCGGCCCGCAACTAACGTGGACTAACGTAGTTGCTACGATCGCTGTTATTTGTGTGATTGCCGGAGGCGGATACAAGATTGTTGAGTCTCAATTCGACTATGTAAGACAATCTTCCGATGCTTCTTTTTTGGATATCAGCAAGCAAATTCAAGAAAATAGAGCAGACATAAAAAACATCCGCGATGGATATCTAACTCTTCGAGAGCACAATTCATTCAAACAAGCACTAGACGATTCTCTTGTAGCGGTAGGATCTAGGCTGACGGTTCTGGAAACCGAACAGAGAGAGCTCTTAGGTCATTCCGCACACTCGCCGGTCGAAGCTAAAGAAGTAGATCAGCTTTCAATCTCCGTAGACAAGCGATTCGAACTAATTCAACAACAGATTAACGACATAAACAGACAAATAGCCGCTTCTATTCTGCAAAATGGCGTACCGACGCAACGCTCTCCGCCACTCCAAGGCCAAAGCAAATGATCCAAGTCATAGAAATGCGCTGCGAAGCTTTGAGGGACATGAACCGAAGTGGGTTGCGCAACTATTTCCTTGAGCACGTTCCAAGCATCCCGACACAAGCGGAATATTCCTTGGTTATGGCCCGTCAATCCGTCTTGGATCTAACGCACATGACTTACTACCGGGTGACGTTCGAAGAGATCGACGGACCGGGCGGAACAATTGTTCCATAAATGAATTGTGCTTCTAACCGGAGGCAAAGACTATGGGTTGTTTTTCATTAGGATGGATTGAACAGCTTTGTATCTGGCTTATCGTCGTCTGCGCCGTTGTCGCAATCATCCGGCTGCTTGTGCCGTTTTTGACCGGAATGATTGGAATCCCGCTCGTTGCTCAAATCATCAATATCGTTCTGTGGTGCGTAGTCGCTATCATGTGCGTCTACATCATATTCTCGTTGCTCGAATGCGTCCTGAGCGCAGGCGGGCCGCTGCATTTCCCGACTCGATAAAAAAGGCCCCGAACGCGAAACCGCATCGGGGCCTAAGTCACAGGGAGGAAAACGCCCAAGGAGGGCAGGCGCCGAAGCGCCTAGCCGGTTCCTACCCCATGTCAGGGAACAGCGCCAGCCTTGGGCGCGATATGAGCCAGAAACACCGGGCTAGTACGGTCCATAATCACGATATCCGGCCGGGCATAAAGCATCTGCTTCAGGAACAGCGGATTGATTTTGTGAGCCGGAACCGGAAGAGGCCGCGGAAAGTAGCCGCAGCCGCGGAGGGCATCGTCAACCAATGCCGAGCAAAAGACGTGGTGCCGAAGGTGGCCTTCAATCGCGAGCTCGGCAAACTCGAATAGGCCAGTGTAGTCGTATTTCTCGCCTAGGACTTCTGGCGATCGAAGATAATGCTCGAACTTGGCCGTCATGTCTGCGTCGGCCGGCAACCCGACAAATTCCTCATATTTGAAGTTGCCATGGTCGTAATCAAGCGGCCGTTCCTGCACGCCGCCCTCGGCATAGGCACCGATCACGGTTCCGCCAAGCATGACAGCCTCGGCATGAGCGATCTCTTTGGACGCTTCCCAAGGCGTCCAATCCCCGTAGCAATCAGCCACGATCGCATCGGACAGCAAGTCGTTGTGCCGGACAAGTCGGATGATAATCACGGGATACCTCCTAGGACACAACCGGGGCGATCGGTTCCGGAACGGCGGGAGCTTGAGGCACGGGCTGAGCCGCGGTCATTGGAACAGGGTTTATTGGGTATACGGAGGCCGCCGGTGCGTTCTTTGGCGCCAGGACGGCATCAGGCCCTATCCCGCTTAAAACCGTAGCAGCACGCGCCTGAAGGGCTTCAATCACTATCGGATCATGAATGTCTACTCCGACTAGGTTTTTGACCGTATCGGCCCCATGGGTCTGAGCATACGCAACGGCCTGGGCGACGATTTGGCTCTTAACCTGCACATTGAGCTTCCCGGTAATGTCCTGGCCTAGCCTCAATGCACCGTCGTGCAGCCCGCGAGCTATGATGTCGTTCAGCCTGTCGGACATGGCCTGCGTAGCATTGACGCCGGCTGTCTTGGCTACCGCCATAACCCATTTCGTCAAGAACGTCGCAATCACGCTGCCGAATACCGCAACAAGACTGCCGAGCAAGTCGGCAATCCAAGATCCGAGGCTGACAGAGGTTGCCGGCTCGGCCGGCGGCGCAACAACGACGGGCGGAGCCTGCACAAGGCCAACACTGCCGAAGTCGCCCTTTTGCAACTGAGCTTGTCCGATCGCAACGGGACCGGAGGGGGTGTCTGATTGAGCTTCCGCAAGTGCGGAAAATGCCAACGCTAGCAGGATCGCTGGCGCAAGTAGGTATCGAAACAACATCGGGTATCCTCCTATGAAGGGAATACCCGCTTTACCACTTCTGAGAATTGCGCGTAAGCGTCCCTGAGCTCTTTCAAGCCGTCCTCGAACTGCTTTTCTGCTGCGGCCGGGCTTTCGCTAAGCTCGTTGATTGCCGAAACCGTAGCCCTTGTTTTGACCGCATCAAGCATCGCATCGTGAAGCGCGGCTAGAACATCTGCCTGGGTCAAGCTCATGTCGTCGCCCCTTTTGCCGCAGCAACCGCAAGCTTGAGCGCGTCGATTGTCTCTGGCCCGGCCAAACCGTCAACCGATAGCCCATAGTTCCGCTGGAAGTTCTCGATAGCCGTCTTGGTTTCGTTGCCATAGCTGCCATCGACGTCGAGCGCGGGATACCAGCCGATATCGTTCAATGCCTGCTGCACCCATTTTGTATCTATCGTCGCGTCCGTCGTCGTTACCGAAATGCCTGACGGCATAGGAGGCGGGATAATCGTCGGCAGAGCAAGCGTAGGGTCTATCTCAACCATGCGCCGGCCTACGGGAATAATCCCTAATTGAGGGTCCATGTCGTTTGCAGCAAACTTTCCGTCTTCGGTATATTTTCCGACCGTCTGAATGTTTGTGCCGCCCCAGAGATAGGGCGAATGCATGTGATGAAAATCACGATAACCAAACCCGTTGAACATTTCGCCGTAGAAGCAAACGTGCTCCCACGTCCAATTGCTCGCTCCAACCTTGTCGAGGCCGTTCAGGTGATAGGCGGCAAGCGCCGCGGCAAGCCATGTCCGAAAAGGCCCGTTGTGCGGAATGTCCCGTGACCGGCTCGTAAGCGGCCAACCCTGAGCCGGATTTTTGTTGAAATCGCTCGATGCCTCGCGCTCGAAGGACGGGCCAATGAATACGGCTGGAACGCCGATCGCCGAAGTCACCGGAGCATATCGGCTTTTGAAGCCAATCAACCTGACCGCAACGTGATTCACAAGATCCCGGCATTCGGGCCGTACCGTCATCGCGGTTAAAAGCGACGAATATTCAGGTTTCAGCCGGGTGAAAGGGTGGTCCATTTTAATCCTCTTCCGGAATTTGACCCCAAGAACAATCAACGTATCCCGTATCTAGGAATAGGTCATATGCAATGCGCTTGACCGACAACCAAAAAGTACAAAGACGTATCAACATTTTGTCTCCCTTTCTCAAAAAAGCTCTTTGGCTTCGCATGCTACGTTGGCAAGTGACGCCGTTGAAGCTCCACCATACGCTAAATTTATATCAAACCAATAAGCAGTTCCTGGGGTTAATCCGGTTATAATGTTGCTCATAGAGATCGGAACGCTAGCATTCGATGTTATACTGGTTGCTTGCATAAGTGCTCCTACAACGGTGCCTGCAGGAGACGCCCCGTTAACCGGAGCCGTCCCGGTTCCATACGCGACTTGAGCTCTAGCTGATCCTGTAGCAGTGCTGTTTGACGCAATTGCATAAAACACAACTTCCACTCGACTCGATATTGATGGCGTAAGTTTGCATGTTGACCCTAATCCCTGCATTAATCCGGTAGAACTAGCCGACCCAGTTGGAGAAGATACAACCGAAGATGCTAACAACGCCGGTTGAGCTTCTGCTAAAACTCCCGAATTGTCATAAAGCGTATATTTATTATTAGTTGGCGAGATCGTAGTCGTTCCAGGCGCCAAACTTGTAGCGGCCCCCGATGTATAGCAATTGATGCCTGCTTTGTAATTTAACACCCCGCCCGATGTAGCGCAGAGCGATCCGGCAACCGTTCCGCCCGTTGCAAGAGAGGCCGCGGTGATCTGACCGTTAAAGACAACATTTTGCGTTCCCGTCGTAATCCCTAGCGCGACTGCGCCGGCATTATCGAGCATTGAGGCGTCGAACGTGCTGCCCTGCCCCTGTAGCGAAGCGCCGTTTACTGCCGTGTTGTAAAGGAATGCTTGCCCGTTGTTGGCTAGCGTCGGTGCAGCTATCGTCCCCATGATCACGGTATTTCCCGCCGCTGATGCGGGTGCCGACGTGCCGGAATTTATGTTTTGTGCAGTATGAAAAACGTTGCCGCTGAAAGTCGGATTTCCGCTAAACGTGCTAGACAATGCCGCTCCGTTGATTGTCGGAGAAGTCAGCGTGAGGCCTGCAACTGTCGTCGTCGTAGCTCCGAGCGTCAATGCCGTCGAACCAAGGGTTAACCCTGAGTTGACTAGATCGGAGTTTGTCACGAGCCCGGTAGCTGTAAAAGCTCCGGTCACCGTCGGAGACGCTAGCGTTAAACCTGATATCGACGTTGTCGTAACCCCTAGCGTCAATGCCGTTGACCCTAACGTAAGTCCCGGGTTTACAAGGTCGGCATTCGTTACAAGTCCGGTAGCTGTAAATGCGCTTGTAACAGTCAATCCTGCGATTGACTGCGATACTGTAAAAGCATTGGAATGCGCAAGATTGATCCCAAGGTTGTTGCTACCGTCTAGTGTAAGAGACGAATTGTAATTAAGTGCATAGGTTACAATTCCAGATGGAAATGTAACAGCGAGCGGATTCGATGCTGCAAAGCTAGATGATGTTGCCCCCGAAAGAGGCCCGATCGTAACTCCGTTGATGCGAATGTATAGCCCAAGAGTTGTTGACCACATGTCTCCATTGTTCGGAGACGATGGAGCGGAACCGGCAGGCATATTGAAGCCGGCTGCACTTCCGGATGAAGCAATTGTAACAAGAGGTCCAAGCATGATGTCGCCGGCTTTGTTTACCGGCGTATATCCAAGGTAATCTTGCTTGATCTGAAAACAGTAATTCCACTGTGCAGCGGTTAGTACCGCGCCGTAGGATATATAGGTGCAAGAAGCACCCCCAGGATTTTGAGCCAAAGCATTTGGCGCAAATTGCGTATAGAAAAACAGACTAGCTGCAAAACAAATAATTTTCTTCATCTGTTAAACCCCGGCGCATTTAAGCAAGTTTTTCTAAGTTCTTCATGCGGAACGACTGTTGATTCTTCCGGATGATTTAGATCGTGTATACGTTTTAGAGACGACATTCCCAAATCAGAAATAAGCATTTTGGCCGCCGCGGAAGAGAATGTCATGTGATAGTGCGACTTTTCATTGCGATGGGTTGTCGCATTAAGGTGAAGGAAATGATACTTTTCGCTGCTCTTAAGCTTTTCATAGTCTGATGCTGTCATTTCCCAAACTGGCATTTTACATCTTCCTTTAGGCCGTAGCCCATCCTGTTGAACCAGTAGGAGCACTACCTACTGTTGGATTCCCTGCTGTTCCTCCGGGTATTCTTGATGCATTTCCGCTTAAAAACAATGTGCCGCCGGCACCTACATTCCATTTTTGCGTACCCGAAATGGAACCTGAATTTGCAAATGTTATACCCGTCCCCAACGAAATAAACCCAGGACCGCATTGAAACCACGCTCCACCGTTAAAGTTTATGGCATTGGAGCTAGTTCCAAGAGTTACTACGATTGAACTAGACAAATTTACTTGCGCCATTGATCCACAGTAGAAATGAGCGCCCCCATTAACCGAGCTTCCGTCGCCAGCTATCTGATACGATGCATTTATGTTGATTGTTCCTCCGCAGCCGTTTGTTGAAAATGGATATCCGGAAGGTCCAAATGAACCAAACCCGCATCCTCCGTTGACATCAATGATACCGTCCTGATGAATTTGAATGCCTTGAACGCTTCCAATGACGGAAACATTTCCGTTAAAGAAAATGTTGCTCACTTCCAGAAGTGAACCATCTCCAATTTCTGCGCAAACCGCCACTGCGGAACTATATGGTTGCCACAAAACACCTGATGAGAAATACCCATTACCGTTAAATACTACCGGAGACGCGCCGTTTAAAAATAGAACATGGCAGCTAGACATCCGAGGTACAATAATGCTCGAACTATAAGGCGTGGTAGACGCCGCTACAGTTGCAAAAATGCTGCTTCCCAAGAAATCAAAATTCTGTTCGCAGTCTGCAAAAAGTTGATCAAGAGTATTGTACGCTCTCGCGCCGGGACCAAGCCCATCCGCAACCATTGGGTTGTTTGAACCTAGTGTGTTGTCTACATAAAATTGAGTGCTGACCATTCTAAATCGCGCCGGTGTGGCACCGCCAGATGCAGGAACGTTAAAACCTAAAACTTGCAAAGTGTTGTTGTCGTTGTAAATCTGAAAAGATTGCCCTGGGTATAGTTTCCAAGCGGCACCGCCAACTCCACTTACTCCCTTTGCGATAGGCGTCGAAATTGACTCATTGTTTACAATTGTGCATTTGAAATCCGGCTGCAACGTATTTCCGGCAGGAAATGTAATTCCAAAAAACGTTCCAGAAGTTAAGTCAATAGTAGCATTGTTGTGCTGCGGTCCAAGCGTCGTTGCCGTCGTAATTGAGATACGACCATTGTTCCACGACGTAGGTGTGATGATCCATAAACCCGCTGCGTTGGTTTTTATTCTGATCCATGAATTTATGCTTGCTGTGTAAGCCAATCCTGCGCTGTATCCTTGAATATTGTCAGATACATTCGGAGAAAACGTTATTGTCCCGCTTACAATGTAAACGTAAAACTCAAACCCGTTAAAAAGTGTAGAGCTCAGGGGCAAAGAATAAGGAACTGTTCCAGACGCAAGACGAACGCTGCTGTTGTAGCCAAGCGTAACCGACTGAGAGCTTGTATCAGAAACTATTCGACCCGCGCCTTGACCGATGCTTACCCAATTAGCTCCGCCGGAATCGGGATTTGACGTGTTGTTGTCAACAAGCGAAAGCCACTGCAACCCGACCGTTGCCGTTGACGCAACGATGGCACCTTGCGGATAACCTCCTACCGATGATGAAAAAGCCGAGTCCCATTTGACCGGGCCACCTGCTGCCTGCCATTGCGACCATGCCGATATCTGATTTAAAATTCCGTTGAAATCTTCTCCAAACGGAGGAACGCCGCCAGAGCCAACCGGCTGAAAACATAGCGGCGGAAAACCGTCGCTCATAGATGCTGCGCCCGGAGTGATTGAAATTTGCGATGCCGTCGGAACCTGATGCGTATATGGAGCGCTCGCGCCAGCGGCAAAGGGCAAAGCAAATTTAACAGGGATCTGCGACGAAAGCATTTCTTATTTCCTTACGGCGGATTCTGAAAGACTGTGAACGATACGCCCGACGTCCTAGGCAAAACTCCGGACCTAGAAACAATAGCAAGTTCAACCGAAGAAAGAACAAAGTCAAATTGATATGTCATAGTCAAATTCAGATTATCGACTACAAAACAAGCGCCCCTTCCAGGAAAAAGATTTAGCATCAATTGGTTGATCGATGAAATTGATCCATCGCATATATTTGCCAACGCTTTTGCAAATATTAAAGTTCTAAAACTTTCATCTGCCAACGAGTAATTGTTGGAAATTCCCGATCCATTGTAAAACGTTCCCTGCCCAAAGGTCAAAGAACCGGCTTCTTCAAATCCAAAATATTGCGATGATACTGGGAGTTGAATTGTGCGGGTAACGCCAACTATACGGCCCCATACGTCGAGCCCATATCCTATGGCAGTGTCAACATTCCAAATCGTATCATAAAAACTATCCATATCCCGAGTTGGATCAACATATTGAGCCATGTTGACGCAAAGAGCAGAAATTATAGGAGAGTTTGCATACTCTGAAATAATCGTAGACCAAGGATCAAACGGAGGTATCGTTCCAATGGGCGATACGCCAATCTGAAACGAACCTACCGAGTTGGAACCCGGAACTGGATTCGGATGAGGATATGGAGGTCCGCTCATGTCACAGTCACAACGACATTGGCCAAAGATATTGTTGGCTCTTGATTAATGTTGACAGATATCAGGTTGAGATTTGCTGTCGCGGACGTGATCGAATCTCCGCAAGTTACAGCTGCGGATGATGCCGTCGTGTCTACGCTTGTCGAATAAACTCCGGCACCGTTTGCTGTTCCTGATAATTGAGCCGTGATTGTCGTTCCGGTTGGAATGCCCGTTCCAGAAATGACATTGCCAATCCCTATTAGTCCCGAGACTGACGATACTGTGATTTGGTTCGCTGCGTTTCTTGTTCCCGTAAATGTTGCGCCGGCAAGCGAAAGAGAATTAGTGAGATTGTACGTTCCTGTGCCACCCGAACCTGTTCCGAGTGAAGCTATTGTAGTTCCAACCGGTATGGAATTTAAGGAATCGAAACCGGACAAAAATTGCCCGACGGCAAGCGTCCCTGACGTAACCAAAGTTACCGTCATCACAGTGTTATTGATGCTCGCGACGAATACCGCAGATGATGCGTTGTTTGATCCAACAAATAAAGTTCTAACCGCAGCCCACGAACCAAGCGCCGCAACGACTGCGGAATATTGAGTAGCGTAGATAGTTGATCCTATTCGAGCTCTTGGCGGTGATGGAGTGTTAGTCAATGGCGCCGTCGTCATCGCCGTTGATGACACGGTCTGCGCTGTGTTGATGGTATAATTCCCCGCGTTTCCAACCCCGGTTTGGAATGCTGCTATCTGTGTGCCTGGGACAACCCCGGCACCCGATACGGTTTGCCCTACGGCAATCGTTCCAGATGCAACCGCACTGACAATCAGTATGTTTCCTGAAATCGAAGCCGTAAAGCTAGCTCCTGAATTGGCTCCGTTAAACGCATTTACGATTGCTTGTTGAACAATGGTAGCTGCGTTAGACGGAACGCCTGAGCTATTAGCTATGTTGACTGCGAAGTAGACTTGTAGCGAGGACGGAGCCTGCCAATAGATAGTGTATGTCGGCGCTTGGCTCGGCGCATAGGCCGGATTTGGATCTGTGACAACGTAGCTGCTATTCCCGGCATACATTGGAATGCCGGGAGGTTTTTTCTTCCAGATAGCCAAGGCCACTGCGGAGGCAATTCCACCTGTCACAGCGATGTAAAGCGCATTTGCAGGAATCGTCACGCCTTGAATCGTTGACGATGAGTTTGTTGGATTGTCCGTCACGTAAGCGTCAAGCACACCCGCGACATTGAGCAAGTTACCAAGGATCGATGTATTCGAATTGATGGCGTTTGCCGCCAAAGTTTGCTGCCGGCGCCCTTCAAATTGTTGCGCTGTTTCTGTTGACGTTCCAATTACGCCGGAAATAATCGTAGCGGTGTCCCATCCTGGGATAGACTGATAAATTGTAACGCTTGATGGCACTACGATAGGCCCAGGCGTTACCGCAGCGAATGAAAGCGTGATAGCTCCGCCGGAAGATGGCAATGTCCCGGCCTGCGTGCATTGATACAGATTTCCTGACGAATCCTGAATCGTACCGTAAGTCGTCGGTCCGGCCGGAATATTCGCTCCCGACCCAACGCAAGAAACCTGCAACGTCGTGGCTTGCGCTGCGTTTCTTGTTAACCGATATATTCGGGCAATTGCATCTTGCATGCGCCCGGTAGCATAGGCAGGATCAACCTGGGTCGCGTAATAGACTATTGTTTGATAGGCGTTGTTAACGACCGCAGCTTGCGTCGAAGCAAGCTGACTTTCCGGGTTAGACCCGTTGAAATTAAACGTGACGTTGAAAGCTATGTTGTAGTCGGATTGCACCCCGGCAAGGATGGCCGGTCCCGACGGCGCAATCGGGCCTTGCGTAGTCCAAGAAATCGCCGGAACCGAGGTTGTGCCTACATTGGCCATTTATCCGGTTCCTTGCGGGTTTAAGACTGTGAAATTAGCCGCGCCGGTTATTCCGGTTATGTTGCTGATAACCTGCACCTGACCGGATACCGCGCGCCCGCTAAATCCCGTGATAAAAACTTGAGCCGAGCCAACATTAGCGACCGTCAAAGCAGCCGTCACAAGATATTGCTTTAGCAGCGCTAGAGGCGGATTTTGCCCTAGAATTTTTGTGAAATACGGGACGCCTTGCGTCGTATCCCAATAATATTCGCCCAAGAACATCTTAATGGCGCACGCTGCGGCTTGAGCTTCGGCTGTCGTCGGAGAATTTGCCGGCGGTATCTCCGATAACAACGCGATATTGCCGTTTGCGTCAACGGACAGATCCCAAGTCGATAAGTTTAGAGCGAGTGTCGCGGCCATAGTGCCCTTTCCTTACCAACTCGATACCACGTTTTTTGACCTATGGCACCGTGACCGGAACTCCATTGACATTAAACGATGTCGTAACGACGTTCACCGATCCGGGCTGCATCTGGATCTTGTTCGAGTTGACGTCTGAAAGCGTCATGCCCAAGGAGCTCGAAACGATGCTATTTCCCGTCTTGTCTGTAATCGCAAAAGTACCGTCAGATTTGAGCCAGATCGTCGCAGTCGGGTTACTGTTGAACACCCCGCCGATATAGATCCCGTCCGAATAGCTCAACTGACGATTTGAGCCCGGGATGACCTGTTGGGACACCCCGTTAGAAAGCTTTGAGATGTCCCGTGATGCGCTCAACAGGAAGCCAACGTCATTGGCCGCCGGATCGCAAATAATCGCCCACGGGCCTCCCTGAGCCCGGAAATAGGGCACCCCGTAGACAATCCCCTGCTTCACCTGATTTCCGGAACCATCTAACAGGGAAACGAGCAATTGAACGTCAACCGTGCCGGCAGTCGGCGGAGACCCCGATCCCGCATGAACCGTATGGACTTGGACAGGGATCATGATTTCAAGCTGAGCGATTAGTTGTTTGGCAATAAACATTGTCACCGACGAATCGGAATTTCCGTCAAATGGCGTTTGCTGCCCGGCTCCGATCGTCCCCGATTGCGAAGTTTGGGTCATTTTGTTCCTATGACGACGGCGGGATGATCGTCTTAGCGTACCCGGGATTGTATGCGTAGACGACGGACATCCACTGCCCTTTAGGGACAAGTGAGTCGAGCATCAAATCAAGCTTGTTGACTGCCCATTGTGACGGAAAGGTTGACGGTGCATTTCCGGGCGAAAGCGAGCTCTGTTGTGAAGGCTGAGCGGAGGCAATCCCCGCCAACAAACTGCTATTCACTTGTACCAAGCTACCAAAGGACAGTTGCGGATTGAACAGCGTTTTAACGATGATTCCTTGTTGGGTGAAAGCCGGGTAGGAAATCATGCCGGTAGCCGCGGAAATTACCGGAATGTTTGGCGTGTTTCGGTTGCCGCCTAGAGGCCAGATAGAAAGTGTGTTTCCCTTGATTATTCCCCATGAAATTCCGGCCGCCTTGGCACATTTGTCCGCCTGAGATCGAGCCGACCCAGAAAAATAAGCGTTTGAAAGCGTCGATGAAACGCCGTTGTTTTCAAATCCCAGGTTCATTGCTCGAGCAAATCCGGACATCATGTTTGAAACTTGTTGAGATCCCGAAAAGCTTGAAGCTGGAATAGCTATTGTCGCATCTGCGGCACCGGCTATGCAGTCAAAAATAAATGGAACGTCGGGTTGCGCTGAATAGTCGCCGTAAGCCGACCATATCGTTCCTGAGAAAACGATTGCTTGGCCTGCTACCGCATCGCCAGCAGATATTGTCAGTGTATTTTTTGGAACCAAATTGAACACTAAACCGAGCGTCGAAAGCTGATTCATGATGCTTGGCGTCAATCCCCAAATCTTGACGCGCGCGTTACTGTCTGCCGGAGCTCCCGAATTTTCTATTTGGACTGAGACACGAGACCCCGTGAGGTTGACCGTGTTAGTTCCGCTTTCGGAAAATGTGCTTGGCTGATTTGTTTGTGTGTTTTGTGCAAGCTGCACAGAAACCGAAATCAACCTTTGAACAAATGTCATCCCGTAAGACCAAAATTTGTAAGATCCGTTGGAGATAGATAGACTAGCTGCCAACGAGATCCTAGGCCCGTGTAGACCGGACTTGACGTTCCTTGCGTGTCAACAAAGATAAAATCTCCCGAAAATCCAAGGTAAACGTCCCGCACAATACGGTTGAGGTTTTGACAAATAACGCTTGCGATAATGACTGTCGTTCCGAGGCTCACGGTCATAAAGAGCCCGTAGAGAGATTGAGAAATCGATAGGGTAACGGCTTGATTGTTAACCTGCGTTTGCAACGTCTGATTTTGAAGCGGTTGAACCGATATTGTTTGCATCAGAACACCGTTGGAGTTTGACCCGGAAACGGAAACGGTAGCCGCTGAATCACTGATTGGCTAGGTGATGCTGGCTGCACATTCCCAATTGACTGTTGCCCTGCATCTTGAGGGGATTGTGTGTTTGTAAACGTCGCCCCGGCAGTAACCGGAACTTGCTTGAACCACAACTCCGGTTGAATAAGCTTTGATCCT
>Ga0302186_10001750_pt1 | contig 17509 bp, 13 predicted proteins | sample II_Bog_E1_2_FD_198782 | JGI IMG/M metagenome (GOLD analysis project Ga0302186, IMG submission 198782) | Peat permafrost microbial communities from Stordalen Mire near Abisko, Sweden - II_Bog_E1_1 | ecosystem: Environmental > Terrestrial > Soil > Wetlands > Peat | place: Sweden: Abisko...
GGCACCGCGCTCGAACAGATCCCAGGCAAACATCGGATTGTTAAACAGGGGCATTCCTCCGAGCAGGATCATGCCGGTGACAGCCGTGACGGCACTGATCATCAGCGTCAATGCAACCACAATCGGAATGAACTGGGGCAGTGCGGAAAAATTCGTCGGTTTGCCATCCACCATAAGCGGATAAATGAGACCCGTGGGAATCAGCTCCATTGAAAGAGCAATGAGAATGGCTGAGATGCCGCCGCCGAGAACAAGGAAGCTAAGGATCGACTTGGGCAGGCGCATCACCTGAGCCAGTCCATGAACCGGATAAGGGGTATAGCTCTCGTAGCAGCTGAAACCCTCTTTTTGGAGCTTCGCAGCAGCCTTGACGATGTCGTCCGATGACTCAAAACGCGCACCAATCGCATAGAGCGCCTCTTCCTTGGATCCGGCCACAGGAAGATGATGACCTTCGGAAATGGAGAGATGATGACTCATGATTTCAGACCATGCCCCTCCTCGGCTGCGTGTCCGGGTTGAGAGTCCGGCAGCGTTGCTTTGAGCTCACTCATGTTAATGACCGGCACGAAGCGGATGAAGAGGAGAAAGAGCGTGAAGAAAATGCCGACCGTTCCGGTTGCCGTCAAAATATCAACGATAGAAGCGTGGAAAATATGCCAGGAAGAAGGGAGGAAGTCGTGAATCAACGAAGTCGTCACGATCATGAAACGCTCAAACCACATGCCGACGTTACAGAGAATCGCAAGGACAAAGACCACCGGCAAGCAGTGGCGGATCTTCTTGAACCAGAAGAGCTGCGGCACGATCAGATTGATCGAAAGGCAGGTGATCGGATACCACGCGGCGAGGCCGTTGAAACGCTCCCAGAAGGCACCACGTTCGAAGGCGTTGCCGCTGTACCAGGCATTGAAGAGCTCCATCACATAGACATAGGCCACGCAGGAACCCATGAAGAGTAGCAGTTTGCAGACCTTGTCGAGATGGGAGGCGGTGATGAGTTCCTTGAGCTGCGGATAAGCCAAGCGCAGCGGAATCAGCAGTGTGAGCACGGTGGCGCAGCCGCTGTAAACCGCACCAACCATAAAGTAGAAGGGGAAAATGGTCGCATGCCAGCCGGGGATCACAGACGTGGCGCAATCGGACGAGACGATCGTCGTCACGGTGACAACAAGCACCGAGGTGATACCTGCAAGGAGCACATACATCATCTCGTAGTGTCTCCATTGACGGGCTGTTCCGAGCCAGCCAAGTGAGACGATGCCATAACAGAATCTACGGATCTTGGTCGTGGCGCGATCACGCAGCACTGAGAGATCGGGAATCATTCCGGCGAACCAGAAGAGGGAGGAAACCGTCAGATAGCTGGTAACGGCAAAGACATCCCAGAGCAGAGGACTCGAGAAGTTGGGCCACATTCCGTAGTTGTTCGGAATTGGGAAGAGGAACCAGACAAACCAGACGCGTCCAATGTGAATGGCGGGGTAAACGCCCGCACACATGATGGCGAAGACCGTCATCGCCTCAGAGACTCGGGCAATGGAGATGCTCCATCTCTGACGGGTCAGGAAGAGCAGGGCCGAGATCATCGACCCGGCATGGGCCATCGAAACCCAGAAAATGAAGTTGGTGATATCCCACGCCCAGAAGCAAGGGCTGTTAGATCCCCAGACACCGACACCGGTGACAATCATGTAGAGAATGCAGGCCCCGCCAATCCCGGCAAAGGTCGCTGCAATCGTGAATCCGATCCACCACCAGAGCGGAGTCTTCCCCTCGACAATCGAGCAGACCGCCCCCGTCACCCACTTCGGATCACGGTTGTTCAAGACCTGGGGCGGACGGGCCAGGATCTCGAGATCCGGTGTCTCTGTCACGGCTTCGGCGTTGGTGGTGAGTGTGGACATCCTTGATGAAAATTATGCGTGCTCGGAACCACGGTTGGCGGCACCGACCAGATCGGCACCAGGCATCGCAGGGTTCGGGTTGCGGATCCTCGCCAAGTAGGTGACGCGCGGGCGCGTGTTGAGATAGTTGAGCGACGTGTACGTGCGGGAAATGCTCCTCGACTTCGAGATGGCGCTCTCAGGATCGTTGATGTTGCCAAAGACTATCGACTCCGAAGGACAGGCCTGCTGGCAGGCGGTCTTGAAGACAGGCAGCGGCGTCTTGGTGACATCGCTAGCGCCGGCCTTGACGGCGCGGGCTATCTTGGCCTCCTCGATGCGCTGAATGCAGAAGGTGCACTTCTCCATGACACCGCGCATGCGGACGGTGACATTCGGATTTTTCACCATCTTGAGGCTGTCAGCCATTCCCTTGGGTGCGAGCGGTCCGTAGTAGAGTTCATCTAGCGGACGCTCGTTGAAGTCGAACCAGTTGAATCGGCGCACCTTCCAAGGACAGTTATTCGCGCAGTAGCGGGTGCCGATGCAGCGATTGTAGGCCATCAGATTGAGTCCCTCCTCACTATGCACGGTTGCATTGGCGGGGCAGACCGCTTCGCAAGGAGCGCTCTCACACTGCTGGCACATCACACCCATCGGGATCATCTCGAGATTTTCCTCGCTGTGATCTGCGCTGGAGAACCAGCGGTCAATGCGGATCCAAGCCATGTCACGGCCACGACGCACCTGATCCTTGCCGACGACAGGAATATTATTCTCCGCCTGGCAGGCGACGATGCAGGCGTTACAGCCAATGCAGGTATTGAGATCCATCGAGAGACCCCACTGCAAATCAGAGGTCAGCGGCGGATTCGGATAAATCGAAATTGGCGGCGCGATTTCGCCATCCATCTCGGAAGCAAATTCAGGCTGCTTCTGGAACTGGTCGAGGGTTCCCTCGCGGGCGATATTGCGCCCCTCCATGTTCTGATGCTCTTGGGTCGTGGCAAAAACATAGGCAGGCTTGGCCAGTTTCTCCACCTTCACTCCGGTGCGGTAACAGAGCTTGGAGTTCTCACGGAGGGGATAGACATCGAAGCCAACATTCTCCATCACATGGGAGACACCGCGACGTCCGTACCCAAGGGCGGCACTGATGGAGCCATCGGCATGACCGGGAGCAACCATGGCGGCGATTTCGACGGATTTGCCACCGGTAGTGAGCTTCACCATGTCACCATCCTGGATGCCGAGCTTTTTGGCATCAGCAGGGCTGAAGAGCGCAGCATTGTCCCATACAAGTTTGGTGACGAAATCAGGGGTCTCCTGAAGCCAGGAATTCCCAGCATAGCGCCCGTCATCGGCTGAAGTGCTGCGAAGGAAAGTGATCTCAAAGTCACTGGCTGCAGCAGTCTCTGCTGACTGAATCAACGGGAGCGCGGCTGCTTGATTGAAAACCGGAATTGAACGAGGCCAAGCAGTATCCTGCGCGAATCCATTGCGGAGGAAACCTTGCCAACCTGCGTCGGAGGCATCTTTGGAGTAGGTGTTGAACGTCACGCGAACAGCCGAAGGGCCATCCACCTTCTCTCCGGCTAGCGCAGCGAGGATTTCGATAGACGAGATTCCATTCCAGAGTGGCAGGATCATCGGTTGGACCGAACAAACCGTGCCGTCAACCGAGCGGCCATCGCCCCAGCTCTCCAGATAATGGGCGGCGGGCACATGCCAGTGCGTCACCTTGCTGGTCTCATCGACAAAGGGTGAGAGATGGAGTGTCTCGGGAACGCTCGCAAGTGAATTTGGGAACTCGGTTCCGGACGCGCTGTACACCGGATCTCCACCCAGGATCAGGAGTGTTTTGACTGAACCTGCTTGGATCGCCTTGGAAAGATCAGAAAGTGTGGATAACGGCTTGATTGCGGTTTGAGCGACAGAAATCGTGGAACCGAGGTTGCCGAGTGCTTTATTGACTCCAAGCGTCAACGCCTGAACTGCGGCTGGCTGTTGTGCATCAGCAATAACGATCCCGTTACCTTTGGCAGCGAGCAGATCATCCGCCACACCCTTGATCCAAGCATCGCTAAAGGTTCTTCCACCCCCTTTGTAACCCGAGGCAAGAGCTGCGAGATCAGTGTCGCCGGTCTTGTCAGCGATCACCTTGGCCAGAGCTGCGGTGAAATCTCCGATTCCACTAGCGGGAATGCGAAGCCGGTGATCAGCCATGCCGCCGGTGAGGGAGAAGTGGTTCTCCACCACATAGAGGCGGTTCATTTTCCCCTCGGGGTTGCGGCGCTTCGCAAAACCCTTGGCAAAACCAAGACCCGTTTCCGAAGGATTCAGGAAATCGCTTCCGAGGGAGAGAATGACATCTGCCTTTTCAAAGTCATAGACCGGACGATTCCCCTCACCAAAAACAGCGTCAAAAGCCTCATCACTTTCCTTGGATGAAATCGCCTCGTCCTGTACCCAAAGGATTTTTGGGAACTGCTTGGTGAGTTTTTCACGGAGACGCTCAACCGTTGGAGAATTCTCCTTGCCGATCAGGATCGCCAGACCTTCACCCCCGTTAGTGCCAGCTGCGGCACGAACTTTTTCCAGAAAGGCATCCAGTTCGGCTCGCGAGACAGTGGCGGAATTATAGGTGATCTCCTTGGAGCGATTCGGATCGTAAAGATCGAGGATCGAGGCTTGGGCAAAAGCATCGGTTGCCCCATTGCTGGCCGGGTGAAGGGGATTTCCCTCAATCTTGGTCGGGCGGCCGTCGGAAGTCGTGATCGTCAGCGGTACTGCACCGACCGGAGTGGGCAATGCGCTCGCGTAGTAAAGGAACTTGCCGGGGATTGTCCACTCGGCGTTCTTGGTGAAGGGAACAAGGTGCGCCTCAGGACGGCGGCATCCAGTCAGTCCAAGTCCGGTGAGGGCCGTGGCCGCACCCATGAGGCGGACAAAATTACGCCGTGACAGCCCGTTATCATCCTGCTCTTGCAGGGCCGTTGCGCCTGCGGTGAATTCTCTCGCGAGGCTCTCGGCAAACTCGGGTGTATTCTCCCGCTCTCCCTGGGTTCTCCAGAGGGTCGGCTTGGCGTCACGGGCAGGGTGTTGGAAAATCTTTTTCATCGGTGGCACCCTCCGCAGGTCACGGGTGGATTGACCTTCCACTCCTCTTTAAACTTCGTGCCAATCTCCAGTTGCTCGGAGAGCGAACCGGGATGCCACGACATATTGAAGATCTCGGACGGCGGGCGGAGGAAATTCTCGGGAGCACGGTGGCAGTCAAGGCACCACTTCATGCTTAGGGACTGTGCCTCATAGACAACGCTCATCTCATTCACCGCACCGTGACAGCTGTAACAGCTCACACCCCGGTTCACATGGACTGCATGGTTGAAATAGGCGTAATCAGGCAGGCGGTGTATCTGCACCCAGGGAATTGGCTGCCCGGTCTGCCAACTCTCGCGAACCGGAGCGAGACGCGGGCTATTGGGAAGGATTTTGCCCGCACCGTGACAGTTGATGCAGGTCTGCGTGGTAGGGAGATTCGAATGGGCGGCAACCTCCACAAAGCTGTGACAGTATCTACAGTCCATACCGAGCTGTTTCACATGGAGGGCGTGGGAAAAGGGAACGGGCTGATCAGGCTGATAGCCGACGCGGGTGTACTTCGGGGTGAAGTAATACCAAACTCCTAGAGTGACGGGTGCACCAACAACCAGCACGCACACAAGGAGCTGGAGCGGTAGCCAATTGGCCCATCGGGGAAAAAAATTCGACATCGGGTGATAGAAATCGCCCGGGCGGAGGAGTTACGGGCGTGGCAAGGTTAGAAAAATTCGCCTCGAACGCAAGATTTTTGGCTCAAAATAATCACTCTCTTGGAGAAAGTTTTTTCACTTATTGTGTAGTGTAAGACAATTTACGCCCCGCTTCCAATCCAAGCTGGCCTCCCTACGTTGACTCTCGTAGCGTTCCAACGAGATGAAACAATTTGCCCGCTTCCTGTTGATAGCACTCCTATCAGCCTCCTCATTGCTTCATGGAGACCCAGCTCCCACGCCGAAGCCGCAGCACAATCTTCCAACGGCGATCCTCTCTCTCGGTTCCAACTCACTCACCACGCAGATCGCCGCCGATGACGCCAGTCGCGAACTGGGCCTCATGAGCCGGACCAATCTTGGCGACAGCGAGGGGATGGTTTTTGTCTTCCCTCAACCCCGGCCTGTCACGTTCTGGATGAAAGACACCCCGATCCCCCTCTCGATCGCCTACATCAGCTCCTCAGGCCGGATTCTGGAACTCCATGACATGAAGCCTTTTGATGAAACCTCTGTGCCAAGCACCTCCCAAGCCGTTGTCTATGCACTGGAAGTGGCAAAAGGATGGTTTGAGAGGCACGGAGTCCTTCCGGGAGACACCATCTCAGGCCTCCCTTCGGAAACTGTTGCAAAATAAAAAGCCTCAGATCACCCGGCGATTGCGGATCAGAGCGATCATAAAGAGTCCAAGCCCGAAAAGAGCGCAGATCGAGGGCTCCGGGACAGCAATTGGCTGGAATGCAATGATTCCATCCTGAAGATCATAGGCGACATTGTACTCATGGAAGAGATCCTGACCTATGTTAAGCGCATAGTATCCACCCAATTGGACATTGAAGGTGGTGTCACCTGCGTTGGTTCCGGTCACGGCGGAATAGTCCAGTGAAACCACCCCGTTAGTGTTGGTAAGACTGAGGTTGAAGCTCACGCCATCCGTGATTGTTTTTCCGGCGATGATGGGATCCAAATTTGTGGAGTTGGTATCGTTACGCAAGAAGCCGCTGGCTCCCGTATCAAGAACCACAGCGCCTGTATTGGTCCAGTTGACGCTACTGTTGCTAAAGGAGTAGGCGGCGGTAATTGCCCCCTCAGCATAGGTCGGAATGACATTGCTCGATCCGTAAGCCGAGGGGAAGGGGTTGGTGGTGTTCAAGCCATTGATCTGAAATTGATAAGGGTACTGGCTGAGTTGATTGCTCGAAATCCCGATCTGCAGGGTCGGGTTCGTGCTGCCACTCGCCCCCAAAGAGAGGATAAAGCCGGGGATGACGCCATTGCTGTAATTCAACTGGCCGAGGAGATTCATCACTCCGTTGCTGGCCGTGGTGAGAGCCGCTCCGAAATCACCATAGAAATGCCCGTCGATGGGAGGTGCGTTGGTTGGCCAAGTCATCACGCCGTTCGAGCTGATGCCTGTCACCTGCCCCACGGCAATGTTGGTGGAGCCGACAGGGCCGCTGGAGATCACGGGATCTGTCAAATAACCATTGTTGCCGTCTGCCGAATAAAGGCTGACGGAGGTGCCAACCACGTTACCAACATAGTCATTGCTGCTTACATAGCTCATACCGCCATTGGTCGAGATGAACGGATGGTTGGTGCCCCACGCGGAGGAATCGTCTTCCGGATTCGTGCTATAGGCGGCGTAGAACCCCGGAGCTCCGGTGTCCAGTTCATAGAGCTGGGGCGTGGTGGAACCTCCAAGGGAGGCATAAATGCCGTATTTGTAAAATTGATCACCCCCCACTGTCTCATCCCCAATTCCTTCCGGTTGAAGATTGAGAGTGATCGGACTGGTGACAACGTTCTGTCCTCTTGCCGAAACAAGACCAAAAAGAATGGCCATGGCCACAACGAGTGTCATCTGCGCCTTGAGGGAAGGGAGCAAGGTGGAAAAATTTAGCCTGTTGGTAGTTTTCATCATAGCAATTTTTGTGCTGCAGATTAACAGAGCATTGTATGCCCGTCAGAAATGGGATGTTATACCATCTCTCATAGATATAACTGGACTTTATGACTTGTTCTTTTGGCGTGCGGCTGCGTTGTCATTCTTCTGGTTATCTTCGGATAGCCATCGGTCTTCCGCCTTGCCACACACCAAAATCCCTGCGCCTTAAGAGTTCACCTCTCTCTGGGAGATGGTATAAGCCACTCTGGCCGAAAATCCTATCACACTTTTTCTTCGATGCACCGGGAAGGATGACGGAAACGCACGCCTTGACGCCGTTCGACGAAAAACCTCCCCCTCCAGTGCTTCCTCAGCGGTTATTTATCTCCTAGCGGTACAGCATGCTGACCTTCGCCATTTCTACCTGCACTCGCCGTAGCTGGCTTAAAACTTCCCGCGCCTGCGTGCTTTATCTGAGCGACGCATATTTCCAATGATACCACAGTGAGTCGATTGATAAAACGGCTTTCTGCGCAGGATGTTGGACACGGTGCCAGGCAGGTAAGCGACGGCGCCTACACGCCGAGCGAAAAGCAACACCGCCCCGTGCCTCAATCACAAGCCCCCGGCGCTAGACCGTCAGTTCCTCATTCGTCATCGCATTGGCGATGTGGAACTTCTCCACGTGGAGAGTCGGATCAGATTTGAAACTCAGGCGGGCGGCGTATTTCCGCTCGATATCGATGAGCAGATCCTCGTCTTCGGTACGGAGACGGTTCAGCAGTTCGGGATGAACGGTGACTTTGAACTCATGGACATCCTCCTGATGACGTTTCATCAGGGTGTGCAACGCACGCTGGAGTTCGACGCTCATGGTCATCGAACTCTTCACCACACCCTTGCCGTGGCAATAGGAACAGTTGGTGTAGAGGGAACTGGAGAGACTTTCCTGGGCGCGCTGACGGGTCATTTCCATGAGACCGAGGGCCGAAATCGGAAGCACATGAGTGCGGGCCTTGTCGCGGCGCAGGCGGTCGCGCATCCGCTGATAGACGGCCTGCTGATCCTTGCGGTTCTTCATGTCGATGAAATCGACCACGATCAGGCCGCCGATATTGCGCAGGCGGAGCTGGCGGGCCACTTCATCCGCAGCCTCCATGTTGGTCTGGAAGAGGGTCTTGTCCATGTCCTTGCTCCCTTTGTTTCGACCGGTGTTCACATCGACGGCGATCATCGCCTCGGTCTCATCGATCACTAGGTAGCCACCACACGGGAGCCAGACCTGTCGCAGGAAGGCATTATCGATCTGGGTTTGAACGGCGAAATTATCAAAGATCGGTTTCTGGCCACTGTAGAAGTGAATCGACTTCTTGGTCCGCTTGGAGATCTGGCCGACCAGCTCCTGCATCCGCTCGGCAGCCTTGAGATCATCGACATGCACGGCATCGACATTCTCGGTGAGAAGGTCGCGCACGGTACGATCCACGATGTCAGGCTCCAGAATCAGCGTGCTGGCCGCAGGCTTCTCGGCCATCCCCTTCTCCACTTCGCGCCATTGATCAAGGAGGAACCCGAGATCACGGACAAAGAAACGGGCTTTCTGTCCTTCACCCGCCGTGCGGATGATGATGCCCATGCCATCAGGAAGCGTCAGTTCGGTGAGAATCTTACGGAGGCGAGTGCGCTCCTTGGGATCTTCGATCTTGCGGGAGATACCACACTGGTCGTTGAAGGGCATGAGCACCATGTAGCGCCCGGCCATGGAAATGTTTGTCGTGATTCGGGGGCCCTTGGTGCCGATCGGTCCCTTGGTGACCTGCACCATGACCTCGCTTCCCACTGGGTAGATGGTTGGAATGTCCTTGGCAGTGATCTTCTTCTTGGAGGGGGCGTTACCACCGGAACGCTGGACTGCCTCGATGCCACTATCGAGCGCCGCAGGAATGGCATCCCAGAAGTGGAGGAACGCATTCTTCTCAAAACCGATATCCACAAACATCGCCTTCAACCCATGTTCGATATTCCGGACTTTTCCCTTGAAAATGCCGCCGACGATGTTGCGCTCGCTGTCACGCTCGATGGAGTATTCCTCCAGCTTGCCATCTTCCAGGACGGCGACCCGCTTTTCCAATTTCTCGCAACTGACGACAAGTTCAATGCGTGGGCCGGATTTCTTGAAACCTAGGAATTTTTTGACAGTGTCGATGATGCTCATGATGGGTAGGGATTTTGGCTGAAGGCTTTTAGACTGATTTGGTCAGAGAGGTTTTGGGGTTGGTTGGTGAATGGATTGAAAAGGTAAGGGGCGTCAGATTTTCGCGTTCTTGGGCTAAGAGCCTACAAGGCTTCAGTCTTCTAGGCTCTTTGGGTCAATGGGATTGTTTGGGAACGGCGGAGCGGCCTCCGCCCAGGAAGTTGAAAAATTTCTGGATTCCCCCCTGCGGGCGGGGCTTGTTGTTGGGGTGGGCATCGTCATCATCGCTGATGTCCGGCTTGGCCGTCGCGGTTGCGGTGCCGGGCTTTGTTTCAGGAGACGCGTGGTCGTCGTTATCCTCGGCAGGAGCGTCCGGAACCGTCGTCGTGTCGCTTCCGAAGGCTGTCGGGAAATCCTTGGTAAAATCGATTCCCGTAATCTGCTGGAAGCTACCAGGCGCCGGGGCCAGAGCCTCGAGCTTGACCTCCTGACCCTTCTCCATGGCGAAGATCTGCTCCAGAATTTTTTGGGCGATGGGTGCCGCCACCCCACCGCCCGATTTGCCGCCTTGCACAAAGATGCAAACGACATAACGGGGTTTGTCATAAGGCGCGAAGCAGATGAACCAGGTGTGGTTGTCTTTGATCTTGCCACGCCAAAACTGGGCCGTACCGGTCTTGCCAGCCACTTCGACCCCCTTCACTCGTGCCTTGCGGGCGGTTCCGGTATCGTCATTGACGACCCGCCACATTCCCTTACGAACCTTTTCAATCTGCTCGGGTTTGAGTCCCCCATCCTTGACCAGATCGGTGCTGACCTTCGTCGGCTCATCCTTCACGACGGTTCCATCCTGGGCGACGATCTCCTTGACCAAGTGCGGCTGATAAACTGTCCCACCGTTGGCCACGGTTGCGCAGACGACAGCCATCTGAAGCGGGGTCGCCAGCACAAATCCCTGACCGATGGATGTATTGGCTGTGTAGCCGGGGCTCCAGCGTTCACGGGGAGCATTCTGGGCGAGCCAGGCCGGGCCGGGCAGCACGCCCGAGGCGACATTATTAAGGGGAAGATCCATCTTCTGACCCACACCAAGGAGATGGCCTACAGTGTCAATCTGGTCGATGCCAGCCGCATTGCCATACTGGTAGAAAAACGGATCGCAGGAATTCTTGAGTCCCGTGGTGAGATCCTGCATCCCGTGGGGCGGCAAGGGAGGCTTGGCTGTCAGCACCCAGCATCTCATGTATTTGTTCCCGTACTGGACGCCGCCGGTACAGTTGAACTGCTTGTCCCCGATGCCCGCCCGCAGACCTGCTAGCGCCGTACAGAGCTTGAAGGTGGACCCAGGCGCGTAGGCATTGATCGCTCGGTTCATCAGTGGATCGGTCTCGTCCTTGGAAAGCTTTTCCCAATCAGACTTGGAAATCGTCGGGACAAACTGGTTGGGATCGAACGAGGGAACCGAGGCCATGGCCAAAATCTCCCCGCTGTTGGGATCGAGCACCACGGCGGCTCCACGACCGACGACCCGCAGCGCCTTCTCCACGATAAACTGGATACGGGCGTCGATGGTGAGGAGGACCTTGTCCCCCTGCTTGGGGTCGATCTTAGATGTCTCGCCGTCGATCACCCCACTGGCGCTGCGCTGCAGATAGCGCGTGCCGGGTGTCCCCTTGAGCTCATCATCGTAAGCCTGCTCAATCTGGGCCTTCCCCTCTACGTCGGGCTGATAAAAGTTGTAGCCTGCTACATCGTCCGGATCGATCGTGTTCTGCACCCCCACATATCCGAAGAGATGCGGTGCCAGAGCACCATAGACATAATGGCGCACCGGCTTGAGCGTCACCGTCACTCCGGGCAGGTCGAGATTGTTTTCGCTGAAGCGGGCCATTGTCTCGAAATCAAGATCCTGGCGATAGACAAAGGGGACCTCTGAATTGTCGCGAAAATGCACCTGGAGTTTGCGCGTGTTGTAATCGCCGGCAAGCCCCAGTTTTTCAAGGCGCGGCACGATCGACTCATTGACGATCTTGACGATGTCGGGTTCCTCCTTGTTGACCAGCATCCCATGATCGAGCCCCCGGTATTTGAGCACCGGAACATCGTCGTCATGATTATCCCTCCACGCACGGACAATGTCGGGAAGATAAAAGTCGACCTCCATGCTGGCGCGGTTTTCCACAAGCGGCACCCCGTTCCGGTCGCAGATTTCCCCGCGCACGGCGGGCAACCGTACGGTGAGCTGGGAGTGCCCCTTCACTCTCACCTTGTAATCGGCATTCTTATAGATCTGCACATACCACAGGCGCAGTAGCAGCAGTACAAACGCCAGTGTCATCAGCATCGCAACGATGATGAGTTTTTGAGTGGAAACATCCTTGGGCTTCATGGCGCTATAACTCCAATCCTGATTTTCCAAAGCCGGGCCTGCCTTGTCCTGGGACAGGTTCCGTAGAATAGGGAACCAGCGAACTCAGCAGAAGATAGAGCAACGGGGCGATGAGCAGCGCGGCCGCCGAGGGGATGGCGAGTCGAAAGAGGACCAGCTCATCCACAGGAAATCCCCCCCGTTTCACACACAGGATTAGAAACTCTCCGGCAAGCAACGTGAAGGTCACCAGCAGGCTGCCAAACGCGTGGAATTCCCACCGCATGCCGTGTGTGGCCTCGCTCAGCATCTGGAGAATAACCGTCCAAGCGAGGAAGAAGACGATCGGCCCCACCAAACCCAGCTCGATCTGTCCCGACTGGATCTGCAGCAGGGCCAGACCTTGAATCAGGGCCGTGGCCAGCGCGAAAAAAAGTGCGGGGATCAACGGCAGCGCCAGGGCGCCAAAACAGAAAAGGATCGGTAGAAGCAAAATCCGCTCCTGCATGGGGGGAAGCGGCGGGAGCAAATCCTGCACGACGATGGAGATCGGCAACAGAACGAGAAGGAGGAGAAAAAGCAGGGTCGTTCTCATTTCGCCCCGGTAACGACAAAGACATCATCGAGATTGCCGAGATCGGCAGCGGGCTCGAGGATGGCTTCGCCATCAAGTTCGCGGGCGTGAAAGCTTTTTACCGTGCCAAGGGCGATGCCGGACGGAAAGATTCCGCCGCTCACTCCCGCTGTATAGACTTTCTGCCCCGGCTGAAGATCAGCCAGTTTACTCAAAAACGCCAATTGCAATTCTCCCTCCGGGGCACGAGCTCCCGCGCTGATGCCCTGTTCCTTGGTTCCCTCCACATTGGCCGCCACCTTGCAGTTCTCGTCGGTGACAAGCACCACCTCGGCCATGTCGTCGGAAACGGCCGTCGTCTTGCCGACCAATCCCCTGTCGGTGATGACCGGCATGTCGGGGGCGATGCCATCCTTGCTACCCCGGTTGATCTTGATCGTGTTCCACCAGGCTTCGGCACTATGGTTCATCACCACGGCGGGAATCAGGCGGAAGGAGGAACGTTCACGATAGCCAAGCACACTCCGAAGGTGATCGTTGTCCTGCTGAAGATCACGCAGGCCGTTGTTCTCGGCGCGGAGTTTCTTGTTTTCCGAGAGCAGCCGGTCGTATTCCGACTGCAACTGATCAAGCGTCATCAGATCCTTGCCAAGACTCCCGATGCTGCTTTGTACGACGCTCCCAGAATGGCTGAGCGGAGAGATCAACCCAAGGAAGCCCGACTGCAATCTCCCCAGCGGCCCAACTCCGAGCGCGCTGAAAACAATGGCAGCAGCGATCAGCAGCACGAGGGCGGCAATCTGAAGATACTTCATCGGAGTAACGCCTCTGTCGGAAAGGGATGGATAAGGGCAGCCGCAGCCTTGGACCCGGGGGATTAGACCCTGGGACGATCAGTCGCGGCTACAGACCTGAGAAATTCGATTTCCTGAAGTGCCTTGCCTGTTCCCTCGGCCACGGCACTGAGGGGATCCTCAGCAACATGGACGGGAAGTCCGGTTTCTTCGGCAATCAGCGTATCGAGACCGCGCAGCAGGGCTCCGCCACCGGCAAGAACCACACCGCGATCGACAAGATCCGCAGAGAGTTCGGGAGGACAGCGTTCAAGCGTGATCCTGACAGCCTCAACGATGCGGGAAACAGGCTCATTGAGCGCGTCGCGGATTTCCTGGGAAGTAATCGTGATCGTCTTGGGAAGACCGGCTACCAGATCACGTCCTTTCACTTCCATCGTGAGTTCTTTTTCCAGGGGATAGGCACTGCCGACACGGAGCTTGATCTCCTCGGCCGTCCGCTCGCCGATCATGAGATTGTAGGCGCGCTTGAGATGCTGGACGATCGCCTCGTCGAGCTCGTCGCCCGCCACCCGGACGCTGCGGCTGAAGACGATGCCTGCCAGCGAAATGATCGCCACCTCGGTGGTGCCGCCGCCGATGTCGATGATCATGTTTCCAGCGGGATCGGTCACGGGAAGTCCGACACCAATCGCCGCGGCCATGGGCTCCTCAATCAGATACACCTCACGCGCTCCGGCGTGCATGGCGGAGTCCTTCACGGCGCGCTTCTCGACTTCGGTGATGCCGCTTGGAACGGCGATCACAACGCGGGGACGGACAAAGCGACGGTGACCGTGCGCCTTGGTGATGAAATGCCGTAGCATCGCCTCGGTGATTTCAAAGTCCGCGATGACACCATCCTTGAGTGGACGGATGGCCGTGATGTTGCCAGGGGTACGGCCAAGCATTCGCTTCGCCTCATCGCCGACGGCCAGCACCTGTGTCGTGCCCGCCTTGACGGCGACAATGGAGGGTTCACGAAGGACAATGCCGTGATCTTTGACATAGACCAGCGTGTTGGCTGTACCGAGATCGATACCGATGTCGCTGGAGAAGAAGCCGAGGAGATTTTTAAACATGGAATGAGGAAATGACTGAAGGTGAAAACAGAAGTGTGAAAAACAGACGAATCCCTCCCTCCCTTAAAAATAACTCAAAAGGGAGAGATCGGAGACGGTTGCAATCTATAGGTCAACAACATGGCATAAAACCTCCGGGTTGTCGCGTCAAGCATCCCTACCCCATCCAGAAAAACAGTTTTCAGTGGGAAACCCCTTCTTGGGTGAACTCTTTCCCTCTGATTTTGCGTGAGTTACCCGGGGGGTTGCGCGTAGCCTGACTCTTTATGGCGAGCATCTTCGGCACACTTTTCCGCGTCTCCACCTGGGGGGAATCGCATGGCGGCGGCGTGGGTTGCGTCATCGATGGCTGTCCTTCGCGTCTTCCCATCACCGCCGAGGAGATCCAGATCGAGCTCGATAGACGGCGTCCCGGCCAGAGCGACATCGTCACCCCCCGTCAGGAGGAGGACAAGTGCCGCATCCTCTCGGGAGTCTTTCGGGGCCAGACGCTCGGCACCCCCATTTTAATCGCAGTCGATAACAAGGATGCCCGTCCCTCGGCCTACACCGAGATGGAGACCATGTTCCGCCCTTCCCACGCCGACTTCACCTACCAGACCAAGTATGGCATCAGAAACTGGGAGGGGGGAGGCCGTTCCTCCGCCCGCGAGACCATTGGCCGCGTTGCCGCCGGTGTCGTTGCGAAAAAAGTCGTCCGTGCCCTGCATCCGAGATTTGAAGTCATCGCCTATGTCCGTTCCATCCACGACATCGATGCGCAGATTGATCCCGAGATGGTGACGACCGCCGAAGTCGATGCCACCGCTGTGCGTTGTCCCGATCCGGCTGCTGCCGCAAAGATGATCGAACGGATCAAAGAGGTCCGCTCACAGGGCGACAGCATCGGCGGCACCATCGAGTGCGTTATCCGCGGGGTGCCCCCTGCACTCGGAGAACCGGTCTTTGACAAACTCGAAGCGGACCTTGCCAAGGCAATGATGAGCCTGCCCGCGACCAAGGGATTTGAAATCGGGAGTGGCTTTGCCGGAACACGCCTCACCGGAAGTGAACACAACGACGCCTTCGTTGTGGAAGAAGGCCGCGTCCAGACGCTGACCAACCGATCAGGCGGGGTTCAAGGCGGGATCAGCAATGGTGAGCACATCTTTCTTCGCATCGCCTTCAAGCCGACGGCCACCATTGCAATACCGCAGCAAACGGTGACCGTCACCGGCGAATCCGCAGAACTCTACGCCCGTGGCCGTCACGACGCCTGCGTCCTGCCGAGGGCCGTTCCGATGGTCGAGGCGATGGCATCGCTCGTGATCTGCGACCATCTTCTGCGCCAGCACGGGCAGAATGTGCTACCCTGATCCGATGGCACCACCCGACCTCGCTCCCCTCGTCGGGGCATTCCGCGAACGCCTTGCCGTTATCGCCGACCATGCCCACCGGGAGAGTGACTCCGCAGGGCATTTGTCGCGTCTGATCACCGTCTCCAAAAAAATCGATGCAATCGTAGCAACGCTCTCTCCCCAGGAACTCGACCCGCAGTTCCGTCACTACCTGGATCGCAAAAGCTACGACAAAGCCCTCGCGTGGATCGAGTCAGGCGGGAAAGCCTGACGAGTAAAAAGTTAAAAGTAGGGAGGCAACCCTTCCGTATTTTTAATTATTTCAGCTTTCCACTTTCAGCTTTTCAGACTTTTCACTTCGCCCGTTGAGGGCGATAGTAATCTGTTATGGACTCACTGATCCGCATCCTACGCCAGAATTCCGCGATTCCCCGCGCAGACCTCGCCCGCCTGCTTGGCCTGACCGAAGCGGATGTGTCTGCCAAGATTGCGAAGCTGGAAGCCGACGGCATGATCCTCGGTTACCATGCCGTCATCAACAGTGAGCAGTGGGATGCCGAGGCAGTGACCGCCGCCATCGAAGTGCGCGTCTCGCCGGAGCGCGAGGGTGGATTCGACCGGATCGCCAACCGCATTGCCGGATTTGAGGAAGTGGAGAGCGTCTATCTCATGAGCGGAGGCTACGACCTGCTGGTGATCGTTAACGGTTCCAACCTGCGCGAAGTCGCTTCGTTTGTCGCCGCCAAGTTGAGCACCATCGAGTCCGTTCTCTCGTGCGCGACACGTTTCCGGCTTAAGACCTACAAGGAGAACGGCCTGCTTCACGCCATCGAAGAAGTTCCCGAGCGCCTCTCTGTCACGCCTTGACTGAACCCTGACCGATCATGAGTTCACGCATTGCGTCGCATGTGCGCGACATTCCCCGTTCGGGAATCCGCGACTTTTTTGAAATCGTTCAATCGATGAAGGGGGTCGTCTCCCTCGGCATCGGTGAGCCCGACTTTGTCACGCCGTGGCATATCCGCGAGGCCGCCGTCTATTCCCTGGAAAAGGGCCGCACCGGCTACACCTCCAATCTCGGCGATCCACGCTTGCGCCGCTCGATTGCCAAGTATGTGGAGAAGAATTTCTCCATCGCCTACAACCCCCATGACGAAATCATCGTCACCGTCGGCGTCTCCGAGGGAATCGATCTCGCCCTGCGCGCCTTGCTCAATCCGGGCGACGAGGTGCTCTACCATGAGCCATGTTATGTCTCCTACAGCCCGAGCATCGCGCTTGCCGGAGGCAAGGCGATCCCGGTCACGACCCGCGCCGAGGATGAATTTGTGCTCCGCGCTGCCGATCTGGAAAAGGCCGTCACGCCCCGCACGCGCGTCCTGATGCTCAGCTTCCCGACCAACCCCACCGGGGCTGTTATGCCCCCCGACGAGTTGGCAAAGATCGCCGCCTTTGCCGTGAAGCACGATCTGGTCGTCCTCACCGACGAAATCTACAGCGAGCTCACCTACGACGATCTGCCGCATCATTCC
>Ga0302186_10001751_pt1 | contig 17496 bp, 13 predicted proteins | sample II_Bog_E1_2_FD_198782 | JGI IMG/M metagenome (GOLD analysis project Ga0302186, IMG submission 198782) | Peat permafrost microbial communities from Stordalen Mire near Abisko, Sweden - II_Bog_E1_1 | ecosystem: Environmental > Terrestrial > Soil > Wetlands > Peat | place: Sweden: Abisko...
TCCACTTGGTCAAGATTACCCTTCCATTGGGCGAAGGTCACTTCCAATAAATTTTTTTGTTCATCCATGGTCTTACCTGCATTTTCCAATAGCATCTCCTGAAAGCGTTTATACCTGAATTTTTTTCCTTTGGGACCTCCAAACTGATCGGCATAACCGTCGGTAAATAAATAGAGGATGTCGCCTTTTTGAAGATTCAGTATATGTGTAGTGAATGGTATTGGTTTATCCACTTTACCTATGGGTTGCTTGTCAGCATCTACCTCATGCATTTCATTATTTTGGACATATAATAAGGAATTGTATGCACCGCTCCAATGTATTTCCCTGGTATTGCTATTGATGCAAAATAATGATATATCCATTCCGTCTTGCACATTGTTTTCGCTCTTTTCAAATGTTTCGAGCACAAGCTCCCTAACCTTGTCAAGTATTTTTCCAGTTTCTGTTATATGAAATTCTTTTACAGTACGGTTTAATGCATTGGAACAAACCACACTCACCAATGCCCCCGGTACACCATGGCCCGTGCAATCGGCAGCCGCAATAAAAGTAGTATGGCCTGCCCGTTCCATCCAATAAAAATCACCGGCTACTATATCTTTTGGTTTGTATAGCACAAAGGCCTCCTGAAAGAACTCCCTGATTAAATTTAAAGGCGGTAATATAGCATCCTGCAGGCGCTTGGCATAATTAATAGAATCAAGTATATCCTTATTTTTTTCTTCTACCAAAGCCTTTTGCTGCACAATTTCCAGGGTTCGTTCTTCTACTCTTTCTTCCAATACTTCTAAAGCTTCAGCTTGTGCGTTTATCTTCTCTTTCTTCAAAATATTCATTTTATCGCCCAAGGCAAATGAAAGCATCATCATAAAGGTAACAATGCCGATATTGTCTGAATTGAAAACAAAAATTTTATTGGAAAAAGTTATTTTTAATATGTATAGCATGGTCCATAGGCTGCCACTTATCAGAAAAACGTTTCCCAGCACAAAAAATCGGGCTTCTTTAAGTTTTTTCAACCAAATATTTATTCCGGTACTAAAAATAAATATAAGGGTTGATATTACTGCCAAATAATCTATACTTTGAAATAGGGAATTAAACCGGATAAAAAAAGTAGCTATTGTAAGCGGAACAAAAAAAGCAAGCATCCACTTCATCCATTTATCGGTAGTGGGTGCATACTTCTCCAAATTAAGAAAACTCCGGGTGAACAATAAATAAGAAACGATAAGAAGATTAGGGAAAAAAATAATTCCAAAACCAATTTTAATATAGGATATCCAGAAAAATATGGCGCTTACATAATAATAAAACTGCGGCGTTCGTGATGCTTCTAGTCCTGCATAGCAGTAGACAAATAAGGAGTAGTAGAGAAATTGATTTTCCCTGAGTGAAAAAAACAAAAATAGATTATAAAAGAAAAGAATAAGCAGGATGCCGAAATATGCACCCCATAGATAAGAAGGCTGTTTCTCCTTCATTCGCGAAGCAATCATTTCCTGCATAGTTGTCCATTGAATTTCATTTTTAAGAATATTCAATCTAGGGTCCACTTGCATTTTACCTATATCTATAAACCCGGAATCAATAGCAACTTCAAGATACTCGAATGCTTTCTGTTTGTTTCCTGCAAGTGCCCAGTAACAAGATGCATCATAACATGCATCATAATAAAATTCACCCGGTTTAATCGTTTTTAAAATATTTTGAACCGAATCAACCTTATTATCTTGAGCAGGCATAGTGAAGTGACAAATACACATCACCCATACAAGAAATAGATATTTTTTACTTTTTATCATTGCTTTTATTCCCTTTACAAATACAAAGTACTATTTTTTTGCAAATATGTACATTTGCCTTATTAATTAGAATCAATATCCATTATTTATTACTTCCCTATGTTTCGCAAACTTACTATAATTATTTTTTTTAGCATTCTATCCGCGTGCTTTTTACTACTTCCTTCGTTCACTATTCATCCTGAAAAGGGAGTATATATCGATAAGCAGCAAGCACAAAAAGCTTTTGTACTATTAAACAAAATACGCAAAGATCCGAATGCTTATACTGAACGGTATGAGGTTTCACTAAGAAATATTGCTCCTCGTCCTGAACTTCATTGGAACGATTCGCTTGCTGCTGTTGCTGAACGTAAGGCTTTAAGCATGGCTTTTAAAGAATATTTCGGTCCGGTTGATCCTGACGGTTATGGCATTAATTATTATGTTAATAAAGCCTATGGCATATCCTCTGACTTGGTGAAAAATAAAAAACAAAGTGACCTTGAAGCTATTGAAGGAGGGGCTTCTTCCGGGGAAGTAGCGATAAAAAATATTGTTACCGATAAAGATCATCTGGGATTAGAAGGACAAAAACTGCTGCTGGGCGAAGGGGATTTTAATGCATCGCTTATAGACGTGGGAATTGGTTATGTGCACGGAACAGGCGCAACTAAATACTGGAGCTATACCTGCATAATTATTGCCAAGCATTCTTGAAACAAGTAATTTACTGCCTGTTTACTATCATCAAAAAATGAAACTTGCCGGGCTTTAGAATAGCTTCTCCCACATTTTAAGTTCACCGTGGAATCCGGAAGATTGAATCATATATCCTCTGGGAACTTCTTCCGAATTACCCCAATAGGTTGCCAATCGGGTTCCTATCGGCATTCCAGCAAACTGTTCTCTAAGGTATTGGGTGTACTGACCGTATAAACGCGGATTAATTGGTACTGCATTATCCATAACTTCCGATTCGGACATATTTTCAATAAAGGAATTGAAAAAATAAAATGCATCAAAGTTTTTAAAATTAATGTTCGTAATATTGGAATGGATAAATTCAATATTAGATAACCGGTATTGCTGCAAAAGTTGATTGGAAAAATGGTAAAGATTTTCACGATATTCCACTCCGGTAAAATGACCTTTTGTAAGCACCGAACCAATCATGCAAAATTTACCTGCGCCGGAACCTATATCCAGAACTTTTATGCCTGAACGACTTACAAGAAATTCTGCCGCAGTTTTTGCAACGCCCACAGGCGTCCAATGCTTACCACTCAATTTTTTAATCTCCTCAGGATAAATAACATTAAATTCCTCATCTTCCATTACTTTATTCTTCTTTAAACGTTCAAAAATCATATCTCCTATTTATACCATTCAATCTTGCAAAATTAGGGAAAGTATGTTAAAAAATATTTAACCGGCTTTCTAAAAAATAAAAAAAAATATCTCTACTTGAATTTGATTGTTACTTTTGTCGTTCTTATATATCCCTTTTGATAAATGATACTCCGTATTAATAACCTCGCCAAGCGTTATGGCAATTTTACCGCACTTTACGATGTGTCATTCGCCATTGAAAAAGGCAGTGTATTTGGCATACTTGGACCCAATGGGAGCGGAAAGACAACTACACTTGGGATTATATTGGGTGTTATTAATGCCTCCGGTGGAACCTATAGTTGGTTTGACAACCAACATTCCGAGAACCCCAGAAGACAGATTGGAGCTATTTTAGAAACACCAAACTTTTACCATTACCTAAGTGCATATAAAAACCTGCAAATTGCTGCCGATATTAAAGGAATTGGTTATGATAATATCGACAAAATGCTGGAAGTTGTTAACTTAAAAGATAGAAAAAATCACCGATTTTCTACTTTCTCACTCGGTATGAAGCAAAGACTTTCCATCGCATCCGCTCTTTTAGCAGACCCCGAAGTTGTGGTGCTCGATGAACCCACCAATGGCCTGGACCCCCAGGGGATTGCCGAAATACGTGAATTGATAATTAATATTGCCAAACAAGGCAAAACCATACTGCTCGCCAGCCATATGCTGGATGAAGTTGAAAAGGTTTGCACCCATGCAGCCGTATTGCAGAAAGGAAGAATAATAACCTCTGGAAAGGTATCGGATATACTTGGGAACGATGATATAATTGAAGTATTAGCAGATGATATTGAAAAACTTGATTTGGTGGCAAAGGCACATCCTCTTATAAAATCTGTCAATAGAAATGGTGGCGGTAAACTTGAATTGTCTTTTTCAACCCCTGTTTCCACTACTGATATAAATGATTATTTTTATAAAAAAGGAATTACCCTTTCCTACCTGGTATTACGCAAAAAGACGCTGGAAGCACAATTCCTTGAATTAACACGCCAGGCAAAATGATGAAACTTTTATCCATTGAGTTAAAGAAAATTAAGACTTACCCAACATTCTGGGCCTTTGTAGCTATTTATGTAGTAATGGTTCTACTGGTATTTTCTTTCTTTCCATATTTTAAATTTAACGGGCCGCTTAGTATGATTAATTTAAAACCGTACTATACTTTTCCGGATATATGGCATATGTTAACATGCCTTGCAGGTATTTTCAACTTAATGCTCGGGGTGCTGGTTATTGTTCTTATCACCAATGAATTTACATTCCGCACTTTCAGGCAAAATATTATTGACGGATGGAGCATAACTAATTTTCTTTCGGCAAAAGTTATTTTATTGGTGTTTTTTGCACTTTGCACAACTATTTTCCTTTTTCTTTTTGGCCTCGTTTATGGATTAATTGAAACCTCCCCTCTTAATACATCTGACATTTTTACCCAATGCAATTACCTTATCGCCTATTTTGTGCAAGCGCTTGCCTATCTCTGCTTCGCTTTATTTATGGGTTCACTTTTCAAAAAAACCGGGATGGGAATTATTTTCTTTCTTCTTTACAGTAAGGTTGTAGAACCACTCATTGGTTGGAAGTTGCCTGACTATATATCAAACTACTTGCCCTTTCACAATATTTCAAAACTGATAGATTATCCGGCTGTAAAAATAGGTGATATGACGATTTATAATTCCGATTCACCCTTGGGAATCCATTTCTTCTTTGCCATTCTTTATTCCTGCGGGTTTATAATTGGTACATACTTGCTCTTCACCAAGAGGGATAATTAAATCGGTGGTTCTTGCAAATTATTCCGGGCTACTGCCCAACCTGTACAGGCAATTTCTTTATTTCATTGCCTATAAGTTCCTCTATTTTTTTGAATTTATATTGGTCGTGGGGGTTTATAAAAGTCAGCGCTACACCCTTCGATTCAGCCCTGGCAGTTCTGCCCACGCGATGTATATAATCTTCCGCATCCCTTGGCACATCATAATTAATTACAAGGCCAATGGAATCAATATCAATACCTCTTGATAATATATCGGTTGCAACCAGTACGTTTAACTTGCGGCTTTTATATTCCCTTAACACCTCATTTCGCCTGTCCTGTTCCAGATCTGAATGTATGGCTGCAGCATTAACACCTGCTCTGCGCAACTCTCTTTCCATTTCTTTAACTTTATCCTTTGTGGAAGAAAATATCAGTATACTATTAGCTTTATTTTTCCGTAAAATTTCTTTCAATAGCGCCATCTTTTGTCGGTCGTCAACAAAATAAGCCGATTGCTCTATACCTTCCGCAGGTTTTGAAAGTGATATGTTTATTTGTTCGGGGTTATGTAATATTTTTTTTGCCAGGGCCCTTATCTTTTGAGGCATGGTAGCAGAAAACAAAAGACTTTGGCGCTTCGCCGGCAAGTAACTTATTATTTTGGAAATATCTTCATTAAAGCCCATGTCGAGCATTCTGTCTGCCTCATCCAACACCAAATGTTCCAAATGATTGAATTTGACATATCCCATATTTAAGTGAGATATTAATCTTCCCGGCGTAGCTATAATAATATTGGCTCCGTGTACAAGCGCCTTTTTTTCTTGTTGGAATGATGCCCCGTCATTGCCCCCATAAATGGCCAGTGCGTTCACCGGAGAAAAATAGGTGAAACCCTGTATAGCTTCGTCTATTTGTATGGCAAGTTCACGCGTGGGAACAATAATAAGCGTATTGATGGTTTCACACTTATGCGTAATCATTCTATTGATGAGCGGCAACAGGTAAGCAGCTGTTTTGCCGGTACCCGTTTGCGCACATGCAATAATATCGCGAGAATTAAGTATTACAGGTATGGCCATTTCCTGTATAGGGGTAGGTTGTTTAAAACCCATTGAAAGCAAACCCTCTATAAGTTCGGGTTCAAAATTAAAATCCTGAAATGTCACTGTATTTGGGTGTTGTTTATCTTTTCTACTTCCTGAACTTGCTGCCCTTTTTCCGGCACCATCATTCGTACAGTTTTTATTGTACTTCTTAGTGGAAAGCGACGATAGTCTTTAGTATTTAAGGGATTAATTTACCGAAGGTTTTTCAGGAAATGTTATTGTAATAGGCTGATCCCTGTTTTTAATAATTATAATATAGTCATCCACTACATTTTCCGCTCCGTCAAAATACATATGAAGGGGGGTACGAAGGGATTTAAAGTAGGACGCTATTAATACATACATTTCAACTCGGGATTTTGGTTTTTTCCCATTAATTGTAACATGTCCGGCTGAAATAGCAACTATCGCTTCATTTATCAAAATCAAATCGACCCCTCGAACGGTGTTTTTAACTTTCTTGGGTAGGTCCTCAATAAATTCTTTCCGTGATTTTATGTCTGCCTCAACTGGAATGTTTGCAATCGGTTTTAAATGCTTGGAGGGAAATGCCATGTATGTTATAGTTTAATGCGTGAATATAATAGAATTCAAGCAATATACACTTAATAAATGGATTCCCCAACATAAATTCCTACTATTTAGGTAGAATATACGTTCATAACATCTGCTTTTCCACTGATTATCCATACTTATTGCTTCAAAGAGTCATTACTATTGGGATTACTTATTTCATAATCAACCACATACGCATACATAATAGTTTCCTGTTATTTATCTGAGCAATTACTTTTCTAAAATATCTTTCATAGGCGCCCAGTAGTATTCCTTCCAGCCTTCTTTTAATGATTCCACTTTATGTTCGGGCACACCTTTCTGTGTAAAAGTCATTTTCGTTCCACCCGGTACTTTGGCAAATTCAAAAGTACATATGGAATAATGGTCATCCGGCCAACCGTCTTCAGCAAAATGCCATGCTTGCTTAATCATTTTGCCTTCTTTCAGTTCTATATTATATCCGTGGCAATATCCATCAAAAACCTCAAATTTTCCGTTGGGTTTTTTACTGACTTTCGCTTTACTGCCTGAAAGTTCACCATGCTTTTTTTCATCCATAATTAACTCATACACCTTTATTGGTGTTGATTTGAAGGTGACAACCTGCTTAATGTTTTTTGTTTTCATTTATTGTTGTTGTTTGTTACGTTTTCCGGATTTTAAATTCTTTAAAACAATTAATTTTTATAATATACATCTGAGTCTTTCTTAATTGGATAAATCTAAACAAATATCTTCAGGGGACAAATATATAAATTCAAACTTGCACATAACAAGCTTTAGATAATTTTTGTTTGTTCTTTGAAGCTATTGTAATGTATGGGATGAAATATTTTGAGGGAAGCAACAAACACCTGTACGAACTAATGAGAGGTATTGATAATTGATTTAGGAATTTTGATTGATAACTTAACTGCAGCTATTATTTCCCTATATAAAAATTAATAATTGTCTTTTGTAAAGCCAAATTAACATCCGATTGTGCCTTACTTACTTCCGCTTGCAGTAATACTACTTGCGAGTTGGAAAGTGTAATAAAATCAGCTCTTCCGGTGTTATATTCACCTTCAATTACATCAAAGGCCTGACCGGCGGCAAGCAGGCCTCGGTTAGCGGTAGCAATTTGCTGAAGGGCGGCCAAGTAATCATTATATGCTTGTTTAATATCCGATGAAATTTGCACCATTAGATCATCATGTTCTATTTCGTCATTCTGTTCGTATAAAGTTGCAATACTAACATTGGTTTTGTTATATAAACGGTCGAATATGTGCCAGGAAAGGCTCAAAGCCACTTCCCCATATAATTGCCCAAACAAGGCTTTCCCATAAGGCTCTTGCGGGCCCAATACATCTGCACCGTTAACATATAATTGGTTAAAATATCCCCCATTTGAGACTATCCCACCCTGTAAGTATAATTTTGGAAGATATCCACTTTTATAGCCTTCAATCTGCCATTCTGCAATTTTAATATTCAGGGCAGAGGATTTTAAGTCCGGTCTTTGGTACATAGCTGTATCAATAAGGGCTTCCATATTACTATTGCCCGGCCCAAGTGGCAACGTATCAACAACCATATCCCCTATTCTATATTTGTCAGTCCGGCTTATTTTTAATTTACGTAATAGAAGAATAATATCATTTTTTAATTTGGTTTCAGATTGTATCTGAAATAATTTATCATTACTGGTTTCAGCCTGTTGCTGATATAGATCCGATATGGCTTTACGACCTACATTTGCAAGTTCCTGCAATTGAGCCTCCCGCTGCGCAGATGCATCCAGGTTTTTTTGAGCATAGCCTACAACTCGCCTGTCAAGTATAACCTGCAAAAAGGTTTGAGTAATATCAAAAGTTATTTGTTGTTTGGCACGTTCCAGGTTAAATTGAGATGCTGACTTAGATAGTGAGGCAGCTTTTAATGCAGAATAATCTGAAAAACCATTAAAGATATTTATAGTGCTGCTTAACTGGTAGTTCAATTGCGTTTCCCTTGAATCAACAAGTGTGGGCTCCGTAGTGGTAAGCAGATTATTTCCACCCAGATAACCATAGTTGCTGTTAAAGTTCAGATCGGGAAGAAACTGCCCATATGCCCCGATTAAAGCAGCACCGGTAATTTGCACGGAATCTTCACTGCGCAGTATTTTTGCCGATTGGTTGAGCGCTATTTTTATACAATCGTCCAAACCCAATACTTTCGCAGAATCCTGCCCAAAGACGATGCCATTACATGTGCATATCCATAAAAAAAGGGCTGAACAATATTTTATACAACTTTTCATTTCCTACCTAAAAATGTTATTCAACTATTCTAACTTTTTGGCCATCCAATAAACTTTCGCCTACAGAAAGAGCCACCCTTTCACCCTCCGAAATACCCAACAGGCTAACCTTTTCGCCTGTATTACGCAATACGGTTATTTCCTTAAAATGCAATGTGCTGTCTTTCGAAACAATAGCAACCATAGTCTTTTCTTTATGCATTACAAGTGCTGTTGATGGCACCGTAATCATCTTTGTCTTTTCAGCTGAAGGAATCTGTATATGCACCTGCACATAGCTTCCCGGCACTATTATATTATTTTTATTATCAATATCTATTTCACATAACATCATACGGGTATGCTCGTCTAATTCACCGGCAATACGTGTAATATTGGCTTTAATATGTACATCGGGTCTTTCCGTTAATGTAATCGTAACGGAGTCCCCTGTTTTTAAATTGGCTGCATCACGTTGTTCAACATAAAAATAAATCCTTAATCTTTCCAATTCGGCCATTGTTACTACTGGCTGGGCGCTTGTTTGGGAGTTATTTGCATTCTGTATTAAGGCTCCCGGATCTACATAACGGGCTGTAATTGTACCGCTAAAAGGAGCCTTTAAATATTTATATTGTTGTTGATCTGCCAGCGATTTTACATTGGCAGCAGCCATGTCGGCATCAGTTTGCGACGCATCAGCCTCTTCCTGCGCTATAAATTTCTTTTCCAATAGTTTTTTGTCGCGTTCCGCAATTTTCTTCTTATTCTCTAAATCAGCTATAGCTGAATTATATTGCTGGTCAATTTCCGGGTTATCTACATAAGCCAGTTCTTCACCTTCTGTTACTTTATCGCCTTTATCTACATTTATTTTTTCAAGATATCCACTTATTTTAGCATACAGGGTAGCTGTTTGATAAGGTCTTGCTTCACCAATCAAAACCAGTTCCCTGTTACCGGAACTATAGACTGCCAAAGCTGTTTTAACAGGAGGGCCTTGCTTTAATTCATTTGCACGCTGGGCGCTGTCTGCTTCAATCTTATGTGCTTTCCCAAGATAAATCCAAGCTATTCCTCCTCCCATCAATAGCAATAGTATGAAACCTGCTATCAGCAGTTTATAATTAATTGGTTTCTTCGTTACAGTCGTCATGTATTGCAATAATATGGTTAACTTTCAATGTGTCCTTTAGATTCTTCGGCAAATTTTACATCCATGTTGTGATAGGCAGGCACGGTTTTCCGAAGCACAGAATAAAATATAGGCACAACAAATAAAGTGAATATAGTTGCTACCAAAAGTCCTCCGATAACAGCCCTTCCGAGGGGAGCATTTTGTTCACCTCCTTCACCTGTACCTAAAGCCATTGGAATCATGCCAAGCACCATAGCAATAGCAGTCATAAGTACCGGACGGATCCGTGTTTTGCCTGCTTCAAGAGCCGCTTCTAACGCGCTTACACCTTTTTCCACACGTAAATCATTGGCAAAACTTACCAGCAATATGGAATTAGAAACCGCTATACCTATCGCTACAATTGAACCCATCATAGATTCAACGTTAATGGTAGTTCCCGTAAGGGTTAGCATCCAAAGTATTCCCATAAACGCGCCGGGAATAGAAAGCATTATTATGAAGGGGTCCATCCAGGATTGAAACAATATTACCATAAGTAGATACACCAATGCAATAGATAGAATGAGACCCAGACCTAATGTTTGGAAAGAAGAGTTCATCACTTCGCTTTGCCCTCGTAAATCAATACGCATACCCGGAGGCAGTTTGCCAAGCCCGTCAATTTTTTTCTGAATGGCGCTAGCCACCGAGCCCAAATCGCGGCCTTCCACATTGGCATCAATATTCATAACCCTTTGCACTGTGTAATGACTAAACAAATTAAACTGCGTAATGTTGGTCACTTTTGCCAAATTACCTAAAGTTTGGGTTTGGGCAACCGGAAGATCCGTTGGAGAAGGATTGATATTATTATTGAAAGAAATACCAGCTTTGGTTATTGGAGTATTCATCAAATCCTGCACTGAACCGATTTTTTGATAAGGAGTTTGAATAACTACCGGATAGTTCACACTGTTGGACGGATTGATAAAGAATGAAGGGCCTACCATCGTGCTGGAGGATAAAGAAATGAGTATGTCGTTTGCTACATCCTGCTGGGTAAGCCCCAGCTGAGCTGCTCTTACGCGGTCCACATCCACTTTAAATGCCGGATAGTCCAATACCTGTTTAATGGCAACATCTTCTACTCCGGGGATAGATTTCATCTGATCCCGTAGTGTGCGGGCATATTCATACGATTTATAATAATCCGGAAACTGTATTTGCACATCAAGCGGAGCCGATAAGCCAAAGTTCAACACTTGATTTACAATATCGGCAGATTGGAAATATATCACACATCCCGGAAAATTATCGTTCAGGTCCTTCCTGATTTTTTTCATATAATCTATGGTGGGTTTATGTCCCTCCTTTAATGACACTGTTATCTCCGCATCCATCCCGCTTTGGTTATCTGTATTTACGAACGCGAGGTTATAAGAAACCGGAACCCCTATCATGTCATTAATTGTTTCCAGTTCGTTCTTAGGAATTATATTCTGTATCCGAGCTTCGGCAGAATCCACTAATTTTTCTGTGGTTTCTATGCGGGATCCTGATGGAGCCCGAAAGTGCAATTTCATCATTCCGGAATCGGTGCTGGGGAAGAAATCGGTTCCTACAATACCAATAAGTGAAAAGGAAGCCACTAAAGCCAGAGCAACAATGGTAATGGTGGTTCTTTTGTAGTTGAGCAAAACACTCAATAATCTTCCGTACGATTCCTGGAATTTTTCAAAATTCCGGTCGCGCCAAGTATTGAATCTCTTACCAAAACTTTGTTTGCCGCCAGCCTGCATATCGGTATGGGCTGCATGTGAAATCTCTCCTTCCATCAACATGCGAGAGAGCAGCGGCACCAATGTCCGCGACAACACATAAGAGGCCATCATTGCGATAACTACAGCTATGGCAAGCGGAGTAAATAAAAATTTTGCTGCTCCGGTAAGTAATACTACCGGAAAAAACACAATACAGATAGCCAGCGTAGCTACAATGGCGGGTGTTGCAATTTGGCTGGAGCCATCCAAGATAGCAACAGTAAGAGTTTTTCCCATGGCTAAGTTCCGGTGTATGTTTTCTATAGCCACGGTAGCATCATCCACTAACATACCAATGGCCAGCGATAATCCTCCCAAAGTCATGATATTAATAGTGTCACCCAACAAATTCAAACCTATAATGGAAACAAAAATGGAAAGAGGAATAGAAGTGCACACAATGATAACACTGCGCCAGCTTCCCAGGAAAAACAGAATCATGAGGGAAACTAATATGGAGGCAATGATTGCTTCACGCAGTACATTCGTAATAGAATTTTTGACAAAAACTGATTGGTCGAAATCTACTTTAAGATCCAACCCTTGTGGCGCTGTTTCTTTTATAATTGGCAGCATGTCTTTGGCTGCTTCCACTACCACCAAGGTAGATGCATTCGCTTTTTTCAGGATGGTAAGATAAGCTGCGCGTCCGCGGTTTACCCTTACAATATTGGTTTGTTCAGCATAGCTGTCAGATACTTTTGCTACATCTCCAATCAATACTGGTTGTCCGTTAACAATTTTGATCGGTATCTGTTCAAATTGCTTCACATTATCGGGGCTTGAATTAAGCGCTACGTTATACTCCGTTTCACCCATCCTTGCCGAACCCGCAGGTATAATAAGATTCGATGCCTGCAAGGCAGTAAGTATATCAGCCGGTGAAAGCCCTTTAGCGGTAAGCGCTTTAGGGTCTATATCAATCATAATTTGTCTGGATTTGCCACCAAAAGGTGCAGGGGTTGCAAGCCCGGGTATGGTGAATAACCGGAGACGGATAAAGTTAAGCCCATAATCGAAAATCTTCTCTTCGGGCAAGGTTTTACTGCTTAGGGTAATTTGTGCAACCGGCACATTAGTAGCATTGTACTGAATAATTACCGGAGGCGTCATACCCGGCGGCATAGACCGGAGCGCTGTACTTGAAACGGCTGTCATCTGTGCAATGGCAGCGCCAATATCAGCGCCCGGTTCAAAATAAACTTTAAGAATCCCAATGCCCGGAATGGATGAAGATTCGATTTTAGAAACCCCGTTAACAGTGCTTGAAATGGCGCGTTCATCCAAGAAAACAACCCGCTTTTCAATATCATCGGCAGAAAGACCGGGATAGTTCCATACTACCAGCACAACAGGAATATCAATAGTAGGAAAAATATCAACGAGCATGGCACGAATGGAAAGGATTCCCATAATAAGAATCAAAAGAGCCATTACCGCAATCGTATATGGCCTGCGCAGCGCAAGCCTTACAATCCACATCATATTTTATCCTGTTTTAAATAATTCATATCAATGGGCACCTTATTAGGATTTGGAAATAGCTTTCAGTTTTATATAAATGGATTCCAATTGGCTATGCAGTTTTTTTTCTTCAGGCTGTGAAAGATTTTTCATAATATTTTCATTTAGACGACTAACCGCTGAAATAATTTCTGGCATGGCCTTTTTCCCTTTAGCAGTAAGCTGTATGAAATATTCCCTTCTGTCAGATGGATTTTTGGTGCGTTTTACAAATCCCTTTTTGCCTAAATCATCCAACACTCCAACCATCATTGTTTTATCTATATTAAGTGTATCGGCAATAAATTTCTGACAACATTGGTCACCCATTTTATCTATTAAAATAAGCACTGAGAAGTGCCTGTCCAATCCCAAGTGTTTCAATTCTTTAGCCAATGCTGAAAGATATAGCCGCCCCAGAAGATTGAATTTTCTACCATAGGACAATCCTTCAATTTCAAATATAGAAACATTCTTTTGGGGCATAGGAAGTCAAAATGAGGATGCAAATATAGTTTGTTTTATTAATAGTTTACAAACTAAACTAATTTAAAAAGTTGGTATACATACCGGGAGCTTGCAACCTGTCCTCTGTTTATAGCATTACAGCCGTCCAATTATCTTAGTGCCTGAGAAATTATTTTAAACTGTCTCTAAACTTTATTAATACCCTGCCAAGCCCAGAATACTTTGGAGTTAAGTGTCGCATTCTGCGAAGAACTAACACCTCTTTGAACCATTACGTTCAATTTCATAAAAAATGTAATATCCCTATCTGTCCGCGTATTGTATTTTATTTACATTTGCCCACAAATAATTATACATATTATGGGCATATTAAGTGGAATTTCACATGAGTTAGTTGACATTATAGAATGGACCGACGATTCGGCCGATACATTGGTTTGGCGGTTTCCCCGTTGGCAAAATGAAATCAAAATGGGAGCCCAACTGGTTGTGCGCCAGGCACAGGCTGCTGTATTTGTAAATGAGGGAAAAATTGCCGATGTTTTTCAATCGGGAACTTATACACTCGAAACAAAGAACATCCCTTTACTTACAACCCTGAGAGGATGGAAATATGGGTTCAACAGCCCGTTTAAAGCGGAAGTTTATTTTGTAAATACGCGCCAATATACCGACCAGAAATGGGGAACCAAAAACCCCATTATGCTGAACGATGAAAAATTTGGAATGGTTGACATTCGTGCCTTTGGAACATATGCTTTCCGCGTTACCGATGCCAAAAAATTTATGGAAGAAATAGTGGGCACAAACAGCGAATTCTCTACCGAAGATATAGGTGGGCAACTGCGCAGCCTCATGGTTACCAAAATTACTGAAGAGTTAGCTAAAAGTAATTTCGGGGTCGAAAAATTTTCTGCCAACCTGGGCGAAATATCAGATTTTTGTAAGGAAAAACTCACGCCTACCTTTGATGAATATGGGTTAGCGCTTACCAAATTCATTTTAGAAAATGTATCTATGCCCCCTGAACTGCAAAAAGAAATATACCAGTACAGCAGGCTTAATAAAATTGACATGTCAAAACTAACCCAGATGAATGCAGCCAATGCAATTCAAACTGCAGCGGCAAATCCCGGCATTGCGGGTGCAGGCATGGGCTTAGGCGTTGGCTTAGGCATGGGTAACATGATGGCAAACACCATGGGGCAAGCAATGCAACAACAACAACCGCAAGCGGGTGCCGGTGTTCCGCCTCCGGTTCCGCAAGCAGTGCAATATTTTATTGCCATTGCCGGCAAGCAGTCGGGCCCTTTTGATGAACAAGCATTAACCCAAATGGTACAGGCAGGTAACCTGCAGCGCGATACCCTGGTTTGGAAAACAGGTATGCCCGCATGGCTGCAAGCCGGACAGGTAGCTGAACTATCCGGTATTTTCGGTTCTACTCCGCCACCAATACCCATGTAATTATATAGCGCAATTCTCAAATAAATAAAGTACGCATGAAAACGAAATGGAAGAATATTATAGCCCTGTTAGCGGTTAGCTTTTTTGCAATAATTGAAGCATACTCGCGTTCCGGGGGTGCCGGCGGGGCTCATAGTTCAGGAGGAGGTGGTGGAGACGGTTTTGGGGCTGGTGCAATTATTGGCTGGCTTTTAAGCGGAAGCGGAGGAATTGGAAAAATTATTGCAATTGTTGTCATAATTATATACTTAATCTATAAGTATAAAATGAAAGCAAATTCAGGCGGTACTGACCTTGAAAGCGGCAGCTCACAGGGTCCTCAAGGTGCACCTAGGCCAATAAGTCCTGATTTCTTTACCTCAAACCCCGGTTTTTCAGAACAGGAATTTTCACAAAAAGTGAAGACTGCCTTTTTGGGTATCCAAGATGCATGGATGAATAAAAACCTGGGCAAAGTGCGTAAGTGGATCAGTGATGGTGTTTATCAACGCTTCAGCGCTCAGTTCACTATGATGAATATGCTGGATCAGACTAATATGTTAAGCAACATTAACATAAAGCAGATACGCATAGAATCAGCTATTCAGGAAGGAGCCTACAGCATAGTTACTGCCTCGGTTTACGTTAGCATGGACGATAATTTTATTTGTAAAAAAGATCCCCGTTTTAACGAGAAATTTACCGGTGATACCAGTACGGAATACTGGACATTCATCAAGAAATCAGGTGTGGCTGAGAAAGATTTATACAACAGTAATAACTGCCCCAACTGCGGATATCCCATGAACAACAATGCAGGGCAGGTAAGCAAATGCGAATCATGCGGAACGGTTACTTATCTTGGCGACTACGATTGGGTGCTTTGTGAAATTACGCAGGAAGAAGATTACTTAAGAGGCAATAGCCGTATCAGTCAAAATGCGCCGGAATTAAAGCAACTATACTCTGATACCGATAGCGACTTCTGCATACAACTGATGGAAGACAAAGTATCCAATGCCATTATGCAATACTTTGTTTCTAAAACCACCCACAACCTGAAGTACCTTAATCGCTTTACTGATGACGCCCTTTTCGCCAGAATAGAACAACAAGTAAAAGGAGAAGATGCTTTTGTATTTAACCGACTTTACCTGAATGATGTATCATTGACAAGTGTAGCACAAGCTAATAATATGTGGATGGCTACATTTAATGTTTTCTATTCATCTATGCGATTAAAGGAAACCCCAAGTGGATTAAATAAGATTGACGATACCGTAATGGAGCGTGCATTGACCGTAACACTCGCGAAAAAAGTGGGAGCGGTGCAAAAGAGCAAGTTATGGAGTTTTGAATGCCCGAGTTGCGGCGCACCTTATACCGATACAACCATTACTGAATGTGGTTATTGCTCAGCAAAAATTAACTCTGCCGACAATGACTGGGTAATGATAAATTTAAGTGATGCAAACTAGATTCAGGTAAAATAGAAATTAGTGCACTAAAAGGTATAATTCCCAATTATCGGGCAAGTCTGAAAGCTTTGTTAATTTGTATTTTGCTTTCAGATAATACCAATTAATCATAGGGTTTCTATTTTTCCATATCTCGCTAAACTGCTTTTCGTTAAACAGTACTAAAGCATCTTCATGAATAGCCGGGAACGTATCAACTTTAACCTCCCACATATTTATTATTTTTCCTTGATAACCGTAGTGAAGCACTGCAGCATCTATTGAAAAGGTGTAAAGAGTTGAATTATTATACTTCAATACTTCCTCTGATATTTGCTTTTCCATTTTATTATACTTATAAAATGGAATAAAAACCCGGAAAAAAAGCGCTAACTGAATAACCAGGCACACAAGCAAAAGAGGTTTAACAATGCCCGGCTTCGTGTTTGTTAAAAGATTGTATATTAATTTAAAACCCGGAAAAAAAAGAATAACTACGGAAGTAAATGAAAGTATTAGATGGCGTAAATCCTGAAAAGGGAGGCCGGCAAGAAAAAAAGCGTATAGCAGCAGGCTCATGATAAAAATCCATTGAACAGTTGAAGCTCCGTTTTTAAGAAAAGTCTTCAAGCTTGCTGCCAGGAATAAAACGCCTGCAAAACAATACGCAGGATGAAAAAGATTAAACAAGCAAAATATACCATTAGGAAAGGTATAGACCTGATGTCCGTCTGCCGTGTAAAAATCTGAATGAATCAAATTCTTATAAGACCATCCTTGCAGCCATAAATCA
>Ga0302186_10001752_pt1 | contig 17493 bp, 18 predicted proteins | sample II_Bog_E1_2_FD_198782 | JGI IMG/M metagenome (GOLD analysis project Ga0302186, IMG submission 198782) | Peat permafrost microbial communities from Stordalen Mire near Abisko, Sweden - II_Bog_E1_1 | ecosystem: Environmental > Terrestrial > Soil > Wetlands > Peat | place: Sweden: Abisko...
ACTCTATTTTATCGAACTCCTCAGGAGTGAACAGCCCTATCTCACCGAAAAAGAATTTGCCAAGATTTTCTATAACATTGATTCCTTTATCATACAATTTAAATAAGGATCTGAAAAACATCAAGGGAAAAAAACAAGAAATTGAATTGACGAACGAGAAGGTGAATCAATATGTTTTTATCAAGAATTTGAGGAAGTTTTAAAATTCTTGTGTTTTTTTAATAATTTTTTGGTTTTAGCAATAATTCCAGTTTAAAAAATGTCGGAATTTTGAAATTTGCTTTTGATGATATCAAGAGAAAATATTTTGTAAATTGAACTTTTTATAGTTTTTATCATCCCTTCAATGTTTTAATAGACGGTTTTTTGCGTGGAAAAATCAGCTATCAGCAATTATTCGGAATTAGACAAAAAGATTGCTTTTTATAAAAACATTGTTAAAATAAATGTTTTGCATTATTAATTCATTTTATTTTAGTCACATCCACATTTGGTCAAATTGCATGAAGTCATTTATGATTTCATTCAAAACAAGTATTATTTTGTCATGGATTATATGAAGAAAGGTGTGATTTTGTCTGAAAATTTTCTGAAGCAACAGGAAAAGCAAAATCTTTTGAAGGCTGATTTATTAACTCCAAATGCAAGTTTGAATTTTTTCAGACAATTTTTGAGTGCTATTGATTTCAGTACTACTTTTTTCTTGGTTTTAATTTCACTTATTAAAAAAAATTCATTCTCATATTTTTGTTAAAATTTAATGTTTTTTTTTTTAATTTTATAGTACATAAGACTCTAAATCGAACTCATTCATTGTTGAAAGTGCGATCAGTGTTTGTCGATGAAAAAAATAATTTAAAAATCTGGGATTTTTGGATGAAGGATCTCTTTGACCACGATATTTCGACACTCACCAATTTGGAAGATGCAGAACTTGACAGCAAACATAAAGATATGAATTTCGCTATACTTTTGTTAAGAAAAATGCTTTTGGGAAATGAATCGATCAAAGAATCCAAACTTTATGAAGATTGGCCTGAATCTTTGCAAAACTTAATTGAAAAAATAACTGATAACAAAATGACTACAATTGAAGATTTCTTGGTTAATTTTGAAGATATTTTTTTTTATAATATTTCCTTTTTTTAATTTTACATAATGTTTGATTTTTATAAAAAATAATTTTTTGATTCCCTTTCTAATTATATTAAAAAGAATGATGAATGGGTCACTGATAACGGAAATTATAAATTTGAGAATGTACAAAACAAAATTTCAGAAGCTTCTGACCTTGATATCAAAAACGCTTTAACCAAATTGAGTTTTAGGGGCAATGTTTTGCTCAAAGCAAGGAAGAAAGAGACATGAAAGACTTTTTATCTAAATCTTATTTTTTAATGAATTTCAAATTTTTCTTTATTATATCTTTTTCAATATAATAATGGATTTGTATAATTATTTTAAATCTAAATTATTACTTTGATAAAAATACAAAAAAAATGATATTTTCAAAACTAAATTTTTTTTTTTTAATTTTATGGTCATTTTTGCAAATTAAAATATTTGAGGTCTGTTTCTGGGAAAACCCATTGGTTATTTGATAAATAATATGATCGATATTCCTCAACCCCTAGATTTAAATGTTTTAATTTTTTAAAAATATATAAATGTTTACCAGTGACTTCGCGAAGCATTTTCACAGATTCTGGGAATTCTACCTCGCTATCTTTATCTTCGACTTCGATTTTTAATAACGAAAAGGTTTTGTCATTTAGATAAGTATCAATGATGAAATATCTAAAATAAATGATAATATAAATTGTATTAAGATTTCAACGATTTTCCAATAAAGCAAATTCTTTCTTTCTTCAAGGTGCGTTTATTGAGATCTCTTTGGAATAAAAACGAATTGTATTCTCTTTGCGAAATTTGTCTTTTCGTTTTGATGGTCTCTTTATTCAGAGCTGTCATTTTGCAAGAGTATGTGTATGTATAATACCCTTTTGAATACTAAATAATTAAAAATTTTTTATATATTCAAAAGCAGTAATTTAAATTTCTTACGCTTTTTCTGACTCTGATGATGTCTTCAGGATTTGTCTCCTCTTTCAAGAAAGTTTCTTCGATTTTAAATTTCTTAATTTTTATATCGCTAGGGAGATCCGGCTTTTGATTATCAGCTTCAAAAAATTAAATATTGATTTGTTTCAAACAAAAATTACGCAAATCAAGCAAATATCTTCTTTTGTATCTCATTTTTTTTGTATGTGGTCTCCCTATTAATTTACTTATGACACTCAACAACCTATTCTTCTTGTGTTCGAAGTTCCTGATCGCTTTATTATCAATTATGATAAAATTGGGATGTCCCATCCATGCATTTTGGATCTTCGTGTCAATATCAATCGCCACTTGCAAATCTCTCTATAATCTTTATTTAATCTCTTAAAAAACCGAATAAATTACTTCATATCTGGCCACATTTCCTAAATTGTAAAATTCTGCTGCTCCGTTGGCTGCAGTCACTAGGTGTATCACCCCATCATATCTCCTATCTCTCAATGTCACTTCACTCCATCCCTTTTCATCCATCAAAGTCTGCCAACATTCAGGTTTCATATAAGCGCACCCATCCATTAAGCCTCTATCTGTCAAAATCACAGCCTCTTGTTTGGCCAAAAGGGCCAATTCCATGAAGGTTTCCTCCAAATGGCATTGCGTTAATAGAAGTGTTGTCTACATAAAGAAATTATATTAGAATATATGTTTTATATTTAGTGGAGAAAAACTTGGAAACTGATAGCATCATCATCACTGTAAGCCACGGTTTTTATCATTCCTCCTCCTTGGGCGATTAAAGTAGCAGCTTCTGGAACGATGAAAACTGCAATATCATGCTCTCTGAGTTTTTCAGCAACATAGGCAAGACCTTTTTATGAAAAAATTGATTTTGGACTCTTTTTTTTTGGAAGTTTAAAATATTGGAACCTGTGGTTTTCCCGGCACATGGACCTCCTGTAATGCAGATTTTATGGATTGTAAATTCGTTATCATTTCGATTTATTTTCCTTTGTATTGAATTCTGAATTGGCTCGGGTAATTGGGAGCTGATCTCAGCTAAAAAACAAATAAAATATTGCTCAATTTTGATTTAGATCATTACCCATTGAATCGTTTGATCTTTCCTCTTCAATTTGAGGTTGAAAATAACTATGTCTTTTTGAATGAAGACGCCATTTGTTATAGAGATCTAGCATGATATAGCAACCGGCTACTGTTATGGAAGACCAGGCAAGATAGAGCCATTTATTTTCCTTAAATTTTATGTCCATAATATCTAAAATATGAGTTCAATAAAATGAAAAAAAAATAAAATAAAAGACTTAAAAAGAAAAATGAGGCCTATAATTATTTTTATGTGTAATTTTTTTTGCTTTTATACAGAAAGAAAATCCAACAAAATTATTATTTGCTTTTGTTTTTTGAAAACATTTCTCAAACCTTGAAGAAAAATTAAATATTTTTGGTTATTGTGAATGAGACTTTTTGAAAAATTTCTCAAAACACTCAAATCATGTAGATTTTTTAAACTTGATTTTTTCTATATACAAACTTTTTCAAGATTATTTTCGCGATGTTCAAAGAATAAGAAGAATAACAAGGTCATTTTATTACCAATTTGAAAATCATGAATTTTATCGTCTGTTATCAATTCGGGCCAGAATGTCGTTCCATCGTTTCATTGACAAAGAGGAAGTAATCCATACTTTTAATCCAGAAAAAGAGGAATGGAAGTGGGCGATTCATTTAAAACCAACAAAGGTGCGAAAATATGGTCGTTTTTGGAAGCCAGAAATAAAAAAAGAAATTAAGAGAGATTTATGATTTTTTCATAGAGGGGAAAAACAAATGCAAATGAATATTTTTGAAGGGGAGATAAATAAGAGAAAAGTTTTAACAGAATATTTTCCATTTTTTATTTCACCAAAAATTTATTTGTTTTTTTGTAACGACGAAGAAATATATTCAAAACAACTTTTGCCATTTTCAGACACTGAAAGTTATTTTTCATTTAATTTCTTCTGTTTTTGTTTTCAGATTCCTATTACTCATTGCAAGGAACCTCTATGAAATTCAGGAAGGATTTTCTTGATCATGAACATTATTCGATGAATTCGAACTCGGTCCAGCCCCCCTTAGTTTCGATCGAGAGCCTAATTTTTATTTCTAGGAAACAAAAAGAGAAAAAAAAATACTGAAGCTTGGAGAAAAGCATTTTCTAAAGCAGGAGGCAATAGATTTGAATAAGCTTTCAAAACAAGAAATGATAACTCAACACATTTTTTAAGAAAAAATTTTTAATTTAAAGTAAAAAATTTTCTCAAAAGTTTTTTTTTTAATTAAATTTGTTTTTGCCTTTATTTTTTCCTTGCGGAATTTTGAATTTAAGAAAGATCTGCAAGAAAATTCATTTTGCAAGTTAATTCTTGTTTTAATATGAATTTTTTGAACAAGATTTTAATGAATGTGTTTTTGGGGTTCAAATTTTTCAAGTTTTTTGTTTTAAATAATATTTTTTCTTTATTGGAAACTTCATATATTTCTTTTCATAAAAATAAACAAAAAATTGATTTATGTATATTTATTCATCAAAAGGCTCAAAAGCTCCTTTTTTCCTTTTCATTCTTCTCATCTTTTCCCTTTTCATTATATCTTCTTCCTTTGCAGGGTTTCTCCATTTCCATTCCAAATCCACTTCATCCCTTGCTTCCTGAATAAACAAATGAACTCCGATATCTTTAAATGAAACCATGACCCTTTCAAACATTCAAAACAATTTTTTTTCTAATAAACCAATCATCATCTCTAGCCCCATGAATCCTTGGAGGTGATCCCTCATGAGGGAGTTCACATTTTTGAAAAGCTTTCAACAGATTTTTTGCTATTTTGTAATTGTGTCTGGCTGAAAAGGTTGTTGCAATGATGCCATATCTTCCAATATCAGTTCTTCCGAGCTCCAAAAGATCCACCAATGAAATATCTTTGCTTTGTTCCAACTAAACATTCTCAAAAGATAAATTTTTCTTAAAATTTGGAAAAGATACTTCCAAAAATGCTATGACTTCCTCCGGAGTTGGCATCACTCCCTTTTTGAAAAAATCTAAACAATTTGATAACTTTTCAAAACATCAAAAAATCACTCACTTTCTTTGTATTTCAACAACTCTCCCCCGAGACCCCACACAACGCCTTTCTCTGGTCTTTCCACGAGTTTTTCAGGAAAAGGATCATCTCCGGAATATAAAAGCGTTTCTTGAATAAATTTTATTTTTTCTTTATCGATTTTTTTTGAGACATCCCCCATTTTTGTCGAGGATTCAATGTCTTTATTATCATTTGCGGGAATTATAGGGTTTTCTGTTTCTTTCATTTCAGTTTCTTTAAATTGTTCGGAAAAAATTTCATCTTCTAAAAGTTTGCTCTCTTCTGGTGGAGGATGGTCCTTCATTTGTCTGAGAGGGTTAGTGGTTTTTTTGAAGAATGCACGAGCATGAAATTTGGGCAATTCAGAGATAAATTTTGTTTTAAAAAGAGATCGGATGATCATTTTTGCAAAAATAAAATATAATTTTCCCTAATTTTAAAAATCGAGAAAAAAAAAGGAGAAATTTTATTATTCAAATACAATACAACAAATTTAGTTTTAAAAATTGATTTAATTTAAATTGGGGTAGGATGAATTAATTTATTAATTTTTATTATTTTTGTATTTTTATTTTAAGTTTTAAAATAGCAGAAATTTTAAATTCCAATGTTTTTATTTTTCATTCACTTGGTTTTCTATTAAAAAAAAAAATTCTTAAACATCTAATGATTGTTTTAATAATCTTAAATAATGAATCTAAAAAAAAACTAAATGAAGGGAAATTTTTTCTTGACAAGATGCTTTTTTAATTAAAGCTGCGATTGAAGTGTGCTTTTTTTAATCCTTGATGCCCTTCTTCACTTTAAAGCACTTTATTTTAAGGACCTCAGTAAATTGAACGATGACATTCACAACCAAATGAATATAGGCTAAATCAACTTTTATCATTTAAAATATTTCAAAATTTACCAAAAATGGAAATCAAAAGTAAGATATAAAGTAAAGTGTCTTCATTGACAGGCGTTGCTCTTTAATATTTAATAAATAATAAATTAATCATTAAACATTTTTTTGAAATATTACCCATAAACAAGTCCGAAAACTGTGTTTACATTAAGAGTGGTGAAAATCATGAAGGTCGTTCTTCTAAATTGAATGAATTTGGAGCCTGAAACATGAGCGATTTGCAAATGAGTCTGAAATTAATGACCATGAAATAAAATTAAGAAGTTTTAATTTTACCACCAATTTTCCAAAGTTCAATCCTAATAAATAAATCAGATTTCGAGCCTGGCGTTGAGAGATTCCAGAAGGGGACAACACAAAGACGAAAAGAATTGACCCAATTAAATATGCATAGAAGCCCATCTTAGACAAGGAATCTTTGAAATTTTCTTTGACTTTAGTGTACATTTGATAGAAGCTAAACAGATCAAACATTAAGACAAAAATAAAGGAATTTTTTTACTTGAAGCTCACATTCAAAATAGAGAAAAAGCTAAACCCTACAAACAACAAATTTTTTCTAGCAATTGGAAAGATAATATCTTCTTCATTCCAGTAGTTGCATCCTGAAAAAAATTAATTTTTTAAAAAATGAATGAAAGACAAGAAGATCAAAAAAAAAATATTCAAAATATAAAAAAATGTTACCATTGATGCCTGTTATCAAGAAAAACATTCCAATGACCAGGCATCCTTCACAAGGTCCGTTGATCACTGGTAAAATCATCGCATTGGTGTAATATTCTTCCAAGGTCGTGAAGAAGAAAGGCATGCACCCGATCAAATAGACCATCAGACTTTGCCAGTTATTTCCAATTTGAAGCACTGTAGCCAGGGACAATCCTTGTAACATAAGGATTAAAGAATCGCATCCATGATCGAATAACAAGCCTAAAGGACTAGAATTGCCTGTTTTTCTAGCTTGTTTACCATCCATGTTATCGAAATTCTTTATGATTTTTATGAATGTTAAGAAAATTTTATTACCATATAAATGAGATGCAACAATCCTAAGACCACACAAAGCCAAATCGGCACGTCTCCTTCTAATTTATCAGGAAACATACCGAAAAGAATGAAGTGAGGGATCAATACACATAGAAATCCCAATAATGTGATCTAATGTTCAAATATTTGAAAAAGGGCTGTGAAAAAAAAATTACCAGATTTGGACTAAAAAGAAAATTTTAATTCCATCGGAAAAAAAGAAAATGCTTACGCAAGCCATTCTGGGACCAAATAATTGACGCAAAAGTTGGCAATCGGAGAAAGGAGATATGCGTATAAATATGATTTATCACCCCCAACATAGGTGTAGGTCTTGAGATTTTTCTCACTTTCAGGTGGGACGTATTTGTATTTCAGCATTAGGAAGCTCTCTAGTTTCTGAATTTCGAATTATAATATTATCAGATCTTTTGGATTATAAATGCTATAATTTTAAAGGTTTTTGGTTCCTTTTTTATCTTGTAAGTTTGCGTCATTTACGCAATCACGTTAGTTTTGAAAATCAACAGGAAATAAAATTTTAAAAAACCAAAAAATGGAAATTTTTAAATAAAAAACGCGAAGACAGCACGTTTTTTAGTATGCGCTAAAATATGCTTTAGAAATTTTTTTTAAAAAGACTCAAAACTTTTAAAAAAATAAATTCTGAAATAAATTTAAAATTTCAAGGATATTTTTTATACAATGAGTTTATCACCTTCTAAACAAAAATTTCCTAACTAAAGTTATAATCTTAATCATTTTAATAAAACAAGGAATCTCGAATTCATGCTCACGAAGACGCTATTTCGTTCCTTCATCCGAAGTACATTTCTATTTTTCCCCTTCCTTCCCTAACACTTTCAAATATTTTATCCACTATCTAGCGTTCTCAACTAAAGCAGCTACCACAACCACAACCGCAGCCCCTACCCAAAAGGCCGTCCAACCCCCACCCCAAGCAGCTGCTAAGGAGGTTAAGAAGCCAGCCCCTCAAGCTGCCGCTCCCAAGAAAGTACTCGGTGTTGGGAGAATTGCTCAAGTTATTGGTGCAGTTGTTGATGTGCAATTTGATGACAACTTGCCTCCTATTCTGAACGCCCTTGAGGTCCAAGGAACCAGCTATAGATTGGTCTTGGAAGTGGCCCAACATTTGGGAGATCAAAGAGTCAGAACCATCGCGTTGGATTCCACCGAAGGATTGGTCAGAGGTCAGAATGTGAATGACACTGGCAGCCCAATTAAGGTGCCTGTTGGTCCCGGGACTCTGGGAAGGATTATGAACGTGATCGGTAATGAAATTATTTTTAATTTTTTTTCGTTTTTCGTTTGAATTCATCTGATAATGTACAGGTGAACCGATCGATGAAAGAGGCCCCATTGATAGCAAGACGTTTTACCCGATTCATAGAGAAGCTCCATCATTTGAGGAGCAGGGTTCCGGAGCAGATTTATTGATCACAGGGATCAAGGTGGTGGACTTGTTGGCTCCTTATGCCAGAGGAGGTAAAATTGGTTTGTTTGGCGGAGCCGGTGTCGGCAAGACCGTGTTGATTCAGGAGTTAATTAATAATGTCGCCAAAGCTCATGGTGGTTATTCAGTGTTCGCTGGAGTGGGAGAAAGAACCAGAGAAGGCAATGATTTATACCACGAAATGATCGAGTCCAAAGTCATCAATATTAAAGACAACACTCAATCAAGATGTGCTTTGGTATATGGTCAAATGAATGAGCCACCAGGTGCCAGAGCCAGAGTAGGCTTGACCGGGCTTACCGTCGCTGAATACTTCAGAGACGAAGAAGGCAAGGATGTGCTGCTTTTCATCGACAACATCTTCAGATTTACCCAGGCTTGCTCTGAAGTGTCCGCCCTGTTAGGTCGTATTCCTTCTGCCGTGGGTTACCAACCCACTCTTGCCACGGATCTCGGTGCTTTGCAGGAAAGAATCACCACCACAAAGAAAGGCTCCATTACTTCCGTGCAAGCTGTCTATGTGCCTGCTGATGATCTGACAGATCCTGCCCCTGCAACAACCTTCGCACATTTGGACGCCACCACTGTGCTGTCAAGAGCCTTGACTGAATTGGGTATCTACCCTGCCGTGGATCCTTTGGATTCTACTTCTAGAATGTTGAACCCTACAATTGTGGGAGAGAGGTTAAAGCAGATTTTTGTTGTCGGTAATTTTTTTTTTTAGACACTATCAAGTGGCCAGAGGAGTGCAAAAGCTGCTCCAAGATTACAAAAGTTTGCAAGATATCATTGCCATTTTGGGTATGGACGAGTTAAGTGAAGAAGATAAAGTCACTGTGGCCAGAGCCAGAAAAGTTCAAAAATTCTTGTCCCAACCTTTCTTCATGTCCGAAGTGTTCTCAGGAAGAAAGGGAAGATTTGTGTCATTGAATGATACCATTGAATCGTTTGGAGGTTGATAATCAATAATATTAATTAGGCTGAAAATTATTTTTATTTGTTTAACAAAATAGCCCTATTGGACGGAGAAGGTGACGATTACCCTGAAGGTGCCTTTTATATGAACGGAACTTTACAAGAAGCCTTCGAAGAAGGAAAGAGATTGGCTGCTGAAGCTTCAACCAAGAAATAGAACAGTTGAAATTTTAAGATTAGATCGGAAAATTTAAAAAAAAACTGAAAGAAAAAAAAGAATAGAGAAAATCCATTTTTTTTAAATTCTTCTTGATTTAGTCCTATAAAAATTAATTAAGAGAGGAACACCATTGGATATTTTCCTCTTCAATAGATATTGAAGCTTATAAATTCAATTCTGATTTTTCTTGATACATTTGGAATAAAATATGATTAAATTTTGAATTTCTTGAAAGAAATTTTAATATGAGCTATAATAAAAAAAGATTTTTTATAAAAATCTTAAAATTATTATTTAATTTTTATTAAATAATAAAAATAAAAAACCAAAATCAACAAATTCAAAATGATTTTTTTTACTGTCAAAAAAAAAATGGAAAATGAAATTATTATAAAATTTTATTAATCAATTTATTTTTTTTGTGTTTTTCTAATTTTTGCTAAAAAACCTCTAATTACTATGGTCACAATCCTCAGTTGATACATTTTTATAAAAGAACTCATTATTACCAGCTCCCAATTTTCTAGGCAACTTCTTAAAACATGATCCAGGCAAAATCAAAAACTCTTCCTCATTTCTATGAGCGGAAAATCTCTCAATATCTCTCCCAATAATGTTTTTATTTTGTCCTATTATCGTTAAATGAATAATAGTGGGAGGACTCGATTGACAACTATCTTTTCGCGAAGCGGAGATAAAAGCTTTCGTAAGTAAAAATCGTTTTCCTTCAAAATCACTCTGCAAATGATGTCCATCGCAACAAATCAGCTCCAAATCACCAAGATTTTGTTCGAATCCAGATTTGTCAGCTAAACACTCAGAACCTTGGAATAATACTTCCTTTCTCAACCCTTCAATGAATTTAATTACATGATCCAAAGGCAAATTTTTGGGGTTCTTCACCTTGCCATCAGAATCAATTGATAGTTTTTTTTTTCGCAGACAATTATTTATGTAAGATTTCACTTGATTTTCTTGCAAGGTATACAGCCAAAGGAACTTGCAGGTATCAGGAGGAAACAAACCTGAGGGCATGGAAGCTTGTGGACTCCAAATAAGATCGAAATAGTTGTCCCATTGGGTATTTTCATCACAGAAAAGCTTAGAAGTTATTTTTTTGACACCTTTTTCGCTGATGATTGTGTCGAAATGGCTTTTCCATTCCTGATTAATGAAAGACGAAGAAGAGAAATGGCTTCGTTTGTGACTTCGCCTTATTTTGACAGAGAAAATGGAAATTATCAGGAGAGAAGAGAAAACAAGGAATAGCAGCTTCATTTTGAATGAAAGACAATATTTAATTTTGTAAATAAATATTAAATTAAGATAAAGAATTTTGGGGATTTTATTTAAATTTTTAAAGAATTTTCAAGGTTTGGCCACTTTTTTAAATTTTTTAAACCCCATAATTTAAAAAAAAAAATTTTAAATGAAATCATTATTCAATTAACAAATTTATAACAAGTAAATTTCAGAATTTAAGTCTTCTAATGAATTTTCAGATGATTTTTTAAAATAAAAAAACTCAAAAGTTATATTTGTCATTTTTTTAATAAATAGTCAAATTTCTTGACTAGTTTTAGTTCCCCTCATTTTTTTTCTCCTCTTCCTCATCGTTTTCTCTAATAATGATCATTGGACTGATAATTTTATCTTCCTTTTCATTTTCTTTCTCGTTTTTGTAATCTTCCAAATCCTTCCTCAAAAAAGGAGAACAAGTCTCGACCGTCCCAGATTTGAAGATTTTCACTTGTAAGCTTTCCTTTCTAAATTTACTGCCTTCTCGGATGGGGAGTTCCGAGCTATTTTGAGAGCTATCGCCCACATATTCCACAGTTTTTGTTTGTCCGTTCAAAACTGTTTCTCTGGTGACAAGAAGATGGGAGTTGTTGATTGAATTGCTGATATGATCATTGTCGTCCCCATGATGGAGGTTAAGTTTAAAGCTTGTCACATCAACAGTGTGTCGTTTATGGTTATTTGGTAGAGTGTTGGAGGGGGAATCAACTGAATTCAAAGAGCTTATTTTGCTTTTTTTACTTTTATTGAATTTTTTTCAAAAATCATGAAAAAAAAAAAAAAAAAAAAACATTGTGGTGGAATCGGCATCGCGTTCATTAGGATTAAGCGGCTCGAAAAAAAGAGGGGTATCAGCACCATCGTCACTTTTGTTGAGATTGAGATTTCCTTCCATGAAGAATTTGAGGGTTAGGGTCTTGGAAGCAGAGATACGGATCTTTGGGTCACGTTCGAGCATTTTCACCAATAGACTTTTAGCTGTTTCTATTATTTTCTTTAGCGAAAGAAGGATGTACCTTTTTTTGAAATTTTGGTGTATTTTTCTTGGTTGAAATCAATATTGCAGGTTTTGTTCTCGTTTATCACTTCATTGTAAGTCTTGCCAGCAAATGGAGGTTTTCCCAAAAGCCTAAAACATCATTTATTTAAAATTTTGAATAGAAAAAACAGACATGAAAAAATATACAATTTGTATATAAAAAAAAAATAATTTTATTAAAAATTAAATCTAAAAATCCAAAATTAAAAAAATTTCAATAAAAAAATCAAATTTTACATTATATGAAAAATGACTCCCAGACTAAAAACATCACACACTTCGCTATAAGTTGCATTTTCATCCTTCAAATTAATCACTTCCGGCGCTACATACCCAGGAGTTCCACATCTGAAAAATAAATATTTCTTCTCATTGATCACAGTCGATAAGCCAAAATCTGCCAAAACCACATCATCTTCCTTAAAATTAGTTGATCTAAACAATATATTTTCCGGTTTCAGATCCCGGTGCATAATTCCTCTACTATGAGCATGTTCTATGGCTCTCAACATACCCTTCATTAGAGGAGCCGCTTCAGCTTCTGTAAAAACTGGTTTTTCTCTAATTTTATCGATCAAACTTCCCCCTTGCAAAAGGTCCATTACCATATATAGCGAGTTTTCTGTTTCACAGACCTCGTATAGTTTTAAAATATTCGGATGATCAAGCATCCGCATGATTTTTAATTCATTTATCAACGATTCCTAAACGACAACATTAAATTTTATTTCTTTAGAAATATAATACTTTTCCATGATCTTGGGCAAACACTGCCTCTTTGCTGAAGGCTTTGACTGCGTATTGAATGCTTGTTTCCTTATGGCTGACAAGGTAGACCTTTTTTTAATATTTTGAATAAATTTATTAATTTTTTAATTTTTGGTAGTTACGCTGGCGAAACTGCCTTTTCCGATTTTCTTTAATGCCTTATAACTTTCATGAAAACCAACGATGTTTACTCTACAGTTGAGGATCTGATAGAGCGTCGTCAGGTCTTTCTCACTGGTGGACGAGAACTCGACCATTTGGTCGCTATCACTGTGATGGAACTTGAAACCAACCAATTTGCTTAATTTTTGTCCATCTTTTTGCTTGTTTTGGTACAACCATTCCACCTTCAGCCCAAATTCATAAAATATTATTGAAAGTGGTAATTTTTGGCTTTTTTCCTTTAATTTTTAGCGATAAATTTCTTTCTAGAATTAAAATTACCTTGAAAGCGATTATATGCTCTTCGTACACAGATAGGAATAGTTTCTTTTTGAGGAAAGTGCACTTTTTTAACACTTCGATTTCTAATAAGTGGTGATCTATGGGAAGCACGGAATGGAGTTCCTTTTTGATTTTTTTCATCAGCTTATCAGGGTGCTCTTGCTTTAGGTAGTTGTAAACATGTTCCTCCATTGTTAATTTTGATTTTGAATAGGAAATAAATTTTTTTTATATGGAAATAAAATCAAAAGACATATAGAAATATTTTATTTGTTAATTATTGGTTTGATTTTATGATATTTTGAAAAAAAAAATTAAAATTTTTTCCATTTTTTATAAAGGGGGAACATTTTGGGGATTTTAATTCTCTAAATTTCCAAATTTTCGAGAAACCATTTTTAAATTATGCGAATAAAAAAATTAAAAAAAAGTTCAATTATATCAAACCAACTCCAGAAGCAACCCAAGATGTTTCATCAAACATTCTCAAACTTAATAGGCACAACATAAAGTCAAAAATAATAACGACCATCAAAGCGGGATTTGTTTCTTTAGTTAACAAGGAAAACATTTCCCCAATGGAAACTGAGGCTGCAATAGGTCCAAACTCTTCAATTGAATTATTGTCTAAAAGGAAAAAGTTTTAAAATACAAAAAAAAAAAAAATTTTTAACTGTCAGCAAAACTTTTCGAATTTGACAATGCAGTTCCAGTCATATAGGATGAATAAATCAAGTAACTGCTGCAAATGATCAAAGATAACATAACTCCGAAGATTCCTTCTATTCCAAGGAAAAGTCCATAAAAATAGATGATCATGAAATTCTAAAACAAATTTCTTTTAGAAGGGAACATTAACTGAGATTTACAAAAACAAAGAACAGGAATGTGAACAAGTGGGCTTTGAACTGAGCCTCAGAAAATATCTTAAAAAAATCCGGTTTGTCCACTCCTTTTTTGATTCCCGGGAAGTATGCGAATTGTTTCTTCGAAAGCAAAAACTAAAACCAAAAAATATCAACAATACAAAATTCTAAAAATTTACATTAGATTGCAACATTTTCTGAACCATTGCTAACAACACTCCTGCAAGCAAAAACGGTATCAATGACCCGAAAAACAATCCTGACAGTTGCAATGTTTTAAAGGACAACAAGTCTAACTTATAGATTGGTCTTCCCACATAACAACCAATCAACGCCAAGCCGCCAATGAAGAACCCTCCAAAAATCACAATTCTGATATGCATTAAGAAATTTTGTGTCGACCAATTAATGTTGAACAAAGGATTGCTTTTGATTTCTTCTTCGACCAAAAGTTTTGATAATCTGGACAAACGCAAAGATTGTTCAGCCCATGAAGCCACACAATTTATGATGAACAATGGTATTAAATTACCCACAAGACCAATTGCACAGATTGATAGACCGAAATAACCCAAAGCTCCATATGAAACAAAGAAACAAAGAAAAAAGCAGAATGTCGGGACTAAGAAGGAGATCATGCTGATGATGGTGGTGGTAAAGAGGTTCAGGCATGGACCGTTTTCACTTTTGTCAAGGAGAGAACGGACAGGACGATACATGTGGGAAGTGAAAAATTCTGAAGTCACCAAAAGAATGATCTCAGCCATGTAACCCATAAAAATGCAGAGCACAATGTATTCTTAAAAAACATAAATGTTGATACAGAAAAAAATGACTTAATATTTATTATAATACTATTCAAAAAAATGAAAATTAAAAATTATTAGTTTTACCTCTTGACATGTTCTTCATTTCAAAATTGTTAATTTTTCCTGGAACGAGCTTATCATCTTCCAAAGCATAAGAAAAGTCATTTTCAAAACAGAGCACAGGCACAAATGAGTTAAATATCAAGGTTGCCACGTGATTCAAGATCAATTGTAATCGATAATTTTTGGAGCACAAGTTCACCAAATCATTTTTATTGAAGAAGGAAAATCTCAGGGCAATCGCTGATAACATGCTTCCCAAAATTATGAATCCGAAATAAACTTCCACAAAGTAAAAACTTGCTTTTTCTTTGGTGAATTCTTGGGATCCACAAGTTGAAATCTATAAAAACACCCTTTATTAACTTCACGAAAATCAAAATTGTTTTAATTTACAAGAATGGCAGTTGTCAAAAGCATGAAAACAGTGGTTATATCAGAGAAACTTGACATAAAGTTCTTATAGAATATAGCTACTTGATTTGGCATCGAACAAGGATTGAAGAAATCATCAGATTTTATTTCCTCATCTGATTTCCCAATCAGATCAGCGGCTGTCCCAACACTACTATGGTAAAGTGTGCCTGAGATTCTGAAAAAGAAAGCGGCGAAGGAATCTTTTTTAAAAGAATTAGGAAATTTAGCACTTGGATCTTAAAATTTTTATTACAGCCCAAAGTCATTCCCCCCATCAGCAAATAGAACATATTTTCATATTCATTAAAATTGCTATGATCAACATAAGTCGCTATATTATTTTTAGTTAATTTTCGAAAATAAAGCAAATATTTAGCTCATACCTCGATAGATCGCAGTCATTAAAATCAAGATAAGGTTGAATGAAGAAATGAACAAAACGATTAAAGCCAAAGCGGAATTATATGAAATTTGGAACGATTCATGAAATGCTTCATAACCTCCTTCGCTAATAAAATGTTAAATTTGTAATGAGTAATTATTTGTACATCGATTGGAATATGATCACTCCTAAAGTATTTCTTCCGAATTTTGCGGCGAAATAATGCATAATCATTGAAAATATTAGTCCAACCATAAACGCCATGGTGACGTAAAAGCTTCCAATATATTCTTCCAAAAGAAACTAACAATTTTCATAAAAAAAACTTATTTTTAATAAAAAAAAATATTCAAAATGATAAAAAATTTCCTAATTATTTACTATGACAATAAAGAGGAACAGGAGCCCGAAGAATAAAATCACTCTAATTTGATAACTGAAAAAATCCCTGAGGAATTGTTGCACGTTGTCGAAAATGAAGGTGAAATAAAAACGAGTGCCCTCATGTTCTCCTCCTTCTTTTTGCAAAAGAGCTGCGCTCATATATGTGTCAGGTTTTTCCTCGAATAATTCCGAGTGTTTGCTTTTTCTGATCGCCATGTCCACATCGAAAGATCCTATCTAATGGTATTTTAATGGAAATAAAAGAAAAGACGAAATACTCTCATAATGTAATAATAGAGAAAAAAGATCAATCCTATACTGGAAAAGATCAATGCTAAAACTATTGAAAGAGTTTCATCGAACATTGAAGAGGATGGGACGAGTTTAGAGATTTAGGAATATTTATTGATATTTTTTAGTTTTGAAAGTGAGGGTTTTTTTGACTTGGTTTTTGGAAGGAAATTAAAGTCTAGCTGTTCAAAAAAACGGATATTATTCAAAAAAATTCATTTTTCTGCTTTTTAAATAAAAAAAAACCGAATTTTTGCATATTTTTTTATTAAAATAAATTCCAGGTCTGTGTTTTTCTATTATATATCGAGCTTAAATATAAAAATTTTTCATTTAAAAAGACAACTTTGAATTTTATTCAGTCATTTTTTCTCCCAAAAAATAATAAAATTACCTAAATGTTTTTTTTCCAAAAACTTTGCTTTGTTTTCCAACGTTTCCAATATCTCTCTGTGGAATTGCCTGTGTGATCCAAATCGTCCACTTTCATCTCACCATCGGACAATGTTTTTTTTGCTATCTTTTATGTCTCTGCAAATTAAGATTTTCACCCTTTTTTTTGCTATCTTAATTCAATAAAATTTTCACCGAACCCAATTTTTGAAGATCTCTGGAAATGCTTCCCCTCTCAAACAAAAAAAACTTTACTAATCTATGTAACTTTCCATCTTCAATTGATTTCAATGATCTATTATCTATTACAATGAAGCTCATAATAAAGAATCTTTGGAGGAGAAAATTCAAACCCAAGAATTTGAAAACGTTTTTAGGAGATTTCAAATAAACAAGTTTGAAATAGCAAAATAATGCCAAAATTAGGAAGGATACAGTCAAGAATATAGATTTCAAAATATCGATGTATTTCAAGAGAAACCATGTTGTTTTGTTTTTGTAAAATTTGAAATGTTGATGATGAAATTTACATTGATAAAAAAAATAATAAATTTATTTTTCTAAATTTTTTTCTATGGAAGTTATATTTTTTTA
>Ga0302186_10001753_pt1 | contig 17476 bp, 52 predicted proteins | sample II_Bog_E1_2_FD_198782 | JGI IMG/M metagenome (GOLD analysis project Ga0302186, IMG submission 198782) | Peat permafrost microbial communities from Stordalen Mire near Abisko, Sweden - II_Bog_E1_1 | ecosystem: Environmental > Terrestrial > Soil > Wetlands > Peat | place: Sweden: Abisko...
AGGAATCTTAAATTGAATCGAAAAGGCTTCTTCTGGAAGCCTGACGGCTTCTATGATAAGATGGGAAGGAGTTTAGAATCCCTTGTTTAAGATAATATTAGAAATGAATTTAGATTATTACATCAAATTCATAACTCTTTTCCATCTAAATTTGTCTCCAATTTTAAAATCCATGATTCATTATATTTTTTATTTTTGTTGTGAAAATTATTTTTTTAAATATTTTGGACAATTCTTCAGTAGACTTAACTCTGATTCCATAAAAACGTCACTTTGATCATTTGAAAATGCTACGGTATATGGAAATAAGTAAACCGGTCTAATCTCAATAATTGTACCGAATCGTAATGCCTGTGTGGCACAATCAATTGTGCGAACTTCTTGATCAACTTTAAATTTCATAATTTTTTTAAATATTCTGGACAATTCCATAATAATCTTAATTCATCTTTAGAGAAAAATCCAGTAGTACCAAGATACTCAACAACATATATATATTTTGTAGAAAAAGTCATATCAATATCTTTAATTATGCCGTGTATTTTTGGATCTTTATCACAATTATAAAAACCTGGATTTAAAATTAAAACTATATCACCTATTTTGAAATTGTATTTAGTCATTTTAAATAATTGGGCAATTTTGGTTCATATTTTTCGTATAAATATAAAAAATCTGTTATTATATAAGTTTTACCTAGTGCAATATCAAGTGTAATTGCCAAAACTTCATCCATTCTCACAGAAACTATCTTATTCACAAATTTTACATTAGAACACTTTCTAGTGATCAAATCACCCGCCTTTACATCTTCTATTTTCATTGTTTTAATATTTTAAATTCTACAATCAAATCCCCCTGATCATGATTTTGATTTTTTAGTCCTTTGTTTTTAAAACGAATTGCCTCGCTTGAATTTTTTAACAATGACAAATCATATTCTATTTCTTCTACATCAAATCTATTAATATTAATTGTTTTATTATTGTACCAATCATCAATATCAATATCTTGTGTGAAATAAATATTTCCTGAATTATCTATATTTTCAATACCCGGCATTGCATTTACCCCTAGTCTTACATTTAAATTACCCTCTTTGAGATTTTTAAATTCATAATTGCCCTTACCTGAAATTCTTAGGGTTGTAAGTAATGGCGCATTTTCTGGAATATTTAACTCATAATTTACATTATTTTCAATAATTCCGAAATCGCACTTGCATTTGTTTTTAAACTTTTGACCTTTGCCTCCACATTGATCACATGACATTTGTTGTATTTGTGTAAAAGGTCCATTTTGTATTTGCATTACGCGAATACCAGATCCATTACATATAGCACATGTTTCTGGATTATCTCCACCAATCCCATTACAATCTCCACAATATAATTTTTGAGTATAGTTGATTGTTTTAACCGCACCTTCAATATACTCTTTGGGTGTGATATTTAATTGTATATTAATGTCTGTGTTAATATTTGGTTTCTGAGTTCTAGAATTATGCTGGCCAAAAATATCTCCAAACATTGAGCCTATATCAAAATGACCAAAAAAATCTGAAAAATGGTTATCCTGTTGCGGTTCAGCGGAGCCATAATTATCATAATTATGTTTTTTTTCTGGGTCTGATAATACTGAATATGCTTCAGAAATTTCTTTAAATTTTTCCTCTGCACCTGGTTCTTTATTCACGTCCGGATGATATTTTAAGGCTAATTTGCGATAGGCTTTTTTAATTTCATCATCAGATGATTCTTTGTTGACTTCTAATAGTTCATAATAATTCACATATTATAATACTAGATAATTAGGTTTATTATTTACATATCTTACATTTTTTTCATAGATGAGGAATGATGTTCGTTCTTCAGTGATGTAACTTAATCTCATTTGAGAATTGTTGTTCAAACTATAACCGTCAACTTTAAATTTTCTGCCTGGAATAATATAACTATTATTGGTAACAGTTACTATATCTCCAATTTTAAATTTATTCATAAATATTGTGGTTTTTGGGTTCTTTGTAAAATTATTAAATTTTTATTACTTACGTCGTAGATTTCGCCATTTTTTAAATTTGATTCAGAAGAGTAAATAATTATAACACCTGACATGAAATCACCAACTTCTATAATTATACCGATTACACCGCGAAATTTTTTATGGAGTTCGCCACCTAACATTACTCTGTCATTTATTTTCATTAAATTTCCACATAATTTTCTATTGTGGTGGAAATCATCAATCTAAAACCATCTATATTAAGGCCTTCGTTTTTAGCAAATTCATATGCTCGATTTTTCATAAAATCAATTTCTTCTTTAGTGGGTTCATTATAAAAATGAATACCTACACTATTGTGAACAGGCCATGTTTTAGCGGGCCAGATCTTACATTCTTCATATCTGTTTTTAATACTGTTTAATGAATGAATATATCCGGGATTTTGATTATATAATTTTTCAATTCCAGCAATCTCTTTCGTAAAATAATCCTCCACATTTTTTAAATATAATTGTTCAATATTGCTTGGCACATCACTAATTTTAAAATCCATTACTTTGCCGCCGGGACAATATTTAATCCAACCCGGTGTTATAAATGTTGTACATGGATCTGGACACGGTACATCATCGTCAAATTTATATCCACAGTCTACTTTACTCTCAAAAATACTATACATTTCAGGATAATTGTTTTGAAATTCTTCCGAAATGTCTTCTGGGCCATATTCACTTATAATTCCAGTACAATATGCCGCAATTTCTCTTTCACAACAGGCATTGCCATCTAGATCAATTATAAATACATATTCATTATTTGCATTCATCATTTTCAAATTCCTTTTTTAATTCTAAATATTGTTTTCTTCGGCGTTCAGTATCAGCATTTTTCTTTTGTAATTTCTGCGCGGATTTTTTTTCTTTTAATTCAATAATCGCATCATAATCATAAAAATACAAAAATGGCATTGTGATTACTCCTTTGCTACCTCTATAATAACTCACGTAATCTTCATTTGAATAACAGTCTTTGTGAAAATTGGCACTATGCCAATTTACATCACGTTCTAAGAAATTATCATATTCTAATTCAAAATAAACAATTGCCACAGATTTTAAATAATCTTCAAATTTTTGATTTTTGAATCGTGCCTCAAGATAATCTTGAATCTGCAAATTTAATTTTTGTTTCTTAGATTCTTGAGTACGCAAAATACCCTCTTTTTTCTTATTTTTAATTTCTAATTCAGTCATAATATATCTATCCGAATAACATACCGGGTCCAAAAATTTCTTTATAATTTTTTCTTAATGATTCTTTTAAATCATCGAAAGAATTGATACCATTACCATAAAGAATTTCTGCCTTATTGTGTAATTTATTCTCAAAGTCTAATTTAGATTGATACTCGCGGGCTTGATAAACACCGTTGCAATCAAAATTAGTGTCAACAAACTCAATACCATCACTACAAATATAAGTATTGATTTTATCTGGTACTTCATCCCTATGTCTAGCCAACACATTAATCAATTTATCATATTTTAATGCATCATCAAAATTATCAAACAAACGCCCATCTGTAGCACGATATGCTGTAATAATTTGGCAATTACTATATTCGTCTTCTCCAGTATTAGATGTTGTGAATTCTTTATATAAATAGTCGCCTAAATGTGAAATTTTCATAAATTTATTATAGTTTTTATTTTAATTGAGAATTTTTAAACAATTATTTCCATCCACTCTTCAATTCTTAATGGATTAATATATAAGTATCGACCATATTCATGGTCGTAGCCATAACAATATTCAAACATTGGAGATTTTTCTGTGAATTCTTCCACATCTAAATATTCTACAATTTTAAAACTATACATAGATAGGGGCTATTTTTAAATGTAGGATTTTTAATTAAAAATGGCCTATCTTTTGGCATGTTTTCAATGTCAGTGCGCCAAACATTCATCATTTTATTCACCATCCATGACTCTAATTTTTTCTGCACCACATTTGTCACAACAAATTAAAGCCTCTGTAAAATCCATCTCATAACTCAAATATGAACCTTCGGCTTTTTCATGCCTAACCCACTTGACGCCTCTAGTAATGTGGAGAACTCTCCAATTATGTTTACAAAATAATCTTCTCATTTTTAAATTTTCCCTAATTCTTCTAAGTCAATTAATTCTGGTAATTCTTGCATTGCATTATCCACAATTTCTTTACATTTGATTAATTCATCATATTGCGTTTGCGTTAATTCTACTATTTTTTCACCAGATTCAGTCACACAATCTACTACAAAATAATCTGGAAATTGTGTGATCAATTGCTTAGCATTAAAATTTTCATATATAACATCTCCAAAGTCATCCCGCCCTCCGTGAACTTTGCTACAACTAATTCCATGTTTACCAACACCAAGTAAAAAATATTTAATTCCAATATTATCAGTAATACAGATTCTTTTATTTTCATCTACATTAGCCATGCGATTACGCCAGGATTGTAAATTAGAATTTTCAATTACATATATTTTTTGAATTACTGGTGATTTTATTACTGGTGATTTTATTACTGGATTGTCTACTTGTTTAAGCAACAAACTCCCGAATATTAAAAACAATGATAATGAAAAACCAAACGTTAAAATTATTGTGATGAAAATTACCATAATCAATTCCTAAAAACATTTCCTAGGCCATAATTCAGTCTGTCTTTGTGATATTCAATAATCTTTTCTTTACTCACGGGTACATTTTTCTTACTGGTAAGTAAGCCGTATAACTCTTCAGTTTTATTTAAAAATCTAGATGATTCATTATAATATTTTTCTTGTAATTCTAAATCAGTTTGTGATTCTGCTAACTCTACAAAAAACTTGGCAGAGATCGCGCAGAATCTTTCATAATTTTCTAAATTCTCTATAATTTCTTTATTTGATAATTTATTCATTTGTACCATCTCCATCCATAATATATTGAAAATCATTTTTTTATGTTATTGATTTTTCAAGTTTAATTTTAAGTCGTTCAATGACTTCTTCATCTGACAAATTTTCCCATTGTTTCATAAACTTAAGAACTTCATAAATTCCTGTAAGGTTCACATTTAAATTAGCAATCCAATGATATGAGTTACCATTATTCATTATTAATTTGCCTTTAACAACAGGGACATATCTCTCAGGAGAATATGAACCATTAAATTCAGACTCTTCGTCATCTTTAATATTTTCAGTAAGTGACCAATTTATACCAGAATCAAGATCGTTCATTAATTTTCTCACTAATTCTGGATAAAATTTTGGCCTGCCACCATAATATGACCAGTAAGAATCTCGATCTGCATCATTGAAATCTCGTAATTGTAAAGTAAAAATGTCAATTTTGTTTTTGCCATAACTACGATCATAATCTCTATAATCAATCCGTGATAATGGATAAACTGGGCCACCATACATTAATGCGGCAATCCAACATGATCTTTTTATTGTGTGTTCAATTTCTGTGATGTTATTCATTATTTTTATTGTTCAAATATTGTGGTTTAGTAATATGTGATGCTAATCTACACTTTGAATAGTGATGATATATACATACTTCTGATCCTGGCGGATAACCAGGAACACCAGCATCAATCATTATTGCTATAGCAAAGCCACCATCTGCATTTAATATTCGAACTCTTTTATGAAGATCTATTTCATAAACGTTAGAATAAAACTCCACAATATCACCTATTTTAAATTTGTTCATTTTAAATAATCTGGTTTATTTTTTTTGATTATAGTATACCTATCATGAAAAACTGAACAATATGAATTTATTGGAAAAACTAAAGAACCTGTATATAACATTCTTCCTGTAATAAAAGTTTCACTAACATATGTGACTCTAAGTCTTTTATTTCTTAATTCATCCAACAACTCAACGCTGTTCAACAACACTACATCACCAATTCTAACTTTGTCGTTTGTATCACCAATTTTATAAAGAGAATTCATTTCTAATATGCCTCACCAAACACATACATGTTCTCAAAATTGCCGTCATAACTCCAATCAACTCGCCGGTTTCCACAATTACAACGATGTGATTTACCATCCCAACCAGTACAATCTTCACAATTATCGTCGCCATTAAATGAGTATACCCCACCAAGGACAATCGCTTGATTTGTTAATTCTTCAAATCTAATATTATTTGCTGTACATACTGCATTTTCTAATGTGAAATCAGTTCCTAATACAAATCCCTTATTCTGCATCCATATAATCGCGCGGAGAATCAAGGCATTTGATTCTTGTTCGGCTGTTTTTTGTCTATCTTCTTTCTCAAGAATATCTTTTTCTTTTTTAATAAGATTAACTAAATCATTATCTACTGATATTGCTTGAATATGGCCTGCCTATACTTGCATTATTCTTTAGATACTTAATTAACAACGCATTAGATTTATGCAATTCTTTAAATTCTGCAAGCAAGAGTTTATTTTTCTCAACTCTTGAATTATATAATTCAGTATTTTCCTTATCTAATTTCTCACAATCTTCTTTAATTAATTGTAGTTCTTCATTCGTAATTGTAAGATAATTTTTCTTATTTACATTCAGCAACTTACTTTGAGGGTAGTTATAGTCATAAAGCATATTTTAAAATTTATCTCCTGTAGCAGATTCATAAGTTTTAAGCAGACTGCTCATTGTAATAGTAACGAAATCGCCAGGATTAATTGAAATAGTTGAATTCATAGTCTTATTATATTTTTTATTTTTGTTGGGAATTATTTTAAATAATCTGGTTTATTTATCAAATGAGTAAGTCTACTTTCATGGAATACAACACTAGGATGCCTATATTTATCTTCTGCACATTGGGTACGATAGATATATCTAATTGTAAAATGAGGCCAGGTTTGAACAGTAATTTCTCCAATAGAACCAGAACTAATCACTCTAACTTTATCACCGATTTTGAAATTATTAATCATATTTTGGAGTTAAATAAGTGCCAGATTCATTTTTCCAAATTGTAGAATCTATATCTAATGTTAATTTTTTATTAGGCGCAGTTGTGGATTTTCTCTTGGAGTTAGTTGTGGATTTTCTCTTGGAGTTAGTTGTGGATTTTGGTTCTATTTTCATTATTTCACTTATTTGATACTGATTTTAATCCAGAACAATTATTTAAATAATCTCTACAGATTTGATATGTGAGTGGCTCACCTAATTGCTCTTCAATTAAATGTAACTTCCTGCACAAAATCATATTTTTAGCATTGCTCAGTTTTACTTTATTATTATACAATTCCTGATATATTTGTATGGCCTCGACCATTAATTCATATTTATTCATATTTTTAGATCTCCAATTTTAATTTATTATCTTCATTGATCATAAAATAATTATACTTTTTATTTTTGTTGATAATTTCTATATTTTTAATATAAGTATATGTTATATAATTTTCAGAAACATTCAATACTATTGCAATGTTACAATGAAATTTATTTCTTTTCCATCTAAATTTATCTCCGATTTTTATCATAATTTTAAATATTCTGGACAATTATTAATTTTTATTAAGTAATTAAAACTCACAACTCGTAGTAAATTGGAATTAGTATTTGAAATAATTTCAATTTTAATCTTTCCTGGCCCAGGCCCGAATTTTAATACCTTTGCATAAAGTACCAAATGATTAAGTTTATATTTTACGATTTCATTCTTTTTAAAATTATGTAAATTATTCATTGTTTAAATATTTTGGTTTTTCATAATTAATATCATAAATTTTAAATCTTTCTTTATGAAGAAGACATCTTTCGCCAGCGTAATATGGAAATAGATTTTGTAATAATTCTACTTCATTATATAAATTAATCATTGGAGAATTTATTAACTTTGCTAAAATAATTTCTCCCTCATATATAAATTTTATTAAATGCATTGTTATTGTTTATCCGCGAAAATCTCGTGCTATTTTAAATAATCCGGCATTTTATTATTCATAACAATCAAATTTATATTTCCTACTGTGACTAATTCTCCTTTTAAAACACTTTTATTATTGTTATTATCAATAATTTCTATCAATACATCTGCGGCTCTAATATCTTTAACTATTCCAATAATGCCATTAAATGATTTATGGCGAAATTCATGAGCGCCGAGTTTAATTTTATCGTTAATTTGTATCATTGTTTTTTAAATATTCTGGCCAATGTAATATTGTAATTAAATCTTCATCTATATAGAGTGAATAATATGATCCAACACAATTAGGTAATCTATCATTTACTAAATAAGTGTATGTTGTATAACATGTGTTTGTTGCTAATGATTCAATAGATATAACTTGTACTATATGATTCCAATCCACACTAATCCATCTAAATTTATCTCCGATTTTTATCATAATTTTAAATATTCTGGATAATCAATCAATAATTTAATGTGAATGTTTTTATACCATGTGAATTGTTTAAATCTTTCAGGGGTATAAAGAAGCGCTGAAAGATTTTTACAATCTCTTTTTTCTATCTCATATACTTTACCCGTATTTTCGCCATTTAAAATTATCGCTTTCATTGTTTTAAATAATCAGGCATTTTTGGTTCTATCTTAATAAAATCGCCAGGTCTAAAATCATGGAGCAAAACTTGCCCATATTTAAGATAATTATTAGATGGCGAAATAAAGGAAACTCTAATAGTACGTCTATTATTACTTATATTAATGTTAATGATTTTTGAACAATTGTTTGCATAATGAGAATGATAAGGGAAAGAATCTGGATTATATTTAATAATATCTCCAATTTTTAATTCATTTATATTTTTTATAATCATAAATAACCCGGCTTCACAATTTCATCTATAGTAACAATATCTGCAATATATAAAAAATGACCATTGGGTCTTTTCTCATTTTCCTTATCGATGAATTTCTGTGCATTTTCAAATTTAATAAAATAATGACCTGTTCGATGATCGACAGGATAATTATCTATATCTCTTTCAGCATCTTTTTGCCAAATCTCATAAAAAATCATATTTCACCACCATACATTAACTAAATATTCGCCCGATGGAATTGCATCATTATTACATAAATCAGTAAGAATAATATCAGTAATATAAGTTACATATTCTAAATTTTTAAAATCATTTAATTTTCTTAAGTCGAAATTATTAATTGTTTCTTTTCTCACTGTGAAAGAATATGATGAACTATTATCACAAACATAATCTGATACGAAGTCATAGTGTTTAAGGTTATAATAATTATTAATGAAATTATTTAGATCATAATAATTAAGTGTATTAATTGTTTTAGTGGTAAATTTTAGTTCCATAGTTTTATTATTGTTTGAGTGAATAATTTAAAAATAATCTTCATAATTATATTTTAAATCTGAGGTATTTAAAATTCGACGAGTTAATGATGCAAAAACAGGAATTAAAGGTATTGCTTTCTCATAATCAGATCCAAAAATAGACTCCATATGGCCGAATAAAGCGACTGCATGAACATGATGAAATTCATAAGTATAAATAATATGAGTCACAATATCATCAAAATATTTAGCATAATCTCTATCATTATCAGAAAGATATTCTTCTAAAATATCTTCAATATATCTAACATTATTACGTTTATTCATTTATTTTAAATATTCCGGACAATTAAAAAGATGCATGTCTACATCAAAAGTCATAGCATATGTTTTACCAATTTCACTATTAATAACGTGCTTAATGTATTTGTATTTAAAATATTCTGAATCAATATAAATAATCTCAGCAATATATGACATTGTTTTGTCAGTCAACCAAGTGAATTTATCACCTATTTTAATATCACCTATTTTAAATTTGTTTTTCATAATTTTTCAAATATTCTGGACAATTTCCAAAAATATACATTCTTCCGACAGCGGCATCAAAAGTCATAGCATATGTTTGACTAATTTCACCATGATGAATGTGCTTAATGTATTTGTATTTAAAAAATTCTGAATCAATATAAATAATCTCAGCAATATAAATAATCTCAGCAATATGTGGTATTGTTTTGTCAGATGAATGTTTTGGTATCCAAGTAAATTTATCACCTATTTTCATTTTGTTTTTCATAATTTTTCAAATATTCCGGACAATTAGTTTTAAAAATATAAATGTGAACATCATTATCAAAAGCCCTAGTGTATATTGCACCAATTTCACTATTAATTGGGTGTTTAATGTATTTATATTTAAAACGTTCTGAATCAATATAAACAATCTCAGCAATATGTGATATTATTTTGTCAGATAAACGTACTACCCAAGTGAATTTATCGCCTATTTTAAATTTGTGTTTCATAATTGTTTTAAATATTCTGGACAATTTACCACAGTAATTCTTAAAAGTCCATTATAAATACATTCTCTGCCAAAATTACTTCCAAATCTAACTTCCGATAGTAACCGATCCGTGTATTCAACAACTCCATAACAAAGATAACTTCGATGAAAGCAATAAACTTTTTGGCCGATTTTAAACACGATCTAACTTTCTTTTATTTAGCATCTTCTGTAAATTAAAAATAATATCAGACTTACATTTTATCTCAAATTCCAATAATTCAATCTCTAAACAATCTCCACATTTATCACAGATTTTCTTATCTGCAATTTGAATGCAAGTATTGTTTTCACATTTTCTACAGTAAAATTGTTCCATTAAAAATCTCCTATTCTGAATTATTATATCTTTTATTTTAGTTGAGAATTTTCTAGATAATTTGGTTTATTTGGAAAATAAAGCCCTTCACTTGAAAAATACCAACTTGTAATGGAAAAATGCCCGTTTATAATTTCGCCTTCAATATATCCTACTTTTAATTGTTTCATAATTCCTCGCGCGGATTATTGTTTTAAATATTCTGGACAATCACGAAGCAATCTTAAATGTTCAGATGACCAAAAATTTATATCATTAGGCAGTTGATTTACTATAACCAACAAATCAACTGCAATAATCTCACATATAGTAAAGCAATAACTAGCACACTTCGGCGCATATAATTGGTGTTCCTTAACCATACCATAGGTGAGATAAACTTTATCACCAATCTTTAAATAAGGTTTTATATGAGCGAAAACATCGGTATAATAGTTAGTAGTCATTTTATTAACAAATAGTTTGGCATATGCTTAATTTTATTAACTTCTGTTTTATGTATAAAAAAAAAGTTTCCACTATCAGTTTTTATTCTAACATGGAATGATGCAACTTCAATAATAGTTGATCTTATTACTTTGTCAGTCATAGATATGTGCCACACACGATCATTTATTTTAAAATTATTCATTATTGTTTTAAATATTCTGGACAATTTTTTACTAATTTTAAATAACATTCAGCAAAACTTTCATTGTAATTATCCTTAAATTCAACCAGATAGGATGAGTAGAGGTTACTAACAATAGCACATTTTTTCATAAAATACTTACTAGCAATGGGGCGGAGTTTCTTATGCATAGGCAATGCTCCATACATAATCACAACAATATCACCTTTTTTAAATTTGCTCATTTCTTTTTTAATGATTGATATGTGTCAGGATAATCCTTATCGTCACGATTTCCTAAGTAAATTGGTTGATAAAGCGAATTCACTATATACAAATATTTTACTTCACAAAGCGAACCAACCTTAGGCATGTCATAATTTGGAGGCACAGTTACATTGCCTACACTAATTAAATTGCCATTATCCGACACACTAACCATTACTGATCGTTTATCATTAATAGCCGTGACGAGAACCGTCGCAGAATGCCAGAATTTACATTTAAGCATATCTCCACCTGAGTTTGGTCTACCTGGCGAATATTTGCTATCAATTCGCTTAAAAACCACGCCCTCTTTATGTTTCAATGATTCATAAAGAGACCTTTTAGTTGAAGGAGTAAAAGCACATGAAACAATCTTTACATTAGAGAATTTGTGGTTTGCAATCCATTCAGAAAGAATATTAAATCGCTCAAGAGCGCCTTTGTTGCGACAATCCACACATGTTTCTAAAGCATCAAATGTATGATAAATATTGCCAATTAATTCGCCATCGAGCACAATTCTATCGCATTGAGAAAGTTCTTTGGTAATTTCATTCGGTATGCCACACGTTACACCATTGCGATTAGAAGTAACTACTGATTTGTTTTTCACATCAGCCATGATATGCTTGCCATCTAATTTTTCTTGTGCCATCCAATCAGGATTATTAATATAAAATTCAGATTGATCTTCAGTGATTGGATTTGGTAATTGAGGAATATTGTGTGTGGGTTGTTTATCATTCACAATTCTGGCACCAATGCCTCCCGCAACATAACCTTTTGACAATCTTTCTCCACACATTTTATGATAAAGCAATTCTGCATTCATCAAAGATAATGGTTTGTTATTTTTAGTGGCAAGTTTCCCCACATTACCACGACGACCAAAAGCAAACTTAACATCATATAAATCACCATTTGGTTCAATATAAATGTCATATTGTTTATCAGATCGCTCGTCTTTAAGGAAAAATTGTATGGATTTCATGACTTATTATTGTTTTTATTTTTGTTGAGAAATAATCGCGCATGAATTACCAAACATTTAAAATTTGCACCCTTTCTTGGTCTTCTAATGTTAATAATTGTTTTTGTGTTTCAGGCGTAGGAAGTGAATTAGTAACAATAACTTTGTTGTAAATATCAAGCATCTTTAATAATGCGTTATTACTAAATACACCATGGAACACAAATAAATCTGCCACAATATTTTCAGGTATTGAAGTTTTTAAACTTCGATACGATGCCCCGCCGTCACAAAGATCATCTAAAATAATCACTTTTCCACAATCCTTAGACAATTCAGGAATTTTATGACTAATAATTTTGCCAGTTACTTGGTCCCGGTGCTTCTCACACACAACATAATTCATAACATCAGCCAAAAATGAAAATCTTGTTAATGCTGATTCATCTGGAAAAATAATTAAATCATAATTATTTTTAATTACGCCCTCATTAAACATCACCCAATTTAAAGAATAATTACTGTCAATTGTATAGTCCAATTGACAGTGCGGTGCGAGTACTGAAACAAAAGGGCTTTTAATTTTCTTACAGTTTGTGTGGTCGTTATTGTTTAATATGATTGTAATATCACTAACAGCCTCAATTTGTTTTATAATAATATTTGCCACATTGGCGACATCATAATCATCTGCGATATCTTTATCAGATCTTGCGCCATAAAGATAATTAATTTTTACATTTGTTAGATTGTACTTTTTCAATACTGAAATTGCCTGTAATAATTCATCTACAGATTTTGAATCAGGAATTGATGCTTTGATTGTTTCAACTCTAACAGCATCTTTATGTAAGATTTTAAATTGAATTTGACCATCAGGAAAATTATTTAAATCGTGGCTGATTAGTCGATTTTTATTGTCGTATAGTTTGATCATAGTTTTTTTATTTTATATTCTAGCCACAAAATAAATTGTGACTAGAATAATTATTATTGTTTAGAGGAATTTCTTGGCTTGCTCTCTTACATCCTTGAATGATTGATGACGTAGAATTTGGCTATTTTCATATACCAATTCAAGTTCTCCACCTTGCTCTTCTTCTTCAGTAACATTTTGTCTCAACACATATTCACCATCAACTAGATCTACTCGAAGGAAGCCTTTTGCAGATTTTTTGCCAGAATTATCAGTTTTGGGGTCTTTGTATGTGGCCCGCCAGTGCTTATTTTCACCTGAACCAGAAGCAATAGCCGTGGCTTTCATAGCAATACCATCTGTGTCTCTGCCAATTCCCCATGAATCGCTTGATTCGCCATTGAGTCCGCCGCCCCAGGCTTGGTATCCTCCTGACCCAAAACCGAGTACAATATTGTTAGAAGAAAATTGTTTCTTCATTAATCCCTCAAGTATTTCTTTAGTATATACCAACTGTATACTATCTCCATAGATCGCTGAAATATGCGGATCTAGATCAATAAATCCTTTGCTATTTACTGTTCCACCAAAAATTTCATAAAGACACTGAACAAGACCCTTATTTTCAGGTGAACCTGCTGGTGCTTCAGAATCTCCTACAATAATTTCTACAGGAGTTTTAGGTGAACTATCAGGCCTCAGAACTACTTTGCCATCTCTTGCCATAATTTGGTCCTTAAAATCAGGTAAAATATTTGTTATAAAATTATAAAAGTCGTAAGTGTCGCATACAATTGATACAATCCCAGAAGGACACATATCTAAAACGCTTTGCAAATATGCTCTATCAGATTTATCAGTATCATTATCAAATTCGTCTAAATATTCCTGAGCCAAACAATGCTCTGTTGCGCGCACACTTGTACCAACAAGTCCATTATCGCCACCATAATAATAATTAACCCACGGCAATGAGGAACAAGTATCTGTGCCAGCCCAGAATAAAAGATGGCCTGCGCCAGAGGCTGAACCTGCGTGTATACCTGGCATACCTCTCATAGAAAAGTCATGTCCTTGAAATTGGATAAAAATATCATGATCAGATGTTAAGGCATTATAATGGTTGAAAATCTTTCTGTAGTGCATAGAAGTAGTTGATGTAGTTCCAGGTTGCCAAACACTTGTACTGAGCCATGTCTCTAGCCATTGTTCAAACCAACAAAATTCATCAGATGTGGATTTGACAGTTATCATTGGTATACCATGTGGTACGGCAGTACCTTCTTTTAGCGCCTTAATTTTAACAGGTAAATAACCTAATCGGTGCAATCCGCGAATTCTGTCACTAACTACTTGATCTGCCTCTCCAAAATAAGAAACGTAAAAATCATTAAAATTGTCAACTGCTTCATCCTCTGTCAAATTGAAAAATAAATTTTGAAAAACAGCATTGAGATCTTTTAGCCATGCTTGTAATGAAAATAATACATACTTGTTAATTCCAGCCCTTCTGGACTTACGAGCAGTCAAATTCGCATAAATACCAGTAGTGCCCTTCTTGTGCCCCTTGATATGAAAGAGTTTATAACCGTCTTGTAATTGAAACGGAGTAGTGATAAAAACGAACGGATTTTTAAATTGAATGTTTTGCATATACCTATTATACTTTTTATTTTTATTGAGAAATTTCAAAATTGTCAAAATCATTTATTTCAAATAAGTATTAATCTATTGTTTCTTTTCAAACAATTAATCTACTAAATTTAAATCATAAATAATTCGGTTTCATAATAATTTTTCTGATTATATCTTTATCAGATAAATGAATTCTATGGCCATGTTTAATAGTAGCCGCTGAAATTATATAGTCGTTTTCATCAAAACATAAGATTTTAACATGAATTTTACCATAATAATGCTTTACATATAATATGTCATTTATTTTTAAGTTCAAAAATTGATTTCTGGTCATAATTTATAAATAATTCGGCTTCACAATAATTCTCGTAATATCTTCAATATATAAATGTAGATCATCAAAATCTCGCGCGGGTAATAATTGGCAGATGGCGATATCTTCAACTATAGATTTTACAATAAAATAACAATCGAATGCTTTTACTTTATCTCCAATTTTAATTTTTAGATTCATAATTGTTTTAAATATTTTGGACAATCCACTATATATCTCAGCCAATACACATCAATTTCATGAGTAGCGCCGGTTTGAGTATTAAAAATACGACACATCTGATCATTATCAGTTATTTTATCCATATCAACTGTGATAAACACTATATCTTTACTAATAGTTGGTCTAAAAAATTTTTCTACAATCACTTTTCTATTTCTTTCAAATTGATGTACTTGCATGATTATGTTTTAGATATTCTGGACAATTCTCACAACGAATAATTTTAATAGAGTCAGAATGGAATAATCTACTACGCTTTTCACCGCGCAACTTTATTACATAATATTTTGAATGCACGGAAAGTACAACCCCATCACATTGGTAAAACACGCATTCTGCAACAACAATTGCTTTTCTGCCACGTACAATATTATTCATAAATATTTTGGTAACTTAATAATGTTTCTATATAATCCATAATCTAAACAACTTATATTATATTCGTAACCAATTTCATAACCTCGATATTCTTTAATTGTGTTTACTTTTATAAAAATTAGATCTCTATATATAATTCTCACATATAATTCTCCGTATATTAAAACTAATATATTTCCAACATCTATATTTAATTTATTCATTTTAAATATTCTGGACAATTACATGATAATTTAAATCTTAAATAATCTTCATGATAAATACATGTCGAGCCGTCACAACGTTCAATAAGAAACCTACATGGATCATTTTGTTTCAAAATTTTTCCTTTAGTTAGGTAGAACTTAGCATTTTGTGGAGATATTTGTTTATGTGCGGGAGCATTTCCATACAAAATCACCACCATATCACCAACATTAGATTTATTCATTTTAAATACTCTGGACAATTAACAGATTTTAAACCAAAAATTGCGGAATTAAAATAAATTTCATGAGATAAACGGTTTAGTTCATAATGAAAACTATAATCAGAAATTTTTGTAATTTTACCCATGAAAACATTATCACGAGTGACATAATGTCCAATTTTAATTTTTTCTATTAAAAAGTCATAACCAGTGAGTTTCTTCATTTTTTATGTTTCTCTCCATTCACAATATCTGTATTTTTTAAAGATTGTTTCATTTTATATTTCGTATTTTTCCTTAAATAATCTGGCAATTCTATGGGTATAATTCGATATGATGAACCCCAAAATACTCTCGCATAATCTTCACCATCTAATATAATATGATTTGCATCTGTTAAAACGCCTGTTCTTCCATAAAAACTAAAAACTCATCATTCTCTCTTGTGATAACTATTCTTCTTCGCATAATTTTATTGTTAAGTATTTCGGGCAATAATAAATTATTTTTCTAATGTGACGTTCATTTACCATAACTGTATTTGATTTAGAATAATAATTTTTAAAACCTTCCAACAATTTTATTTTATAAACATCAGATTCATGAAAGAAACGATCTTTTTCAATAATAACACCATTTGTGTATTCTTCAGAGGTTTTTAAGAGCCTAACTTTTATTCGTTCTCCAATTTTAAAATTATTCATTTATTTGAGTTTTAAGTATTCTGGTTTTCTAAATTTTCTAAACCAATCTTTATGAAAAGAAAAATCTCCAAGATTATTATCTGGCCTAAAATAATAGCAATTAGGAAATTGTGTATCCATACTAATTATTACACCTTTTGAACCATAATAATTAAATGAACCCGTTGTTGGATAAACACAGTATACAACATCACCAATTTCTATTGTATTTTTTCTCATGATTATTGTTTCATATATTCTGGATAATCAACATACAATCTGATAAACTTTTCCGCTAGTACTACAATTG
>Ga0302186_10001754_pt1 | contig 17472 bp, 6 predicted proteins | sample II_Bog_E1_2_FD_198782 | JGI IMG/M metagenome (GOLD analysis project Ga0302186, IMG submission 198782) | Peat permafrost microbial communities from Stordalen Mire near Abisko, Sweden - II_Bog_E1_1 | ecosystem: Environmental > Terrestrial > Soil > Wetlands > Peat | place: Sweden: Abisko, Stordalen...
ATTAAATAATTTTCTATAAAATCGATTAAGAATTTAATTCTTTTGAATTAAATTCTTTGATAGATTTGATTCTAAAGAACAATTCTCTATAAAAAAAAAAAAAGAATGGTGAATCAGTTTTGCGTTTTCCTCTTATATTTATCAAGAATTTAATTCTTTTGAATTAAATTCTTTAGAGAGATTATATTCTATAGGATCGATTAAGAATTTAATTCTTTTGAATTAACATAAATTTTCTTATCTCCTCTTTATTGTTAGGCTATTTAAATATAGATGATCCAAGAGTGCAAAAAGAAAAAATTCAAAGCAGGTGAAGTTTCATCAAAGTTAGAAAAACAATTTTGTTTTTTTCTTAAAAGAGATCTATCAAAAGTGGTAGGCTTCGAACACATACGGAATTGGAATAGAAGTTCAAAGCATTATGTGTTCCATCAAATATATAAAAAGGGAACTATTCAACAAATCCGAATGGATATGACAAAAAGAAAAAAAAATAAATGATTTTTATTTAAATATTTCTAAAAAAGTAAAAAATTTTTAGAAATGAAACCGTTTATCACAAAGAGATTAAATCGATGATAAAACTATCTTCCACATAAAACAAATTCCTAAAGAAGCACTTAAATGTATGCAAAAAAAATTGATAATCAAAGGACTAGACAAGGAAAACTCCAAGTTTGTGCCAAGTTGGCAAATTACATCAAATAAGCTTAAAAAATTATTAAGTTCAGTTATTTTTGAAAAAAAAAAAACAACGGAAACATAAAGAAAATTAACTAATCATTTTTCCTAAATAAGTGTTCTTTTCATTTTAATGGTGTGAGATTTTTTTTTCTCTCCCTTTAAATTTTATGTTAATATTTGATTAATGTTATCTTCAAACATGTTTTTAATAAATTCAGGAATTAAGGTGAGATGATTCTTCAGCATTTTTAATTTCAAAAAGTCGATATTCTCATTATTTATTAATTGGTCCATTCTCTCCTGGATTTTTTTCTTTAAAGCTAATGAATACTTAGGGAAGATATCATAATATTCATTGCAGTCTCTTCTCATTTTCTTGAGGTTTTCATAAATATCCTTTGGGGGATTAAATTCGAAATTGTCAAAGTTCGATTCGGCTAATTCCATTAATAATTTGTCGAAGGAATTTTTTCTATAATTACTCAAATTGTTGAAACCTTCCTCTATTTGTTTCGAATTCTCATTAGAAAGAACAAAACGTAGGTTTAAAATCGAATTTAATCTTTCCACTCGACTTTCTGCTGCTTCGAATTGAAATGATGAGAATAAAAGATCGATTTGTTTGAATTCCGATGTGAAAATTTGCAGAAAGAAATGTTCATATTTATTCCATTCTTCCTCTAAATTTAAACTAAACCAAATCAAATTTTGTTTTGCTGATTTGAGAATCCTTAAAAGGTCATAAGCGTCTCGGGCACTTTTGTAATTCATAAATGCTTTCGTATTTTTGATATTTTGAAAAAGAGTTTCGAGTTCTTGTAATAATCCTTTAATGTTAGATTTCATCGATGTCTGAAGATACTCAAGATGACGTTTCACATAATGAGGAGTTTGATCTAGTATATCTTTATTGTTAATTTTGTCAAAAATGCTTTTAAACTCTTCATAATCATGATTCTTGAGGCAATCATCTGATTTTTGTTTAAGGTTTAGCATGAGTTCTCTAAATTTTTCTTCATTAGATTGATACAACGATAGAAAATCATTATCTTTTTCTAGAAATCTATCAAAACGAAAGCATTTCTTGCAATACTTCAGTTTGATTATGAAGGCCTTGAGATCAATGACATCATTAGCAGCAGCAATCTCATAATTCAAATCGGACCTATATTCCTTTATCATACTAAGGAAATTATTGTATTTCTCCTTGTATTTCTCCTCTATTTGCACAGGGAAATTACTGACAGACAGCAGTTTTTTTAGAGTCTCCAAATATTGAAATCCTGCTTGGATATCCTTTTCTCCCAAATCTTTATGCTCAGTATATTGAATCAAATCCGTCTGATAAATATTTAGAAGATTTTCAATCTCTTGGATGAATTTTGCAATTGGCATTATCCTCTGAATTTCCTTTAAGTCCTCAAAAAGGTCAACGAAAATGCGATTATCAAAGAATAGTTTCTTGAGAGCATTCAAATAATTTATTATGTTTTCTAAATTATTTGGGTTATTTAAAATATCATTAATGTCGTTATCTAGTGAAAAGGTGATAGATTCCAAATTGAACTTAATAGAATCAATGAAATTCTTCTTAATTTTATCAAGATATATCTTGACTTTTGCGGAAATTTGTTCGTGTCTTTTTACCTTAAATAATTTCAGTAAAAAGTCTTGAATATCATGCAAAACAGGGTAATCTTCTAATCTTGATGAGAAACACAAGAATTCCTCTTGCTTGTCCTCAAAAAATGTTTTGATTTCCTCATCAATAATGGAAAAAGTGAATTTGGCTGAAGGAACAATCTCATAAATGAGTTCCTCGTTGAATGAAATAAATTTTAAAGAGGAATCTAATCTCTTGTAATCGATAATTTCCCGTTTCTGGTGCATATCTTTGATAATCTTGGTTAACTCTGTTTCTAGCCTTTTCATGAAGTATTTCAATTCCTGAATAACTGATTTTATCATATTATGAATCAGAGGGCAGGAATATTTAATTTCCTTTGAGAACAGCATGATCTCCCTAATCTCTTTAAAGGCAAGAGAAATTTCAACATAATTCTCTGCAACGCGACTTTGTTTGATGAAATCTCTGATTTCTTTTAGGAAATCATCAATATCTAGTAAAATTTAAGAAGAAAATGGTTTTTAGTAATATTGATAATATTTTAAAAAATTTTTTATTGCAATGTATCAAAAATAAAAACTCAAAAAAAAATATAAACCTTTCAAGAGCTTCAACTTCACATCTTTAATGTCTTTCAAACCAATAAGCGCATCCAACTCAATAGAACTTTCTACTGCTTCCAAATTCCTGATATTGTTGATCACTTCATTCAAATGCTCCCTGATGTTTTTGAAATTCCATTCATAGTCACTTTTATTCAAATAATTCCATTCATCATTGATTTTCTGAAAATAATTCTCTTCAAATTTCTTATAAAAATCCACAAAGCGGTTTTTGACGGCTTGATAGAGCTCAGCAACAGCTTTCTTAAGTAGACTGAGTGTGAAAAGATCATCATCAAACTCTTGAAAAATTAAAGAATACTTCTGATATTTGTTAAGAACTTCGAGCACCGCTTCAAATTTATTGCTTTCAAGTAAAGTTTCCATATTATCAAATTGATGGGACAAATTTTTTGATAAGTCATCAACGATTTTATTCTGAATTTTTTTGATATCTTCGAGATGAGGAAAGTTCTGGAGTATTAGATCGATATTTCTTAAGGAGCTTAATTTAGTATAATCTAAAAATGATGCTTTTTCATAAGTTTCAGCTAATTCCTTCAGCTTATTTAAGAAGTTCCCCTTGATAGTATCAATTGAATGCACCATATAGTGGAGATTTTCGAAATGTTCCTTTTTAACATTGTTCCAGAGTTTTACGAAAGAAAATTCGAAAAACTTGACAATATCATCTTTTGTGAGCTCATTTTCCTGACACAATTTCTGAATGAAAATAGAAATTTCCACTTCGAAAACTTCGTTGAGGAATTGAGCGACTGTTTTAGTACTCTCATCGTATTTGGATATAAATTCTCTCCCCAGAATTTGATGAAACATACGCAATTGATTTAATTTGAATTCAACCATTTGGGAGTTCTTTTGGATCAGATAAAACTCTAAGGCCTTTTTGATCTGTTCGATTTGATTATTGGCTTGGTCCAATGTTCTAGAAGAGAAAAAGTTACAAAAGTATTGATCCGGATGGGAGATAAAGGAACAGTCAGACCTACTCCATTCAGCTAGAATATCATTTGGAGTAGGTCTTTGAGCCAAAGGTTGCAATATTCTCATTTTATCCCTCATATGTGTTAAAATTGTTAAGATGAGTTCCTGCTGCTTACATTCCTTGTTATTTTTTGATTCAGAAGTCATGTTTTCAATAAGATCACCAATCTTATTTCCAATTTGTTCTTCGTTGTAATTAAAGTCCACAAAAAAATAATCACAACATTTCAGAGCAAATCGGTCATTAATCATCAGCGCCAATATTTTTGCAAGCGATATTAACCCCTCCAATTTGCATCCCACAGAACTTTCACTAACAATTATAACAGGCTTAACTTCTGATGCCTTTGTAATTGCTTTGATGATGCTTATTGAGTTCAAAAGATCAATATGAGCGCCACCTGTATCACTGAAGCCTGCAGTATCACAGAGCATTAAATAATCCTCAATAATGCCCTTTCCTTTTGGAATGTTGGAGACCCTTATAGGATAAAACCCTTTGGTTTCTGAATGTGTGCTATTACTTATCTTACATGGTGCTGGGGGGGTCGAGTTGGGATCCACTTCAATTTTTGACTTCTTGCCTGGGATCATAGTACAGCCATTTAGATAACAAATGGAAGTGGATTTCCCACAACCAGTGTTCCCAAAAAAAACGAAGATTTTACCCCCATGAATATTTTGCACTTCTTTCTCAGACCTCTTCAATTGCAGAGAGAGCAATTCAAGATTAATTGGAGCAAAACAACCAAAGATTTGCAAGATTTTGTTTTCCATTGCCAACTTTTCTTTGTGTTGCAAAATATCGAAAAACTCCTTAAACTGGTTGAGGAGGTCATAAGGAGTGTTTTCAATGGCCATCTGTTGTAGATCAAGAGCCTTTTTCTCTATCTCTGAGATTTCAGCACTACCGAGTTTCACGAACTTATGCAAATATATCCAAAATTTAAGCAACTCTTTTTCAAAAGAATCAGGGTATATCTTAATTGCCTCCATGAGATTTGCAAAATATTCATCTTCTTCTCGATTCTCTCTGAATATGCTGATTATTAGTGATGATGAGTCCAAATTCTTCAGAATTTGATCATCTGATAAAGGCTTTTCCTCAGGGTCGATCAAATTCCATTTCTGATCTTCCCAATTAAGGTTTACTATTGGGTCCATAAGCTTTTTAAGTTTTCCGACAGAAAAACCAGATGAGATTAAATAGGAGTATTTATTTGAATTGTAGATGAAAATCACTTCACATTTATGTACAAAGTCGACTAGTATTTCATTGATTTTGAATTTTTTCCCCTCATGATTCTCCTCTATAATATTAAATAGTTCTGGGTTCCGAAAAATTTGACCTTGATCAATCAGCTTCCTTTCACAGAAGAGAAGGATCTCTTCTTTTTGAAGCTCATATTCTTTTGCGATCAACATCTTGAGATCCTCAACTTCACAGGTTAGGCTTCGTTTAATTATCCATTCCTTCTCATTAAAAGCCACAAATTTCAAAGGAAATTCAGAAGAAACGATAAAATGTGGAGTCTTCCCAAAAGACTCTAAGGACATGGAATTAGGGATGCAGTTTGGGTCTTCTATTTTGTTAGGATTTTGATTCTCTGCCTTGTCATCATATATCAAATGATATCTTTTGTTCTCTATACCTATTAAACTTTGAATTTGTGCTTTAATTTTTGACACAATGTATCGAGGATCAATCGGAAGATTTTTAAGCAATTCAATGACATCCCCAATTTCATTCATTCTGAAAATTCTAAAATTGACTATAATGCCAAAATAATCCTGATGATCATCACTTTTTGTTGAAAGAGCTTTAAAATATTTTGTTTATATTTAAAAACGTATATTTTAAATATTACTTCTTTTCAAGTTTTTTGAATAAAAATTGGTGAACCCAAGCGTTGATGAACTTAAGTTTTTTTTTTGTTTCTGATTTATGGTTTGGTCTCTTTGGTTTCTATCATTCGAGATGGGATCGTAAATCTTTTTCTCTTTTTCAGAAGTTTTTGAATGGTTTGTAGATATGGGATCAATGTTAGGAATTTCTTCATCGCTCGTCATTACTGGTAAGTTTTTAAGAGCAAACCGTTTTTTCTTTTGAGTTTGAATATTCGGTTCATGATCATTTTTGTTTCCCATAAGGTAGATTTCAAACTTTTTTATAAATTTTATATTTAATTTTCTTAATCCTTTCTTTTTCTGATTTTTATATCGTAGATATTTATGAGCTCTCAACCAATTATCTGGCAGCTTTTCTATTCAGAATAGAGAAAGAAATATTTTTTAATATTTTATGAGAAAGATGCATTTTTCGATTTATATATAGAAACTTATTTCTATAGAAATAAACACATTTTCTATACTTATTTCTATTTTAAAAGGAAAAAGTCATTTCTTATCTGTATAGACATGAGAAATTATTTAATAGGGACTGAAGAAGAGAAGAAAGAAAATAAAGGTTATAATAATTATAAAGCTTTTGAGTTTGGCTACTATTTTTTTTTTTCATGAAATAAATTTGTTCTTCATTCTTTCTTCTTTTTTTTTTATAGAGAATTGTTCTTTAGAATCAAATCTCTCAAAGAATTAAAATCTTAATCGATTCTCTAGAATACAATCTCTCTAAAAAATTTAATTCAAAAGAATTAAATTCTTAATCGATCCTATAGAATATAATCTCTCTAAAGAATTTAATTCAAAAGAATTAAATTTTTATAGAATATAATCTCTCTAATGAATTTAATTCAAAAGAATTAAATTCTTCATAGAATGGAATTTTTTTTCTTGATAGAATAAAATTTTGATAGAATAAAATTCTATTGAATATTTTTTCAAATATAAGAGGAAAATCCCAAAAAAATCAAAACAAAAACTCATTAACTAATAAAAATGGATCAAGAAATACAAGAAAGAGAACAAAAAATTGAAGAAATAGTCGGAACACTCAAAACAAAACATGGATATCAGGATTCAGTTTTAGGGAAGACAAAAACTATAGAAGAAGAAATCAAAAATATAGAAGAGTTAATTGGATGCATGAAGGGCGGCGGAGAAGACACCAGCGATGACGAAGAGAAAGTGAATCAATTAAGCCAGCTCCTAAAATTGATCAAGAGCAGGAATGAGCAAAAATTCCGCACGCCTTCCACCCCAATTGATTTAAATCAATTGAACAAGGAAATCAATGAACTAAGAAAAACAGTCGTAGTTGAATTAGAATTAAGAAAACTTAACTCGAAAAATGCAAAAAGGGAATTGTCAAGTCAAAAAGAGAAACACGAGAAAAACAAAGAAATGTATGTGAAAAACAATAAAGTTTCTTTGGTTGAAAAAACCGAAAAAGACATCCAGTTTATCTCAGATTTATTATCTAAAATTGAGGAGCTTGAGTGGAAAGAGAAGATGGAAAAAATAGAATTGAGGAAAAGCTATAAAAATCCAGAAATTCTGAAGCTTTTGGAGGAAGTGGATAATGCATTAAGCAACCCTCTAATTGCTGAACTTAATTTGAATGAGGAAGCAGAATTAAATACTCTTTTAAAGGAAACAGAAGAGGATTTGACGAGACTAAAAAGCAAAAAGAACTTAACAAAAAGAGACCTAGAAGATATGGAAAAATCCGAAGACATAGTTAAGTTCCTAAATATTTTGATGCCAAAATTTTCCAAAATTCATGATTTGATACAAGAGGAAGAAAAAATTAAAAAAGATACTGAAACTCTGAACATAATAGCTTCAGACGAAAATTTCATGTTTATTTCAGAAAGATTTTCCAAATTATTGGCTGAACTTGAGCAGAAGAGTATTAGGGACATTAATCAACTCAAAAAAAGGAAAGAAATTGATAAAGACAATGATTTCTTATCACAATGCTTCGAAAACTTAAGGCTTTTGGAAAACAAATTGAAAGTGATTGAAAAAAGTTATCAGATGGAAATCAGAAGCTTTGAAAATCTGTTGACAGTTGCCAGCAAAACAAAGAAAGAAGACCTGGATCAAGAAAAGAACAAAAGATCTTCATTTTTTTTGGAATATATCATCAAATTCTATAAATTCATTGAGATCGATGAAACATTAAAGAATTTAGAAGATGATATGAACATTTACCCATCAAATTGCATTGAAAAGCTGACCTTACAATTGATATATAATCTGAAGTTTTCTCTAATAAATGGTCATCCAGAAATTGAAAAATGCCTGCTTGCTATTAAATCCCAATTACTTTTAGAAAAGCTTGATAATTATGAAATCAAAGAAGTTATTCGCGAATTAGGAGAAGCTTTATATGCAAGCAAATTAGAGGAATTTACAAATTTATGTGAAATATTAATGAAGAAATTGTGCCCGATCAATGTGTTTGAACTAGGACGTTTGTTTACAAAAACTGAGCAAAAATCCAAAGAAATTAAAGGAAAATGTGTGATTTTACCAATTGGAAATACCGGAGCAGGGAAATCAACGACGATTTGCTATTTGTCTTTCTGCAAAATGAAAAAAGATGAAAGTCGAGGTCACATAGATATAGATCCTGAATTTAAAACCAACATTCATTGCAAAATTAGTTATAAGACCAAATCGGAGACCAGATACATCAATCCAATTCCAATTACTTTCCATAGCAAAATCTCCAATTCAAAAGAAACTTTTATTCTTTGTGATACTCCAGGTTTTCTCGACACAGCAGGCCCTGAAGTGGACATGGCAAATGGTTTGGGTATCATCACATCGATCAAACAATGCAAAGGGGTGAAGCCAGTCTTGGTCTTTGGTAAAATGAACATGGGAAACAGATTTCAATTTGTTGAGTTAACCTTGCAGATCTTAGTCGGAATTATTAATAATCTTGGTTTCAAACTTAATTGCATCGATTATCTTTACACCAATTTTCTGAAGAAAGAAGAAGCATTTCTAAGAGACAGATTCACACAGTTAAGAGATGACAAATTAAAGGAAAAGAACCCTCTTAATCAACTTTTAGCTAAAATTTTAGACGATATGCTTGAGAAATTATCTCCAGATAAAATTTTGGATCCTTTGGATGGTCATCCTGAGGTTCTTCTTGAAAAGTGGTTGAAATCAGATTACATTGAAAATTGCAATGAAGTCTTCAAATTTGATGTCACTCAGGACTCAGAAACAATGGTCGAACAATTCTGCAATGCAACCAAGCGGTCAGTTAAGATTCACATAGAAAAGCTAAAGAATTTCGATATTGCAGATTTTAAATTGTCGCAATTAAAAACTCTCTATGAGATAGTCAAGCTCCCAAAAGTTAAAAAAATGTATGACGAGACTATTGACGATACCTCTAATTATCTCAATAACCTGTATACAACATTCTGTGAGAGTTTCAATAAAGGTGCGGCTTACGGAAATAATTTTAGTCAAGAGGATAAAGTTGATTACCGAAAAATGATTGCTTCAGCAGAATCCACAAGGGAAATTCGCAAAAATCATCTCAATGAAAAAGTGCTTTTCAGTGATTATTTTGAAAATAATTTACTCAAAATTATTGATCAACTCATATTTTCCATCAAGAGTTCTAAGTCAGAGGAAATGCAAATTCTCAATTCAATCGCTAAAATCTACTCCCTCTCCTCAGAATTCAAGGAATACAAATCCTTAGAACAAAAAACCCAATGCATACGAAATGAAATTGAGGAGAAAATGAATGATTCATTTGTTAAATTTGAAGAAAACCTCAAAAAAATTCAACAAATCGATAGCGAAAGCCCCAATTCAAAAATTCTTAATTGTCTTCAAATCTGCCTTGACAATCTTGTATATATTAGAAATCTTTCAGATAATTTGGAACAACATCTCCCTGGTATCTCTGAAAAAAGTGATAGGTTTAGGGAAGAATTAGTGAATTTTTTTCAGGAATTGGTTAAAACTCCAATGGAAGTTGAGGATGCAACAGAACTAATTAATAGTAGATATAAGAATATTAACATTTTGGAAATTGCCAAATCTTTACCTTTTGACAAATTCATTAAAGCAACTGAGATCAAACAGTTTCAAGACAATATATTATCCCAAATTGAAGAGCATTGCAAGCAGATATTCCAAGAAATCGAAGAAGAAACCGGTTTTGATAATAGTCAGAATAACATACAGTTTGTAGAACACAAATACAACATGTTGAGTCTCTATCATGATAAATTTAAAGACCCAAAGTTCAAACCCTTTATTGAACCAACATTTAAAGAGGCTAGTGAGTTTTTGAAAACTACTTTGACTGCAATAGTTGATGAAATCAATAAAATCATTGACAATCTTCAAAATGATAATTTGAAAATGGATTCACTTTTGATGATGAAGCTAGGTAAAGGATTAAATCTCATTCAGCAGCAAGAATGGGTAAAGAAATTCATCAAAGGCTTCGTAAGAGGTGCAAATAACAAATTAACAAATAATGTTCTTTACTATTTGATCAAACAAAGAGACTCATTCATACAGTTTGATCTGAGGTTGTCAAATTATGGTAAATTGCCAGAAGTCTTTACATTTCTAGAAGATATTTCAAGGACCAAAGGGTTTGAAAGTTTAGGAAAGGATCTAAAAGACATTTTCGTTGATATTGAAGGCCATTTTAAGGCTTCAGTAGATAAAGTCCTAAAATCCCCCGATTTTGAAATTCAAATTGCTGAAGAACTTGAGACAACAAATGAAATCCTAAATTATCTTTATCCATTTAAAGAAGTCTACAAAATCAGAACCACTCTGAAAAACCTGAAATTGGATCAGGATTATGTCAGTGAAGCAGTTAAAAGGATAGAGTTTATTGAAAAATCTTTGAAGACATCATTTGACCTTATCGATTCTGAGTTAGAGTCGACTTTCAAAAAATTAAAAAATAATGATTTTGGAGAAGAAGATGCTTGGAAATACTGTTCAAAAATTATTGAAGACATGAAAAAATTGAAAAAAATTTCGAAACTAGACCGCCTCAGCAAAATTCCTCAAAAAAGACCTTTCCGAGAATGGGTTAAAGAGTATGATTCATTCTACTTAGATTTCTCTAACTTGTTCACAATTACTGAGAATCCTCAAAAATTATATCTCTTGTTAAATGTTTGTAAACAACTCTCCAAATTAGATTCAGAATTGGGTCAGGAGTATGTCTTTTCTAAACTTTATGATGAAAAGTTCTTGAATTTTAAGACGCAAAGAAAAGATGTTCTCGAACTTGCCCTTAAAACTTATATACCATATCATGAGTTTAGTAGTTTAAAAGAAGTTTATGATAGTTTGGATAGGCAAGGCTTGCAGGATCCATCAATGACAACTTTTTTAAAAGATCAAGAAAATCAGATCACCTCAGCATTGAACAAGGAGTTGAATAGTGTTAGAGAACAAATAACTAAGTCCAAAGAAGAATATCAAAGGAATTTCTTGAGAGACGTTTCACAGATAAAAGAAATCAATGAATCTATTAAAATTTTAGACATTGCTCAAAAAGAAGTCGGACATAAAATAAAATTCAAATCTGAGAAAGAAAAACATGAAAATATCAAGAAAGAAATCTGTTCTGATTTCACAGGAATTCTTAAGAGACTACTAAATCACATTCGTCTTGGGTTTGAAAACAGGGATTATGATAAGATGGAAGATTTGATCCAAAACATTGTCTCTAATCTCAACTTCGATTCAGAATACCACCCCGAACAACAGATATCAGATGTCATCCTGGAATTTGGAAAATACAGAAAAAGCAGTTTGGACAAAATTCTGATCGATGTGGGTAATCTTACTTTTCAAGTATGGGATTATAACAATGTAATTGACTATTACATCGTACTTGAGAAGCTTTCAAAGAGAGAGGATGCTGAAATAAATCAAATATATCGTGATTACAAAGAGAAATTCTACAACAGCCTTAGAGATAAAATTGAGAGCAAAGTTTCCGAACTTTTTAACAATGAATTCAGATCCCCTCTTGATGAACAGGCTATGGAGAAAATGAAGACGAAATTCCCGGAACCATTACAAGCCTTTTTTAAGGCACGAGTCTATGTGGCTGAGAATCAAAAAAAAAGAGAGCAATATATTCAAAATACCAAAGAAGAAATCACCAAAAAAATAGCAGATAAAAGTTTTAATGAAGTGGTTGATTTGCAAAATAAAATTAATGAGAGGGAATTTCCTGATTTGAAGAAAGAAATCCAGGAAAAACTCATTCAAGCCAACTTGGGTGTGATTACGAATCTGTCTACATCATTAGGAAGTCGGGATATTCTTGGCTTAACTTTAGCAGCAAATAATGTTTCCAATGTTTTGCAAAGTATTCAAAAGCTCCAACAAAATATTTTCAAAGACACCATCAACGAGCAAGCAAAAAAAGAAATCAATAAGTTATATAAAGAAAAAATACAAAACAATATTGAAGTCATTCCCGAGATACTTAATCCTACTGTTGGCAGCAGAAATCCTGTAGATCTGAACTCAGTAATCAATGATGTGAAATTTATGAATGAACTGTTCAAGGAAAGAAACAATCTAGTTATTTTCAAAACATTTCCAGGTGATTATGAAGATTGTCTGCTCAAAGTGAAGAATATTATCGTTGCTGAACAGGAACAATTTGATGAATATTGTCAAACTCTTAAACCAACTCAGACCAAAAAAATCAAGGAAGTTCTGATCAACAGGCAACCCAATGAAAAACTGATTGCGGAAATTCTAAATAAAGTCTCTTTGAATAATATGAAGGAATGCCCGAAACTCGCTGATTTTGTTGAATATTCTCCAAAAATCAAGATTAATACAGAAGATTTGGTAAACGAAATATTGTTGCAAGCCAATCAAACGAAGCAACTATTTGTGAAATTAGATTTCAATGCCAAAGAAAAAATTCAAAAAGCCTCAAGGATCAAAGAATACGAGGACCTTCAAACAAAACTGCTGTGTCTCGATGAATTGAAAACTTTTAAAGAATTTAATCCGAAACTTGAAAATATTTATCCAGAAACTGTCGTTGTTTTCAAAGAAAGGATAGACGAACATATTCACCAAATTAATATTACTTATTTCAATGAAAACCCATTAAAAAAGTTCTATGAACTGAAGGAAACTGATTGTGTTGACATCAACAACAAAATCGAAAATTTTTCATTAATGACACAATTTTTTCCCGACGTTAAACAAAGATGTAAAGAAAATTCAGAAAATATCAAAGTAACAGTTCGAAAAAAACTGGATCAAGTTAAAGAATCAGCAACATTAAGTCAGGAACCGACAGAAATTGCAACAATTATTTCTAAACTTCAAGCTTTTCAGACATATGTCACAGAAGTTCCCCAATCTGATTCAGTTAGTGAAGTTTTATTAAATTATAAAAAAACTGCTGAAACAAAAGGGGAAAATGGAATGGCTTCATTAAACAACTTAGGTCTTCTGCTTTTGGCAGATCCAATGGGAAAAGTTGTAATTTCGGAAAATAAATTATTTAAAGGGATGAATATTTCTTTGTTTAATCAAAAAATGCAAAAGTTCGGCATTGAAGTTGTTTTAAATGGAACCAAAAAACCAGATGGCAGTGTTGAGTTAAGAGGATTGGAAGGAAGTGAAGGAAAAGATTTGGATAAAAATTTACTTCAAAAGAAATTTGATGAGTTCGATGGGGAATACAAACACCTTATCGAGCAATATCTAAAGCCCAAAAAAGAAGGTGGGATCAATCTGAAAGCTTTGAAAAATGAATTAGACTTAATCATAGAAACTTTAAAAAGCAAGCTCGTCAAAATAAAAGAGACTTTGATGAGTTGGTTCAGAGATGCTAAAAAAGACGAAATTCCCAAAATTTTAGCCCATCTTTTCGCTATTTGGACTTTAATGAATGCAGAGGATTTTTATGAGCTCTCAGAAGGTAAAGGAGATGCTACAAACAAAGGGAAGTATTTATTGCAGCCTCACCCATCCCAAGTTATCTCTATTTTTAGAATGTTAAGTTGCGGCGATACAGATGACAAAATCAAAAATAATTTAGTGCAAATTGGAACAGGAGAAGGTAAATCAATTACATTGGCTATGACAGCAACAGTGCTGATTTTGCTTGGTTATTCAGTTGACTGTGCCTGCTATAGCACGTACCTTTCAGAAAGAGATTACAAGGATTTTGAAAATTATTTCAGTCTTGTTGGTGTTAAAGATTATGTTGAATATGGTTCTTTTTCCTTTCTATGCGAGAAATGCATCAATTCAGATATCAACATCAGAGAAGCCACTTTGGAATTTTTCGGAGTCAATTCAGATATCAACATCAGAGAAGCCACTTTGGAATTTTTCGGAGTCAATGCCAACGTGACAGCAAAAATAAAAAATGATGAAAAAAGGAAGAAAGTACTGCTTATTGACGAAGTTGATGTCTTTTTTAGCAAAGAATTTTTTGGAGCATCCTATAACCCTTCAGCTGTTGTGAAGAATCCGCTGATCACAAAACTGTTTGGGTTCTGTTGGTCAAATAAATCCAAAATCACCAAGAAGTTGGTTATGGAGTCAATGGAATATAAGGAATGCGTCAAAGCTTTTCCGAAAATGGAAAAACTTCTGAAAGAAGCAGTTTTAGATCTCCTTTGTGTCGTTAAAATGGATCTTCCTCAAAATTATGAGGTGAAAAATGACCGGATTGGATATAAGGAACAAGATTCCATTTCTTTCGATGTTTCCTATGGATATTTAACAACATTTACATATTTCCTTGAAAAAGATAAGGGAAATATTACACAAAATAGTTTACAACAAAACACTGGTCTCATAATTAAAATGGGTAGTTTTTCATATGCGGAAATACCGAAGATTGCCTATGACTTTATAATGGGTGTTACTGGAACATTAGAAACTTTGGGTCAACATCAAATGGAAAATTTAAGAAAAAACTATAAAATTGCGAAACACACCATAATGCCCTCTGTGTACGGTAAAAACAATAGAGATTTTAATCCAAACGAGCATGTTTTTATCGAAAATTTTGTTGAAAATAACCTTGCATATCATTTGAAGATCATCGCAGAAATTGAGAAAAATTTAAAAATTGAAAAAAACCAGCAAGGAGCACTAGTAGGAAGAAGATCGGTTTTGGTGTTCTTTACAGATGAAAAGGCGGTTAATGAGTTTTATACTTCTCAGAGCTTTCAGGGCTTGCTAGACAAAGCTAGAATTTTGACAGAAAAAGCGGACAACAGTGAAAAAAAAGCTTTTGTTTCAACTGCAACTCTTCAAAATTTAATTTCGCTAATGCCTCGATGTTTCGGAAGGGGAACAGATTTCAAATGCAGAGATGATACTGTTCTAAAAGCTGGAGGAGTTCATGTTATCCAAACTTTCCTTTCCGAGGATAAGTCTGAAGAGATCCAAATACAAGGGCGTTGTGCCCGACAAGGAGATTCTGGCTCCTATTCAATGGCTTTGTTAAAGTCAGACCTAGAGAAATTCCAAATCACGGACTCAAACCTCCCAAAAAATTCAAGTGGTTACTATGAATTTCTTGATACAACAAGAAACAAGTACTTTGAAGACGAAAGTATCAAAAATGAACATCATATTAATGACTGTTTGCAATTACATAATGAAGCAATGGAATTTAAAGATAAACTATTAAAGTTCAATCAAAATCAGAAATTTTTGGAGGACTATTTCTTAAGATTAAATAAGGGTGTGGAAACTGAGGTCAAAGTTGTGTCAAGAACACTTTGTGTGATGGATGCCACAGGTTCGATGGGTAATCTTCTTGATTGTGGCAAAAAGACCATCAAAATGGTTTTTGAAAGAGCTAAAGTGATTGCTGAAGAATCTAATTATCATCCTGATTGTTTTGAAGTGGCGATTGGGTTTTATAGAAACTATAGTAGTGGGCCAATAGATATTTTTCAAAGTTCTTCCTGGATCAAAAAATCAGACGATATGCAGCTTTTCTTAAATAATCATGAGATAAGCGGAGGACAAGGTAATGAAGCTATTGAAATAGCTCTTTGGAATGCAAATAGGATATATGACAAAGATCAATCTGTGCCTTTACAAATTATGATCATTGGCGATGCCGCGGCCAACACTCCTCAAGAAGTCAATTCGAAAAGAGCTGGTTACAAACCTGGCTGGTTTACTGGCCCAAAAGGGGAAGATTTTTGGAATACAACAATTTACAATTCTCCCACTTATTACGAAAAAGAATTGGATGAGCTAAAGCAAAAAAATATCAAAGTATATACATTTTATGTCGCTAATTATGCAAAAAATTGCTTTGAAAAACTAACTACAGAACAGAATGGATGCAAATATCTGGATATTAATAATGCAGCCAAAGGAAGTCAAGAATTATTAGATACATTGGCAAAGGTTATTCTAAAAGGGATAGGAGGAAAACAATTGGAAGAAAAATATGATCAGAAATATGCTGCCATGAAGTTGCAAGGAGGAGGATGAAATCAAATTAATTATTTGCTATTTTTTTTTTGAAAGAAACAATAAAAACCATAGAAACAAAAAAAATGGTTTTTTCAAAAATTAAAGTCTAACGTGATTTTTTTCCAAAAAAAAAACTGGAAACTATAAAGAAAAGAAATAATTTTTAGTTTAAAAATGGTGTCATTTTCCTTTCATAGACACATACATATCAGGTCTGGCATTAAATTCGATCTCCCCCATCCGATTATCGAACACTCCCTTTTGTAGTTTCCTCATCTTCAGCGTGAATCTCGACCGACTTCCTGCAAATTCACCTTCTCGAACTACTTTCCAAAAGCATTTCTATGTCTCCTGAAGAAAATAACTTTCATCGATTTTGTGAGAAAGCTTCTAATAAACCATGGGATCAGAAAACCGGCATTTCATTTGGTTCAATAATTAGAAGACAACTTTTTGAATGAAATCAGCTTGATTTCGAATCCAAAGGATTCGAAATAGAAAAGCAATTTGTGATGTTCCTACGGACGAAACTCCTCGGCAAGGTTTGTACATATTTTTTTTCATTTTTTCACATTTTATTCTATTTCTTCAGACTTCTCCAAATGAGAATGCGTCTTCTTTTGTTAAGAACCTTTTCAAACGGAAATGTTGATAAAGAGACTTAAGCAAAAAGCCAAGAAAGAACTGTTGAAATCAATTGATATGGTGAGGATTTCGATGCAAACGGAGGAAGAAAACTTCACAGAATTTTACCTTAAGAAGATCTTTGTGCTATTGACAGTTTAAATTTCCATCGAATGGCCTGATGATATCAGAAAAATCCCTCCCGCCAAAAGATTTTTTCCTCAACTCATTTATCTCCGAACAAATTGGAAAGAGCTGTATCTAATGGTAAATTATCTTAATAAAGACTCTCATTCTTTCAATTTTTCAATAGATATCTACAAAAATTTTCCTTTCCAACAAGTCTTTCAGGTTTTCTCGAAGAAAGAATATTCAGAAACAATTGTCAAAATACAAATAACCAAAAGAACCTGCTTCAACAGAATAAAATCCAAACAGCAGCTTGGTTTTCCAAGCACAAATACAGAAGGAACGCAATTCAAAAAGCTCTTCGATGGTGTCATTTGTAAGTCATAATCA
>Ga0302186_10001757_pt1 | contig 17463 bp, 18 predicted proteins | sample II_Bog_E1_2_FD_198782 | JGI IMG/M metagenome (GOLD analysis project Ga0302186, IMG submission 198782) | Peat permafrost microbial communities from Stordalen Mire near Abisko, Sweden - II_Bog_E1_1 | ecosystem: Environmental > Terrestrial > Soil > Wetlands > Peat | place: Sweden: Abisko...
TTAATTAAAAAAAAAAAATTCAATAAAAATATTAAAAATATCTCGACATAGGTGCATTTTTAAAATATTTGAAAAGTATAGAAAAAAAAAGGAGCATTAAATTTTCTAGATTTTCTTAAATATTAAATTTGAAAAGTATAGAAAAAAAAAAGGAGCATTCAATTTTCTATATTTTCTTGATAAAAAAAACCAAAATTTTAAGTTTTTATTAAATATCACAAAATCCCCTAAACCCTCAATTCGCCTTATTCAAATCCTTCATGGTCTTCTTCATTGAAAACGAGCTGTTTTCGCATTTCATCGCATTCTCCTCATTATTATCCTCAAATTCCTCAGTCTTATAATTCTCATTCACCCTCATTGTGTTATATCCTCTTTCCCTTTTAATCCCAGAGCTCGGTGGCTTATAAATCGAAGGCGATCTGCTTCTACTAGTCCTTGACACGATCGAATCCTTTAAAGTGTCTTTGATTCCTGAAATATTCAATGACACATTTCTCGAATGGTCATCATTTTTCTTATTTTGAGCCTGCAAGAGTTTATTCAACAGATATTTTATCTCATTTTTCAATTGGACTTCAGTTTCTTCCTTACGTTCTTCAGTCAAAGCCCATTCCATCTTCACCTGTTTCAACTCGAGAATCACATGTTCCAATTCGGCTTCCAAATTCTTGATTTTCGATGTTAATTTCAAATTTTCTTCGGTTTTCTCTTGTAATTTCGAGGGACAATCCTGAATTTCGAGAAATTGGGTGATCAATTGTTTATTAGTTTTGTTGAATGTCACGAATTCTTCATTGGTTTCTATTAATTCATTCTCATTTTTAAGCTGCTTCTTTCCAAATTCATCTAAAGGGTTCAAATTCCCATCAGATGAAACCTTTGTGTGGCATTCATTGAGGAGCGTTTTTTTAGTGAATTCCTCGTTTTCCTCGAAAATTATGCTTCCAGTGGCTTTGAAAACATCTGGTTTTTGTAAAATTTCGAGGTTTTTATATTTCTCATCAAATTGGCTTTGTTCTTCCAGAAAGTTATTAGAGGGATATCTGCATTTGGGGTTAGTTTTTATGTTATAATTCTTCAGAATAGAGTCATAATTATTATAAGAATTCAGATCCTCTTCGCTTTTCAATGAAACATAAGAATTCGAAGGATGATGCGAGCCATAGAAATTGATTATATTGATAGCTTTTTTATCATTTTTCTCGTTTTTCTCGTTTTTATCATATTTTTCATTTTTTTCAGGCTTAATACTAAGATAATCACCATAGGAATTGGGAATTGAGTCATAGGTCGTATCGTTATTAGGGTTTGTGATTATAGAGGGATGATGGTTTTTAGATATTGGGGATATTTCCTAGATAAATTTTAATAATAGAATGATTTTCTTAAGGAAAATTTACTATTTTTGATTCAAAGAACTTATTATGATTATTATTTTGACTTTGATTTTGATGATCTATTATAATTTTCAAAAAAAAATGTTATTAAAAGCAGAAAATGAAAAAAACCTTCATATCTATTGCTTTTTTTGGAATTTGGCTTAATGGCGGATTTTTGTTCTTCTTTTTTGAGATTTGTGATAATCTATGAAAATTTTTAAATTAAAAAAATTATGGTAAAATTTAATAATAAGCACTTTTGATTGAGATTTTGAATGGATGGGCGTTTTCAATAATTCAGTTTTCGAAGAATTAAGGATGATTTTAGATTCATTTAAAATAGACACTTCGTTTTTGTTTTCAAGTTTCTTAATTTGATTTCTAATAAAACTCTTAATTTATTCAAAAATAAAATTCAACTTGAGGTCTTTGATTTTCTGTTGGCTTTTCTTATCATTTTCTTGCATTTTTTCATTTTTTTCGAGTAATTCCCTACTTAAATTTATTAAAATTTCTATAATAATGAATAAATTAAAGAAAAACTTGGCCAAATTCACTTTTTCCTTTAAAATCCTGTTGTTATTTTCATTCATAGTATTAGAACTTTGTAATGAAACTTTCAATTTCTTCATGTTATTTTCTAAAATTTCATTTTTTTTCCGAGTTTCCTCCAATTTCTTCTTCATAGCAAGTCCCTTCAATCAATTAATATGTTTTTTTTAATAGTTATTCGCTTGAATAACCTCTTCTGCATATGTTTTTTTCATTTCATTCAGGGTTTTATTAAGCTTTTGTATTTCCTTCTTGAAAAAACCGGAATTATCATTTTCGTTTTTATTTAATTCGTTTTGTAACGAATAAATTGTTGAAGCGAGACTTTCCTTTTCAAGGTCGTTGTTCTTACAAAGTTCCTCGATTTCCTTACAATGTTGCCTTTTTATTTGCTCAATATAAAGCTGAAACTCTTGGTTTTTTCGCTCGGTATCAAAACCTTCATCGTTTTTGCTTTTTCTATTATTTAATTATTAGAAAATTATGAGACATTTTATGAGAAAATTATTAGAAAATTATGAGAAAATTTATGAGAAAATTATTAGAAATTAATTATGAGAAAATTATTAGAAAATTATCAGAAAATGACAGAAAATTTATGAGAAAATTCTTAGAAAATTATGAGAGAATATATATAAAAAATCACCTTAATTCGTCCTCCAAAAACATAATTTGGCTTCTTAACAGCTTGTTTTCTTTAGAAATTTCCTTATAATTAATCTCAAGTTCTTTGAAGTTATTTTCCTTCTGAATTTCAATTTCTTTCACTGAAAGTTCTTTTTCTCTGATTTCTTGCTTCAACTTTTGATTCTTTAACAATGACCCCAGGTTAAATTTCTTAAAAGTCTAAGTAAAAATGACCTCCTCTTCCAAAACTCTTAAAATTTCATGATTTCGATCCTTTTGATCCTGCATTTCTTTGGCATGAGTTTCCAATTTTTGAATCAATTCTCTATTAGGCTATTTTTATCATTTTAAAATCAAAAAGACCTCAATTTTTTTTTCAAACCAATCGCTTATCAGAACTTAATTCATTTAGCAAAGCGAAGATATTCTCATTGAACAATTTGAAATTAAGTTCTCGAAGCTTATAATCATCGATTTGTTTCTGTAATAATTCGATTTTCTGCTCTAAAACAGCTTTGATAGTGTTCAAATCGCCTTCTTTTCTCTTGATCTACTTATTAAAATATTCAGAAAAAACTGTATTTCAGTTAATAAATACCTCTTTTTTATATATGAAAGCCTCTTCTTCTAATTCCTTAGCCCTTTTCTCTAGAAAGGCTAATGTGGATATATGATTAAGATTGGAAGGAGAGAAGTTTTCTTTGAATTCCTGCATGTGAAATTTTGAATTTTTAATTGAGAAATTTAATAATTTTCAAAGTTTTCGTTAAAAATTCAATTTTTTCTTTCCCGTGCAAAAAAAAAAAACAAATTTCTTTAAAAATTAATAAAAATCCTTTAAAAAAATTAAAAATTAAAATCCTTTAAAAAAATTTAAAATGTTCAGATTTTCTTTGAAAATGCTTAAAAGTTTCAGGTTTCTTACTCAAAAACCTCATTTTCTTCTGCGACAAAACGACCTGCGCTTGAAAACTCGTCCAAAAATTCACGAGCTCGAGCCGTAATTTTTAGTTTTTTGAAATTCCTATATAATATTTTGTTATTTTTAAGTCCTTTTATCTCTAAACTCGATTTCATTGATGAGGGAATTGGGTTGTTAATGAAATTAGAGACCTCATTTGAAAAGCTCAAAGTATTTGAAAATCGCATAGATTTCATGGAAATTCAGTATAAATTTCTATTTTTGCTTTATAATTTGGACTTTTTTTGTTTATAAATGAGAACGAAAATGAAAAAAAGCTAGTCGTTAACATAAAAACGATCGGAACCTATGAATTTATTCTTGATTATGAGCAAAAGATCTTTTTTTTCAAATCACCCATGAGGTTTTTTAATAATTAGCTCAATAATAATAAGAAAAACTAGCGGAATCACAAAATATTTCTATGAAAAAAACTCACAGTCCTGGATTTCTAATAAAGATAAACATCTATTCATTGAGAATTTGGCTCGAGAAATCATGCAATATTGTCAAGGATGCATTGAAATTTAACTATTTATAAGAAACAGCCAGTTTTTCCTGAGAAAAAAACATTAAAATATCAAAATTAATTTCAAAAAATCATTAAAAATGACTTCTCCTTTAAAAAACTTCGATACAAGTCCCTTTCTCCATAAAAAGTAATGAGCTATTATTTATCCCCCGACAATTTACAAAATTTTCTCTAAAAGATCATCACTTCTTAGTTCTTGGGATGACGTTTTGAATGTAAAAGGCAAGAAAATCGAATTGAAGACGATTCTCAAGGGTTTGGATCCAATCGAGGTGTTGGAATGGGCACATTTGAAGAAATTGCGAGCCTTTAAATTTTATCATCATAAGAAATTCGACAAGGCTTTTGAGTTATTGACGGAGATTTTGACTGGCATAGAGGAAATCAATGAAAATGAGGAGGAAGTTAGATATTATATTAGAGATTTCTTCAAAAAAATCACTAAAATTCTTAGATTCTCAAGAGAATTTCTTTGGAAATTAAAGTGCCATGCATTTTGAAAATCACCTCATGTTTGATAGAAAGAGGCAAATATCCGGAATCGATAAAGATTTGCGATTATGTACTTCGACTTCTTAATATACTAATTTGAAAATGAAACAGATTCTAGGCATTGAAGAAAGCAATAAAGAGGCTTTGCATAAGAAAAACGTCTGTTTGAAGCTTCTGAATAGAAGACGGAACTCGGATCTTGAAAACCTCAAGAAAAACCAATTGGCAGTAGAAATGATGAATCAAGAAGACACTTCTATTTCTGTAAATTCGCTCTAAAATAAAAGCTTTAAGAAAGAAAATAAAGGATTGTTCTTCTTCTGAAAGTAACACTAATGATGAGGAAAAGAAAAAACCCAAGATTTTATATTATAACAACGAAATGGAAGAATTGGAAGGATTAGGATATTTGAAATATTTCGCCTATCCGTTCAAGAAGGTTTATAGTTTCACCAAAAACACTTTGGTGTGTTGTAAGAGGAATGATGCGACTCCTGGATCTGATGATGAAAGGCCGGAAGTTGAGGAAGATGAGGAATCGCAAGAAGAGAATTTTTAGGATTTGTCTTATTGTTTTATCATTTTATTAAGAGTTTTTTTCTATGGGTGAGATTGATTTTTTTATTATAAAGAGGAAAAAATTATTAACAAAAAAACTCAAATTTTCATAAATTATTTATTTATATATCGTGTTTTCTTAATCCCTTTCTAATTATTAACTGTTCAAAACAAAACACCCGAATTTTATTCGTTAAAAAAATGTTTGCCAACCAGCCTTCTTCTCAACAGACCCCCTCCAAATATAACTATTCCACCTTCAATCTTTTAGAGAAATGCATTCATCCTGAGGTCGTCATCCATAAAAACTCCATGAAAAATTGCCTCAAATGCGGCATTCATATTTCTAATGTTTTAATTTTTTTTTTCTTAAAAATAACCCCTCTTTTAGGACCCAACCTGTGTTTCCTATAAATCCTATAAACAGAATTATAAGTCTTTCATGGACATCCAGGCTTTCAGCAAGTCGATTTTCGATCAAAAGTCGAAATCCATTAGCGTGAAAGAAGACAATCCTTATAGAAAGGTTTGGCCCTTTAAAAAATCTCTATAATTTATAAGAAATCTTAGAATCGGCCATATCTCATCGATTGGATGTTCACAATTTCTGAAAAGCTGAAGTTTTCCTTCAATACAATCCATTTGGCGATATTTTACCTAGATTTCTTCCTTTCAACAGAAAACATCCCGTCATATCAACATCAGCTTTATTCCTTAACGAGTATTTTCATCGCAGCGAAGGCCATCGAATTAGATGAAAGGATTCCATTCATTTCGAAATTGCTCAATGCTGCTTCGAATCTCTTCAAACAAGATGAGATCAGAAGAGCAGAACATGTGTTATTAGATTTCTTTGATTGGGATCTACAAATACCCACACTCATAGACATGTTGGAATTTTATTTATCACAAGGAGTCGTGTTTTCGAATGATGAGCTTGATTTATATAGAGGAGAAAAGATCATTGAGCCTTTGAACCCATTGAAAGAGAAAAACAGCAATAATTTAGATGAAAGCAGCAAATATCTCAAAAAAGAAGGGTTAAATGATAATTCTTTGATAAAAATCGTCGAGAAGGAATTGAATAATTTGATGATGGGTCAAAATAACTATAATAATGAAGGCAATCCTGAGAACCAAAATCAAATACAAAGAATGGTCAGTTTGAAGATCCTGAAAGAAGAATCTTTATATTATATCGTCAAGGAAATTGAAAATCAAATCTATCGACTTTCAAACCACATTTTAAGAGGTTGATTTATATAAATTCAAAAGGAAAAGTTAATGTTAATTTTTATAATCTCTCATATGAGGATAGATCTCAGCTTACTTGAATTCGAACCCAAAGTGTTGGCAGCTGCTTGTATCGCTTTTCTAAGGAAAATTTCCTACATTTCACCCATTTGGTAATTATTTTCTAAATTAAAATTGGTTATTTTTTTCCTTTAAAAACAGGAACGATGACCTCAAAACGATTTCCGGGGGTGTGGATTTCGAGAATTTGAAGAATGTCTATCTCCTTATTTTGAACAAATATGAGAAAATCTTTGTACAAAAACAAGAATTATTCGAACAACCTCCCATTATCGCTTCGAAAATCAGCCTCAAACTCGAACCTCCAAAAACCTTTAATGCTGTTAATCATACATATGATGTCTCGAGGTATAGTTCTCAAAATCAGAATATTATTAAACCTGCAATGTCTCTAAATGAGAACAAAAATAACGCAGTTAATTATAAAAATTATAGTGTCGCTGCGTTCAATTCGGTGAACACAATTCAATCAAAACATTATAATTACCCGAAATCAAGCAGCTCAATATTGGCTGTTGGACAATATAATTATATCCGTTATCCAAGCAATAATAATCTTTAATTTTTAATCATGGTATGGAAAATATAATAAAATAAGATTTGATATATATAAATTGTTTTTTGGATATTTACTTTTAGTCAAAAAACCAAGAAATTATAACAAAACTTATTACCGTAATAAAGAAAAAATTATAATTAAATTTCATTTAAAATAATGTTTTTTTTTTTTTTATAAATAAAAAAATACCAAAAATCATATTAGAAATTAACAACATAAATAAAAAACTTTTTTATCAAAAAAGCCTAATTTTTCACTAAAAGTCTGATGCTTAAAGCAATCAACCGCGACTCCTACCAATCTATAAAAGATGTCAGTGGCTCCATGATAGTAATCCGTAAATCTCGAATCAATCCATCTTTATACAAATTCCTCCTTGAAAAAAACACCACAAACCTATCCAAACTAGCTCCCAAAAGTAACATCAAAATCATAGATGAGCCCAAACCCAAAGCCAGTGATGTAGGTGCCCTAAAAATGCTCAATGAATATGAAGATAACCGTTTTTCATTGACTAATGAACTGGTGGAGTACCCAACTTTCCCGAAGAAGGATCAAGAAATCCAAACGAGTTTCATTTACCCCCGAACAAAGTCAAACTATCATAAGCTTCGTTGGCTAATTTCCGCCTGCGATTGTATGATGCAAATCTCGAAATTCTTCTGCATGGATTCAGCACAAGCTTTGCAAACCTACTTCCAAAGTGGAAATCTTTCCCTCAGCAGCACACAATACAACATGTTTTATAGCATCTTTGCCTATTTGTTTTTTTTACCATTCATTTCAGGGTACATCAGTGATAAGCTTGGTGTCAGGGTGGGATTGTTCATATTTTGTCTGATCCAGACGATTGGTCATGTATTTTTTATGTTCGGTGGTGCATTTGAATCATTTCCTGTGATGTTGTTTGGGAGGTTTTTTTTCGGTATCGGGGCTTTATGTGTGGAGGTTTGTGAGGATGTGATGTTGACGATTTGGTTCTTTGATAAGGAGTTGACTTTAGCTTTGGGATTGAGTTTCGCGGCTTGTAGAGTGGGTACTGCTCTGACTAGTGTGATGACTCCGCAATTAATAGAGTTTTCAGAAGGAAACTACTTTTTGCCACTTTTTGTGGGGACCATATTTTCAGGGATAGGCTTTTTGTGTTGTATGGTAATAATATACGTGGATAGGAACTATCAAAAATATATAAAACATGAGTTTGTTGATTCTTTCATTGAAGATATTTCAATGGTGCATAATGAAATGAGCCTATCTGATTTAAAATCTTTAGGGAAGATGTTTTGGCTTATTGTAGCTAATTGTTTATTTGCCTACACATGTTATTTTTCTTTTGTGGACAATGGTAATGACATTTTATGTACACTTTATGCATTTACTCCTCAAAAGGCTGGGTATTGGTTAACGATAGTATATATGTTGAGTGCTTTTTTTACTCCAATGTTCGGGATCCTCATTGATAAAATTGGCAGAAGGGTCCAATTAATGTTAGCATCCTTAATGGCATTGATCGTGCCTCATATAATTTTTGCTTTTATGCCTGAATCCGCAGACAAAGGATGGGTTGTTTTCTCTTTAATAATCATTGGGTTCTTTTATTCAATTTATGGTGCGGTATTCTGGTCTTGTATTCCTTTAATAACTGAAGATAGTAAGCAAGGAATAGCTTTTGGAACTGTTTATTCTACTTTAAACGTGGTATTGGTGGTTGCCAGTCTATTTATAGGGATCATTCATGATCATACTTTAGGGTGGAGAGGGGGGTATCAGGTATGTGTGATTTTCATGATATTTTCATTGTTGGTAGCAGTATATTTGGCTTATGAAATTCAAAAGCTGGATCTTTTGAAGGGAGGGGTGTTGAATTCAGTGGTGACTAACACTGAAATCAGGGATAAGATGAATAATGCAGAAAATGAACAGGAAAATCTGTTGCAATTGATTGAAACAAAAAGGGCGGAATTTCTTGAAATGAAAGATATAAAAAATTGATTGTTATTATAATAGATCTTAAATAATTTTAATATAACAAGATTTGCTTAAAAAACAATCTCTTTTTTAAGTTTTTTAAACAAGTTTAGAAAACAGAAAAATTAATTTGGGCAACACAAAACAAGTATATTACAAAACAGATCACAAAATACTTGTCCCCACCCCTGCAACATACTCAAAACCACATCCAAACTATTATTTATACAATCAAAACAGACATACAATCCCTTCTCAAATAAGCAATCTAAAATATTCATAATCGCACCACCACATTCCCATAATTTCGTTGCAAATTCTGTGGTACAATTTCCAATACAATCCCAAACTTTGCAATTAATAATTCCATTCCAACAAAATTCGAAAGAATATCCTATACTTCTCCAAATACAACGCAATCCACTTAAGAAATAAGCACAAGGCATGCAAATATAAACACATATTTCATACCAAAGCTCACAAATGCAAAGCATCAACTGCTGACAAGCGTTTTTCACCCTGTCGAACACTAGCAAACAACAATCATTCAAAAAAATACAATTTTGACAAATTGGAACACAAATCCAACGAATTATTGAGAAAATCATGTAAGAACAACATCTCATTGGACAAAGGCAACTGAAATAGAACCATATAAGACAATTATCACAACATGAAAGGCTTGTATCGTAACAATAATATGATATGACATCGTAATTAATACGTCTTCCCATTCTAGCATAGCAATAAGTATCTATTATTACAGATTCTGTATATGTCTGGTTCTTTTTTTTCAATTGTTCTCGACGATAATTCAGACGCGATCGCTCGACATATAACTCATCTTCGTTAATTATTGTCACGACTTGATGGTTTCGGGAAGATGTTGTTGGGAGTGGTTGTTGATTATAAAACGAGAGTTTGAGTTTAGCTTCATCGGTTGGGGGGAACGCGGGGTAGATCATGGATTTTATTAAATAAAAATGTGAAACAATCGCTAAATTTTTATTTAGTCACATTTTGAAACATTTTTCTAATTGTTTTTTGAAAAAATTTTAATCAATGCAACGAAACTTTTCTTTGAAAATGAAAATAATTAATAAGAATTAATGGTGGGTTGAAACTTAAAATTAAAAATGGAATTTGGATGGTATTTCCGTGTTATTAGATAATCTTTTGGCTCCATTCTTCAATTGCTCATGCTTTTCATCTTTATATCTCGCATGAATTTCCAGACAGAAGTCTTTACTGAATTTTTTATGAGATTTATCCTAAAAAGTGTAAATTTTGATAAATTTCATGATATAACTTTAAAAGACCTTGCATGCCTTATCTAACATAAATTTATCTACAATCATCATGCCATTTTGATCGAAAAACGAAGTATTAAACCATGCTTGGAACATTTTTTCCTTTGTATTTTTAGAAAGTTTTTTCAACAAATTTACTTTAAAACTTAAAAATAATTATCATTTACCTTTTTCATCAATGCATTGTTATAAAATTCAATCAAAAAATCTCCTGTCAAGGTGACATCATTGAGAATGAATTCGATAAATGCCTCGTTTTTGAATGATTTAAAAGGGAAGAAATTCTTGTTTAAATCTTTTTTTTTCGTTTTTGTTATTAATCAATTTATTTACTTTCGAATTATATTGCGGAGCATTGTTATTGGTAATAAGAAACCAAGGTTCTGAATTTAATGTGTGTAAAACATGAAGCATTTGTTAAAAAATCTGCTGAAATTTATCAAAAAAATAAAAAACAATACCACATCCACCAAATAAATTAAAGTTCGGAATTGTAGAAAGTCTTATTTTGGTCAATTCAACCTGAGCTTCTGGTATGTTTTTCAGACTCCAATTGAAATTCAAAGCCTTTTCGAAATAATGCACATATCTGATTTGTGAGGGGATCGTTACTCCCTTTAAGAATTAATAGAAAAAATCATAGAAAAAATTTTAAAATGCGAATTTTCTTAAAAATAGAAAAATTTTAACCCACCTTCTTGTTTTTCGTTCGAATCAAACCATAATATTTGAGAGAATCGTACGAATTTGAAAATTGCTTGCTTAAAAAATTTTATTTTCTCATTTCGAAACTTAAGATAAACACCTGAATAACAAATAGCAACAAATCATAACACCTGTTCGACCCTTAAAATTAAAAATATTAATGTTTTATTATTTTTTTCATTAAAAAGTAGTCACTTTTCCTGCTTTACAATGGATCCCAGCCACGTTTTTGTCATTTTCCTTCAGCCAGTTTTCCTTGTTAAATTTATTAATAAAATTTAAAATTTTTTTTATTTTTATTAGAAAATTTCGAATTACAAGATCCTCGCAAAATCGAAAAATCAACTCAAAAGAAGGCGCTTGATGATCTTCGAAAGGGAATTCACGGACCTCACCTCCGAAATTCGCCTTGTCATATTTTCTTTCGGAGCATCTTTTTACAAAAAAGGAAACACCATTTAAAATTAGGAAAAAATTGTGAAAATTGTAACTCACAAATTATAAATTCGGTAATGGTTTTTGTGTCTGGCTTGGAAAAATCTAAAAAAACATCAAAAATTTCAAAATTACATTTTATTTACTTGATAACATCAGTCATTGAATTCCTATAAATTGACTCGTAATTATCAGCTGGGAACCCCATTGCGATGATTCTTTCTGTGACATCTAAAAAATATTTATTTTCTAACGTTTTTTCTTCAAATAAAACATGTCAAATCCAAATTGAAACCATCAAGTTTGAACCTTCTTTTTTGTTTTGAGACCTGTTATGAAAAAAATCCCTTTCATTTCTCATTCCAAAAATTACAAAATACCAAAACTTTAATGGGATTTTGCATGTTAGTGACTTTTGTGGACGTTTGGATGATTTTCTGGTTGACTATGTTGACCACATCGCTGATTTCGACGCTGCCCATTGATTTCAACTGATTTTCATTCATAGTTTCTGGGGTTTCCAAAAGATCCGAGTCATCATCAATGTAATCGAAGGGGTCATCATCACTGAATGGCTCATCCTTTGAAACGAAAAAATAGAATGAAAAAGAAGAAAAAATGGTATCTGAAGATAAATCGTTGGCGATGGCTCTCAGATGGACTGAACTGAAGCTTTTGCTGTCACTGTTGAAGTTCTTCTCCATATAGAAGATGGGAATTTGTTTTTAGTTAACAAATAAATAAATTTTTTAAATGAAATTTTTCTTTTATTTTTTATTTTTTTAAATATATTTTTCCTCATTCCCCTCGTACGGGTTATTTTTAAAGTATTGATAAGATCTCTAACCGATTTTTTTCATAATTTTTCTTTTTAAAAACTCATTTGGATTTTTATGAAAAACTTTCCAACAATATCCGACACAAAAAAAAAAAAAAAAATAAAAATAAATTACCTAAAAAAAATTTTTTTTTTTTTTTTCAATTTTTCAAATGAAATTTCCTTTTATTTTTTCTTGAATTAAAATTGGAACTTCGTAAGGATTTGAGGCTTATTTTTCTTTAAATTGATGATCAATTCCCCAAAAAGTGTATTGGCCCAGGCAAACCAAGATCTCGTATAATTTTCCGCATTATCTCTCCAGAAAGATTCATGCATGAAATTTGTTCCAGCAGTTGTACTCAGTAATCTTCTTAAACAATCCATGATTTCATCATCATTATCTGTTGTCAAAGCCTCAACAATTATAGCCATAGGCCAAACCCATCCATCTCCATTATGAGGTCCTCCAACTCCATGCCCTGCCTTTCCTGTGTAATAATATGGGTTATTTTCAGAAAGCAGATATTTGCGAGTAGTTTGATATATAGGATCATTTTGGTCAATAAAACCAATAAATGGCAATGATAATAAAGAGGGAATGTTGGCATCATCCATCAAATAAGATGACCCATAACCATCGATTTCATATGCGAACATCTTCTCATTATGAACCGTTTTCACGATCCCATGCTTATAAATTGCTTTTTTTATTGATTCGCTCTTTAATTTGCATTCTTCGGCCAGATCCTCACCAAGTGACACTTCATTTAGCATCAATGCAGTTCTATTCAAAACTACAGAAAGCATTGCATTCCCTGGAATATTAAACGGCAACAAACAAGCATCATCTGAAGGCCTAAATGAGGATTTGACAAGTCCACATTTTTTCGCGGGGGATGTACGACCATGAATTGTTGTTTCCGTGGCTTCATTAGTCGATCTTAAAAAAGTATAAGCTGCGTAACCAATTTCATCCTCATCAGCAGTCCCTAACATTTGTTCATCAATCAGAGTCAATATGCTTTCTGCGAAAAAATTTATACTATTTTGGGAAAAATTAAGAAAAGTTACGCAATGCCGTCAACCAATCATCATCAATGAAACTCTTATCTTTGGTGACGAAATAATATTCAGTCGCAAGACGTAAGATAGAAGCCACTGAATCGATTTCATATTTCCTTTCCCAGATTATTTTCTGCATTGCATCCACAGCTTTTCCATTGACAATTTTCGTGGTTTGATCACTATCGTAAGGAGAACCAGTCGGCTCCTTATTGAAGGCATTGGGATAGGCATCATACAAGACATTTTTCTTTTGTCTATTGATCACACCTAAAAGCATGCTTTTCAATTTATCATCTTTGGGAGCGAATTGCACATAGGGAAACACTTGATGTGATGAATCACGTTGCCACATTGCTGGAATATCACCAGTTATTACGAAAGTATCTGGGATATTTGTTTTGGGATCGAGGGAATATTCAACGGTGGTATCTAACGTATTTGGGAAACAATTTTCAAAGGTAACTGATAAATTTTGGTTTGAGATGATAGATTTGGTCTCTGTGATCACGGCTTCGATAGCAGTGCTATTGAATTTTCGATCAGAAGGGGCTGGACGACTAGTTAGCACTAAAGGATGCACTAAGGTAATCAGGAGAGTTAGGAAAAAAAAACGGAAGAACATTTTTTTTAGAATAATGAAGAAGTTTACTTAAAATTTCTTTATATGAAATGAGTTCTTTTGGAGTTTTGAATCTGGAAATGTTTGGTTTTTTGTTATTATTATTTTTTTAATTTTGTGTTCTTAATCAATTGTTTTTAAAATTCATGTTAATAATCAGATGATTTTTTTACTTCAAAAGTGCCTCAAACTCCTTGAATGAAATATCTCCATCTCCATTCACATCAAACACACTGAACACATCTTTAACTTCCAACTCGGTATATCTGGCATTAATAACCTCAATCAATTTCCTAAACTCATTGATATCCAAAGAACTATCCCCACTGAGATCAAAGCTCTGGAAGATCATCCCTAAATCTAATCCATTTGTATGAATGATATTCTTCAGCTCAAAAATGATTTTTTGTGCGGTTGATGATCCTTTGTTTGGAGGCGGGACTGGTTTGTGTTGTGCGATTTGGCTTTGTGGATTTGATGGATTCGATTGATTGATGATTTTTTTGGATTCCACTTCGACAGTCTTGACGAATTCCTCCATACTAATCGTTCCACTGCCATCTTGATCGAATTTCTTGAAGATATAACGAGCGTCATTTTCATTGATTTGATCATCGATTTGCTTGACAAATGCTTTAAATTGAGTCAGATCTAATACCTTGGCAGCAGCACCATGACCCAAAGAGGTGAAGACTTTCTCTAAATTGATATGATTGTCGTGAATAACGTTGATCAAATGGTTAAAGAGTTTATCTCCTCTATAGTTGGCGAGCATTACATTGTCGCTAGCCAACTTATAGTCATTTTCAAGAATCAACACCTTGAACTCTTTCAAAGAAATGGAATTACTATTATCAGTGTCAAACCTTCTAAAGATCTCTTGCACCTCATCTGCCTTCAAAGTGTTATTGATCACTTGGATCATCTTAGTGAATTCGTTGATATCCAGGTTTTGATCTCCTGATTTGTCGAAATTCTTGAACACCTTCTCCAAGTCAACGTTATGTTTCGTCACGATTTCCTGCAATTCGAGCAAAACCTCCATCGATCTGTTATCTAACTGGACAGTGTTCTTCTTCTTCAATTGGGCTACGGCTACGGCTTCCACTCCTTGAGGAGTAAAGATCTTATGTGTTAACACTTCTTCCCATGAAAAACGTTCTTTTTCATCCTTGCCTAAACATCCCTTGATGAAATCCTTGCTCAGGTCACTGATTTGTATATTGAAGGGGTATTTGACTGGCATCGAAGCAATGTTCTGGATCAAATCCAATTGATCTCTGGCTGGCCAAGGGGTCTTTCCGCAAAGCATCTCATAATAGATGAGTCCTGTTGACCAAACATCTGATTTGGCGGTGTATGGTTTATGAGAAAGGATCTGGGGGGACATATATAACGGGGTCCCTACGCAAGTCTTGAGCATTTGATTCTGACTTGTTTGGGTCGCAAAACCAAAATCTGCGATCTTGATGCTACCGTCATTCATGAGCATGTTTTCCGGCTTCAAATCCCGATGAATAAAATTATTTTTTATTAATTCAGAGAAACCATTCAGGAAATCGTTGAGAACCTTGCGGGCGTCAGCTTCAGGCAGCTTACCTTTCTTGGTGAGAAAACCTCTGAAATCACCACCATTACAGAACTCTTGGATGAGATAAGTGTGGCTTTGGCTTTTGAACACGTCGAAAAGTCTCACCACATTAGGACCTTTTAGGGTTTGCATCACTTTGATTTCCTTTTGGAGGGCCTCCTGCATGTAGGGGTCGGTGATTTGATCGTTGTTCATTGTCTTGATGGCTACTAAGGAACCTGTGGGGTCCTTACCTAGGTAGACCTTACCGAAGGCACCACTACCGAGAAGTGCTTGATGATTCCAGGCATAATTGCCTACTTTTTTGTCGGGCTTTAAATCTTTGTATTTCATAAATTGGGAAGAAAATATTTTGTGAAATAAATTTTATTTAGTTGGATTAAAATTTTGTTTTTTAAATCAAAAATGAAATTTTTTCATTGAGTTTTTTTTTGGAAAAAAATACATAAAATGAAAATAAAAAAATAGAAAACAATTGTTTGATATCCAGTTTCATTAAACAAAAGAAAATTTTTAATGAAAAATATTTTTTTTTAGTCATTTTTTTTTAAATTTTGGGTTTTATAAATTCGTTTACCGGTAATAGTATTAATTTTTTAAACAAAATTAATTTCATACTTCAGATTATTTAGAAAAAACATTTTTTTCAATCAAAATCAACAAATTTTGATCTATCTGGCTTAATTCTTGTTCATTCAATAAGGCATGGTAATATGCCTTTAACTCCTCCACTCTCATTTTCGTCTCATTCTTTATTCCGAAATTTTTTGTGATTGATTCGCCCATTTTAAAGTTTGACCTCCTTTGGAACTCTTCTCTTTGACTTTCTAAATAAATTAACGGCTTCGCTAGTAAATTGAACAACCCGAGCTGCTTTTCATTTAACATAATAATTTTAAATTTTTCGAATTCTTGGATTTTCTGCAAAATGTAGACAATATCTGTCTCTTTCTTGAATTTCTTTTCTGACAAAAGGAACAATTTTTCCTTGATTGTCAATTTCTGCTTCGTAATCTTTTTCCAATTTAACTTGAAATATTCAAACATTGTCAAGGTGACCACTTGATTTTCCGTTGATTTGTTGGCTTCATCATCCTTTTCCATTGGATGGCAATGGGAAATCAATTCTTTAGGTTTGAGTCTTGGTGAAATTGAGCGGAAATTTTGAGGGCCGCCCGTCCTTGGGCTGCTTTCATCTTTGTTAACGGCATTTTCGAATTTTATAAAAATCGATTTTTTGGGTCCTTTTTTTTTATCTGCGGGGAAGATTTCCAATGAACTTTTTTGTGATGACCACATTCCTAATTTCAGAAGCGAACCAGGCATTTCTTTCGCATCATCATTATCAAGAGATTTTTGGTGGATCCTTTCCAACATCAATAGATTCTTTCATCACAAACTCAATTGATTCTTGCATTTGGAGTTGTTCTTTGGAAGATCTTTTTACTAATTTGGACATTTTTATGTTTTTTGAATCAGATTCCTTTTTCCTTTTGTTTGGAAAAGTGTGGCTGACTTCTTCCTCATAATCAATATTCCAATCGTAATCTGTTTGAATTTTTTTGGCTTCAATTTTCTTGAGTGGGAGTTTTTCTTTCTTTTCGAATGAATAGTCATAAAGGCTATTCATGACATGATTTTGCATTTGGAGCTGATTTTGAAGGTCTGTGAGAAAAAAACCCAGAATTATGAGGACGTTGATAACACCACCTATGCTGGCCAAAAGATCCCCGAATTTTTGATATTGTCTTTTAGTTTGTTGATTGTTTTTGCTCGAGAACAAGTTAATGGAAACAAGGGGAGTAGTGACCATCACATAATCACTCAATGATTCAACTCGTTCTTTCATAAACCCATAAAGAGTATCATCTTTGCTAAAAATAATTTGATCATCATTAATAAAAATTAATTTTTTTAGGTATAAGTCAATGATTCTAGGATTTGAAGCACATTGAACGGTTTGAAGCCGCCAA
>Ga0302186_10001761_pt1 | contig 17434 bp, 27 predicted proteins | sample II_Bog_E1_2_FD_198782 | JGI IMG/M metagenome (GOLD analysis project Ga0302186, IMG submission 198782) | Peat permafrost microbial communities from Stordalen Mire near Abisko, Sweden - II_Bog_E1_1 | ecosystem: Environmental > Terrestrial > Soil > Wetlands > Peat | place: Sweden: Abisko...
GCCAAATATTTTTGAAGAAATAAAAATAATATTTTTTAAATTTAGGCTCAAAAATTATAAACTTATGAAGAATCAATTTTTTCTCTTCCTCTTTCTTAAAGTCAAAAAATTTTCCAAAAAATTGAATTGAGCTTTCTGGAAATTTTTTCTATGTTTTTTATTTCCAAACGGATAAACAATAAAATTTAAAAACTTTGTTAAATTAATATTCAATAAAACGAGAATGCCTTATTCACAATAACTAGATTTTTCTAATTAAATCCTCTCAATATAAATGAAGTCTAAATGTGTTTTCTTGCAACTCCTCATGGCATTCATTCTTTTTTTTTCGCTTATCGATTTTGTAGACTGTTTGACCGAAATAACTTTAAAGCCCAGCTTATCAGAGGTAATTTATTTTGAAAATCCCCATTAAAAAGCAATTCAGGACAATCGAAATAAATATTTAACGAGTTTGAAATTCCTTCAAGTAAATCAAAACTACCCTTCTTTCCTTCAAGAGATTAACCTTCATCAACAAGTGTAATTTTTGCTCTATTAGCAATTGTTTAAGAAACTTCGATAGAATCGCACAAAGAAGATTATCGACTTATTATGGGGACATAGGAATAGGATCAATCAATGCGTCTGACTCTAAATCAAAATATCAAACTTTCAAAATGCTATTCGATACTGGCTCTTGTGAATTGTGGATTCCCAGTCAAAAGTGCACCACCAATCGATGTTTGACTCATAATCGTTATAACAGGACTGAGTCATATGAAGAAGTCAAAGGAGGAATCGTTTCCATTCAAGTTTATTTAGAAATGATGATTTTTTAAAGTTAAATATGAATTTATTAAGTATTTAAGCGGAAAAGTGTATGGTGATATGGGACGGGAAACAATTCATTTAGGAGACATTGCCATTCCTCGCCAAATTTTTGGTGTTGCTAGTGAAGTCGACATTCCTTTATTAGATGAAGTGAGATGGGATGGAATTTTAGGACTGGCATATCCAAATTTCAACATGAGAAGAAAACAAATCAAGCCTCTCTTTGATAACATCATGAATCAGGAATTATTAACAAAAAAACAAGAAAAAAATCAATTTGCCTATTACCTTGGACCGGATACAGGTGCAATTTCATTTGGAGGAGCGGATATGAGGTTCAAAGCGAAAATAAGTGATGAATTTCTCTGGGCTCCCATTGCTGAAGAAAATTATTGGACAATTTCTTTGATAGATATTAAAAAAGTTTCTGATAAAAACTCAACGAATTATGAATCTATCAGACCAAACAGCCCTGCTTTCAAGCAACCATTTAAAGATGTTGCATGCCCAACACCTTGCAAAAGCGTTATGGATACTGGAACCTATTTGATTTATGGACCACCTGACCAAGTTGCGGTAATAAGAAATTAGTTTTTGAATATTATTATTTTTCAATGCCCTCTTAGAAATATTTGTCTGATTTAAATATTGATGATTGTAGCAAAAAAAAGGATCTTCCAAACATTGTTTTCCAATTTCTAGGTTATTTTGAAAATAAATTCAAATTCAATTCATTTTAGGAGAGTCTAAAGAAAATAACTTAACTAAAGTCATAAATTTAGTTTTGACTCCAGATGATTATGTTTTACAATTTAGAGTTGGAAATGAGGTGTAATTCATAAAATAATTGGAAAAAACTTTTTATTTTAGGATGATTGTGTTATAGGAATCGCTCCTGATAATGAAGATACTGGATGGACTTTTGGTCAAGTGTTCTTAAAAGCATTTTACACAGTTTTTGATAGAGATAATAATCGCATGGGTATAAATGTCATGATCAAATTATAGATTCTCATGTTATTTATTAGGTTTCGTGAGGTCGAATCCCAATCCATACCCGAATCCAGGATTCGATAAACAAAATCATTTTAAGTCAAAATCAAATACATTTGAAATTCCAACATCTGTTTATCCATTAAATACTGTATTTGCCTCTAAGTCAAAAGAAAAACGATTTTTTGCCAAAAAATCTTTGAATATCATCAAAGATTATGACTCAATGCTTCGAACGAAGAAAGAAGATGATTAAAGAAAATATATTTGAAAATAAAAAAGGAATTGAATTTTATTTCACAAAATCTAAAATTTTATTAAAATAATTAACTGTAAAAGTGAAATAAGTATATTAATTTACAAAACAAAATAAAACATATGCTGGCCTATTTAAATGGTGATAAAGAAGATCCAACAACCAAACACAACACACTTACGAAAATCAAGATCCAAAAATTATCTAATAGCTAACTTTATTTTTAGAAATGTAAATAATTTTTACTATCGGAATCATTCAAGAAATTATCACCTCCATGACCCAAATGGCAATTTTGTTTTGCGAACTCCTTCTTTGCAACCTTTATTTCTTCATTGAGTTCCATCGTATTTTGTTGGACTTTTTGCTATTTAAAAAAATAAAAATTATGAATTCATTGATAAAATTAACAATTTCATTTTGCAAATCGTTCATTTTGTTGAAAGCGGATTCATACTTTTTAATGAAGTCATCTGTTTTGTTTTTCACTCCAGGTGATTTTGTTTCTTTCCTTCTAATTTTTGTTTATTAAAAAAAAAAAGATTTTGTGTACAGATTGGGAGAATTTTCCAAGGTGAAAATACCTGTTTGTTTTTTAATATCACTCATGCTCTTTTCATAGTTTAAATTTCTCTATTTTTACCATATTTTTTCTAAAAACACAAAATAAAAAAAAATTAAAACAACCTTTGAATTGATGTCCAAGACTTGGCTCATAGTTTGGTTTTCTTTGCAAACTATGGGAACACCAGGAGGTTCATTCAAATAACTTAAAGATCCTTGGCTTATGTTATTGGATTTTTTGAGGGCATTTTCCTTGTTTTCTCCTCTCTAAATAACCTCTTGAGATTTTTAAATATTATTATTTAAGGTTTACATCAATGAATTTGTTTGAATTCAATATAAAATTTTCATTTTTGTTCTCTGTCTTTTGAGATTTTAAATTTGTTTCAACGTTTAAGTTTAAAAAGGAATTGGTTCTGTTTAAAGAGGTGCATTCAAATAAAATTTCTTTTTCAAAGGATGCGTATTCCATTTTTTTATAGCCTGAACTATTTAATTTCATTGAGTCAAGAATGTTGATCTTTATTTTCAAAGCATGTCTTTCCAGATATTTCAAAGACGAACCTTCGAAATTTTCATTTCTCTATTAACAAATTTTTTTTTCTGCTAATATAGAACAATTACCATAAAATCCAAGTTATCAGAATCATAGATAAGACTTTCAATTAATAAAATGTCTTTTGCTCTTTTATTCAAAGAAAGCTTTGAGACAAAAATTTATTGTTTATTTTTTTTTGGCAATAATTACCCTTGTGGATTTCATAAAAACCTTTATCATTCTGGTATTCATAGGATCTATAGTGGCAAAAGTTGGGATTATAATATATGAGTCTGAAGGAGGCCTCACCTTTCAGAAACTGAGATATTTAAAGAAACTAATTCTTTTATACCCTAAACATTATTTTCATATTTGAGTCATTGTTGATATAAATGCTAGACATTATATTTGTGTTTGGAATATAGGTAAAGTGAACTTCATCTGATGGTTCAATTATCAATTTGGGGAGAGAAGGAATACTACCAACAAAATTTTTAAAAAAAATGAAAATTATAATCGAACTTTTCTGTTTCAAGGAGAAAATAATCTGCCATTTTTGGATTAACGAATTTATAAAAATAAGAATATTTTCAAAAAAAATTTTAGTTCTTGAAAATTTTATCATAGTTTCCTTAACATTTAATAATAAAAATATTATTTTTTTATTTATGCAAATATTTGTAGCAGTTATCTTGATAGTTTGGAGCTTTGTAACTCAAGCCATTATTAAAATTCTCATTGGATTTACATCTTTGATTTTGGTTGATAATGATTTTCTCGACACTTGCTCCTCTTATAGCTTTTATGTTTGGATTATTGATTTTTTGTCCGAGAACAGAATTTGGAGGACATTTTATATTTTCTGAATTCATTTTCACTTTCAATGGTTCTTTACTTTTTGATTTTTTAAAATAATTTTAAAAATGAATTGAATATTATAAAAACCTTATTATGGCATTTTTTCTTTCATTTAAAACTTTTGGAAAAGCTGCATCAGAACTTGCATTAGACACATTAACGGAATTGTTGGTTATATTGAGGTTTCTTTCTGCTGGGAAATTTTTTTGAACTCTAATAATTCATTTTTTAATTTTGTAATTAATAGAAAAATAAAGTACGCTGGTTCGAGTGATTTATCAACTAATTTTTGAACATTTAGAAGTTCCTTTGCAACGTTTTGCAATTGAAAGGGATCATTAGGTTGTGATAAGGTTTCGATTATAATATCAACTGATTCTATTTTCAAAAAAGTAAAAAAATACAAAATTTAAAAAATAAAAATAAGTCAAACTTTTTATATCAACATTGAGATGAAGGAAACTTTTAAAAAGATCAGTTAAAGATTCCATTTGCTGTGAGGTGCTCTTGGCTTTATTTTCTAAATCTTCAATTGCTTCATCTTTGAATAAATTTGTTTTTATAATAAACTCATCTTAGTATACCTTTGGATTTAAGAATTTCATTTATTTCTAAATGACTCTCTTCAAGATTTTGACATTTCTCTTTATATTTTTCGACTTCCATTTGGAATTCTTTTTGCATTTGTGAATTTTGATTTTCGAAATCCTGAGACGAATTATTTTTATGGAAACTATTTTTCTTTTGCAAATTATGGGTTTGTAATTCATCCTTCAATCTGCTTATCTCCTTCATTTGAGTATCAGCAAGAATGCTTAATTTATTGATTTTTTGTTCTGCCGTTAAAAGATTGTTTTTTGTGATATTATAGGTTTCACAATCATCTTGATGCACATTATTTATAATTATTCAATTTTTTTAACATACCATAATGAACAATATCTTTATTAGAGAATTCAATGGTTTCTGTTTCTTGAGTATTCTAGAATTGAATTAAAATTTTTAAAATAATTTTTTTTTTACTTCATTTGCTTTTGTGCTCATATGATTCAAAGGTTTAATTTGTATGTTTTTTTCTTTGAGAATTGCTTCTAATTTTGAGACTTGTTCGGTTTTCACTTCAAGCGCTTCTTCCGTTTCTCTATGGATTCGATCATAGGCATCCAACTCTTCCTGCAATTGAATGATCGTTTCATCTCGTTCGTTTAATCTGCCAGTCAATGCAATCATTATGTCTCTTTGTTTGATAAGAAGCAGTTTACATTTATCCACTTGAGCCTTATCTTCCTCAAGTATTTGTCTCTCTTTTTCCAAGTCCGAGAGTTTTTTTTCATATTGTTCTCGTATTATTTTTTGTTGTTGCTCTAAAGCAGTTCTAAATTGAGGAGTGTCTTCAACTTTTCGCCCACCAACCAATAATTGCGAATTCATAGCATTTATTTTTTCCTACAACAATTATCTTTATATATTTATTTGTTTTATATATATAAATATTGAAACCTCTAATTTCTTTTTTTCTTCTCTTTCCTGAATAAACTCCTTGGATCTAATCTCAAGAGCTGCATAGGCGGCGAATTTATCCTGTTCAGCCTTTTTTTTTTCTTCCTCCAACTATTCATATTTTTTTTAAAAAAGAGAGGAAAAAATTTATGAAAACTTGCAATAATTTTGTCTTGTCAACTAAGATTTTATTTTTTTGCTCCAATTCTGTTTTCAACTTCTTCAATTCACTTTCATATTTTCTTAAAAGGGCCTTATGATCAACATCTTCATTGATGATTGGGGCGTTCTTTATGTTTTTAGCTCGATTGGCAAATTTCAATGATGACAACTTATTTGTAAAATTTTAATTTAAAAAGACAAATGAATGAAAATAAAACTGATTCTCCAAAAGCATCTATAGATGATGAAATCATTCCCATGAAAGTTGTTTTGCAATTCCCACCCAATGAATCTTCTAATATTCTTGTTATCTAAGGAATTCTTCAAATTAGGAGTCTAATAAAATTTTTACCTTTGAATCTCTATAAGGAACATGATTTCTATTTCCTTTCGCATCGGTTAAGGCAGCTATAACATTTCCCAACGCAGATAAAGATTGGTTGATTTTTTTGCATTCTTCCAATCTTTTTCCAGTAGCTCCAGTCACCCTAACTCTTTCTGAACCTGCAAGATCTACCAGATTCAGCTTTCCCACTTTAATTTGTCTTGGAATATCATTTTCATTGCCATCTTCATCTGTTTGATTCATTTGTTCCACGATGATAATAAATATGGCATGTGACCTACTGGACACATCATTCATCTTCGTTGAAGCCGTAGTTCTCGAAGAGGCTCCCTTTTGCATTAAGCTATAAATTTCATTCGGAGTTCTCACAGCCCATTCAGACAATCCTTCAACATACACCCCTTTTTTTTTATCTTCTCTGATATGAAGGTTGACTCTTTCAGTCCTTAGCAAATCAGAAATGTATTCATTGTAAATCTGCAAATAAGAGGTTCGCACCATAAAGGTGGTTTTAGAGTCACTGCAGTTTTGGATATATTTGAAAATCTCCTCAATGCATCTTGGAATAATACCTCTTTGAGGATCATGGTTGTTATATTTGAAACCTTCCATTGTATAGGTTTTGCCTGTTCCAGTTTGACCGTATGCCATGATTGTGGCATTAAAACCCTCCAAAGTATTTAGAACTGCTGGCTTGGCTGTTGTTTCGTATACCTCCTCCTGACTACTTTCTTGATCATAAACGTAATCGAAGGAAAATTGATGCATGGTATAATTGTTTTGATTCTCCATATACTCAGGCAAATCGTTTGGCTCCACTAAATCAATATTGTAATATTCATAGATATTAATTTTCTTTTTGTCTGAACTCACTTGAACCTTAAAAAAAAATGGTATTTAATTTTATAATATTTATAAAGGAATTTTTACTGTGGAAATGAATTCACCATTCTCGATTTCACGAGTTAATGGAGGTCGAACTCTTACAACCACTTTGAAATTTTCATTGATAGTTTCTTGCAAAGATCTGAGGGACTGTGAATGATAAGGGTTTTTCGATATCATTGAATCATTTGACGAGGGATTCATATTGTTTAGGAATTTGTAAGGTGAAGAGTTGCAGTAGGCAGGCTAATTATTTCAATTATTAAATGATAGCGAAAAATAAATAAACCAGGCCATTTTTTGAACTTCCTAACATTTTTCTGTTTATGATGTTTTTTTTAAAAATTAACAATTTAAATTTTGAAATGTCTTTGTAAAATTTAAATTATTTCAAAGGAAGTCAGTTGCTATGCTTTTTCATAATTTTTTTTTTTTCTAATTAAACTATTATCCCACAAAAGCTGGTTGATACTTTTCTACTTCGACATTATTATGCATTATAAATGATGTATACCCTTCTGTTATCGAGATCAAATCTTCTTTTCTTATCTGACTATTACAAACCATACACTTATTTTCCTTTAGACATAGTTTCTCCATGCACATCTTGCAAAAAACATGTCCACATTTCTTCCCCATTTGAACTTTCTGGTATTTCATCTCCTTCTTGCAAGAAAAGCAAACAAAATTCTTTTCAGTGTCTTCGCAAAATATTGCTTTGTAAGTTTTTTTATAATTTATCGTGTGTGTCCTCACTGCTGGACATAGGAGTTTATCCGAAGGTCTTTCACCAAGAATATCCTTTGGTTTTATGTTCGTTTCCGGAATCCAAAAATTTTCTTTAATAAGCTCGCTTTTTTCACTCATCAACGAATTTAGTTGACTGTTTTTTATTTTTTTGATAATTTCGTCATCTTCATTTGATTCAACAACTTCTTTTGGTTTTTTTTTCAAATTGGTGATATTTTCAATTCTTTCATAATTCTCAATAAATTTTTCCTTATTCCTTTGCACCTCCTCCCCCTTTTTCGATTCGATCAATTTGCACTTGTCTTCATATTCTTCATTGATCTTCTTCAGTCTCTTTTTCTCATTCACAAGATATTCAACAATGCAATCATTGCAAAATATATGTCCTTGTTCGCAACACCTGGGATTTTCAACCTTATGCAAACATAAATGACACATTTCAAATTTTCTCTGGGAATCTTGACCAATTCTTTGTTTTAGAGTTCCATATTCTTTCAGCTTTTGTTTTTCCCCATAAGTGAAAATGCTGCTTGCGGTGTTATTTTTTGAATGTCTAGCCATATTTTAATATTAAAAAGATTGTTTTTCTATATTTTGAATTAAATTTTAATAATATTGATTTTTTCTCTCCAAAGAACATTTATATTTATGGGAAATCGAAAAACTTCGAATAATGTCATCAAACCAGAAAATAAATTCATCAACAATCAAATTCATAGTATAATATTTCAAAATTTCTTTAATATTTCTTCAGTCTAGGTGTTAAAAAAAGTGACTTCAAATATTTGAAACTCATCGTCAATAAAAATTACAAAAGTGTCTGGGTTGTGAAAAAAAAATCCTCAGGACAAATTTATTTATTACACGAGGTTTCAAAAATTGAGTAAGTGTCAAACAAAAATTCATTTTATTTTTGTTTTTGCAAGGGTTGAAAGAAATGATCTTTTTGAATCCCTCAAACGAGAATATAGGACAATCACCAAATTGGACAATAAGTTTTACCAAAATACATTTATTTATTTAAAAAATCGTTGTATAGGTTTATTATAAAGCTTAAAATGGTTTTTCAGGACTATTCCAGTATTTATTTTTTGAGTGAATATCTTGAAGGAACTTCTTTGGACTCTCTTTTGAAAAAGACTTTCAAAGAGGATGAAACAAGTTCGAAAAAAAAAAAGAATTGTTCATTTACCAAATTTTCTAGTTTTTATATTATGCAATCTCTTAATGGCACTCCAACACATGCATACTAACAATATACTTCATTTGAGTTTGAGGCCGAGTAAAATTTTGTTTGATTCCTCTGGATATTTGAAAATCAAAGGTTTCAAGACAGCCACTTTAATGTTAAAATTTTTGAAATTTAATAATTCCGAAAATTTTATAGTGATAAAGAGTCCAAAAAAGCAGATGGCATAAATGGAAGTGTTTTGATCTCAGATGAAATAACTTCATATACAGGTAACTTCCTTTAAATATGGAAATTCTTTTTATCTTTCAAAATTAGCACCTGAAATTTTCTTGAGATTGTCACCAGGATTTTCTTCTGATTTTTATTCTGTAGGCTTAATTTTATATCAAATGATGGTGGGACATGTAAACAAAAAAACGAAAAATCTTATTAATTAAGAAAAAATAGCCTCCATTCCCAGAAAATTTAAAGGTCAATGAGTTTAGAAATTTCATTATGGAAAATCAAATCCAAATAAAAAAAAGTGACTTGCCAGAAGAATGGTCATTGGAATCTGCTGATTTCATCAATAAAATGATTCAAAGAAAACCGGTCAACCGTCTGGGTTACAACGGCATTGAAGAGTTAAAATCTCACCCATGGCTTCTAAATTTTCCATGGCAAAAACTTGAAAATCATATTATAAAGTCTCCGATTGATTCCAAAGTAAAAAAAAACATAATACAAATATTTTTGATAAGAAAGTAATATAGAAAAAAGGACAAAGAAAAAAGATGGCATTTTACAATAAGATAGTCAATAAAAATATCAAATCAGATATTGAGAAAATATATCAAGATGAGTTTCAGGACCTGTTTCAAGAATTTTCATATAAAAATGGAGATATATAAATGGGGAACATATTTTTTTTTAAGTATTTAAAAATTTTGTGTAGAAGAAGGTTTTTTTATTTTAAAATCTCTTTAATGGAACTATAAAAACATGTAATAATAATATTTATATTGGGACTATAAAATAAAATCTTATTGGGATTTTATGTCAAACTGTGACAATTTGTGGGGGATGGGGGTGTCAAATCTGTCATTAGAAATATTATCGTCATCATATTTGTTTTGAGGTGTGCTTTCAATTATTTCTAAATAAAATTAGAAAAGTTTAAAATATAAAGCTATCTAAATATTTACTCAATGACTCAAAATTAATCTCCTCTCCCATTAAATATCTATCAACATCCATTTTGCAATCCTTTAATAAAAAAAAAAATTATATTCAAACTATATAAAATTAATTACCTTCATAAGTTTTAGTAAAATCTTTATTTTTTCTTTATAATCTCCCTTCATATCAGGATGAAGGTTTCTAATCTTCAACTCAATTTGCAATGTTACATCCTGGGATTTTTGTTTATCCATCCCATTTTTTTCCTGGAGTATTTTAGACATCTTGTGACAAATTCTTTTTCTAAGTAGTTTATTTTCGATTGGTAGGTGATTCTTGTCATTAAAGGATTCTATTTTTCCCAAATTTTTTAAGTCCAAATCTTCATTGTTTAAAGGATTATTTGAGGAAATTTCAGAATGATGGGGCTCGTTTTCTTCAAATGAGGATTGGCCATTTGAAAAATTCAGAGGATTTGAATTTCGGGTCGGAGTATGATAGGGATCATATTTATTCTTTGATGAAAAAATCAAGGTATTCGAGAAAAATGAGGAATTTTTTTTATCTAAGTTATTTTCAGCATATGGTATATTCAGCTCATTGAGAAGTGAAAAACAATCAAAGAACTTTTTAAAATATGAGTGAATAAATATTTTTTTTTTAAGAGGAAATACTTGAGAATAGACTTCAGATTCTATTTTATTATTAGTCTTCTTCAATTCCTTGATGTAATATTCAATGTTGAAGAGATTCTTTAAGAGGTTCTTGTTCTCCTCGCAAAGTTTCTCTAATAAAGCCATTTCTTTCCCAATATTTTTCGAGAGAAATACTGACAAACTCTTGGAATTTGAGTTAACAAATAATCTAGCGATATCATTCACACATTCATTGATTGTTTTCACGATTTCTGGATAATTTTTATCATAAAGGTCCTCCTTTATTATGATTTCGATTCCATATTTAAGTCTTTTTTCCAGATTTTTTATTAAATCGTTTTCATCTTTTTCTAATTTTAGAAAAATTACATTTAATAATTTTAAATATAATTAATAATTTTTTTATGTTACCAAGTCTCTCACTCACCGATTTCTTATGATTATTAATGTTGTTTTTTCTTTTGCTTGAGACCAATGCCCTTTTAACGAATTTGGATCTCGGGAACCCTAGAGGTTCATCCATTTTTTTCTTATTTAAATTAGGAAGCTGGTTTTTTTTCTTAGTAGTTGGCAAATCTTCAATTTTTTTGGTTTGAGTATGAGAAAGAGCCAATGAAGAGGAAACATTATTCTTCTGGTTGGCAGCAACCATTATATTATTCTCAATAATTTTATTATTATAATTTAGCTTTTTCTCTTGACTTTGTTTGAGCTCTTCTTCATTTATCTCTTCTTTTAGATCTTTGTTATCATTAAATTGGTTATTTGGTTCAATGAGCATTGCACCTTCCCTATTATCAATTGATTTCTCTCCAAAGTCATCTTTTTTGGTAACCACGGCCTTTGATCGGGTCACTCGCTCGTAAGAAGAAGGATTTTCTGTTTTGACTTTTTTTATGATCTCTTAAATTCCCACAAAAAACCAGTTTTATTCTTAAATTTAAATGAAATATCTTTTCTGTACCATCCTCCACTTTGATCAGATCCTCTGACTCTTTACACTCCTCGTTTTCAATTTCAGACTCTTTACTAAGGGGTTTTCGCTTCAACTTCTGGAAATTATAAAATTTAGGAATTATTCAATTTGAGGATCGGCATGATTTTTTCTAATTTACTAGATTTTTGTCCACGGCCTGTTTAGTTGGTGTTATGGGGGGGTTGCTTTGCTCGTAGAGTTTTTTTGCAAGGTCGATAGCATCGAGTAGTTTTTTTTTCTTGATATCTGAGGAAAACTCTTTGAAAGATTTTTCGAATTTCTCAATCTTTGCTTCTGGAAGAGTTGCGCTGTAAAAATTATTCATATTTTAGAAATGGCTTGTTTTTCTACTGCGAATTTTCCCCTAAAAAGTTCACTGTTACTTCGTTTGGTTGGGCTAAGGAAGGAGCCTTTGAGTCTTTTTTGCTTTTATTATCCGATATTTTCGAAACCTTGGATTTTTTCAAGAAAATTAGCATAAAATTTGGGAGTAGTGTTTACAATAGCTGGCCACCAAGGAAATCCTTTTAGTTTGGCCCAAACAACTTCTCCTTTAGAAAACATGCGGGATTTTTGGATTCGATAATTTTTTGTAATATTCTTAAGATTTTAATAATTTAAAATGAATTATGGTTTTTTCTTATGTTTTTTAAGAATTTATCTAATTTCTATAATAAATTAGCCAATAGTTTAATTTGTTATCATAATGGATCAAATTCAAAATACTAATTTTTTTTTTAAATGTTCCCTTCTCATTTTTTTTTCTTTAAATATATAGTCAACTCAAACAAATTAGGCGATAGATAGTTCTTAAATGCATTTTGAAAAATCATAAAATGCATTAAAATGGGGTCTGAAGAAAGAAAAAACTTTAATAATTTTTTTTTTTCATTCAATATTGCATTTGGCACTTTCATCTAGATTTTTGCAAAATGCTCTGCTCTTTAAATTTTAATTATAATAATAAACTTTGATCATTACTTTTCGATTGAGAGAAAATATTTAGGGGTGGGGGGGGGGAAGGAGGATGAAATTCATTTAAAAAAAAACAAATTCTTTTTATTTAAAATATTTTATTGACAAATATTTATTTTCATGAAAAAAAATATTTTCATCATTTTAATCCTTTTTTTCCTGTATATTCAGTCTGAATCTCAACATCCTAATTCAGGTAACCAAAACAAAATTTGCTTCAACCTGTTTTTACTTAATGAAAAGGGGAAAACCAGGCTGCTGTCCCAGAAACAGGAAATCCAAATGACAATTCTCAAGCAGATGACCAAACTCAAACCAATCATGACAATAACTCATCTGACAATCAATTCGATGAAGAGGAAGGAGCGACGTTATATGGTTTGTCTGACCCAGAATTTTGGATATTTGCGGCGTTATCGACATGTTCAATAATTTTCTATCTATACTCTAAAAAAGACAAATCAAATAGTTTTAGTTTTGTTTGCCGGTCTTTGTTCGGGGTTGACGGTAGGTTATTTGTCAATAGATCCTTTGGGTTTAGAAATAAAAATGAAAAACGGAACAGACCAAGAAAAGGCGGCAGTTGATTAATTAAATTCATATTTTTTGTTATATTTCCTTTTAAACAGGCTTCAAGAATTATCCCAATTCTAGAAAAGCATCATCTCTTATTGGGGACTTTACTTGTGTCCAATGCTTTTGCGATGGAAGCTCTGCCTGTATTTCTCCATAATATTGTTCCAGCCTTTGGGGCTATTTTAATTTCTACTATATTTGTGGTAATTTTTGGAGAAATTTTGCCACAAGCATATTGCACAGGACCGGCTCAAATCCAAATCGCAGAAAAGATGAGTCCCGTCGTCAATGTTTTCTTTATTTAAAAAGAAATAATATCATTTCTAAAGAAATAATTCGAAGTGCCTCATGAAATTATTATGGATCATTTGCTATCCGTTAGCCCTCTTTTTGGATTGGTTGCTCGGAATTCATTCAGTGAAAAGATTTGAGAAAAATGATTTGAAGGCCATTATAGAGTTACATGAAATCAAGAAAAAAGAAAAGAGAGATACTGATAAACCTCATCAGGAAGATGATACCACTCATGATGCAAATAAATATATTCTTTATTTTTCTAAATTTTCGTTAGGAAGGTGGAGTTTTAACTGGAGAGGAAACAGTCATGATCAATTCTATTATTGATCTTAGAGAAGATAGTCTCACAAAAGTCATGATTCCTTTTGAGAAAGTGTTTATGCTAAATTCCAAAGAAAAAATTAATGAAGATCTACTAAAAAGGGTGAAAATTAAAGGGTATTCCAAAATTCCCATTTTTGAACAAAATAAAAATAATGTGATTGGTATTCATTTATTTTTTTGTCATTCATATTTTTTTATTTGGAAAAGGAATTATAAAGAGTAAATCTTTGATTGAAAGCCTTGAAAATTATCCGAATAAAACGATTTCTTCGTTTTATTCTTTAATTCCTCCTTTGATAGTCTCGAAGGATACTTCTCTATTTGAAATGCTCATGATTTTTCAAGACAAAGGGCAAACAATAAGCCTAATTAGTGAAGAAGTGAAAAAACCGAAAGAGAGTTTAAAGATTCATGAGGAGCAATTTTTTAGTGTACTTTTTCTCATTTATTTTGAATTGAAATTTTTTTGAATAATTAGAAAAGGGATTTGATAGTAGATTCAAAATTGAATAAATACAATTTAATTGGCTTGATATCAATTAAGGACATTTTTGAGGTGATGATTCAAAAAGAATTGGCTGACGATGACATTCATCAGACATTAACCGTTTTAAATTTTTTTTTTTATCTGAATTATTATTTTATTTTTATTTAGGGAAATTATATGTTGGCAAACAAATCAAAAAAACCTGATGAAGGGAAATTTGGTAATTAATTCTTTTTTATTTTATGAATAACAATTTTTTTTTTGTATAGAAAATAAAGATTTATTATATCCTTTGATCAAAGAATGACAATTGGATGCTCTAAAACAAAAATAAAAATCGAAGGATTTGTATAAATTTTGGATCAAATAAAGAAACATTGTTTAAGAATTCATCGCTGCTCGCATTTCAGCAGCAAAAGCTTCAAAATTGTTTCTTTTTTTCTGATAGGTTTCGTATTTTGTATTGAGTTTGGCCTTTTCTTGAATAACAAATTCGTGCGGTTCCTTAAAATCATCGATAATACTACCAAAAAAAAAGTTCCCATCAAAAATTTAACATTTAAAATAACTTGATGATTTCTCGGGGGACAAATAAAAAGTTTCCTTGTAATTGAATCATATTTTTAAATTCTTCGAGTTCAGTCTTGAAATCACTCCTAAAAAATTTTTCAAGTTTGCAAAAGTATTCGGTACATCATTGATTGAATGTCATCTTTATTTTCGTTTTTTTTTCGGAACTCTTCCTTGATTCTTTTCAAAAAAGTTTTACATTTATCTACTTTTTCTCGAATTTTTTCGCAAGTTTTTTTTTTTATTTCATCGTCATCAGCAAAATTTTTCTCCATTAAGCCGTCCATTCTTAAATGTTTCAATATTTTTTTTCTTTACAAATTTAAATCAAATAATACTATTATTATTTTTAAAAAATATGTTCTATTCTGTTTAACTTTTTAAGAGGAAAATATATTATTGCAAAATAAAAAATTTATACAAAAAAGTATTCTCAACAAAAAAAAAAGCTGCTTTTTGCTTTTTGATGGGGAATTTATTTAAGAGAAAAAAAATCAATAAACTTCTTGATGAAGATTATGTCGAAGTGAGTTCAAGTTTCTTCTGTTGTACTCCATGCATATCCACTAATTTTAAAAAAGTAGTTTTCCTAATGATTTTTCCGACATTTTATTTTTCTATAATTTTTTTTGGCAGAATAAATGGAAAAAACACTTCAAAGAACAATGTTCATTGCTATGCAAATTCAATGTTTTTTGGGCCGACATTCTTCCAACAATCCTCAATCAATTCGTTTCAAACATCCCCCAAGATTTTTTTCAATCTGAACTCTCCAGTCCACAAAATATACAATGGGTAGGTAATATATGAAAATTTTAAAGATTTTTTTCAATTTATTTCCCCTCCCCACCCCCTCCCCTAAAAAAAATTATATTTGATATTAATCATCATCCCCCCAACTAAAGTAAAATTTAATTTTACTAGAGGATAGACTATTTTTGGCTCCAGCTACAGAATCTCGTTCAATTCCTTCCGGGAAACCTGAATTTTCCATTAATAAGCTTTATACAAGTTCCGATGACGAAGAAGATGATGAAGATGAATTTCAAATGAGAAAGGAAAATACCAACGGAGATAAAATAATTGAAAATGAGCCTGACGTTTTCGAAATTTACGATACCGATTCCATCACGAATGGAATATTTAATCTTGAGCAAATTCGTGACTCTTATGGAAACAAATTGCATTTGAGATATTATTCCAATAACCTTTTGCTGATAAAACAATGGGATTTCGTATCGCAAGGGAACACAAAAGAGGTCTTCAATTCCCTCAAATATTACCAATGGGCCACCTCTGTTATAGAGAATCATTTCAATAATGAAAACAATGTTCTTTGTTTTTTAAAGCGTCAATTCGTGAAGCTGTTTAACAAAAGATATATTGAGAAACTCGAATCATTAAAGGGACGGAAATTTGATAAAGAAGAGTTTGAAAATATCCATTCAGATTGTGTAGTCGAACTTCTACAATTCATTAGAGTCCTCCAGGAAATCCTCTCTTTATATTATGATTTAGACTCGATTAGGGCCAAATTTTCAAAAATATGTCTATTCACTAAAGATAATCTGAAAAATTTTACAACATCTTTGCTACTAAATGATGATTTCTACTATTTAATATTCGCCTTGCATAAAAAAATGTTCCATTCACATGCGAAAAAATTTAAGAAAAACTTCCAAGTTTTCAATGAATATACCCCGGACAAATTCGGAGTGTCTCCAGCTCTTTGTCTTAATCAAGACACTATTGAATATTTCAAAAAGCAAAATTTAATTGATAATTCCATGAATGAAAGTAGGATCAGAAGCCCAAAAATGGAAGAAAATGGATGTTTTCGATCTTTCAAAGAGAAAAACGATGAATGCTTGCATTTACTCAAATTAAACGAAGAACCGAGATCTAAATCAGAGATTTCAATGAATGAATCCAAGATGCTTTCTCCCAAGAAACACATCACTTTTCAAATCAACAATAACTCAGATAATTATTTAAAAGACAAAGAAGATTCCTATATTGATATGAACCATTTGAGACCATATGAATCTGCAATCAAGACGTTTAAAAATATCATTTTTTATAAAAGCCCCACACATAAATTGAAGATAATTCTGAAGACATTGGAAAAAATTGAAAAATGCATACAAAAATTTTATGAAAAGTTCAATATAAACTTCGGGAAGCAGCTTGCTGGTGATGAAATCTTGACGATTTTCCTTTACGTGGTTGCGAAATGCAATATTCCGAATTTGTATGCCCATTTGAAATTTATTGACAATTTTTCAACTTCGAATGTTTTAAATTCAAAAGCTGGTTATTATAACGCAACCTTGCAAATTTGTGTTAGTCATTTGGAAGACTTTGTTGAGGGAAATAAGGAAGCAACTGAAGAGGAAAGAGAAAGTTATTTCAGCCAAAGCATCCGAAGCTGTATTGAGGAAATAAACAAAAAAGGCGTTAAAATTTAATTTATTTAGTTCATATTTTCTTATAAAAATAGACTTAGAAATTAAAAGTTAAAAATAATCAAAATTAATGAAATGTTTTTCCCAAAATTA
>Ga0302186_10001764_pt1 | contig 17398 bp, 15 predicted proteins | sample II_Bog_E1_2_FD_198782 | JGI IMG/M metagenome (GOLD analysis project Ga0302186, IMG submission 198782) | Peat permafrost microbial communities from Stordalen Mire near Abisko, Sweden - II_Bog_E1_1 | ecosystem: Environmental > Terrestrial > Soil > Wetlands > Peat | place: Sweden: Abisko...
ATAAAGTAATTATTGTGAAAAGTTTTTGCTGAATTTTTTTCTTGATAACCGATTTATAAAAAAAAATCGGATTTTGCAAATTGCCTTTGTTGTATATAAAAATTTATGTTTATTTCAAAATTAAACTATATTTAAAATATTTATAAAAACAGAACTTTAATATAAATTAAAAAAAAAAGATTCAAAACCTTCCTATTCTTTCTTCCCATGCAAAGCAAAAGTCAAATGGAGTTAGATGTTCTGAGAGAACAATTAAAGAAAAACGATTTGGCTAATGTTGAGTTTGATATCGATTTAAATAACATCGGAGACTCGAAAGAAGTGGATGAGGTCCCAGCAAATCTCAAAGAAGTTCAAGAGTACTTGCAAAATGACATCTTGAAAAGTGACTTGCAACATTTAAACGATTTGACTGCTTTTTTCTATGAGGAAGAACATAAGAAGGCAGTAGATTGTGTGGCTGTGGTCGAAGTCTTATTGAAGCTGGACCAAACAGGTGTTTTTGGTGCTCCTAAACTCTTTGACGTGTTGAAATTCAATGTGAAAGAATTCGTGGTGAAGTATATGGAAGATAAGAAGTCGGAGGTCTTGGATCCAGAACATTTGAGTGGATTGATAGTGAATCTGGCGAAGGCTTTAATTGAGAAATGCAATTAAATAAGAAAGTAAAAAACTAAATATAGATTTTTCAAAAGGAGAAAATTTCTTTTAAATTTGCTAAAATTTTAAAATTCATGGTGATTCTATCCAAAAATGCCTTTTTAAATTTATTCCTCCTTGTAGGCTGTTAAATCTTCTTCATATGTGAATTGATCCGTTTGGTAATTGGCACATTTTGTTCATAAATATCGGAGTTATTGTGTAATGAGATTTTTTTCCCGAAATTTAAATTTTCTGCGGGTTTCTTTTTTACGATTTTATGCGAACCAATCAACAAAACCCCATTCGTGTCAAAAATGGTACCCCTTTTCTTCGAGGAAACATTGATTCTCTTGGTAATAGGTGTCGTTTCCTCTGGTTTGTCCTCGTATATCACAACTTTTTTGATTGATTCTAAATTCTCTTTAGTGATTCTGTGTTCTCTTTGTTCTTGTAATTCACTTCTGAGTTTTTCAGCTTGTGACCCATTTTTTGTGGGGGCTTTCAAAAATATCAATTTAGTGATTTTTATTACCATTTACTGAGTTTGGAGTTCGAGTCTTGGTATAATTTTGAATTTGAGCCATAGATATCTTCTCCTGATTTAGGTTCGACAGTGATTGTCTGATGATTGGATAAGGCTTTTGTGAAGGCAGGGAGGGCGCGAATTGGGTTTAAAGGTCTAAAGGCTGTGAAATAAAGAAAAAAATGAGTAGTTTGTTTTAGTGGCACTTAATGAAAAAACCGCGGACATTGTTCCTGTTTTCTATAGACATTTTTACTTTTTTATAAGAAAAAATAATTAAAGTGAAACAAAACTCTGTTAATTTAATTAAGCTCTAAATAGTCGAAATGTCTTTTATATTTTTTTTTCTCTCAACTGTTTGTCATTCCATAACTAAATTGATGAAATGTGCTCATTTTTTTCGCTTGCGACCTTCAAATTATATTTAAAATAAGTTATTAGACAAAAGAAAAAAACCTTTCTTTAATTTTTTTCGACAAATCTTTTTTGCTATAATTCATGATTTCTTCCTTTAAGAGAGCATCTAATTTGGTTGAAATGTCGTTTTCATTATCAATGAAAAATTCGTGTTCCCCGATCAAATTTTCTTGATCGATATTTTTATTAAGTTTTTCACAAGAATTTCTCTTGGAAAGCTGGATGTTTGATGAATTTTTTAATTTGGTTGAACTTAGATCATTCAATGATTTTTCTCTCAAAAAAGCTGTTTTAGATCTTTTTTTTTCCTGCGATGAGAAAATCGATTTTTTGAAGGTTTTTGAGCTAATCGAATTGTTTATTTGGTTCATATTTATCGGCTTTGAATTTTCATTGCTTGAGATTTTTGACGCCATTAAAATGTTTAAATCCTCTTTTTTCTCCACTATACTAGCCATCCATTCATAAGGCAAGGGTTCATAGGTAAAATAATCATGATTTGGCAATGAGACCTATTTTTTATAAAGAAAAAAAAAATATAATTTTTTTTTACTGTTTTATAATCAGTCATTTTTGCCAAGTTCGATAATTGCATTGGACCTTCAGAAAGACCCAAAATAACCTAATTTTTCATTTTTCTTGAAAATGTTTATTCTATATATTACGCTTAAGCCCCAGCTGAGGATTGGAGTCAATTCTTTGCCAGAGAAATACTTGAAATATTCTCTTTTGATTGAAGTTTCGTTGAGAAAGTTCGAAAAGTCAATATCTGCAACACCCATTTTCTTCTGCTCAAAAAACAACCTGAAGCTCAATGACTTTTTTCATTTCATTCATTAAAAAAGGAAAAATATATTTTAAAAAAATAACCTTTTCTTCAATAAAAAAATCCGAAAGTGCTTTTTCGTTTTGTACATAAAAATAAAAGATTTTAACTTTATTGATCGGGAGGTAAATTTGTCTTCCTTTTCGTTGAATATTTGATATATCAAGCTTGTACTTTAATTTTTGATCGAAAAAACTATATTCTATAAAATAATTTTTTTTCAAATCAATTTCTTCAGGTAATTCGTTCAATGATTGCAGATAGACCATCATTCGATATCTAATTAAAGGTTTTTGAAGCTCACTTGTCGAAAATCTTCTCATTGTATTTGAAGCTGTGACCTTTTCAATGTTATTCATTAATTTTTCAACTGAACAATCATTTGTTGAGGTGCCAAAGAAATTTTGGCTGGTTGAGGCATTTAAAGGACAATCTTTCATTTCTTCAGATATTTGAATGCCTATTATTTTCGAAAACTTCACTTGAGTTTCAGTCAATTTTTCGATTTCTTGGAATAATTTGAAACTTATAATTAAAAATTTTTAATACATACACACAATAAAAAATCTAAAAATACCAGCTTTTGCAAATTTTATGTTCTTCGTAAAGAGTGACAGAGTCTATTTGCTTGTTGTATCGATTGAGCCAATCGAATTTTTTGCCTCTGCTCTATCAAACAAATTTTTACACATAATTTAAAAATGCACAAAATCTCACCATTAAATGTTGATCAAGTTCTATGATCATTTTTAACGTCATTTTATGCTTTAATTCCACAACTGGATATGTGACTTCGCAATATCTACATATTTTAACTTTTTTATATTCTTCTTTCTTTAATTCCTGAATACATGTATTAAGTTCCCTTAAAATAATATTAAATAAATAAAGATATTTACCTGTTTTTTTATTTCATTGACACCAAGCACATTATCTTCCCCAAAATTCGTTATAGGTTTAATATCAACCATTGGATCTCCAACCAATAGAAAGCCTTTGATATTAATGAGCCACCATATCCCGGATTCATCACGAATAAAATCCCCTATTAGTTCGTCGAAAGAAACTCCAAGATGAATATTAAAATATCTATTAATGTTTCTTAAATAAGGGGCTGTTTCCTGAACCTGTTTTCCTCTACAAGTATAGACAATTGTGCAGGAATTCATTAAATTTGGGTTTGTTATAAATTTTTGTGTTTCTTTGATATGGTTTACCTCTGTATAATAGTCAAGTTTATTGGTTATCACCCAACTATATGGAGATTTATCTTTTCGCCAGCAAGTTCTGCAAATATATGCTTTAGGGCCATTGCTTTTGATGAATTTTTGTAGAACATTTATTTCTTTAGATATTTTCTTTAAAGTTTTTAAGAAAAATATAATAATTACCTCCTCGATTTGAAAAGGCATTTAAAAGTGAAATACTCAATTCCTTTGAACTCAAAAGCTTCACGTCATTTCCAACCAAATCCGGTACTCTATATGCAGGCTATTATTTTATTTTATTTGCAAATTTTATTTCAAGGAAATCTCGACCTTTTTTAGGACAGCCACTAATTCATCTGGAGATGCATAATTACTTAGTTTTGTAACAACATTCTTTATCGTAAAACAATCAGTTCGATATACATATCCATCTTCAGATGTATAGAACCACATTGGGGGCAAATCATTTCTTTCATTCAAAACTATTGTATCTGGAAGCCAAAGTTTCAATCTTGTATAGTTGCTAACGGAGGAGGATCCATTTTCGTCTGGTTTTTGAGCCAGATATTTATAAAAGAAAACATAAGGCAGCATTCCTTCATAGTTATAATTATAACGTCTTTCTTCTTGAGGGTTTTCGACGTCCAAAAAACAAATTTTTGAAAGAATTTGTTCATATTTTTTTCTTTCGAAAGTATGTCGCTTTGTTTGATCAAGTTCTCTTATATTTTTAAGTGCTTGCTCTAGTTTAGCAGAACTTGGATTCACGAGTTTGAATGGGTTAAAACTTTCAGTCACGTCCAGAGTCCGTTCTTGACTGATAGATTTCTGTGAGAAAGGATTAGAAATTGGTTTTAGCTATAATTTTTCACTTTGGTTAAAAATGCTGAAGAACTCATTAAAACTTTTTTTTTTTTTTTTTGAAAAGGAAGAAGTCGTTTTTTATAAAATATTGAAATTAATAAAATAAACTAATAAAAAAATCATTTCTTTTTATTAAAAAAATTTCAAAAAAAATTTCTGGGTTAGACTTCTTAATTGAATGAAAAATTTTAATTTTATAAATGAGAAATAAATTAATATATAACAAAAATAATTAATTTTCCAAATTTTTCTTAAAACTTAGAGAAAGAAAAACATTAATTAAAAATTTTTATTTAATATAAAGTTCCTTTAAAAATTTATTTCAAATAATATTTTTGAACTCATGGTTTTTTTCTTAGTCATTTCAGGAACCAAAAGATCCTTTAACTATTTTAAGAATTTATATTTTATTTCGTAGCACTAAATCAAAATATCTTATTAAAAAAAAAACAAAAATCGTCTCTCTCGATGTTTACAAAAATTGTCGCCCCAATTCTTCCATTTTTTACTCAAATGCGCTGCTTTTCAACCGTGATGCCAGTCGTATTTAAATATGTCAAGCACCCAAAACTCGACAGTCGCTTTGTGGTGCGTCAAATCATCCCAACTGAAATCGAAGAGATCGCTGAGGGCATAGCAGAAGTTTATTTCAATAGAGAAAACGTGGTCCGAACTTTACACCTCCCACGAAACGATTTTAAGCAGCGATTAGTTGATGATTTGAAAGAAAGTCAAGCAAATGATTTGGCAATAGTTTGCTGGGATGAAAAGTCTAATAAGTTTGCAGGAGCGCTATATTGTCAAGATCTGAGACTTTTGATTGACAAATTATCATTGAACAAAGAAGAAGAAGATGAGAATTGGATGCAATATGACGATTTTGCTAAGACATGTTTCACGCACATTGATCAGTATGCTATGCCCAAAGGAACGCATGATGTTCTGTATTGCAAGAGGATTGCAGTGAGTAGGGATTATTCCCAGTTGGCGATTGGTGATAATATCATGCATGTGGCCAGATTCTTGCACCCAAAGATGACAAAATATCACAGAAACATCATCATCGCAACACATGAGTATACTTATAACTTTTGTAGGTTGAATGGATTTGAAGTTATTAAGAAAATCGCCTATAAGTCGATCCGAGATAGAAACAATAAGAAACCTTTCGAAAAAATGAAGAAACTAAATAATAGAACTGAAGCCGATGAATATGTGTATGTGATGAAGAGAGAATGCGAAGGAAGTAGCTATTTCCAGGAAATAAAGAAACACAAATAATATTTTTATGAACTACTTTGAGAGAGAAAGAAAAATTTAACAGAAAAATTAATTTTATAAAAAAATCAAAAAAATTAAAAATTTCAAAAAACAAAACTCCATATTAAAAGATTTAACTTTTTAGCTTGATGACGAAATCAAATTTTAGTTAAAAATTCCGATCAAAAAATTTTTGAACTGGAAAATTTTGAATTTAGTGGCGTCACCTGGCACGTTCAAGCCTTTATAAAGCGCATCAAATTTTTTAAAAATACAGTCTAAATTATTTGTCACGCACCTTTCCGCGCTAATTATTGAACAATGCTTTTCAAACTTGCTAGCTCCCTAAAACTTAGCACTTTCTTCAAGCCTACCTACTTGTTTGGCACCACAACAGTGCATTATCCTGTCCTCTTCAAAAATTTCTCTAACAAATGCGATTCAACTTCTTCCTTCATGGTGAAACAACTTGAAGAAAGCGAGATTGATGAAGCAGCAGCATGTCTGGCAGAAGCCTTCAGTGCTCGAGAGATGATCACAGCAAACTTCCACATTGCAAAAGATAGTCTTTATGAGGGTATCAAAAAAGATCTTCAAAAGGCTGTGAATGGTAATTTAGGTCTAGTTTGTAGAGACAGAAAGACCAACAAGCTGGCTGGAGTTATTTATTATGAAGACCTCAATGAAACCATAGACCCAAAAATTTGGCAAGATAACATGGACCAGGATGAAAACTGGGGCAAACTTGATGAATTTTACAAATACTTGTTCTCAATGCTCCACCCTTATGCCACTCCAAAAGAAAGAAATGATGTGCTTTTGTTCAAAAAGCTGGGAGTTTCTTCTGAATTCACCAAAATGGGTGTTGCCACAAACATGATGTTCGCAGCCAGGTATTTACATCCGAGAACCACTAAGGCAAAGAGGAGATTGATGATCGCCTCTAATGAGAAGACTTACAACTTTTGCAAAAAACACGGATGGGAGCTTATTAAACAGATCGATGTCAAAGATTACAACCTTATGCCAAAAAAAGAAGGGTCTTTTTCCAAAGACGGCAATGTTTATCTTCTTAAATACGAGCCCAAAGAAGGAAAGACTCTGATTCAGGAGATCAAAAGTTTTTTTGACAAATAAATGTTCATAGGTTCTTTTTCATGTTCATTCAAGCTTTAATATAATTTGTCATAATGGTGATGTATTTTAATATTCGATGTTTTTTCTTTGTTTTTTTGTTCATATGGGCTTTCCCATAATACATTCTATTTATCTGTATTTGTTCTATATTCTCTATATTCAAATTTTTAAATATCCAATATGTTCCGAACTCTAAAAAAATTAAGCTCATTTTCCTTTCCCTTCCTGAGAAACTCCTTCTCTTCGCATCCCCTCATTTTTAAAACATTTGCTCCGAAATCAGACCCCCAACATATATTTCAAATCAAACAATTACAAGAAAGCGAGATTCCAGATGCAACAAATTGCATTGTTAATGCCTATACTCGTAGAGAAAATATCTTCCGTTCTCTTCATTTTCCTTACGATCAACTCTTCCAATGTGTTCAACAGGACCTTATATTCGCTTTGCCTCAAGACCTCGTCTTTATATGTAAAGATTTGAAAACAGGAAAGGTGGCAGGTGTGGCTTATTATGATGACCTGAGCTATTTTCTGTATAGAAACACGTTTCTTAATGAAGCATTGGTGAATTCTTATGAAAATTGGGCTCAATTGGAAGAATTTTATAAATATTGTTTTGCTTTTATAGAAAATTACGCAGTGCCAACAGGACCAAATGATATTTTACACTTACGATGGCTTGCAGCAGAGAAAGAATATATGAAATTCGGGATTGGCAATTATCTGATGCAAGTGAATCGATGCCTTCATCCAAAAGTAACGAAAGCCAGAAGGAAGATTATTGTGGCAAGCAATGAAGCGAATTACCATTTTTGCACGAAAAATGGATGGGAGCTCCTCACAAAAATTAATTATCGGGACTTTAGAGATAAAAAAAACAAGAGACCCTTCGAAAACATTGGAAAATTGGAAGAAGTCAACCCTGCGGATGCCTTTGTCTATATTTTAAAGACGGAAAGCACAAGTAATAAGAGCTGCTTCGACGAAATTAGACAAATTTAAATAAAAAAATCTATTTCGAGAAAAAATTAAAAAATTTCGTTTTTTGAAAAATCTTGATATAGGTTTTTTTAATATGAAATAGAATCGGATTACGAATTTTTTGATCAAAGACCTTTTTTTAGCATTTTTTAAAAAAAGCATAATATACATAATATACTGTTATAATATTAAATTTAAAATTTTTTAAATATTAAATTTAAAATTTTTTGATGACTACAAATTTCACGATAAAAATGCAAGTCGAGAAAGAAACAGTGCAAACCCAATTTTTTGAATTTAAAAACAAACAAAAAAAATTTGAAGATAAAGTTCAAATATCCTTTCCCCAAGAAATTTTGTTATTAACCCCTTCTCCAAAAACATGTTCTGTAAACTCTCCAAATTCACCAAATTCAAATACCTTTCCAATTCCTCTTTCTTCTTCAATGCGACCACAACCACCATCTCCCACCCTTTGCTCTTTAAAGCCTTCCCGAACCAACATGACACCTCTTCTTCTTTTGTTATCAAGCAATTAGAAGAAAAAGAACTCGATGAAGCTGCCACATGCATTTCAGAGGCTTTCAGCTCCAGAGAAATGATCACAAAGAATTATAAAGTCCAAAATGATCAAATTGTCTCCAAACTAAGAAAAGACCTTGAAAAAGCCTTGGCACAGAACCTTTGTCTTGTTTGCAAAGATACCAAATCTGGTAAAATCGCTGGAGTGGTCTATTATGAAGATTTAAGTGACAGTGTGAATCCTGAGATCTGTGAGGAAGACACGCAAGAAAATGATAATCTGAACAAATGCATGGAGTTTTACAATTATTGTTATTCTTTAATCAGTCCTTATGCTGAGCAACCCAAGGAGAGAAATGATGTGTTGATGTTGAATAAGTTGGCCGTTTCCCAAGAATTCACAAGGTTGGGAGTAGCTTCCAATTTGATCTTTGCTGGAAGGTATATCCATCCAAGAACCACAAAAGCCAAAAAGTCTCTGATGATCGCTTCAAACGAAAAAACTTGCGATTCTATGAAGAAACATGGATGGGAGCTCATCCAAGAAATCAATGTAAAGGACTATAAGAAAGACTTTTCTGATAATGGAACTGTCTTTTTGATGAAATATGAACCAAAATATGTCAAGAGTCTAATTCAGGAAGTCAAGAGTTTCTTTGAAAATTGATTAAAAGACGATTTATTTGAATGAATATTTATATGTTAAAATAAAAATTTTTGTTTGTGTTTTAATTAAAAGAATTTATTAAAATAAAAAGAAATTATGACAGTCCAAACGCAATTTTTTGAATTTAAAACAAATAAAAAATTTGAAGATAAAGTTCGTCTATTATAAATATCCTTAATCCAGGAAATTTTATAATCTTTATTTTCTTTATTAATATCTCTTTCTTTTCTTTTCTTTCTATTAACCGCTTTTCCAAAAACATGTTCGGAAAACTCGCCAAATTCGCCAAAATCAAATCCCTTTCCAATTCCTCTTTCTTCTTCAACGCGACCACAGCCACCATCTGCCATCCTTTGCTCTTTAAAGCCTTCCCCAACCAACAAGACACCTCTTCTTCTTTTGTTATCAAGCAATTAGAAGAAAAAGAACTCGATGAAGCTGCCACATGCATTTCAGAGGCTTTCAGCTCCAGAGAAATGATCACAAAGAACTATAAGGTCCAAAATGATCAAATTGTCTCCAAACTAAGAAAAGACCTTGAAAAAGCCTTGGCACAGAACCTTTGTCTTGTTTGCAAAGACAACAAATCTGGTAAAGTCGCTGGAGTGGTCTATTATGAAGATTTAAGTGACAGAGTGAATCCAGAGATCTGTGAAGAAGACACCCAGGCAAATGATAATCTGAGCAAATGCATGGAGTTTTACAATTATTGCTATTCTTTAATCAGTCCTTATGCAGAGCAACCCAAGGAGAGAAATGATGTGCTGATGTTGAATAAGTTGGCTGTTTCCCAAGAATTCACGAGGTTGGGAGTCGCTTCCAATTTGATCTTTGCTGGAAGGTATATCCATCCAAGAACCACAAAAGCCAAAAAGTCTCTGATGATCGCTTCAAACGAAAAGACTTGCGAATATATGAAGAAACATGGATGGGAGCTCATCAAAGAAATCAATGTAAAGGACTATCAAAAAGACTTTTCTGATAATGGAACTGTCTTTTTGATGAAATATGAACCAAAATATGTCAAGAGTCTAATTCAGGAAGTCAAGAGTTTCTTTGAAAACTGATTCAATGATGATTTATTTGAATGAATATTTATAGTCCTTTATAATGTTATAATGAAAACTTAATTAAATCAAAAATTTTTTTTTTTTTTTTTTATTTAAAAAAAACATCAGAATTATTGGGAGCCTGAGATTAAAAATTTAAATAAATTTCTTTTTTATCTAAAAAAACTCATTATGAACGACGAAACCAAAGAGATCCAAGAACCTTTTCTGCTAAACCCATCACGTATCACATATGACAACAAGAATCTGACAGAGGAAAAAGCTGTTATCAAACTTAGTCCGTCTGTTGACAGAGAACCTTCTCTCCTCCCAAAAAAGCCCTTTAATCCTTTTGAAGCAACTGACCAAGAGCTCCGAAATTATAATCAGATTCCTTTTTCAAAGCTCTTTATGTTTGCTACAAATTTAGACTACTTCTATATGATCATAGGGACTCTGGCATCGATAGGAAACGGTCTTGTTTTTCCAGCCTATTCTGTGATTTTTGGAGAAATGACTAATGGTTTAGGTCCTGATGGATCTAGTCTTATGGAAACAGCCAAAAAGTACTCAATATTATATTTGATTGTAGGAGGAATAGGTCTGTTTTTTTCTGGAATCGGTATGATGTTTTGGATGTTGGCTGGGGAACGACAAAATATCTGTTTCCGAAGGGAATATTTCCGAGCTCTTTTAAGACAAGATATCCCATGGTACGACAGCATAAATCCTAATGAATTGACGACCAAGATCGCCAATGATACTACAGCTATTCAAACAGCCCTTGGTGAGAAATTTTCCTCATTTTTCTACATTATTTCGATGACAATTGCTGGTTATGTTGTTGGATTATATTGGAGTTGGAAACTGACTTTAATTTTAACCTGTTCCCTACCTCCGATGATGTTTTCAGGAGGTTTCTTCGGTTGGAGTGTCCAAAAAGGAACTGAAGAAATCAACAAATCCTATGAGAAAAGTGGTGGATACGCAGAACAAGCCCTCAACGCCATTAGAACAGTTGTTTCTCTCACAGCAGAAACCAAAGAACATAGAAACTATGTTAGTTTCCTTTCACATACAAAAGAAGCCGCTATCAAATGGGGGGTAATGATGGGGATCGGACTTGGCTTTCTTTTCTTCTGCATTCTTGGGGAATATGCCTTGGGAATGTGGTATGGATCGATCCTAATTTCCGATCAGAGCGAAGGAGTGAAGACTGGAGATGTTTTAGTGGTTTTCTTTGCTGTAACAACAGGAACCTTTACTTTGGGGCAATTGACTCCGGTCATAAAAGCATGGGCAGAAGGAAAAAAGACTCTTCAACGAGTGGTCTGGTTGTTGGAAAGAAAACCTGAGATAAATATAGAGGATATGAAGGGAAAGACTTTGAAAGATGATTTTAAAGCTGAAATCAGGTTCGATAACGTCAGTTTTTCCTATCCTTTGAGAGAAAAAATAACGGTTCTGGATAATTTGAATCTAGTGTTTGAAAAGGGAAAGAAAACAGCACTTGTTGGTGAGAGTGGATGTGGGAAAAGCACTACTATGCAGCTTATTGAAAGGTTTTATGATCCAAATATTGGTAGAGTTATAATAGATGGTGTTGATATCAAGGACTTTCAATTGGCCTCTCTTCGACATCATATAGGTTATGTTGGTCAAGAGCCTGTATTGTTTGGAACGAGCATTAGAGAAAACCTTCTTTTTGGGAAGAAAAACGCTACGGAAGAAGAACTTATAGAGGCTTCTAAACAAGCGAATGCGTTTGAGTTTATCATGAAATTGGAGAATAAATTTGATACTTATGTTGGACCAGGAGGAACCCAATTGTCAGGAGGTCAGAAACAAAGATTAGCAATTGCCAGAGCTATTTTGAAGAATCCTAAGATATTGTTGTTGGATGAAGCCACAAGTGCATTGGATCGGAAGAATGAGATGGAGATTCAAAAGACTTTAGATAAGATTTCACAGGGAAGAACCACGATTGTCATAGCTCATCGATTGACAACAATACAAAATGCTGATAAAATTATTATGATAGAAAAGGGGAAGGCAGTAGAAGAAGGGACCCATGAAGAGTTATTGCAGAAGAAAGGGGCATATTTTAAGATTCAGAAACATCAAATGATTAAGAAGGAAGAAGAAGCGAAAGAAAATGAAGAGGAAAATAATGAGGAAATTCAAAAATTAGAAAGAAGAGGATCAAGCTGGGACCATCAACCTGTGTTATTAAAGAAGGTTTCATCAATAAAAAAAGATCCTCATGGATTAGAAGAAATTAGACTCACTTTAAAGAAAGGAACGTTAAATAAAGAGGAAGATAATTTAAGGAAAGAAGAAGAGGAACATCAGAAGAAATTGAAAGAAAAATACAATGACACAAGCGTTTTTAAGCGACTTTATTCCAATTTCACCAAGGAAATTTTCATGTACTTTAGTATAACTGGCATAGTCTCGATTTTAAATGGAGCAGTTCTCCCAACATTTGCCATTATTTTTGCTCAAATGTTAGATGTTTTGAATAAACCTTGGGACCCAGAATTTTCGGACAAATGTAGTTTTTTGGCTTGGATGTTCTTTTTAATAGCTTGTCTAAGTTTCGTATTCAGAATATTTTCGTTTTGGTCCTCATTTGTGGCTTCTGACATGCTTTCTCAGGATTTGAGGTCCAGATTATATCGAAAAATGCTCTCGATGCATATTGGATGGTTTGATCTTCCTGTCAATACTCCAGGAACATTAGCAACAAAACTACAAGCTGATGTTCAATTGATCAATCATTTAACCTCAAGCATATTGAGTGTTATCATAGAGGCTTGTTCTTCTTTATGTACTGGAGTTATTATAGCTTTTTGCTATTCATGGCAAATAACTTTAGCGATCATTTTTACAACTCCATTGATTTTATTTTGCGGACAAATCCAGGAAGAAATGAGCAATGGATTCAGCGCAGAAAACGAAAAGGCTTATAAGCACTCTGCAGGGATGATCACAGAATCTGTCACAAATATGAGAACTGTCGCTTCATTTGGAAGCGATAATAAGCTTCTAGAAATATATGATCGTTCGTTGATTAATCCCAAGAGAGTTATTATTAGAAAATCCATTTCTTCTGGAATAGTGTATGGAATGAGCATTTTCTTGACTTTCGCCATTTATTCTTTAAGTTATTATGTCGGCATTCTGTTTATGAAACGAGGAGATGTCAACTTTAAAGAATTATATTGTTCTATTTTTGCCCTTATGTTCGCGGCCTTTGGTTCAGGTTCCGCCTCACAATATATGCCTGATGTTGGAAAAGCGAAGAATGCTGCTCGAGGAATCTATGACATATTGGATGAAGAAATTTTGGTGAAGAATAATGAAAAAGCTATTATAAAGAATCTGAATGAAATTCAAGGCAATATTGAATTCAAAGACGTTACCTTCAAATACCCAACCAGAGATCATCAAATTTTCCAGCATTTTAATCTTTCAATTCAGGCGGGAACCAAAGTGGCTTTAGTTGGTTCCAGTGGTTGTGGCAAAAGCACGATTATAGCTTTATTAATGAGATTCTATGATGTGCAAGAAGGTGGGATTTATTTAGATGATATAAATATTAAGGATTATGATCTAAATTTTTTGAGAAGATGTTTCGGACTCGTGTCTCAAGAACCAGTGTTGTTCAATGGAACGATTGATTATAATATCAAATATGTTAGAGAAGATGCGGATAAAGAAGAAGTGCGTCACGCTGCTAAAGCGGCCAATGCTTTGGAATTTATTGAGAAGAATCAATTTGAAGTGGCTCCAACTGAAGAAAATAATGCGAATTATGGCCAAGGGTTTCAAAGATTAGTAGGACCCAAAGGAAGCCAAATTTCAGGAGGGCAAAAACAAAGAATAGCTATTGCTCGTGCTGTCATTAATAATCCTAAAATTTTATTATTGGATGAAGCAACGAGTGCTTTGGATTCGAAAAATGAAGAGATTGTGCAACAAAGTTTGGATAATATTATGAAAGGTTATACTTCTGTCACAATAGCGCATAGATTGTCAACAATCAAGGATGCTGATGCAATTTATGTGTTTGATGATGGAAAAATCGCAGAAAAAGGTGATTTTGATTTATTGATGGAGAAGAAAGGATTATTTTGGGCTTTGGCTGAAGGAGTAGCACATCAAGACACCATCAAAATTGATTAAAAATACATTTATAATTATTTGTTGTTTTTTGATATATAAAAGGAATACAAATTAAAAACATTGCATTGTGTTTTTTGATTTCTAATTAAAAAAACCCAGAAAATTAGAAAGATTTTAAAAAGATTTTGGAGTTGCCTTTGTAAAATGCAAAAAATCAAAAATTTTTTAGTGAAAACTTTGACATTTCTAGGAAGAAATTGGCTAAACCCCCAAAACAGACCTAACATTGTAGTGAAATTGCCTTTTCTTTTCAGAGCCTTGGATGCATTGAATCTTTTCGTAATTATGGCTCTATGGATTTATACGTTTTATATATTTCCAAATTTACCTGAAGAAATCCCTGTTCATTTTACTTGGGATGGCTCAGCCGATGATTGGAGATCTAAATACTTTATCTTTTTAGCAATTTCCATTTTGGTGCTTATTTTCGCTTTTTTGTCATATATTTCCAAATATTACATCCATTACAATTATCCTGTTGAAATAACCCTTGAAAATGCAGAATATCAATATCTCTTAGCTTTGAAATTTTTCTTGATTATGAAGACTTTAAATGTGATTCTTTTCACCTATATTCATTATGTGATGGTGGTTGGGGCCTTTGATAAATCCAAGGCTTATTTTGACTGTCAGTTTTGGATTGTTATTTCTATGGTTTGTTCTAGTACCTTTATATATAAGAAAATCGCACAAAAATCCTCTAATATTAACTCAAGACTTAAAACAGAATAATGAAAAAAACCTTAAAAAATAATTGAATTTTTTATGAATTTCACAAATGCCAAACAGCTTCAAAAACATCCTTATTCAGAAGTAAATCTATTAAAACCTTCTTCATATTCCGCATATGAAACAATCGACATCCCATGGGGTTCACAAGATCCCTACATTTTAATTCGTAAATTGGGGAGAGGAAAATATTCAGAAGTGTTCGAAGGTGTCAATCTTCTCAATAACACCCCTTGTGCTGTGAAAGTTCTTAAGCCTGTTCGTCAAATGAAGATCAATCGCGAAATCAAGATCTTGCAAACTTTATGGGGTGGGCCCAATATTGTTAAACTTCTTGATGTTACGAAGGATTTTGCAACCAAGATCCCGAGCTTGATCTTTGAATATATGGAAACCAAGGATCATAAGTCGTTGTTTCCGAAATTAAAAGATATAGAAGTCAGACATTATATGCGGCAAATATTGTTGGCCTTGGAATTCAGTCATTCTATGGGAATTATGCATCGAGACATCAAGCCACATAATGTTTTGTATGCAGGGGGTGAAGAAGGGGTTGTAAAGGTTATTGATTGGGGTTTGGCTGATTTCTATTTTCCTGGAAAGGAATACAATGTTCGAGTTGCCTCACGATATTTCAAATCGCCGGAATTATTAATAGATTATGGATTTTATGATTATTCTTTGGATATGTGGTCTTTGGGAGTCTTGTTTGCAGGCATGATTTTCCAGAAAGAACCTTTTTTTCAAGGACTGGACAATTATGATCAATTGGAAAAAATTGTCAGAGTTTTGGGAACAGAAGATCTAGTCGATTATATTGAAAAATATCATATAAATTGGGATGGGGGAATTCTTGATGGGAAAGGGTTCAGTAAAAAAGTTTGGAAAGGTTTTATTGATGAAGACAATAAACATCTTGCAAAGCCTGAAGCCTTGGATCTTCTCGATAAAATGCTCAGAATTGATCATGGAGACAGAATAACAGCTAAAGAAGCTTTAAATCATGAATATTTCCAACCTTTGAAAAAAACCGTTGGAGTATAAAAAAACCAATATAAATCCATAAAAAGGTCCTTAAATGTATATCTTATTTTAATTTTCTGGATAAAAGGTCCTTGAGAAATAGGGCTAGCACCTCAGGAATTAGGAGGTTGAGCTCGAAATCAAGTGTTTTCACTGGAGAAATTAATTTCAAAGAACAATTTCCTGAAAATAAACTCAAGGCTTCTATACACTTTCTAAGAAAAGGAGGACCATCACGTAGCATATCTGTTAAATTTTCTTCCAAAAACTCTCCCAAAGGTAGTTGCTTTTTTTTCCATATAGCCTCGGACAAACCCTCCACCTTTGCAAATTCCAAAGAGAAATTTCCTAATTGCAAAAGACAAAAATAACTAACTCGGTCAATGTATTTGGCTCCGAAACTCTCTTTTTGCAACATAAGCTTTTCGGCTTCTTCATAAAGCATCTTGTTTAAAACTTCCTTCAAAATTCTCGGAAATGTGACGCCTACATTCAAATCTATATATTTGCCTCCAAATACTGGTTTTGTGGCATGACCTTCACAAGATAGCTCCAATTTTGAATAAAAAGATCCTTGAATTGGGTGTCCATTAGTTTTTTGGTGAGCTTTTTGAATAAAATTCAAAGTTTTCACTAATATAAGAGGAAGTGTGGTATCCTTCATGATAAATTTCAAGACTACTTCTTTTTCTTTCGCTTCCACTTTTATTTCAAATAAATCATAAAACTGGAAAATGCTTTTGGCAAAGTTTTTTATGAGCGTTTTGATATTGGATAAAACAGTCTCAACTTTGGGTTTGGCCAGCTCTCCATTTTCGCAGGAAAGATTTAATTTAAACCCTATGAAGTTTTCTTCTCCAAATGAATCTTTTTCTTTTTCTCCTAAGGAAAAATTCAAATCAAGTTTGAGTTTCGATGAATTTTCTATCAAACAATCTCCTGCCTTTATTTCTAAATCGAACTTTTCTGGTTCATTGCTGTTATTCATCTGTTTTAGAGTGAGAATTTGAAGCAGGAAAGGCCAAATAAGACTGCAACATTCAGTTTTTCTGAAGGTCAAATAAATTTGAATCAAATCAAATGTGATGGGAAAATCTGTGGGAAGGTCTGATTTCACTGTTTCTGGCTCAAGAGATGCCAAATCTTTAAGCAGATTTTGAGCCTGAGCTAGTGAAAGCGAATCAGGAGTTTCAGGGCTGGAATATTTTAGGAAAAATTCTTTATCCATTTAAAAATTATTTTGTTTTTGATTATATTTAAAAAAAATTAAGTTCAAAGAAATTTAGTTTTTTTAATTAAGTTCAAAGAAATTTAGTTTTTTTTTGAAATTTTTATTTCAAAATCTAATTATATTTTCAA